>Ga0315296_10003347_pt1 | contig 13427 bp, 12 predicted proteins | sample YL17G14_18_MG_FD_203921 | JGI IMG/M metagenome (GOLD analysis project Ga0315296, IMG submission 203921) | Sediment microbial communities from Yellowstone Lake, YNP, Wyoming, USA - YL17G14_18 | ecosystem: Environmental > Aquatic > Freshwater > Lake > Sediment | place: USA: Wyoming | collected... | reverse complement strand
TCAAGGCGCTGACCATGCACACCCAGGAGGACGCCCCGTTCTACGTTGACGGCGAGTTCGATCCGCTCTCGGCTGGAGAGGTCGTGCAGGTGCAGGTGGAGGAGGGGAAGCTCTCGGTGGTGGCGCCTTCTCCTGGAGCCGGCGGCTAGCGCCGTTCTCTGACCCCTGCCCGGCTGCGGCCTAGGCGGTGCCTCTGCGGCCCTGCATCGGGGCCTTTCCCGATTGTCCCTGGTTTCCCACCGACTCTACCCTTGGTTCAGGGAGCGGGCTTCTGCTCCGGTCTCGTCGCCTAGCCCTGGCTGCCTATCGGCAGGCTGCTTCGCCTGCGACGGGCGGTTTGAGGAGACCAGCAATTGTCGGTGGCCGTACGGCGAGGACTGGCCGTCTCTACCCTGACCGTCTTTGTCCTCACCCTTGTTAGTAGTGCCTTGGGCTACTTCCGGGAGAGCGGCGTCGCGGCCATCTTCGGCGCCTCGGCGGACACTGACGCCTACCTGGTAGCCTTCTTCATACCCAACGTCATCTTCCTGATCCTGGTCTCTGGCACTCTCTCCCAGGCCTTCGTGCCCGTCTTCGTGGAGTACCTGGCCACTGACCGCCGGGAGGAGGCCTGGCACGTGGGCAGCTCTGTCCTCAACCTGCTGACGCCCCTGCTCCTGGCGCTGGCGGCGGCGGCTGCCTTAGGGGCGCCCCTGGTGGTGCGGGCGCTGGCGCCGGGCCTGGACCCAGAGGTGGCCCACACTGCCGAGGGCCTAACGCGAGTCCTGATGCCCATTGTGCTCTTCCTGAGCCTGTCGGCCGTGGTGACGGCCCTGCTGAACTCCCTGGGGGAGTTCACAGTGCCGGCCTTCAGCCCTGTGGTCGGCGCCCTGCTGGTCATCGTCTCGCTCTTCACCCTGGGGCGCTGGATGGGGATCTACGGGCTGGCGTTGGGTGCCCTGGCCAGCTCGGCGGTGCAGTTGCTGGTGCAGCTCCCCTGGCTGGTCAGAAGCGGCTTTCGCTACTCCTTCGCCTTCGACTTCCGGCATCCGGGCGTGCGGCGCATCACTCTTCTTTGCGTGCCGGTCGTGGTCTACGTGGCGCTGGCCCACACTTCGCTGGTAGTGGAGCGGGTTATCGCCTCCGGGCTAGAGACGGGCTCGATCTCGATGTTGAACTACGCCATGCGCGTCTTCACCATGTCAGCGGCCTTCCCCGTTTCTCTGGGCATTGTTCTCTTCCCTACTCTTTCGGCCCTGGCCGCCACGGAGTCCTGGCAGCGCCTCTCGCGCCACGTGGTGCGTGGCGTCAACATCGTGATTCTGGTGATTACTCCCCTCAGCGTCGGCTTTATCGTCGGTGCCCTGCCACTGGTGCGCTTGCTCTTCGAGCGGGGGCGTTTCGGGGACGAAGACGCCTCGACGACGGCGATGATCCTGGCCGGCTATTCCCTGGGCATGGTGCCCGTGGCGGCCACCCAGCTCTTCATCCGCGCCCTCTACTCGGTGCGCGACATGGCGACGCCGGCCCTCGCCGAGGGCGTCAACCTGTTGCTGTACGTACCGGTGAGCATTGGCCTGACCCATCTGTTCCAGGCGCCGGGGCTGGCAGCGGCCCGCGCCTTCTCGTTCTATGTGGTGGCGGCCCTCGTCTTCTACCGTCTAAGGCGGCGGCTGCCGCTGTGGGAGAGAGCCGCCGACTGGGCACATGCCCTGAAGCCGCTGCTGGCCGGCGTCTTCACCGGCCTTGTGTTGGGCCTGCTGGTGTCGCCGGCGGTGGCCGCGCTGGTAGGGCATGACGACTTCCTGGCGAAGGCCCTGACGGTATTGCTCCTGGCGACCGCCGGCGTCCTTCTCTACGTACCGGCTTGTCTCTTACTTCGTGCCGAGGGCTCGGAGCGTGTCCTGGCGCTGGCGCGCCGCGTCGTGACCCTGACGCCCGGCGCTCCGGCGGCGAAGGCGGCCGAGGGAAGGGAGGTCGCAGGTGGAGCCTGACCCAGTTGCGCAAGCGGGGCAGGGGTCATGGGCCCGGTACTGGGCGGCCCGCAGCGGCCACAGCGGCGAGCGCGACATCTGGTGGGCCCTAGACCGGACCAAGTTCGAATGGCTGCGGCGGCAACTGCCGCCCGAGGGGATCTGCCTGGAGGTGGGATGCGGTTCGGCACGTCTCTCGACCTTGGTCGGGACGGAAGGCCTTCGAGCTGTCGGCCTGGACTACTGTGCCGAGGCAGCGGCTCTGGCACAGACATCCTTCGCCCGGGCCGGTGTGCGGGGCGATGTCGTAATGGGCGAGGCGTTGAGGCTGCCCTTCCGCGACGACAGTGTCGATATCGTGCTGTCGACGGGGCTCCTTGAGCACTTTGAGGACCCCGCTCCCATAGTGCATGAGATGGTGCGAGTCCTGCGACCCGGGGGTCTCTTCTATTCAGACGTGGTGCCCAAGAAGTTCTCGCTGATGTGCGTCCTGGACGGCATCGGCAAGGGCCAGCATGACCACGATGGCATCCCTGAGTACGCGTTCAAGGGTCCTCAGTTACTGACCATGCTCAGGCGATTAGGCCTCGAGGCTGTGCGGGTTGTGTCATCCGGCGTCTTCCCACCCCGCCTGCCGATCCTGGGCCGCATACGGGCCGTGCGGGAGGCACAGGGCCTGTTCTGCTACGGGACGCGCCGGCTTTGGTCGGCCCTGGACGGCACGGCCCTCGCCGAGTGGCTGGGCGTGTACTACTTATGCGTCGGACGTAAGACAGGGGCAAGCCCGGGAAAGAGCGGGAGTCAGACGGCCAGCAGGGTTGATAATCTGCGGCGTCCTAAGGCACCGGTCGCAGTCCTGAAAGATTAAGGAGACCATAATGGCACTTGCCCTTCCCGCAGCGGCCGTGGAACGGCTACGGGCCCCTGCCCGCTGGGAGGGGAGGCCCGACGCGCCCTGGCTCGGCCTGATGCTGGTGGCGGTGAGTGCGGCAGCGGTGGGGATGATGGTGCCGCTGAGCGGGGCTGGCGTGCTGGTGTTGCTGGCGCCCATCCTACTGGGGGCTGCGGCCGTCATCTTCGTCCGACCTGAGATCGGGCTGCCCATCGTCTTCCTGGCGGTGCCCCTGGAGATCATGTTCTGGGAAGTGGTGGGTGTGCGTGTCAAGCCCTACCAGATGCTGGGGGTGGTGGTCATGCTGGGCTGGGCGGCACAGATCCTGGTGGGCCGGCGCCTACCCAGGGGCAGCAGCGTGGCCCTGCCGCTGGCCCTGGTCGTTGGCGGCCAGGTGGCGACCTTGATCATTCACCTGGAGCACCTGTCCTTCGGCATCGGCCTGTTCTTCCTCCAGCTCTGGTTCGCGGCTGCCGTGCTCCTCCTGGCCAACTTCGCTGGCGAGCCGGCGGTCCTTCGTCGCTGCTTCTGGGCCCTGGTGCTGGCCGGGTCTCTAGAGGCGGTGTGTGGCCTGGCGCAGGCAGCCAGTTTCTACCAGAGGTCCGGGGCCATGGCCGCCTATCAGGCCATCCTCCATGACGGGCGGTGCTGGGGCACCTTCACCGAACCTGACTTCCTGGGCGCCTTCCTGGCTGGGTCTTTCCTGCTGCTGGTGCCCTTCTGGGCCAGGGCGAGGCCTGGGTCGATACCCATCCTGCTGGGTATGCCTATCCTGGCGGCCATCGTGCTGGCCATGGTGAGGGCTTCCTGGCTGGGGATGCTGGCCGGGCTGCTCGTCTTCGGCGTGGTGCGACTGCGGAGCCGCGCTGCCCGGGTGACGGGTGCTCCCGTGCGGGGTCTGCTGACCGTGCTCCTGGCCGCACTGGCGACCCTGGCTGTCATCGCCTGGCTATCGCCTCCCGCTCTCTCGGCCGTCACGACCCGGGCGAAGAACATTGTGACCATCGTGGAGCCGGAGATGCCGTCCCCCTCGCGCCTGCACGAAGTGCAGGAGTTGACGGCTGCCGTGCGCGACGCGCCGCTGACGGGCCACGGGATAGGCACGTACGCTCTCTACACTCGCTACGGCCGCACCGTGGCGGAGGACCGGGGCCGCGAGCGAGGCACCGTGGTGGGCTCCGGCACGCCCCTGGGCCTCCTTTTCGATCAGGGGATACCGGGCCTGGCTTTCTTCACCCTCTTCATGGGGGTTGTGTTCTGGCGCCTCTGGCGTGCCCTGGCCACGGCGGACGAGGAGTGGGCCCCTTACCTACAGGCGATGCTGGTAAGCCTGGCTGGCCTCACCGTCGCTACCCTCGTCAACAATACTTACTACTTCGGGTTCCTCTGGCTGGAGATAGCCCTGGCGGTGGCCCTGACGGAGGGGTTGATGCCCGCTCGGGGTGGCCGCCCCGCCACTGCGTGTGTCGTTGAGCGGACCGACGTGACGGGTTCAAACGGTGGCTGAGGATAAAAGTCATCCTGGCGCTGGCCCGGCTTGCGTTCGGGTGGCGCTGATAGACGCCTTGGGCCGGGGAGGGCTGCTCCGCTACGCCCTTAGCCTGGCCGGTGCGCTGCGAGCTGAGGGCGTGGATGCGACCCTGATCACCTCCCGCAACGCCAGCGAGCTGCCGCCTTCGCCGGGCTTCACCATCGTGCCGGTGCTGGGGGGGATGGAGCGGCAGCTCCCGAGGGTCTTGCGGGCCCTGAGCTACGGTCTCTCGTTGCTTGGGCTTGTCCCGTTCCTGGTGCGCCGGCGGTTCGATGTCGTCCATCTTCAAGAATCACTGGTGCCGCCCCTGGATGCGCTCCTGGTCTGGGCTCTACGCTTGCTTAGGCTGCGCGTCGTGTACACGAGCCACGATCCGGACCAGGATGTGGTGGCTCGCCTGGCGCGCACACGTTGGAGCGTCCGCCGGCGGAGCCTGGCGTTCCTCTTCCGCGGGGCGCACGCGGTTGTCGTCCTCTCGTCGGTGGCCGGTGAGCACCTGGCGGCCTGCTACGGCTTGGCGCCGGAGAAGGTGACCCTGGTGCCTCACGCCAACTACCTGGACTGCGCCGCCGACGGCCTGCCGGGGCGGGAGGAAGCGCGGCGGCGCCTGGGCCTGCCTCTAGAGGTGCCGGTGGCCCTTTTCTTTGGCACCATCAAGCAGACGAAGGGGCTCGAAGTGCTCCTCCGCGCCTTCGCCCTGGTGCGACAGGGCCTGCCGGAGGCGCAACTGGTGGTGGCCGGCGAGCCTCGGCGGGAGGTGGACGCCGCCGACTATGTCGGTCTCGTGCGGCGCCTGGGGCTAGAGGATGGCGTGCGCCTGCGTTTCGACTACGTCTCGCCCCCGGAGATGCCCCTCTACTTCGTGGCGTGTGATGCCGTGGTCCTGCCGTACCGGCGCGTCTACCAGAGCGGCGTCTTCCACCTGGCTCAGGCCTTCGCCCGGCCCGTAGTGGCCTCGGCGGTAGGCTCACTGCGGGACGATGTCCGGCCCGGCAGGGATGGATTGCTCGTGCCCCCGGGCGACGAGGCGGCCCTGGCGAGGGGTATCGTGAAGCTGCTTTCGGACCGGGGGCGCGCCGAGCGCATGGGCGCGTTGGGGCGTCGGCGGGCGGAGGAGGAGCGCTCCTGGGGAGCGTGCGCGCGGGCCACGGCAGAGGTGTACCACCGTGTCCTGGGCCATCGGCGCGAGCAGCCAGGGCGGGTGCGGGAAATGGGAAAACCCACCGCCCGCATCCTGCGTCGGCGGTGGGCTGCTGGCTCCGACAAGTCAGGCCCCGATCCTGCCGCCCTTCTACCGGAGCGCCGTTCCCTTGGGGGAAGCACCCGTTCTCCCGGAGGCGGGGGGACCGAGAGAAAGGCAATGCGCTTCCGTACCAACACAATAACGGCCAAAAGGCCCGATAGTGGGTAGCGGGGGGGTGAACGCGGGGTGAGGAGTCGGTGAAGGCGTCAGGCGCTGCGGCGCTGGGGCGCGCGGACGCTGGCGACAGAGGCGGCCCGAGCCGGCTTGGCGGCGGCGAGGCGCCGCTCGAGCATGTATCCAAAGCCGCGCACGTTGCGCAGCACCCAGGGATCGGCCCCACCCTGACCCAGCTTCCGGCGCAGCCTGTACACATGGACCTTCAGAAGGTCCATAGCTTCCTGCTCCGGCAACTGGAGGTCCAGCGCCTCTTCGGCGAGGTCGTGGCCGGAGACGACCAGGCCTGGCGAGCGGGCCAGACAGGCCAGGGTACGGAACTCGGTGGGAGTGAGGGGGATGGGCTGGCCATCGATGCTGGCCTCGCAGCGGCCGGGGTCGATCCTAAGGCCACGGACAGTGACAGGCGCGTCAGTCTGGCCTGTACCATCCTGCGCCCTCGATATCCGGAGAAGGCTAGAGAGTTGAGCAGCCACCCAGAGGGGATCCAGAGGGTGAGTCAGGCAGACCGTAGCGCCGGCATGAAGGGCGGCGGCTGCCTGAGAGGGGTTGGCAACAAAAGCGAGGAGGAGAACTGGACGGGACAGGCGGGCGATCTGTCGGCAGAGGACTTCGCCGCCCCCGGGCAGCGCGGCCAGGTCGAGCACTACCACGGACGCTCGGGACCGTTCGATGTCGTCCAGCGTTGTGGGCTTGTACTCGGCCGCAGTCACCGAGAATCCCAGGCCGCGCGCTGCCTCGGCCGTTCTCTGGGCGTCGCTTTCCCGCGCCCCCACAATGAAGAGCGATGGCGCCACTATGATGTCCGCATGCTCGAATCGGGTTCCGCTGGTATTATCGGCAGGGGTGAAGATCGGGTGAAATCCAGGTGCAGCGGGGGGCCGTATCCAGATACGAGGGCCGGCTCGACGAGAGTATCAGAGGAGTGCCATCCCGCGAAGACTTTACCCAAGCATTCCGGGATGCTAATATTATCGAGAGGCCTGTCGCAGGGAAGCGGGGCGTCCTTCCTCGGCCACCAGCAGCGTCTCCTTCCCTGCGGCGACCCTTCCACCTGGCGGCATTGTAACACGATAGGGCCATCGCCGAGGCGCTGGGCCTGGTGCTGTCAGGGGCGTTCACATCTCACTGCATCATCCCTCCTCCCTCAGACGCTTCCATATTCTTTCTTGCGCCCTCTCAGAATCCCCATTGCCTCATCAGATTTCGGAGCGCCGGGCAGACGGACGCCGGGGTCTGGAAGTGGGGTCGTCGAAGGGCGCATTCCTTCGTCGCGCCGCTGAACGGGGATGGGATGTGGCCGCTGTCGAAGTAGACGCGCGCGCCTGCGGGTCGGAGTTGGAGGAGCAACTATGAACTGGAGGGTCCTTCGGCGGAAGCTTCGGAGATGGCTGCGGAGCCGTGGCTTGAACGTAGAGCGTGTGTGGACAGTGGACTATTGGGCGGAAGCCGAATCGGCGCGCCTATTGGCGCAGATGGACGGCCGCACACTGCTCGATGCGGATCGTCTGCAGGTGCTGGCGGTCCTGCTCAACCTGACGCGACAGGCCGAAGGCGACCTCGCCGAGGCGGGAGTATACCAGGGCGGGTCAGCCCGTCTCATTCGCAATGTAGCGGATACCTTCGGTGGACAGCAAAGGGAGCTATTCCTCCTCGACACGTTCGGAGGAATGCCCGCAATTACGACGCCAGGTTCAGATCTACATTCTGCTGGTGATTTCGGTGATACGTCTCTGATCCAGGTCCAACAGTACCTCTCAGACTTGGACCGAATTACGTTCCTCCCCGGTCTGTTCTCCGAACGATTCTCTGACATTGCCGAGCGGAAGTTTAGTTTTGTGCACGTTGATTGCGACCTGTACGAATCGACGAGGCAGTGCACCGCGTTCTTTGGTGACAGGCTGTCGCCCGGAGGGGTCATGGCCTTTGATGACTACGGCTTCAGATCGTGTCCCGGTGTCAAACAAGCAGTTGACGAGTGGGCAGAAGACACTGGACGGCTTGTTGCTTGGCTTCCAACCGGTCAGGCGTTCACCATCGCTCAGTGACGTGAGACCGTCCCACCCATTGAAAGGGAGGATCGCACTCTATGTGTGTGGCCAGGTACTGCTGGGCCCGGAGCTGCCAGTGGTCCCCTGGCGGCCGCGGTCTGCCGTGTGACAGGAGATGGCTGGTGTGCAGGGTGAGGCCGTGGCCAGTAGTAACTGCCGTCGGGGGGCGGCGCGGCGCCCGTGCGGGCCGGCCAGCGATGCCGGTGGTCGGCAAGACGTCTAGCTCCGCTCGCGGTGGAGATTCCGTTGGCTCTCCTGAGTCAGGGATTCGTCCCGGAGAAGTATGGAGCCAGGGCAACCGATGACTAGCGAGAAACGAGGGCCCGAGCGCGGGCTGTCAGCGACGAAACCGCGCTCGGGCGAGGGGCGGCGCTCACCCGCGGAGGTCCGGACGGCACAGGATCGCCGTGAACCCGGCGCCCGCAGCGCAGCCAACCGTGGGGTGCTTCGGAGCCACTTGGCCGCTCACGGCGGAGCATTGTACGCATTTCTCGCTCGCCTGTGGGCGACTCTCATGTGGTTGGGGCTAATCGCGCTGGTCGTCGCCCGCCTCTCGCCGGAGGTCCAAGGGTACTTCTTCACCTTCTCCAGCTTGCTCCTGCTCCAGGTCTTCTTGGAGGTCGGGTTCCGCGTGGTTCTGCTGCAGTTCGTCAGCCACGAATGGGCCTTCCTTCGGTTCGGACCACGCGGTCAGATTGAGGGGTCGCCGGCGGCCGCCGCGCGGCTGGCATCGCTCGTCCGCCTCTGCAGGGAAGCGGGGCGTCCTTCCTCGGCCACCAGCAACGTCTCCTTCCCTGCGGCGACTCCTCTATTGCGCCCTCTCAGAATCTCTGTAGCCTGATCAGATTTCGCAGCGCCAACAATAGGGGTCACTCCTGATATGCGCCCCGATGTGAGGACGGCCATAGTAAGAGGGAAGCGTCCCGGAGAGGCCAGCCTGTCAAGGGTGTATGGTCACAACAAGCCTTCCTGCCGCTCGCCCGCGGAGGCTCCGGGTCCTGGTGGTGGAGCCCTTGGAATTGGTCAGGGAAGGCATTCACGGTGTCCTCGCTGCTGAGGAAGACATGGCGGTGCTGGCGGCGGCCGACCCTGATGTCCGGTCTCTGAGCCGGGCCCGCGAATTCGCCCCTGATGTAGCCTTGGTGGACTTCGACTCCGCTGGGGCGGAGAGCCGCGAGTTCCTCCGCCGGCTGGCTCTAAACCTTCCCGGCGTGCCCCTGGTTGCCCTGGCCCAGGAACCAGACCTGGAGAAGTTCCTGGCTGCGGTGCGGCTCGGCGCTCGCGGCTACGTCCTGAAGAGTGTCGGGGGCGCCGCTCTGGCGCAGGCCATCCGCGGTACGGGCAGTGGTGGCTCCGTCGTTGACCCTGTCGTGGCTCGTCGGCTGCTTGACTATGTGGCGTCACAGCCCTTCCTGCCCGCTCTGCGGCACGACATGCTGGACCGGGCCGCAGGCTGCCTGCGCTCGCTCAGCACCAGGGAAGCTCAGGTGCTGCATTCCCTCGCTCAGGGGCTCAGCAATAAGGAGATCGCCGCTGCTCTGGGCCTTAGCGTGGGGACCGTGAAGACGCACCTCCGGCACATCTTCCGCAAGCTCGGCGTTTCCGACCGAACCAGTGCGGCCGTGGCCGTTCTGCGCGGTTCCGCCAGCTCTTGATTCTTGCCCTTCCAGGTCGCGACATTCTTCCTAATGGCCGATACGGACTGAGCGGTTCCCTTCCGAAAATAGTGTCGGGAGTGCCTCTTGTCCGTGGTGGCATGAGGCACGGGACAGTGTACGGAGAGAAGCCGCGCATCAGGACAGTCGAGACGTGCGCTTACAATTGTTGCCCTTTAAAAGGTTTGGCCGTTCATCTGGTCCAGCGAGCCCGGAGAAGGCTTTGACCTCCCCTGAGGCGGAGGTGCCCTCCGGAGAGAGGCTGCAACGCGGCGGCGTGAGCCTGCATCGACGCTACTATGCGCTCCTGCGGCGCAGCCGTCTCATGGCAGTCGGTTTCTGGGTGGCCATCGCTTACTTCTTCTACTGGGCTATCCCCTGGTTCCCGGGAGGCCTGAGCGAGGAGGACTACACCGAGCGGGTGGCCCTCACCCTCATCTTGGGGAGCGTTTGCGTCATCCTGGGAGTCGGCACCCTCATCCTTAGGGAACACCTGCGCCGGACAAGGGAGGCCCTGTTGGCCTGGACGACAGTCTATGACGAGACCACGGGCCTCTATAACCGCCGCTACTTCTTCGACCGCCTCTCTCTGGAGTGTGAGCGTGCCCGTCGGCAGGGGGCTACGTTTTCCTTCATCCTCATGCGCTTTGAACACAGCACCGGTCACGGGCGTGGCCCCAGCGCTGGTGCGCTGCGGCGGTTGGGCGCCGTCCTTACCCGGACGATGCGCTCGAACGATTTGGTGGCGCTCCTGGGGGGCAACGAGCTGGCCGTGGTGGCCATGGGTGTGCCCCGCAAGTTGGCGCCACAGGTGGTGGACCGGCTCAATAGAGCCTTGGAAGGGTCTCTTGTCGACTCCGGGGAGCGCCTGAGTGTGCGCCTGGGAGTGGCGACCTACGGCACCCGCTGTCGCGACCCCAGCGCGCTGCTACGCTTGGCGCGCCGCGCTCTCGCTGGGAGGTCTTCCCCAGAAGAAGAGGTGGAGGACAGAGAAGAGCTGGCTGTCTGAAAGCCTCGGGACTTGAACCGAAACTGGCACGCCTGACCCCCAGGCCGGGGCCCGGACCCGCGTCCGGGCCTCAGCCTTTGCAGGCGAGGACTCGCGGGCGACCTGAGGGAGGAGACCCTCGGCTTCAGTCCCCTTGTGGCCGCCATGGCAGCGGCGCTAAACTGTGCCCAGGTTCGGCCCGTGCCTGTCGGTTCGGGGGCAGAGCCGCAGGTGCAGGGCTGTGGGAGCTGTGCGCTTGATTTCCGAGCATTTGCGGGCCCCGGTGGAGATCAGCGGCTGGGGCATGTGTGTCCCCGAACGGGTCGTGACCAACGAGGACCTGGCCCGTGAAACCGGGCTGGATACGAGCGACGAGTGGATCGTCACCAGGACCGGGATCCGCCAGCGGCACATCACCGACCGCTCGCAGGCCACCTCTGACCTGGCGGTGGGAGCGGCCACGGAAGCCCTGGCCTGCGCGGGCCTTGAGCCCGCTGACGTAGACCTTATCATCGTGGCCACGGCCAGCCCCGACCACATCACCCCTTCCACCAACTGCCTGGTCCAGGAGCGGCTGGGCGCCCGACGTGCCCACGGCTTCGATCTTAACGCCGGTTGTACCGGGTTCCTGTCTGGCCTTCAGATGGCATACTCGTATCTGGCGACCGGCCTGGGCCGCAATGTCCTCCTCATCGGCGCCGAGCTGGCCACTCGCCTCATCAACTGGAGCATCCGCGAGAGCGCGGTCCTCTTCGGGGATGGGGCGGGAGCGGTAGTTCTCCAGCCGTCAACCACGCGGAAAGCGTGGGCGTTCTCCATGCGAGACCTGGGGCACCTCCAGGAGCTCATCAAGATCCCGGCCGGCGGCAGCCGGCACCCTACTTCGTACGAGACGCTGGAGAAGGGCCTCCACGACCCCATCTTCGACGGGCATGCCGTCTTCAGGGAAGCCGGCCGGGCGATGGTGGAAAGGATGCGGGAGGTGCTTAAGCATGCAAGGCTGGAGCCTCAGGATGTTGACCTGGTGGTCCCTCACCAGGCTAACATCCGCATCATCCAGTACGTGGCGAACAAGCTGGGCCTTACCACCAACCATGACGATCCCCTGCCCGACCGCGTCTTCGTCAACATCGACCGCTATGCCAACACCTCCACGGCCAGCATCCCCATTGCCCTCTGTGAGGCCGTGGAGTCGGAACGCCTGCGCCGGGGCGACCTGGTAGCCATGTGCGCCTTCGGCTCGGGGCTCACCTCCGGCGCTGCCCTGGTGGAGTGGTAGCGCTCCCCTCGCCGGGGCGGCTTAGCCTGCCCCTCCTGTCCCTTTAGTGGCGCCGTTTGGTTTCAGCGGGCGGGTTCGACATCGCCTCGTGGCTGAGGGGCGGTGGTCCCGCCGCCGACCGCCTGGCTTCGCGGAAGACCGTGGGCAGGGTGGCGCGGTCTCGGATGAACGCCACCGCTGCCAGCGCCAAGTAGGCGGCGCTGAACCCGTAGCGGATCGTCTGATCCGTGAGGGCAAGCTGCGTGGAGAAAAGCGCAAACAGGAAGCCTGCCTCTAGTAGCGAAATGCTGAGGCTGGCGAAGATGGCCACGGCGAAGGCCGACTGGGCGGCCGTGAGGAGGACCTCCTCCGCCTGGCGCCCGTCCATGGGCAGCGGCGAGAAGGTCTGCCCGGAGATACTGTAGGCCAGGGGCAGGGTGCCTATGAGGAGGGTCCACTGGTTGATCTTGGAGGAGATGAGCATCAGCATGCCGGCCAGGGCCTTCCCTCGGGCGGCCAGGATGGCAGCGATGAGGAACTCCGGCGCCTCCGACGCCAGGGGCGCCAGCCACTGGACCAGCAGGAACTCGTCGATGCCCCGTGCCCTGCCGATCTCCACCAGCCCCTCGGCGAAGGGCTCCGCCGAGGCGAAGATGGCCCCCGCGGCGTAGAGAAAGAGCAGCGCGATGATGACCCGGCGCGGCACGGGGGGCAGCGTCCCGATGGTGTGGGCCGGACCCACCAGCTCCGGCTCGCGGGCGGGGGCGCGGGACACCATGTACATGTATGCAGCGAAGAGGCTCACGAGCACCGCCGTGTCCAGCAGGGAGAGATGGCCGCGGATGGGGATGGAGAAGCTGTAGAGGGTGGCGGCGCCCAGCACCACCAGGCCCAGCGAGGTATCGCCGCGGATGCTGAGCGTGGTCTTCTTCGTCCGCATCCAGAAGATGAGCACCAGGGTTGGCCAGGCGAAGCCCACCAGGAGGCGGTTGGCGCCCGTCATGTTGGCGGTGGCGAAGTGGGCGTTCTGCGGCACGTCAGGCGCCGTCCAGGCGAAGTAGAGGTCCACAGCGTACTCAGGCAGGACGGCGATGAGGGCGATGAGGGCCAGGGCCAGGCCGCGGGAGACATCGCGTTCTGCCGCCTCCGAGATCCAGGTCAGAAGGAAGGCGGCGGAAAGGATGGCGGCGCCGGAGATGGCGACCGCCACCCCACTCGTGAGCTCGACGCCGCTCAGCCGGACAAGGGGAGCTGGCGCGGCGACGGCAACGGTGATGCCTACCAGGAGCCAGTTGCGGAGGGGAGAGTTGGTGGCTTTTGGCATTCGCCATCATGTGGCTGGCCTGCCTGCCGGCAGGCAGGCCGATTGCTGGCAGTATAGCACGCGGGCCTGTCGGTTCGTAGGTCTAGCCGGCGATGACAGAGGGCCGGCGGCGTGTTCAGGGGCCGACTCAGCAGGGGCACTCGTCGTTTCACGTCGATGGTCAGGCTTGTGGCCGTTGATCGAATAGGCCGACATGATTGGGTACCCGTAGGGACAGAGCTTCAGCTCTGTCCTGGGCCGAGCTGAAGCTCGGCCCCTACGGGATGACTGGCGGTTCCCTAGCGGGGGCGACGGCGGATGCGCTGGATGGTGATCAGGCGGGCCTCTTCGTCCACGGCGTAGAGGATGCGGTGGAGGGC
>Ga0315296_10003346_pt1 | contig 13430 bp, 9 predicted proteins | sample YL17G14_18_MG_FD_203921 | JGI IMG/M metagenome (GOLD analysis project Ga0315296, IMG submission 203921) | Sediment microbial communities from Yellowstone Lake, YNP, Wyoming, USA - YL17G14_18 | ecosystem: Environmental > Aquatic > Freshwater > Lake > Sediment | place: USA: Wyoming | collected... | reverse complement strand
AATGCTGTGCCTCTTCTTCAAGTCCAAAGGCTAGGGCGAGATTGCTCAGAACGTCGGTGTCCAGGAGGTACATCAGAGGGGTGATTTTCGGCTTTTCGCTTTCCGTCGGGCGTCCTCGGCAAGGCGTGCCATATCCGCGATGTCCCGGTCATAATCGGACAGGCACCCGGCCGCGTCCAGAAGGCTCCCCTTTTGTCGCCTGACCATTTCTTGGTAGGCATCCCAGGGCAGGAGGACGGCGACGTTACGGCCTCTTTTTGTGATCGTGATCATCGCCTTCTGATAAATAAGACGATTGATAAGCTCGGAAAATCTCGCTTTGGCCGAGGTCAACGAAACAATGTTCATTTCCACGAAAATCCCCTCCCTATTAAATATAGTCATTTTGACCATATTTGTCAATTTCGGCTACGCCCCCGAGTAGTAATAGTTGGGGTCAAACCTATTCATTACACATCTTCTCCTAGTGAATCTTGCGTAAAAAGTAGCTTTGACCCCGGTTATGCGGTTTGAACTGGGCTGGTCGTGGAAAACGCCGCAGACGGCGTTTCAGACCGGTTCTCAGCGGGAAATACGCATCTGGCCGGGGGGGAGAAATCCTATAGCTTCGCTCCCTATGCGGAGGTTTCATCCACATTAGCCGGGGATGGAAGCGGAGAGGCCGAAACAGAGCCCAGTCCTCTAGAAAAACGCCCCGCCCCGGCCGAGATTGAACCCGGGATGGATCTCGAAGAACTCGGGATTGCATTCGACCCGGAACCCTGACGAGTCAGAAGAAGGCTCCTGACAGGGCCTAGGACGCCCGGAGAACGACGCAGAACGGCTTTATCCTCCCCCCGGCCTCTCGGGCCGAGGAGCTCCTTGCAGACGAGAAACCTGGGGACTTCTCTGGCGAAGATCTCCGCCTGCCGCGAGTCGTTCAGTCGCGGGACCCTATGAAAGAACCCAGCCCCGTCTATTCCGCCCTCGGTCACCCGGGTCTTACATTATCAGTCTTTTTGTCGACTGATAATAAGTTTTGACTTCATAGGGTTTAGCCTTTGCTGCTTTTCTTGAAGGCGCTCTTGATGAATTCAATTGCTTTTTCAAGAACTCTATCCCTGTATTTGTACAGATCTACCCGAGTAAGTTTTACCTCAATATCTGGCCGTATCCCGACTCCTTCAAATTTTGTACCTTCCGGCATATACACTCTTTTCGTTCCAATCCCAATGCTGATGCCATCGCCAAAATCATACATATAGGGTTGCCCCGTAGAACCATATGTTGGTTCACCTATTATGCTCGCCCTGCCATTATCTTTAAATGGCATAACAAAATCTTCAGCGGCGGAAGCGGCATATCTATCGGCTAAGACGATCAATTTCCCCGAATAAATCGTGTTTTTAGGCTTAAAATAATCTGATTTCCAGAGCAAATGTGCGTTCTTAAAGTAGTCTTGAAACACCAGAAGGGTCTTAATCGAGTCGGGGGGTTCCTGTTTATATTCGTCCTTATAATCTTTTAGCAATTTCGGCACAGCCTCAATATAGAACCTGAAAAGGGAAATATATAGCGGGGTGCTCTCTGCCGCTCCCCTATAAGGTCTATCCATTAATGCATCAATGAGTTGAGACGGTGTGGTTCCTCCGCCATTACCGCGCACATCTACTATCAAAGCGCTGGCCGCCTTGAACGTCTTGACTAATTCGATGGCATCATTTTCAAAGAGGGGCCCGCCGAATGATGGTACTTTTATGTAAGCGATTTTGTTTTCTTCAATCCAGCGCCCTTCTGTTTTCCATTCTTGATTTTCTTGCCTCAATTTTTCTCTGTCAACCTGAATTTCTTTCACATTGCCTGTCTCGTTTTTAATTCCCAAAGAGTATCGTGGAGGAATGAAAAGAGGTAAAACCCAAATAAAACTATCTTTCCGAAGTCGTTCGCCGCTGGCGCTAATATATCTGGAAAGTTCTTCATAATAATCATCTATGGATTTCCCATTAATCCGCAAAACTACATCTCCTTTTTTGAGACCCCCAATGATACTGTTTATGACTACCCACTCCCCATCAAGATTCAGCCATAAAAACCCCAAAGGGCTTGTTTCTTTAGAAACCTGCTGGTCAGAATACCTGGAATGGGAATTGTTCAGAAGGGCAATGAACTCTTGCATCAGCAAGGCAAAGTCTTTTCTGTTCTCTGTGGTAATAGCCCTCTTTAAAAAATCTTTATAGACCTCGTCAAATTGTTCTGGCTTAATGGTAGCATCTTCCCAATGAGCGAAATAGAGAGCAATAGATGCGTAGGTCTTTGAAAGTATAAATAACCGCTCATCCTGGGGGAGTGTCTGGGCCTGAAGCTTAGACCCGACGGCGCCATTAAATACGAATATGGAAACCAGGAACACCAGCCACCATTGTGCCCTTTTAAGCATAAAAATCTCCCTTTTGATTACTTCTCTAAGCCAATGTGCAAAGGACAAAACCAAGTTGTCGTGCCATTCAATTCTCTAAGTGCGGTTTCAAGTGGCGAATCGCGTCCGGCTCGAATGTCATCTATTGTTGTTGGGGCGTAGATATCGGGTTGAATTCCGATCCCAACGAATTCCTTGCTGTCGGGGTAGGTCGTGCGCACTGTGCAGACAACGCCTTTGCCGCCGCCCGGCAAAGCAAAAAAGAGCGGTTGTCCAGTCGTCCCGGCTGTCGGCGTGCCGATCATTGGTCCACGTTTCATCGCACGGAACGTTGCACAGAAATCCTCAGCCGCTGAGCCTGTTTGCGGACCAATCAATAATGCGACCGGCTTTGAGTACACTTTTTTCCCATGGGGCTGCCAATCGATGGCGGGTTCTGCCTCCCACGTCTGTTTCCGTCCCATAGAGCGGGAAAACGGTTTATAAACTCGAGTCTTCCCCGTAACAATTCGAAATGGCCGATTCGTGAAATATCCAAGAATATCGTAACCAATGTCGCTGTTGCCGCCGGTGTTTTCACGGAGATCGAGAACGAGTGACTCCGTCTTTTCGATTGTTGGAAAAAGAGAATCGAATGAGGCGACCAGGTCGCGGTCACCGAAGGTATTGAGTACGACATATCCAATATTATCTTTCAAAACTCTGAATTCGATCGGTTGGGTGAAGTTCTGGAGCCAGCGGTAATCACGCTGGAATGTCCTTTTAAAAGTCGCGCCTTTCTCATCGCTGAGCTCCAGTTCCACGGGTTTATTGGGTGAGCCGCAGAGCAGGTATAACTCGTATGTCCCGACATCCCAACCTTGTGATGTGGATGAGCTCTGGTACTGAGCGACGAACTCTTTTGCGTATTGGTGAACAGGTATGCCGTCAATGCGCAGGATCTCGATACCGGGCTTAATGCCGCTCTTTTTAAGACTTTCGCTAAGGACTTTCCCGATATAAACCCTCTTTTCTACAAGATGCGTCTGGAAAGCCGGACGGGAATAAAGCTCCAGAAAGAGCTCGTTGGGAACGTTAACGCTGGTATGACCGTCCCGTAACTGAGCACACATTTTCTGGAGGACGCGGTAGTATTCAACGGTGCTTCTGGTTTTCCTGACTTCTGGAAGATATTCAAAATAGAGACCGTCCCAATCCAGGGTGGGAACGCGGTCAAAATAGACAAAATTGTATTTTATCTCCGACCATAGTTTAGATAATCCTGCTATTTTCTCATCGTCGCTGAGATTGTCTTTGTATGAAGACTGAAATGCGGGACTCTCCCATAGATAATTGGTCATTTTGAGGTTAGCAAGAATCGATGCAAAGCGTGAATCCGACCGGAGGTGATAGAGATCGGCATCACTAAGAATCTGTCCAATGTCAGAAAAGCCAGCCACGATGGCCTCGCTCAGAGCAGCGAGTGCACGCTCATTTTCTCCCAGGAGGGAATAGCCGCAGGCGAGAGTATATTGAATGCCGACCCAAGCTCCTTCAACGTCACGGATATTTGGATTCGATGAGAGATTTTCAAGAATGGCGACGCCTTCTTTAATCTTTTTTTGTTTCCAGAGCTCCGACGTCTCCTGATATTTCTGCTGGACATATCGGGCAAGCTCTTCCTTGCTCATTTTCTGTTGAGAAAACGCTGGTACACAAAGAGCTATGATTAAATAAAATGCAATCCAGCTCATTCTCTTCATAGCCATGACTCCCTTTGTATAATTAAATCAATCTTTCCGGGTCACACAATCGGTCTGGCCAGTGACTTCTCCGGCATAATTCTGGCCTTAGACTTTTTCTCTAATCTCTTTAGAGCATTGCTGAGTCGCTTGATCCCCTCCCAGATAAGCTCCTCTGGCTGATACGTGAAGCTAAGCCTTAGCCATTGGTCACCTTCACAATCTTCCGGGAAGAAGACTCCTCCTGCTAAAAACGTGACCTTTTCATAAAAAGATTCTCTCAAGAGTTCTCGGGAACTCAGCCCCTTATTCAGCTTGCACCAAATATGAAACCCTCCCCCAGGTTTGTTCCAGTTCATAAGAGAAGAGCAATATTTGCTGAGGGCGGAGATCATGATGTCCCTTTTCCGACTATACAATTTTTTGAGTTTAATCAAATGCCTCTCTATTAAATCCTCCTTCAAGAACTCATAAAAGACATATTCGCCTAACGTGTTGCTATGGATATCGATAAACTGCCTGGTCCGGGTAATCCGCTCAATGACGTGTTGAGATGCAGCCAGCCAGCCAATCCTTAATCCGGGAAAAAGCAGCTTAGAAAAAGTGCTGAGATGAATCACGTGATTCGATCGATCTAATGACTTCAGAGAAGGAGGCGGGGTGCTCCCATAATAGAATCTACTCGAGGGATTATCTTCGATAATACCAACGTGATATTTATAGGCCGTATTGAGCAATCTTTGCCTTCTTTCCAAACTGAGAACGGTCCCGCTTGGATTTTGATACGTTGGCAACGTATAAATCAGTTTTGGCCTTTGATGGGAAACGATATTTTCCAAAATATCTACCTGGATTCCTTCTTCATCCACGGGTACTCCAATTATCCTTGCGCCAGCTTCCCTGAATATCTGAAGAGCTCCAATAAAGCTCGGCTTTTCAACCACAACAATATCGCCAGGGTCTAATAGTACCCTCGCGAGAAAATATAAGCCCTGCATGGAACCAGAGACAATGATTAATTCGTCGGGATCAGCCGACATGCCTTCCAGCATCATCTTCTGCGAAATAATCTCCCTTAAAGGGGAATGGCCTTGGCATGTTGATTGGTGAACGAGCATTCTGCTATTTTCTGCTAGAAGCCTTTTCATGATTTTCTTAAAATCCTCCATCGGATAATATTCAGGGGGGGGATATCCAGAAGCCAGGGAAATAACACCCTCTTGAGAGAGCCAATTGACACTCTCCCGTATTATCGAATGATGGATTGATTTGGAAGAAATGCTGAAATTTTCAGACCACATAAGAGGATCCACGGGAGATATCGTTTCTTCAACCCCTTTTCTTTCACAAACAACAGTGCCGCTTCCCACTCGGGATTCGATTAGACCTTCTGCAGACAATTCATTATAAGCCGAAACGATTGTGCTTCGATTGACTCCTAATAGGCGAGATAATTTCCTGGTTGGAGGCATCCGTATTCCTTTAGGAATCATGTTTTGAGATATCATCTCTTGTATCTGATTCTTGATCTGGAGATACAGGGGGGTGCGACTTCTTCGGTCAATCACTATTTTTTCGATCATTCTAATTGGCTCCATCCAATTCCTATAATAGGGCCAATAATACCGATGTCAACATCCAATTGGATGATATTTGAGCCAACCAATCTGATAACGCAGCCAGGATTCGCTGTAGATCGAGTTATAGAGGGTATGATCAAGCTCTTGATGGCTTTCATGGTTCCTCCTTTCAAAGCTAGCTGGAAAACCAGGTCGCTCTCTCACATCAAGATGCCGGCTGTTTAGCAACAGGGGGGTGATAATTGAAACTTTCGCTTATGTGTTATTGTCTAGTATAATTTGGATATTCAAAGCCAAGTTTAAAGTACCGCCGCAAATCCCCGGACGTAAGTCCGTGGATGGAGTGGGTTCCGACGGAGTCGGACATGCGAAGCATGCGCGGGAGGATTCCCCGGACGTAAGTCCGGGGTTTAGGTTCAATTCGTAGTTGTCTAGGAGGTAGAGAGATGCCCCAAGGCAAATCTAAAGATATTGAAGGCACAAAAAACATGTGGGATGAACGTGCCAAGAATTATGATGAATATTATGAAACTTTAGAAGGTGCTATTGAACATTATCTAGATTGGGAGTTGCTGAAGGAACAGCTTCCTCGAAATAGAAAGGCCAGGATTTTAGATGCTGCCGGCGGCACGGGTAGAATAACACTCCTTTTGGCAAAGAGGGGATACTCGGTGACTCTATGTGATATATCTCCTGGGATGCTCAAAAGGGCAAAGCAAAAGTTGCTTAAAGAGGGCGTCCTGGATAGGGTAAAGATAATCGAATGCGACGTCTGCAAACTTCATTTTGCTGACGAGAGCTTCGATTTTGTCCTCTGCTGGGGAGGAACGATTGATGCCGCAAAAGAACTCATCAGAGTAACAAAGAAAGGTGGGAAAATCTCTATCTTTCTTGTAAATAAGTATCGTGCTGCGATCAATAGATTTCGCGAAGATCCACATTCTGCAATATCATGGCTCAAATCAAAATATTGCTATATCTGGCATGATGAAGAGAAACACGTGGCGGTGAGCGTGGAAGATGCAAGAGAGCTCTTTGAGAATGAAGGAATTAAAGTTATCGAGATCTACGCTGTATGCGGCATGTTGGAATTTCTTTCTATCCCGGAGGATGTTCGAAAATCTCGCACTTGGGATAATAAATTCTTCAGACAAATGACTGGAATATTATTGAAACTGAGCAAAGAACCTTCTGTAAAAGGATTGTCCAGACACTTGGTTCTGTATGGAGAAAAAGCTTAGGAAGAAAAAAGATGGAAGGCAAAAGAAATAAACTTGTGGGCGATAAGGGTGATGGCCGAGGTGAAAATCAACTCCGGCGAAACCTCACTGAGTTTTTGACGGAGAACGGGCGACGTCGTTTTCCGGACGAGATTGCTCAGAACGTCGGTGTCCAGGATGTACATCAGGGGGGTGATTTTCGGCTTTTCGCTTTCCGCTTTCCGCCGGGAGTCCTCGGCAAGGCGTGCCATATCCGCGATGTCCCGGGCATAATCGGACAGGCAGCCGGCCGCGTCTAGAAGTCTTCCCTTTCGTCGCCTGACAATATTTGTCAAAATCAAGGATCCGAAGTATTACTTTTGCGACATCGGCGCCGTGGAAGGAGATTTGGGAACGCGGCTCGAAAACGCGGTTGCGGCTCATGAATTCCTTGCGGAGTTGCGGTTTTAAAAATTAAGGGGACACAATCCCCACAATGCTGCGCCTCTTCTTCAAGTTCAAAGGCTGGGGCGAGATGATTTCGGGCAGGTCGCCTTAATGGCAGCCGAGGAACGGGCGGAGTATTTTTTCGCCTCATTCCGTGTTACCCTCGTTCTTGACATCGATCTGCGATCGGCATTACATTTCTATGGTGGCGAAAAGGAGGGAAGTTTCGTTATCAACCAGCATTCGAAGGCGCCATACAAAATAGCCAATTGCTATAGGATGTTCACCAGAGGAGGATTCCAGCGAAAAAAGCCGTCCTGATCGGGGCTATAGTCACATTCTGCGCCGCGGTGAGTATCTCCTGTCAAAGGGAAAGGACGTACCTCGTCAAGGTCAGAGATGGGGTCCGCTACGTCCACAATATCAAACCGGTCTCCGAGAGGCCGGCGGTTAGCCTCGCTTTCGTCCGAAAAATCGGTGAACTCGAGCCGAAGGATCCTAATTACCTGTTCCTAAGCCCCATGAGCGTCGCGGAGGACGACGAAGGGAATATATATGTCCTGGACGCGAAAGACTTCTGCGTGAAGAAGTTCGGAGCCGACCGGACTTTTCTACGTCGGTTCGGTCGCCGGGGTCAAGGGCCCGGAGAATTCCAGCATCCGATGACCATCGGGGTCGGCGGCCAGGCCCGGCTGATCGTATCTTCGATGTCTTCGGATTTCTATGTCTTCGATTTCGACGGGAAATATGTCGATCATTTCCGCTTGCCTCCGTATCAAGGAATATCTCCGGCTATTCTGAACTCCGACCGGCTCGTCGCCTACGCGTTTGAGTTAAGAGGGGAGAACAGCCGCGACAACAAAATCCTGAAGATCTACGATTTCAAAGGGCAGGTCCAGCACGAGTTCGGGGAACCGTTCCTCCTGGAAACGGCGCTGAGGACCTGGGAAGCCAATTTCCTCCACATCACCGTCGACGACAAGGACAACATTTTTGTGGCTTTCACTAGTCAGAACCGAATCGAAAAGTATTCGGGGACGGGCCGGCTAATCCTGTCGATCGATCGGGCCCTGCCTTACAAGATTGAGCATCGTTACGAGCAGACGACCATGGATATCGGGGGGAAAGCGGTTCCCACCGATCAGCAAGTCTTCACTCCCGTCACCCGGGGGATAGGCATAGACGGCCGGGGTCGGATCTGGGTGCTGGCTTTCCAAAAGGCAATTCGTCAAGATCGACCGCCGAAGGATTTCACTATGCCGGATTACCTGGCTTTCGAAGTGTACAACGGAAGCGGGATTCTGCTGTCGAGAGTGCCGCTTCCTAGAGAGCTGGTCCGCTTTGACAACATGACCGTGCATGGCGATCATCTCTTTTTCGTCGATCCTTTCGATCAATCCTGCCTGTACGAGTTCGCCGTTGTCGATGGTACCGACTGAATACCACCGCAGGGGCAGGGCAAACACCATCCGGAGCAAGGCCAAACGGCCCCCTATGGGACGGCCCGTCCCGGGACGGGTCGGCCGTCCGTCTCGGCGAGCAATCGCGGGGCCATATAAATATCCGCCCCCGCTTTACAGCGGGAACAGAATTCGGCTTAGGTGCCGTTCCAGCCTTTCCATCCCTCCTCACGTTGACGTTCGTGGCCGAGACGCCGCCTCCCTCTTCCGTCTTCATCGAGGTCGTCTTAATGGCGGCCGGGGAGAGGGCGAAGTATTTTTAAGGTCGAAATATTTGGGGTCAAAGCTACTCGTTACGCGTCTTCCCCTGGTGAATCTTGCGTAACGAGCAGGTTTGACCCCGTTGACCCTCTGCAGAATCTAGCGTAAAAAGTAGCTTTGACCCCATCTTTCTTGACATCGATCACCGGCGAAGATTATATTTCTGGCATATCGTTCGAGAAGGAGGAAAGATATGAGAAAGATTATCATCCTATCGACCGTTCTTGTTTTCGCCGCGTCCTGGATAGCGTTGGCACACCTGGCCGCGCTGCAAGCGCAGCCAAGCTCTAAAGTCAAAGTCCAGGATAAAATCCCCTCCAAGGCTTATCCGTTCGAGCTTGGCGACGTGCGCTTGCTCGACGGGCCGTTTCGCGAGGCCATGCTGAGGGACCAGAAATACCTGCTTGAGCTGGATTCGGACAGGCTGCTCCATAACTTTCGCGTGACGGCCGGACTTCCGTCCACGGCCCAGCCTCTGGGCGGCTGGGAAGAGCCCAAGGGAGAGCTGCGCGGCCACAGCGTCGGGCATTTTCTCACGGCCCTCAGCCTGATGTATGCCAGCACCGGCGATGCGAGGTTCAAGGATAAAGGAAATGGGATCGTCGCCGAGTTGGCCAAGGTCCAGGAAGCCATGCCCTCCAGGGGATTCAACAAAGGCTTCCTGTCGGCTTATCCCGAGGAGTTCTTCGACCGTGTCGACAAACGCATCCGGGTCTGGGCGCCGTATTACACCCTGCACAAGATCATGGCCGGCCTTCTGGACATGTACCTGTATTGCGATAACCGGCAGGCCCTCGACGTTGTGTCAAGGATGGCCGACTGGGTCAAGTTCCGTGTCGACCGCCTGACCGACGAACAGCAGCAGGCGGCTCTCGAGACGGAGCACGGCGGCATGAATGAGGTCCTGGCCAACCTGTATGGCGTGACCGGGAATCCGGATTACCTGACGACGGCCATCAAGTTTAACCATAAGAAATTGTTCGACCAATGGGCCGCCGGCGAAGACAAGTTGGACGGCCTGCACGGAAATACGCAATTCCCTAAGGTCATTGGCGCCTTCCGCGAGTACCAGCTCACGGCAGAAAAACGGTACCTGGACATCGCCGGCTTTTTCTGGGATCGGGTGGCTCTCCACCGCTCGTTCGTCATCGGCGGCAACACGAACGGAGAGAGCTTTTTCCCCATCGGCCAGTTCTCGAGGAACCTCGGGACATCGAGCACCGAAACCTGCAACACCTACAACATGCTCAAGCTGACCCGTCAGCTTTTTAGCCTGGAGCCGACGGCCGAAAAAATGGACTTCTATGAGCGCGGGCTGTTCAATCATATTATTGCCTCTCAGGACCCCGCCACGGGGATGATGTGCTACTATGTGCCGCTCCGGCCCGGCGCGTTCAAGACGTATTCGACGCCCAATGAATCGTTCTGGTGCTGCGTGGGCACGGGCATGGAAAACCATGCCAAGTACGGCGATACGATCTTTTTCCACGACGATCGCTCACTCTATGTCAATCTTTTTATCGCTTCCGAGCTGAGCTGGAAAGACAAGGGGCTCGTCGTGCGTCAAGAGACCAAGTTCCCCGACGAGGACGCGGCTAAGCTGACCTTCAAGGCTCAAAAACCCGTGCGCCTGGCTTTGAGAATCAGGTACCCCTCCTGGGTATCCTCCGGAATGACGGTGACCATCAACGGCAAGAGCGAGCCCGTGAATGCCAAGCCCGGCTCCTATGCTGCGATCGAGCGCGAATGGAAGAACGGCGATACGGTTCAAATACGCTGGCCGATGGGCCTGCGGCTCGAAGCCATGCCCGACGACCCGAAGACGATCGCGATCCTATACGGGCCGATCGTGCTGGCCGGCGATCTCGGCCGCGAGGGATTGACCGAGGCGATGCGGTACGGACCGAACGCCCCGCAGGTCAACCGCCTGCCTTCGATTGCGATCCCCGTATTCTTAGGCGAGGTGAAAGATGTGCTGGGCCGCGTCAAACCTGCGCCTGCCGCGGGCGCCCCGCTCAATTTCCAAACCGTCGGCCTCGGTCAGCCTCAGGATGTTCGTTTGATTCCGTTGTCTAAAGCTTCCGATCAGCGCTACACCGTGTATTGGAAAGTCCTTTCTCCCGCGGAATGGGCCGAGAGAAAAGCGGAAGTCGCGGCCAAAGAGGCGCGCCGAAAAGAGATCGAAGGCCGGACCCTGGATGCCGTGAATATCAACGACGAACAAAGCGAAATCGGCCACGGTTTTAAAGGGGAGAATGCCGCCCAGGGCTACTTCGAGGGAAAAAGGACGCGCGAAGCGCGGAACGGCTGGTTCAGCTACGACCTGAAGGTGCTTCCCGACAAACCGATGGTCCTGGTCTGCACCTATGTCGGAAGCTTTGGCCGTCCGCGCACCTTCGATATACTGGTGGACGGAGAGAAGGTCGCGACGCAGACGCTCGAGGCCGCGCCTGCCGGGCTCTTAGATTTCGAATACAAGCTTCCGGAGCCATTGACACGCGGCAAGCAGCGCGTCACCGTCAAGTTCCAGTCCCTGCCCAAAGCGGGCACGGGCAGCGTCCTCGACGTCCGGATTATCCAGTAGGCTGAATTCGGGATCTTGGAGATAGGGAAGAGTCGTAGGGAAAAGAATAGATTCCTGGTTCACTTCCAGTTCGTGTGGGTAGAAAAGTGAAACGATCCGGGAACGGATGAAGCGACCATGGAGGGTTTAGCCTTCCCGAGCCCTTATCCGAGGGCAGCCGGCTCGGAAGAAGCCGGCCGGCGAAGTTGTTTGAGCTTCCCGGCGAACGTCCGTAAAATCGAGGCCGGGAAGCGAGTTCTTCGCCGCCGAGAAGGAGGGCTCGGGAACGGCGTTAAAAACCCGGATGGGGAGCGAGGCCGTTTCCGAATCGTTTCCCATACAATTTTCCCCATGCGAAATGAAAAAGAACCAGATTCTATGAGGAGCGTCCTATGCATAAACCGCTCACCCGCCGCGAGGCCTTGAAGCGGATCGGCACGGCAAGCGCAGGCATCGTTCTGGCCCGGGGTGTTATCCGCGGCCAATCTTCAGACATCATTGTCGCCGGCCAGCCGGTGGAGATCATAGTCTCCACCCTGAGTCCTTCGACGGTCCGCCTCACCGTTCTGCCGATCGAGAGCGGCCGCCCAGCCGGCGTTCCGACGGATGGCGCCATCGTGCAAACAGGAGAGGGACGCGCGCTCGCCCGCCGCCGTATACGCGAGCGGTTCGATCCCGTACGCGCCGGCAACCTTGTCGTGCGGTTCGAGGCTGATCCTCCGACTCTTCATGTCGAGACGAGCGCCGGCCGGCCGATGCAGCGGATAACGCTGGATGCCCGTGCAGCCGGGATGTCGTTCCTTTTGAGCAAAGGACCTCTCCTCGGGCTCGGCCAGGGCGGACCGCAGTTCGATCGCAAGGGCAGCGTGGACCGGATGCGCAGCGGGCAGGGCGGGTATCAACTTAGCACGCACGGCGGCCGCGTGCCGATCCAGTGGCTCGTGGGCACAGACGGGTGGGGCATGTTCATCCATCAGCCCTTGGGCACTTTCGACCTCACCGGCTCCGAAGGGAAATTCGCCCCGCCCGACAACGGCCTTCCCCTGGATGTTTTCGTTGTGTCTTCCTCATCCCCTCCGGAAATCATGCGTGAGTACGCGCGAATCACCGGACGCGCGGAGATGCCGGCGCTCTGGACCTTGGGCTATATGCAATCGCACCGGACGCTGGCGGGCCCGGATGAGGTCCTGGGCGTCGCCCGGACGATGCGCGAGAAAAAGCTGCCGTGCGATGCGCTGATTTACCTCGGCACCGAGTTCACCCCGTCCGGTTGGAATACCCGCAACGGCGAGTTCACCTGGCACAGCGGCAACTTTCCGGACCCGAAAGGCATGATCGACGAGCTTCACGCCCGCCACTTCCGGGTTGTGCTGCACATCGTCATCGAGGGACATCGCCTGACGGGGACGGTGCAGGAGGCGTGCGATCCAAAGAACGCCGTTCCCAGCGGCCGGACCGCGGACAATCGTTGGCCCGACGACCGCAGCGTGCCTTGCTACTGGCCGTATCACAAGCCGCTTTTTGACGTCGGCGTGGATGGCTGGTGGCCGGACCAAGGCGACGACTACGATGCTCCTTCCCGTCTGAACCGCACGCGGATGTACTGGGAAGGCTCGCAGCTCTGGCGGCCGAACGAGAGACCCTTTGCCCTGCATCGCAACGGCTACGCCGGCATGCAGCGCTACGCCGCCTTCCTCTGGTCGGGCGATGTGCGGTCGCGCTGGGAAACGCTTCGCACTCACGTCCAGGTAGCGGTCAATACGGGACTATCGGGAATTCCTTACTGGGGCACCGACATCGGCGG
>Ga0315296_10003345_pt1 | contig 13432 bp, 13 predicted proteins | sample YL17G14_18_MG_FD_203921 | JGI IMG/M metagenome (GOLD analysis project Ga0315296, IMG submission 203921) | Sediment microbial communities from Yellowstone Lake, YNP, Wyoming, USA - YL17G14_18 | ecosystem: Environmental > Aquatic > Freshwater > Lake > Sediment | place: USA: Wyoming | collected... | reverse complement strand
CATCGAACGGCCGAAGGGGGTTTACCTTCACGCCCTGGCTCTCCGCCCTGGAAGAGTCCTTGCTGCTTCAGGCGAGGACAAGAGAGAAGGACTAAAGCTGCTGGAAAAAGAAGGAATCGACGTGATTGAAGTAAGCATCGATTCGCTCGTGCAACCTAGGAACACAGGATCGATACACTGTCTAACCATGCCAATTATCCGAGACCCTGAACCATTGGAGTAACGATCACCCTCCTCTTGCGGCAAAACTCTTCATTGTAGCATAGATCGGACCTCTCGGGGTCAGAGTGCTCTTTTTCAGCTGAAAACTATTAACCACAATCTCACCGAAGTCTTCATCTGATAGCTTTGTTATTTGCTCTACGAGCTGATCTCTGTTTCTCCCAGAGCGGACACGAGCCAAGGTCAGATGAGGATGAAACTGATTGTCCTCTGGCCTGATACCTAGGCCTCTAAGCCTCGACTCGATCTGACTGTAAAGCTCCTCAAGCTCCTTCTCCCCTTTTCTGCATCCAGCCCATATGACCCGAGGCCGACTCAGCCCGGGGAAGACTCCTACGCCTCTGATTTCTGCTCTGAATGGTCTGAGCTCTACAGTAGAGACCTGTTCTATGACTTCATCCACTACTCTCTGACGAGTTTCTCCTAGGAATCTGAGAGTAATATGAATGTTCTCCGGCTCAACGGGCCTAAGATCTGCACCCGTTCGCTCGAGGGTTTTCAGCGCAGAAACAAGCTTTCTTCTTACATCAGCTTCCTCAAAATCAACCGCCATAAAGCATCTAACGCTCTCGCTCATCTGATCTCCTCAGACATTCCACTGATTACTGCACTGTTCATGTTTGCAGCTTAAAACCTTCTTCCAGTTTCCAAACCGTTTTATTGAGGCTCGCAAACGGAATTGATGGAAACACGTTCTCAGCTACTGGTGATACCTTGAGAATTGGAGGAATAGTCGACACATCAACCGTCGATTGGTACGGAAATGTCACGTTAATGATCTTTGCAGCAGGATGCAACTTCAGATGCCCGTACTGCCAAAACTCAAAACTCATACCCTGGGACTCAGGAAAAGAAATCGGACTCGAGACTATTGAAGAACGCTTAAAAGACAACATTGTCCTACTTGACGCTTTAGGAGTAAGCGGCGGAGAACCTACCCTTCAGCCCAGACAGCTGGAGGACGTATTCTCCTTGGCAAGAAAACATGGGCTAAAGAGTTTTCTAAACACAAATGGTTCAAGGCCTGAAGTCATCGAAGATCTAGTTGGCAAGGGTCTTGTTGATCATGTAGCCTTGGATGTGAAAGCACCTCTGCTGCCCCATAAGTACTGCAGAGTCATAGGTCTCGAAAGCTGCGGTGCCATAGTGAAAAATGTCCGGCGGTCACTTGATACATGCTCTTCGAAAAACGTGTCGTTAGAGATCAGAACCACGATTGTTCCGGGTCTAACCGATGAAGATGATTTCGTGAGAATGATCGCTAAGGAAATAGGAAAGAAAAGCACCCAATACATCCTCCAGCAATTCAACCCACAAGCCGAACTCCTAGATCCTTCACTGAAGCAGCGCGGCTATACACCTAGGGAAAAGCTTGTCTCACTCGCCTCCGTAGCCTTGCAGGAGAACTTACAGGATGTTTACATAAAGACCCGGGAAGAGGGCTTGGAGAAAGTGAAGTGATTTGAAGGCTCACACACCTCTATTGATTCTCCTCACAGGGATGCCCGGATCTGGAAAGAGCACCGTCCTCTCCGTCATCATAGAACGAGGATGTCCAACGTTACTCATGGGCGATGTCATAAGAGAAGAGGCAGAAAAGCAGGGCCTCAGCCCAACTGCGGAGAGCATAGGCAAAGTAGCTGTGGAAATCCGACAGAAGGAAGGGGCAGATGTGGTAGCCCGACGATGTATAGAAAAAATGAGACGGATCAACTCCGACAGCTCTATCCTGGCCATCGATGGTGTGAGGTCGATGGCCGAAGTTGAAACCTTTAGAAGATCCTACCAGAACGTCGTGCTGATAGCAGTCCACTCCTCTCCCCAAACAAGATTCCAGAGATTCCTGCTTAGACACAGAAGCGACGATGCAGATAACTGGGAACTTTTCAAGACGAGAGACCTAAGAGAACTCGGATTCGGAATAGGAGGCGCCATAGCAATGGCAGACAGAGTAATAATCAACGAGTCCAGCGCCGAGGACCTGAAGAAGCGGTCAAAAAGGATTATTGAGGAGTGCTTGGCACAATGGACAAATTGATAATCGAAGCCGTTGTGCACCCAACAGAAGACGAAGAGAAGGTTTCAGAGGCCATAAGAAATATGTTCGGAGACATTAGACTCAGGAAAGTGCAATTGAACAGTGAATGCCTTCTCAGGTTTGAACAAGAAGACCTCAAAGCTCTGACAGCTCTTAAGAGAGAACTGGAAAGGGAACACATCAGAGATGCAGCAAGAGCGCTGCTGCTAAGGAACATAGAAGCCAATCATCTCGCTTTTGGCCTAAACAAGCAAGCGGCTTATGCAGGACACATATCCTTCTATTCTCCCGGCGAATCAGCTCTAGGACCCATAAATATCAGGATAAGGACAGATGACCCTAAGAAAGCGGTTGAATGGCTCACCGCTAAGGCTGACCCAGCACAAAGAAGACATGTTTCCGGAAGAACACGATGATTGATGTAGCAGCATTGCTGACGGTTCATTGAAGAAAAACTGGAAAAAGAGGCATTTAGCTTATTATTCCCTCTTTTCTAAGTGTTTCTACATCTTCCTTCGAGTAGTGGAGCAGTTGAGTCAGCACTTCTTCGTTGTGTTGTCCAAGTGCTGGGGAAGGTCCGTAGACTTTTCCCGGAGTCTCCGAGAGCTTTACCGGGAAGTTCGGAACCTTGAATTTTCCAAGTGTCGGCGTCTCAACTTCTACAAACATCTCTCTGGCTACGAACTGCTCATTATTCACCACTTCTTCAGGCCGCAGTACTGGTGCAGCAGGGACATCGAGCTTGTTCATCTCAACGACGATCTCATTCACAGTTCTCTTGACAACCCATTCATCGAAGATTTCCTTAGTGACCTCTTTTACGTTCAGCATCTTAGCGATGTTGTCGATCGAAGTTCCTCCTCCAGCTAGTATAGCGACCCACCCGTCTGAAGCCTTCAAGAATCCCCCGATTCCAGGACCCCTCATCCTAGGATACTTCTGATCTCTTTCTTCTTCAGTCATCTTTGTGACAGTGTAGTTGACGATCGGAGGCGAGGTCAACGATACCATGGTATCAGCTTGGGAGACATCAACCCACTGTCCGATTCCGGTCTTCTGTTTGAAGTATAGAGCAGTCACAATCGTGAACGCCGCGAAAAGCGCAGGTCCAAGATCTCCATAAGCAACAGGAGAGCCTCTAGGCGTGTTATCCTGTTTGTTTCTTGCCAGATATGCCTGACCGCTTATAGCCTCTGCTATTGAGAAGTAGGAAGGCCGTGGTGAATATGGACCGGTCTGACCGAAACCTGACAGCGAAGCATAGATGACATCAGGCTTAACCTCCTTGATCTTTGCATAGCTCAAACCCAGCTTTTCCATTGTGCCCGGGCTGAAATTCTCAACTACGACATCGGATATTTTGACCATATCCTTGAAGATCTTGACACCTTTCTCGGACTTGAGGTTAAGGGTCATGGCCTTCTTTGACAGGTTCAAGGCATGGTAAGTCGGACTCTCCTTGTTGTGCAAAGGAGGGAACATTCTTGTCCGATCACCCCAGATCGGCTCAACCTTTATGACTTCAGCTCCCAGCTCAGCTAGTAGCATAGTGCAATAAGGACCGAACCAAACATGACTCAGATCCAGGACTCTAACGCCATCGAGCGCAGCTTTCATATTCCTAACCGCCATCTGTTGCTGTCACCATGGAGAGATCACAGATTTAAATATCTTACGCAGAACAATCACGGCATTTATAGGATTACTCGAACCTCCAAAACCAAGGCCGTTTACCGCTTCTCCGTGTTCCAGCCTGAGCAGATCGCATTAGGAACGTTAAAAAAGCCAGAAGAATCACTCAAGAAGATCGCATTAGCCTCAAGGCAGACCTGACAGGGGTAGCTTCATGCGCAGTGTCAGCAAGAAACAGCAGAAAGGAAATCAACTGAAGCTTGAGCGTAAGACAATCAACAAGCATGAGATCCTTGTTCTGGACACCGAGGTCTGCTTCGCGTGTGGGCTTTGCGTCGATGCTTGTCCCAAGAACGCAATGGACTACCGAGTCCCAATCACTAAAGATGGACAACTACTGCGAAAAGCTCAGGTGAACATAGACAAAGAGAAGTGCATCTTCTGCGGCGTATGCGTATCCGTCTGCCCCAATCAAGCAGCCTATCTGGAATCAGATCGGAATAAGACCCCCCCTCTCCACAAAGCAGGGCTCTTCCCTCACACGCTGAAAGAAATAGCTGCAGATGAAACGCAGTGTGACATCAGTTGTGGTCTCAAGTGTCAAGAACAATGCCCAACGAAAGCCATTCAGGTAGTGACTGAGAACCAGTCAGAGGGCAGGGAGAAGATTCTATCGCTGGAGATCAAAAAGGAGCTATGTCTTTACTGTGGCAAATGCGAAGCGGCATGCCCGCTAAACGTCATAGAAGTCACAAAACCGTTCACCGGAAATCTCAGAATAAAGACCAAGCTTTGCCCAAAAGACTGCAAGATATGTGTAGATGTCTGCCCAAGCAAAGCTATTGAGATTGATGAAGAAGGAAAACCTAAGGAATTGCCAGAATTCTGCATATACTGTACAGCATGCGAAAAGGCTTGCCCAGAACATGCGATCAGCGTTAACATCACCTCTATCAGACACTCGGCGGAAACCTCAGGCCTTTGGCTGGCTGTACTTGAGAAGCTTACATCGAAGGAGACTCTATCAAAAGAGCTTGCAGTGGTCGCTGAGAGAAAGAGGAAAAACGTTGTAAGAGAAAGGCTCGACTAACCTATTTGAGCAATCACAAAACGGTTGGTGAGGAGACTCTAGGAGTGAGTGTCTTCCTCAAGCAGCTTTCTAACTACCTTTCCTCTCATCTTCTGCGTGACTTCTTCTGTGGTTTTTAGATCCAACGCATCCTTAGGGCAGAGATCCACACACCTAGGGTTTCCATTACAGAGATCGCAGACAAAAACGACCTTTCGCTCAGGATGTAGAGCTAAAGCACCGAATTCGCAAGCTTCTATGCACCAGCCGCACCCAGTGCACCTACTCTCATCAACAAGGATTATTCCTGATTTGTCCTCGGAAGTCAACGCCTTTCTGGGACAGCTCTTAACACATGTAGGTGTCTCGCAAAGTCTGCATGCTACAGCAGTGTTCAGTACCACGCCAAGCTCAACGGTTCTGATTCTTGATAGAATTGGGTTGAACACTCCCTCCTTCTCTGCTGAGCATACCATCTCACAGATACGGCACCCTGTACATTTCTCCGGGTCGTTTACTATGAACCTGCGGGGCACCTATGCCTCCTCCCTCTCTATGCTAACATCGTTGGCTATGTCCTCTAGGCCAAGTTCAGAAAACTTGCTCCTAGTCGGCAAACCTTCAGGAGTCCATCCCCTATGCCTGCAATAGGATTCGAACATCAGATCAAACTCTTCTTTCGTGACTAGCGATCCTTTTGCGACGCCACTCTTTATTGGGTCACTCATTATGCGAGGTGGCGGATAATCATCTAGCCTTCTCCAACCTTCTCTTATGTTGTAGGCTTTCTCTAGGTTGTATATGCGTTCACCTGCCTTTTGTAGTTCTTCAGGACGTATGTCAAAGCCCGTTACAAGGGAATAGAGCTTTGCCAGAGGCTCATAGGTGCCGAGTACTCCTCTGATGAACTTGCAGAGCATCAGAGAATCCACAATGGCCCAGAGATCCTCTCTATCTCGTACAAGCTTCCCATATTCCGCGTGTGCCGTGAACCTGTCCACTTTCCCTTTGAGATCAAAGTCATACACGCTTGAGCGCAAGTGGCAGCCTCCCCTTGTTGAAGTATTGAAGCCCAACACGGAGGCTTTCAAGCCTCGTAGATCATATCCAGGAAGCTCCAAACCTTTGTTATGCATAGCGAAATGGGATGAACCCCTTCCAGTGATCTCAGAGGCCCTTTTCACCCCGAGGGAAAGTAGTTCGCCAATTCCTTCGCGATTACCTATTTTTTCAATGACTTGGAGAAGCGCCTCAGTATGCCCGAAACTGAGGTCAATTCCCCCTGTATGTTCACTGTTTATGATGCCTTTTTCATAACACTCCATTGCCCATCCGACTGTGACCCCTGTGCTTATGGTGTCCATGCCTATTCTGTCACAAAGATCCACAGCCTTGTTTATGGTTGGGAAGTCTCCAATTCCGCATTCAGAACCTAAGGCATAGAGACTTTCAAACTCGACACTGGCGAGAAGCTTACCTTCTGATCCTTCCTTCACGACTGTAATGTGGTCGCAAGCGATGGGACAACCGGCGCAAGCAATGGCTTTGACTCCCCACCTTTCTCTGACATACTTGTCGCCTATACTCTCAGCCATTTCGAAAACAGCGTCCTGCCAGTTTCTCGTGGGTAGGGCAGCTATTGTGTGATAGAGAAGAAGGCTTGAAGGAGTCCCTGAGACCCTGTAAGTCTCTGTGAATGGTCCTTGGCACTGTTCGTAGAGCTCCTTGCATGCTTCTCTCAAGCCATCAAGATTGCTCACTTTTATCCCTCTGGTCCCTCTGACAGCAATGGCCTTCAAGTTCTTCGAACCCATGACGGCTCCCATACCGGTTCTACCGGCTTGTCGGTGCCTATCATTGGAAATACATGCGAAGCGGACGCCTTTTTCTCCAGCTGGACCTATAGCCGCTACAGCAACATTCTCATCGCCAATGTCCTCTCTGGTCATCTGCATCGTTTCTATCGCGTCTTTTCCCCACAAATGGCCGGCATCGGTAAATTGTATGGTATCATCATCCAAGAAAAGGTAAACAGGCTTCTCACTCCTACCCTGTACAATAACAGCATCAAAGCCAGCGTATTTCAATGCATGAGCCCAGTATCCAGAGGAGACTGCCTCACCCATGAAGCCTGTAAGAGGCGACTTGGCTTGAACTATGTACTTCCCGCCTGTCGGAACCATCGTACCGGCAAAGGGACCAACAGCGAAGATCAGAGGATTTTCAGGACCCAAAGGATCGATCTTCGGACTCGAATGAGTGTAAAGAATCTTTATGGCAAAGCCGTTGCCACCTATATAATCTCTGCAGAAATCCTCTTGAAGAGTCTCTACATGGCTCTTCTTTTTCTCTAGATCCACATGAAGCATTCTGCCGGCATAGCCGAACATGAAGTATCAGCACCTCTCCGAGTTAACTCATCAGCTCTCTTCTAAAAGCTTGTCGAAGGTGCGAAAATCCCTTGGGGTCAGTAACCAATGATTCAAGCAGCAATACCCTGTGGGATGATCAAGAGCAGCCTTATAGGATTGTCAGAATCCTTACAGGAAACAAGAAAATAGGTGGGAAACTGAGGAAATGTACAGTTATATCTCAGTGAAACTCCGGACTGTCGTCAGATCAAGTTTTTTGATCAGTTCTACCGCTAGACGAACCGCGTTCTCCGTGTCTTTTAAGCTGAGCAGCCCGACATGGCTATGTATGTGTCTTGTGGGAATGCCCATAACGATGCTCGGGCATCCCACTCGGTCAATATGTATCCTACCTGCATCTGTTCCTCCTGATACCTGCGAGAGCTGAAGCGGAATCTGAGCCTTAGCCGCGGTCTCAATAACGAATTCCTTCAGCGGCTGATTAGGAATCATACTTCTGTCAAACGTAACTAAGCTAGGCCCCATTCCCATCTTTGTAGGCGCCTCCTTCGGTGCGATTCCCGGAACATCACCAGCAATGTCAACTTCAATCACAAGCCCTACGTCAGGCTCAACCATATAAGCAGTAGTTTGAGCGCCTCTTAGTCCCACTTCTTCTTGAACCGTTGCAGCACCATAGACAGTGTTGGGATGGTCCATGTGAGACTCTTTTATCCTCCTGATTGCCTCCATAAGAACAAAGGCTCCGATCCTATCGTCAAAGGCCTTCCCCATGGCAACCTTGTCTCCTTGTATGAAGCTTAAGGGAGACCATGGGACAATGGGATCACCAATCCTTACACCGACCTCCTCAGCCTCAGCCTTGGAAGTCACTCCAATGTCTATGTACATGTCCTTGATTTCAACAAGCTTTCTCCGCTCCTCAGCACTAAGCAGATGAGGCGGCTTGGACGATATCAGTCCAGGAAAGTCTCCTTTGCTCGTTCTCACAACCACCCTTTGACCCAAGAGAACCTGATCCCACCACCCTCCGAGAGTATTGAAAGTGAGGAACCCAGACTTCTCATCTATTCCAGACACTATGAAGCCAATCTCGTCAACGTGTCCAGCCAACAGCACACGAGGCCTCTCTGAAGACCCTCTGGCTACGAACACCACGGAACCCACCTTGTCAACCATTGTCTGGTCTGCGTATGGAACCATGTACTCCTTGCACACCCTGCTGGCTTCCTTTTCGAATCCTGATGGTCCGAAGGCCTCCATCAACTTCTTTATCAAGTTCAGAGCTTTCTCATCGAACATTTTCTGACCTAAAGAGATCTATGTGATAGGATGCTTTAAGAATTAGCCCTTGTCGAGAAGAAACACGAGACTCTCTAGCAGGATCTCTGCCAACAGATTCTCAGGAGAATCTGCGGAAAGAGACTGGGAAATCGATTAGATTAGACTACCTCTAGATACTTTTCTATTTCCCATTGAGTAACAGCTTTTGAGTTTTGTTCCCAGCTTCCAGTGGAATTAACGTAGTCCTTGAACTCCTTTCGCTTCTGATCGACAAGTGCCTGAGCAACATGTTTTCCAAGGGCTCTCGTGACCACAGAGTCGGCGAGAAACGCGTCAATGGCTTCTTCGAGACTACCCGGTAGAACCTCCATGTCCACTTTGTCTTTTAGTTGATAGACGTTCTGAGATGTGGGCTCGCCGGGATCAAGCTTTTTGTCAATCCCGTCCAGGCCAGCCTTCAGCATTGCTACCATCGCTAGGTATGGGTTGCATGAAGGGTCTGGATGTCGATACTCAACTCGGACGGCTGTTTCCTTGCCCGGATAGTAGTTGGGTACTCTGATGAGGGCTGATCTGTTCCCGAACCCCCACGAAAGGTAGACTGGGGCCTCATAGTGAGGTACAAGTCTCTTGTACGAGTTCACAATCGGAGCAACAACCATTGACAGGCCTTTGGAGTGATCCATCAAACCCCCTATGTAATGGATAGCTTTCTCGGATAGACCGTTTGAAGAACTCTCATCGAAGAACAGATTGCTTCTATCACTGTTTTCCTGTATACTCTGATGAATATGGCAGCCGCTTCCATTGATTCCCCAGAAGGGCTTGGGCATGAAAGTAGCCATCAACTCGTGTTTCTTTGCAACGTTCTTTACAGAAAGCTTGAAGAGAACTACCCTGTCTGCGGTTTTAAGAGCATCGTCGAATCTGAAGTTTATCTCCTGCTGTCCTGTAGCAACCTCGTGGTGTACCTTGTCGAGCTTGAAACCAATGCTTTCAAGACTCATTATTGTCTCCCTTTTCACAGTCTCCGTAGGGTCTAACGGTGGCATGTCGAAGTATCCCCCCGAGTCGAGAGGTCTGAGAGTGTCACTTTCCTTTGAGACATAGAAGAACTCCAGTTCTGGACCAGTGTTGAATTGGAGGCTCTTTGAAACCAGCTCATCGACTGTTGATTTCAGTATGGTTCTAGGGTCTCCTTCAAAGGGTTTTCCACCTGGCCTGAGTAGGTAACAGAACATGTCCGCAGTGTTCGGATGCTCCCATGGAGGTATCACGAAGGTCTCAGGGTCAGGACGGGCTACAAGGTCACTCTCATCTAAGCTTGTGAAACCCGGAAATGAAGACCCGTCAAAGCCTATTCCCTCTTCAAGAGCTTCTTCCACTACATACTTTGGAATGAGCATAGCTCGAGGTCTGCCGTTAATGTCGACAATGATTAGCCTAAGGTACCGTATATCGTTCTTCTCGACGAGTTCTAGGATAGGGTCAACGAAGTCGCGCCATCTGGCCGAGTTTAGCATGAAAACACTTCTCGCTATAACGCATATTAACCTTTTGGCTACGATCTCATACAAATGTCCAACAAACTAATATATTTGCTGCACATAGTACCAAGGATCGGTCATGGTTGAACTAGATGAATTGGACAGAAAGATCGTGAATGAGCTTCTAACAGACTCGAAAAGGTCCTACAGAGAACTGGCGAAACGCCTAGGTGTAGCCATAACAACCGTGATAAACAGGGTTCAGAAACTCGAAGACCAGGGCGTCCTCACCGGATACACGGTGCAGATTGACTACGAGAAGCTTGGCTACGAACTCACAGTCCTGACAGAGATAACGGTATCTAAAGGAAAACTCATGGAAATGGAGAAAGAAATCGCAAAGATGCCACCAGTCTGCGCAGTCTACGATGTCACAGGACTCACAGACGCCATGATAATCGCCAAATTCAAGAACCGAAAGGACCTCAGCGACTTCACCAAACGCCTCCTATCGATGCCTTTCGTCGAAAGGTCAAACACACACGTCGTACTAACAACAATAAAAGAAGACTTCAGACTCAAGGAAACCCTAACCTGAAAACGGAGCGCGACATCTAGATATATGCGCCGGCCCGAATCTCAGCTACACCTTGGGATGTTCATCTATGAACCACTAGACGAGTATATGATTCAAAATCAACTCCAATTGCAGCCAGGTCGTGGCGATCGTTAACACCGCGCCTGCGGATACCTGACCTAAGGTGTGTACTCCCAGTCTGATTCTCGCCCAACCAACCGGGACTACGAGTAGCAGGAAAGGAAGCCACCTCAACCCCAGATAATAGATGAGAACTGTCGCAGGACCTGTTATGCCTGAGGCATGGATGCTGATCTTCCACCTGAACGTTATGAGCATCATGATCAATGAATTGCCAAAATAGCAGAACATGGTAGCAACTATTATCGGAGTAGCACGAACAGTGATGAACGTGAAAGTTCCAAGGAGATAGCTAGTCAAGGCTCCAATGAAAGGCAGCATTCGTGCTTGCCTATCTGAAGCATAGAAGTCAGCAATGATGCCTCGACGCAGAAGAAAGAAAATCACGACTAAAGGCACCACTGTCCCAAACGTCGCAACTACAGCGAGGTCCATCCACAGATCTTGTGCGTTGCCCGCGAGCAATAACGCGAGAAAGGTGAAAAACGCGATTATCGGTGCATTCAATACCAAAGACACAAAATCAGCGATCTTTCTGGCACCTGGATTGACCATTATCATCCAACACCAATCAATGTTTAAGAACGATATATGCCATTGAGGAGCATAGATCCTGACAGCCTCTTCAGAGGCATAATAGAACACGAAATCCATAACGACAGAAGCACAATCTACACATCAACCAACTCCAGAAGAACAATCCACCCCTATCGACCGATTCAAAAGCTCCTTTACAAACAAAAAAGTAGGGCCTTCCGCGAATATTTCTTATCATATATCCCAGCGAGATGAATCAAAGCCGCTCCCAGGATCGATATGGCCATTTATATACCCCTATAGGATAGGTCGGTTCACACACACAAGACCCCCATAGCGAATCCGCAGATCAGACGGAAAGCCACACATAGAGAATCCACTTGGATGCCCATGGATCATTCGTTTTGCAAACAAGAGAAGCAGGGGCTTTAGTCAGCAAAGACTTATAGAGATCCCGCAGATCCAAAGAATCCGGTTATATACTTCCTATAGGTATAAGGGCCTCCACACACATGACCCCTATACAGATTCCACAGTCAGTAAGCTTCAGAGATAGACTCGAATGCCCAGCCTCCAGAACCACCAGCATAATCATCTTACAGATGCAGAAAAACTCTGAACAGCCGATATCCGCAAAGGAAATATAACTGACTGCAATCATAGTAACGAGATTTGGGGGTGTTGGTATTTGGGAATTAACCCCGCAACACCTGAAAAAGAACGAATAAAGACTATCAAGGAAAAAAAGGAGAAACCCCCTGCAAAAGAGCCCACTAAACGAGAATTCATGGAAAAAATCGAAGAACTTCAAAAGAACGTGACCGCAGAACGCCAGAGAGCAGAGACCTATCTAAGAGAACTGAAATACGCTAAAGCAGACATCGAGAACGTGAGAAAAACACTGGAAAAGCAGATCGAATATGTCAGGAAAACAGGAAACGAGCGAATCATACTCCAACTCTTCGTCATCCTAGATGAGTTTCATATCGCCTTTGAATCATGGGACAAAAACAGTAAAGAAGACGTGCTCAAGGGACTCGAGATAATCCTCATGAAATTCGAAAAGATCCTAGAAGCAGAAGGGCTCAAACTCATTGAGGCATTGCAAAAGCCCTTCGACCCCTCACTGCACCAGGCAATCATGAAGGTTGAAATAGAGGAAGTCCCGGAAGGGACAGTTGTCGAAGAAGTCAAACCCGGCTACACGCTAGGGGGTAAGGTTATTAGACCGAGCATTGTTAAAGTCTCAGTGAAACCAAAGATAAAAGAAAACACAATAGAGTGACGATCATGACTCAAAAGACAGAAACCGAGAAAAGAGAAAAACTCATTGGAATCGACCTCGGCACAACCAACTCCGCAGCCGCTGTAGTAATAGGAGGAAGGCCCTCCACAATACCAAGCGCCGAAGGACAAACACTAGCCGGAAAAATGTTCCCATCGGTAGTCGCCTTCACAAAGGACGGCCAGATACTTGTCGGAGAACCAGCTAGAAGACAGGCCATAATGAACCCAGAAGGCACCATATTCGAGATCAAGAGAAAAATGGGAACAAACTACAAGGTCAGCATATATGGGAAGCAGTACACCCCGCAAGAGATCAGTGCACTAATACTCAAAAAAATACTGAAAGACGCTGAAACCTTCATAGGCGAAAAGATAAAGAAAGCCGTCATCACAGTCCCAGCTCACTTCAACGACAACCAGAGACAAGCAACAAAGGACGCAGGAGAAATAGCAGGCCTAGAAGTCGCAAGAATAATAAATGAACCCACAGCAGCCGCATTGTCCTACGGCCTAGACAAAGCAGAAAAAGAAATGAAAATCATGGTCTTCAGCTTCGGAGGAGGAACCAACGACACAACCATCATGGAGTTCGGAGGAGGCGTATTCCAGGTCCTATCCACGAGCGGTGACACGGCAACGGGAGGAACAGACATCGACAATGCACTGGTCAACCTACTCATCGACGAGTTCAAATCACAGACAGGAACAGACCTGAGAAACGATGCCACAGCGATGACAAGACTAAAAGAAGCAGCAGAAAAGGCCAAGATCGAACTCTCAAACCTG
>Ga0315296_10003344_pt1 | contig 13436 bp, 14 predicted proteins | sample YL17G14_18_MG_FD_203921 | JGI IMG/M metagenome (GOLD analysis project Ga0315296, IMG submission 203921) | Sediment microbial communities from Yellowstone Lake, YNP, Wyoming, USA - YL17G14_18 | ecosystem: Environmental > Aquatic > Freshwater > Lake > Sediment | place: USA: Wyoming | collected... | reverse complement strand
GACGGTCGGATGAAGAAGTTGAATGTGTCGGAATCATCGTCAAGTCCCATCTTGAGGATTGGAGATGGGACCACGTATGTGTTCGTGATGGAGGACGAGTATCCGGCTGAGATGGCTGCTGCGCGGACACGTTCGTCAATGCCCTTATCTGCTGTGCTCACGATGATGGTGTTCTTGTCGAATGGGTTTCCTTCAGACCCATTCGGAGTGTCTTCAGTGTTGATTGTTAGATGATTCAGTGCGTCGGTTATGTCCGCGAAGACTACTCTTCTCTCGTTTCCGTAGAATTTCTCCATCAAGTAGCCGCTGTAGCTGTAGTATTTGCATTCAGGTGGTGTTCGGCCGACGACGACGAGAGCCTCATCGGGGCGCATGCGGAAGAGGATCGTGACGCCTTTGAGGCCGAGGAACTCGCCTACCTTGAACTTGTAGCTGGGAACCTCTTCCCCGGGCGATGGCGGAACTAGGCATACGAGGTAGGGCTTGGTTGGGTCATTGCCCCAACACGCCTTGATCAGGCCTGCCTCATATGCCTCGATGAGGGGAAAAGTGGCCGCTGCCCCTTGCTGCACAACGAAACCGTCCCGCTCAAGCGCGGATCGGAAGGCAATGAGGTCTCCCACGCTCGGCGGCACCGTTTCCGTCAAGCTCTCAGTTGCAGTCTGCGTCACCGCGGGGCCCACGACGGGTTGAGTTGCGGCAACCGCTGCCCCAGCGACTACTGCGCCTGCAGCGAAGGATCCGGCCATCTTAAGGAAGTCTCTTCGCGACGAACTCTCTTTCGCCTCTGACAATTGCCACCGATCTGAACACGCGGGCCATTCAGTATTATCCCTTGCGTCTCTATGTATGCGCGAGAATTGTGACGACATCACAGCCTGCCCAATCAACACGCTACGGTCATGCGTGGCATATCTGCCATCAGACTATGGGCCAGACACCGCAATCATTCTAGGAAGAAGTTCGAAACCTATGCGATTCGAATCCTTCCGAATTTTGAAACCATTTCCAGCAACAAAATGCTGTGGAGCCCGGCGGGATCGTCACAGAATCGCCGCCAGAAATGGGCTCAGATCAATAGATGGGAGTCTTCAGTCTCGTGCGAAATCTCGTAGCACACTCTTGGTGCAACGGCTACTTTCGGTCTCGCGTCATTAGCTTTTCAAACAGCATGTTCCGTTCCTTGTGGAAGTAGCCTCTGTCTTTTCCACCTTTGATCTCTTGGTCACAAACTTGAAGTGCGTCTTCATACCTCTCCAATTCTTTAAGTTTCTCGACGAGATGCATTTCGCTGTAGTCTGAAAGCCTTCGCCTACAGAGTGATATGTACCTTTGATAGTCTCCCTGCTTCTCATACACGTCGAGTAGGATAGCCTCCAACCGTCTAACCCTCTCTCGGCGCCCATGAGGACGACTTCTTGGATCGGGCGTTTCCTCAAGTCTTTCCAGTAGGAAGCGTTCAAGGTAAGCCAAATCATGTTTGAAGGCAGTGACGATCAGGTCTTCAACACAATCCTCGTAGACTGTGTCTTCATTCAAATACAAAGAGAGAGAAGAGTCTAGGAATCGCTTCTTCTTATCCTCGGTGTCCATTGTCGCCTTAACACATTCTCCGTAGAGAGTGACAACGCCATCCAAGAATTCTCCTAAGCTTCCATCGGAGTCATCGACGATCCCACCCTCCTTGGCGCACTTTTTAACGATGAGGCTACAAATTGCATCGGCCTTTTCGTAGTCTCCTTTCGAAGCGAGTTCCTCAGCGATCTGGTTCACCCTATTCAACTTTCTCATGAAACCGGTTACGCTCCTGTAGTCTACGTATCCGCCGAAAATTCCGTCCAACTCATTGCGTATTCTTCCAATATCTCCTGATTCTCCAAGGTCAATATCCGAGTAGAATTTGATTATTGAGATGAGAGAAGGTTCTTCTTCGAGAAGTTTCCGAAGGATATTCAACAACCGTTCTTTGCTTACTCTCTCAAGGTTCATGTCAAGAAGTTTAATGCTTGAAAAGATCGAGGGAGCCCTTATCCACGTATAGAGAAGGGCTATCGCGTGCTTGCATACCCCATCTTCATACGGGCATGTACATGATATACTCAGATCTTTGATATTGTTGCCTTTGGCTCTGATTTCGACTCTGTAGGGTTCATAAGAGCTTCCAGCAACGTCCGCATGCATGTGATCATTGTCAATAATAGGGTGCAGGACACGCTTCTGCCTATAGTAGTTGTATCCTCTCTTGAGGACAGCCTCGCCGCACAACGACCGTAGGTCCTCTTCCTTTAGATTCTCTAGTACAGAGTGAACAGATAACTTCAGTTTTCGACGCAACATATCGTGCCCCGGAGAAACCAATCATGTTCTTCTGGAAAGCAATTTCATTATTGCGTCCACCTCATTAGAAGCATTTGTTCGTGTTCTTGGGATGTTGTATACTCACCGAATATCCGCTTCAGGAAGGAAGCCTTATCGGACAACGTTATCCACGACAATTTGGACTTGGGGCATCTCCAGTTATTAGAGTTAAGCGTGGACAAGGCTTTTGAGCCATGGGGTTGATAGCCTGATTGGCGTTTAAGGTTTGGAGTCTAAGCTTGCTGAGTTCTTAAAGTCTGGTAAAGATTGGGAGCGAAAGCCGACCACTGTTCCAGGCGTATTCGTGCTGAAGATGCCCCCTTTCAGAGGGAGCCCCGCAAGGCTCTCTGTTGAATTGAATCCTGTTGAGAGAGGGCCATTGGCCAGCCGCGTGATCCGTATGCATCCGGCATCTTCGTGCTCATAGCCGTCAACCATTGGCTACCATGAAGAACTAATTCATAATGGCACATCGGAACCTAACCCGGTCCGCCAGCAGAGATATAGAATGTCGTCAGACGACCTAAACGAAAGGGCTTTCATCTCCACCGTCATGGTCGGTCCTTGTCCACGATGTGGAAGTCAGAATACGCACGACTGCTTTTATGATGAGGAGGAGCATCACCCTGAGTTTGGGGAGTGTCCCCTTATCAAGACGATAGATGACCCCATCGTAGGACACTGCGAAGAGTGCGACAGCGTTTTTTGCATAGAGTGCGCCAAGGTTATCGGTGCAGGGAGCGAGAGATCGTTAAGCAATATAGCGAGATTAGTGGAAGGTCACTCGAAGAGCTGCCCTGAACTGAAACCGCAACGCTGGGCGGAGAAATATGGTTCAACCCACAGGCTTGTTTCAGTGCAAGATGATATGGTGACCATCACAGAACACGCAGAGGAACGCATTCCTGACGGAACTGAGGAGGATCAGGGAGATGAAAGGACGATCACTCTCCGTCTTTCCAAAGAGGCCGGAATTACATCAGAGGAGCTGAGGAAGAAGATAGGATACTACATGAAGTTCTCTTACGATGCGGACGAGATACATGCTGTTGCTGACTTACAGTCAGATGACGATGATGACATCTCAGATACCTCCCCGCCTTGGCCGACTTATCAAGGAGAACGGTAGAGCTACTCAAGGTACGGACATTGCGTTCAGCCGCTCACTGATAGCCACAAGATTACAGTTAGAAGCAGACATGGAATTAGCCTTATAGTCAAGAGCCCGTCGAAAGCCAAGCAGAAAAGGATCCGGATAGAATTTGTGGTGGACCGGGCGGGATCCGGACCCGAGACGTTCAGAGGCACCTGTCTAGGTCCCAATGCTAGCCGGTTTGATGAAGAGTGGTATCTGCCCCTAGTTAGGGGCAAGTACCACCGGGCCCGCCAAAGATTTTATCCGAGCCCTTTTTCTCGCTAGAACCCACCTTGAATGGCAGGTCCGGTCCTAGGCACTGAGGGTTCTGAAATAGGGCAGAGGAGTCGCAGACCTCCGACAAGACTCCATGAGAAGAAAACGGAAGCCGGAACTATAGTTCTCCCCCATCGCGGTCCACCAGGGAGCTTTGAGCTATCAATACAACCGGCCGTCTCACAACAGTCGCTTGCCGACGATGTCGGCCAACGCGGAGATGAAGGTCGGGCTAGTGTTCAGGGATTCGGTTCGCTTGAGAGTCAAGCCGCGGGCTCTAGCGAAAACCTGAGCTTCCACGTCAAGATCGTAGAGTGTCTCAAGGTGATCTGCAACAAAACCTATTGGAACGATCAGGACATTGCCTCCGAAGGCATTAGCTCGGAGGCTCAGTTCCTGCAGAACTTCTAGGACATTTGGTCCGAGCCATTTCTCGCCGGTATGCCTAGTGCTTTGATAAGCCAACGACCAGCAACCCATTTCCAGCAGATCAGCTACGCGTTGGCAAGAAACTTCAAGTTGCTCAGGGTATGGGTCGTTATCTTGAACGATACGTTCGGGAAGACTGTGAGCGGTGAATACGACCTCAACATTTTTTCTCACCGATGTCGGAAATTCTTTGAGAGTGCCTCCGATTTTCTCGGCCACAGCTAGGTGGAACAAAGGATGGTCGTACCAGCTTTCGACGAAGTCTATCTCCAGGTCGTTTTGAGATGCCTCTGGAGTTGAATCGACCGCCTGCCTATACCCGGAGATGCTGATGCGAGAATAGTGGGGCGCCAAGACCAGGGCTACAACTCTCCTGAAGCCATCTCTTACGATTTTGGAAACGGCCTCTTTGATGTAGGGATACCAGTGCTTCATTCCAAAATAGACTCGGATGTCCAAGCTCTCTGAATTCAGGGCTTCCTCCAGTGCTGAAGCCTGAGACATCGTTATATTCAGAAGTGGTGAACAACCGCCTATCCTTCGATATCGCTCTTTGAGATCCTGCATGTCATCAGGCTTTGATTGGCGTCCCTTCATGATTTCTCTTAGGAACGGTTCAATGTCGTCCTCTGAATTCGGTGCGCCATGGGCCATCAGAAGGACTGCAAGATCACCCAATTTGTTCGCCTACTCTAAGACTGTATTTCTGATTCATGTCCGAAATTGTGGACGTACCTTACAAGCTCGACGACATTCTCGACTGCGACATTGGGTAACATGCCATGCCCCAAGTTGAATATGTGGCCTGCCCTCCCACACGTTCTCTTAAGGATGTTCGCAGCCCGTGACTTGATGAAGGTAATGTCGGCAAGTAATACCGCTGGATCGAGGTTGCCCTGGACAGATACGTCGTAGCCCAGTCGTTGCCACGCCTCATCGATGGGTATCCTCCAGTCTACCGAGAAGACATCTCCGCCCGCCTCCTTCATTTCTTCAAGAAGATTACCTGTTCCGGTTCCGAAATGGATGCGTGGGACCTCAGCATTTTCAAGATCTTTGAGAATTCGCTCTGAGTATGGAAGCACATATTGACGGTAGTCTTCGGGGCTCAAGCATCCTGCCCAACTGTCAAATAGTTGGATTGCATCGACGCCGGCGTGAATCTGCGATCTCAAATAGTTGGTCATGGCGGTTGCGAGTCTGTCCATCAATGTGCGCCAAGTTTCCGGGTCGCGGTACATCAGCGCTTTCGTATTGACGAAATCCCGTGTGGGCTGTCCTTCAATCAAATAGCTGGCTAACGTGAAAGGCGCTCCGCAGAATCCGATTAGTGGAGCGCGGCCGTCCAACCGTTTCTTGGTTAGCTCTATCGCTTCCAGGATGAACGGGAGATCGCTCTTTGGTTCAAGATCGCTTAGGGATTGAGCGCTTCGTAGGTCTTGTATTGGATTTTCGATGACCGGCCCGACGGTCTCCTTGATCACGAATTTCACTCCTAGCGCTTCGAGTGGAAGCATAATGTCAGCGAACATTATGGCTGCGTCCACTCCCAGAATCTCAACGGGCAACGTCGAGACGGTAGCGCACAATTCGGGGTTCTTGCAGATCGAGATGATGTCATGTTTCTCTCTGATTTTCCGGTATTCCGGTAGGAATCTGCCTGCCTGACGCATGAACCAAACTGGCGTGGCATCTACAGGCTGCCGTTTGCATGCTTTGAGAAATCGATCGTTCATTGTGGAGAACTGTCCCTCTGGATTTCCGCATGCTCAGCTGGAATCAACTGGCTCGTCTAACCCTGAAGATCAAGATTCTCTTTGATGTGCATCGTGGCGCAAGTGGATGGGCGCGTCTCCGTGGTCGTGTACCCAATGGCTTCACTGATTCTCAACTCAATGACCAATTCAGAGAAATCTGCAGTCTGAATGGGTCTAGGCTCTGTTGAAGTCTGCTTTTCCATTAATTCATCTCCAGGAGCCAGCGAGCGGCATCCTTGGCGAAGTAGGTGATAATGATGTCAGCTCCCGCTCGTTTGATGGCAGTCAAGACCTCCAAGGCGATGAGTTTCTCGTTAAGCCACTCTCTCTGTCCAGCGGCTTTGATCATCGCATATTCCCCACTAACGTTGTATGCCGCAAGTGGCACAGTGAATCGTGCCCGCGCCTCGCTGAGCACGTCCAGATAGCTAAGCGCGGGTTTGACCATAACAATGTCCGCCCCTTCCTTGATGTCTAGGGCCATCTCCCGCATGGCTTCTCTGCGGTTCGGCGGGTCCATCTGATAGCTACGCCTATCTCCAAACATCGGGGCCGACTCCGCAGCGTCACGGAAAGGCCCATAGAAAGCTGAAGCGTATTTGGCTGAGTACGCCATAACGGACGTGTTGCAAAATTCATGCTCGTCTAAGCCATTGCGAATCGCTTTCACCTGACCATCCATCATGCCACTGGGAGCGACAATATCTGCGCCCGCCTCTGCTTGTGAGACCGCAATTCGCACAAGAAGCTCCAATGTCTCGTCGTTTGAAATCTCACCGCCTCGAATAACCCCGCAGTGCCCATGGTCTGTGTATTGGCACAGGCAAATGTCTGTGGCGACGACCAGTTCAGGTGCCATCTTCTTTATCTCTCGAACCGCCTGCTGGACTATCCCCTCTTTCGCGTACGCCTCTGATCCAATAGCATCCTTGTGTTCCGGTAGTCCGAAAACGAGAATTGCTGGTATCTTCAAAGCTGAAACCTCAGCAATTTCGTTCCGCAGGTCGGACAGGGGCAGTCGCTTGACTCCAGGCATAGAGGGTATTTCCTCAGGACCAGCAATTCGGCTATCAACGAAGATTGGCAACATGAATGCTGAGCTCGACAATCGCGTCTCGCGTACCAGAAGTCGTAGCGCCTGGCTTCTCCTTAGCCGCCTTGGCCTTTCGGTCAGGGCGTATCTTCTCGAAATTTCACACACTTCTTGTTTCATTCACTATCGCCTCAACCAACGCCTCAATCGTATGTGTCTTCGCAACGATATCGACCTCAATTCCTAACTCTCGTGCTGCTTCAACCGTAACAGGTCCGATGCAGGCCACCTTCACGTCATGCAGGAACCTTCCCAGCTTGGGCCCTCCAAGCGCGCGGGCAAAGTTTCGCACCGTGGAAGAACTGGTGAAGGTCACCAAATCAACACCCTCATCGAGAACTGATTTCAACCGTTCACATGTCAGGTCTCTCGGAGCTACGGTGCGATACGCAACAATCTCATCAACCAGAGCACCTCGCTCGTGCAGTAGCGCGGGAAGTTTCTTCGATGCAATATCTGCGCGAGGGAGAAGGATTCTTTTTCCGCGCACATTGCCGAGTCCGTGAACGATTCTCTCCGAGAGGTACTCGTCTGGGATGTAATCAGGTGTTTTGCCAGCGCGTTCAAGGGCTGCAGCTGTTGCCGGTCCTATAGTCGCCACCTTCAGTCCATTTAGAAACTCAAGGGAGACTTTCAGTGCGGCCAGTCGGCCCATGAAGAATTGCACGCCGTGAACGCTGGTAAGGATCAGCCAATCATACTCATTTAAGCGTCGTATCGTGTCGTCCAGTGAGGCCGTGTTTTCGACTGGAATGATTTCGATTGTTGGAAGCTCGACTAACGTTGCTCCGAGTTCACGTAACCTCTCGGATAGTGTATGAGTTAGGTCCTTGGGGCGTGTAACTACGATTCTCATCCCAGTCAACGGCTTGAGGGAGCTGATCTGCATTACGCAGCCCCCAAGATACTCGCCGCGCCTTTGTCTAGCAAAACTTCAGCCAATTGCATACCCACTTTCTCGGCATCTGGGTCATCCGAAACAATCCTACTACGCACAAGCAGTTTGCCGCTCGGTGCAGCAACCACGCCATCAATTGCCAAGCCAGCGGATTCGGCTCTAGCGTATGCCGCTATCGGAGTTCGGCAGTCTGCGCCCAGCCTGCGCGCGAAAGCTCTTTCCGCTTCGACGGCTCGTCGGGTGGGATTGTGATCCATTCTTGAGAGCAAATGTCTGATCTCATCATCGTTCTCTCTACTCTGGATCGCGAGCGCCCCTTGCCCAACTGCCGGCAGCATCACGTCGGTCGAAAGAAATTCGGTCGCGTGCTTCTCCAAGCCAAGCCGGATGAGACCTGCAGCTGCCAACACTATGGCATCGTAGTCTCCCTTCTCGAGACTTCGTAGGCGCGTGTCGACATTCCCATGCATGTCGAGGATCTGAAGATCTCCGCGGGCAGCTAAGAGCTGGGCTCTTCGCCTGGGGCTGCTTGTTCCAACACGCGCCCCACCTAGCAGTTCGTCGAATTTCATCTTATTCCGAGAAACGAAGACGTCTCGCGGATTGACTCGTTCCGGAACAGCGGCAATCACCAAGCCCTTCGGCAGCTCCGTGGTTAGGTCTTTCATGCTGTGAACTGCCATATCGATCTCTCCTTTGAGCAGTGATTCCTCGATCTCTTTGGTGAACATGCTCTTTCCTTCGACGGCTGTGTCTCCGAGGTCGTGCATCTTGTCGCCCCGGGTTCGAATCGCCACGATTTCGTAGCGGACACCGGGCGGAAATCTCATCAATATTTCAACTACCTGGTTCGTCTGCGCGAGTGCAAGTTTGCTTCCCCTCGTCCCAATACGGACTTGATCCTTCATTTTTCCCTCATTGCTCTAAGAAAGAAGTCTGTCACGTACGAAGATGCGCTCGCTGCGTCGTAGTTGCGTTGGAAATGGATTCGTTGAAAGATGAAGCGGTTCATCATTCCCAGCAAGCATTCGGCGGCCATTCTTGGAGACGTATCCCGAAATTCACCTTTCGCAATTCCTTCTCGAATTACGTCTGTGAGGAGGGATTGTGCGCGCGCAAGTTCGGCGGATAGAGTCTGCCTACCAACAGGGTCAAGTTCGGTTGAATGTCGAATGTATAAGCCCACGTTGATGACTTCCTTCGGGAAGTATGACAGATAGGTACGAGTGAAGGACCGGAGCTGTGCCAAGGATCCCCTTCCTTTCTTACACCCGTTACTAAGTCGGGCGATGAACTCACTCATCGATATAGTTTCGCGGACTACGGCTTCGAACAAGGCTTCCTTGTTCTTGAAGTAGTAATACACTGTGGGTGGAGTCACTTCGGCGGCTCGGCAAATGTCGCGGACTGCAACATTGGAGAAGCCACGTTGCGTGAAAAGTTCTTTCGCCGCTTCGAGTATTCGGCGCTCCTGGTGGACACTTGACGTCGTCGTCATTCAAATCAGCTCGGGCGTTTCGACAGGTGCTGCCCCCTCGGGAAGAGAGTTCGGAATGTATGGGCAGGCTGGGTCTTCTTCGGAGGGGTCTCCGATCTCCGCGAAGGCTCGGGATCTTGATCCGCCACATATTGTGCGATATTCGCATTTTCCGCAGCGACCCTTCAGCTTTGACGGGTCTCTCAGCGAAATGAAGAGTGGATTTGATCTGTAGATGGATGTGAGTTTATCCTCTGGCACGCGCCCCGAATTGATGGGGAGAAAGCCGCTGGGGTAGACTTCCCCGTTATGTCCAACGAACATGATGCCCCTTCCATCTCCGGTGTGAGTGGACTTTAGCGAAGGCGGCCTGTTTGCCTCTCCTTCAACAGCTCGGAGTCTAGTTGCAAGGCGCTCGTAAATCTGTCCCGTTGGGACCACATTATGGTTCAGTCGCTGGATACGGAGCCTCCTGAAGTGTGGACCTTCCGCGGTTCTAACTGGCACGCCATAATGAGAAGCATCAAAAAGGAAGTGCATCACTTCTTCGCATTCTGTTGATTCCAGACTCTCGAGGGAAGCTCCACGCCCAGTTCTGATCAGGAAGAAGACTTCCCAGGCAACGGCGCCCTCTTCGTTTACGATGTGGAAAATATCGGCCAGTTCATTGGTGTTACTCCTCATCACGGTCGTGTTGACCTGTGCCTTCAATCCACACTCGTTAGCAAGCTCTAGAACATGAAGAGTCTCACGCCACGTGCCTGGCACACCCCTGAGCCTATCGTGCGTGCTGGGCGAGGCTCCGTCTAGGCTCACGGACATGATGTCAACATCCAATTCCTTCATTCTCTTGATCGTCGCTTCATTGAGAAGTGGCGTGACGCTCGCCGCAACGGCCACATAGATTCCATGATGCTTGGCGTATCTGATCAGGTCGAAGAAGTCTGCTCGCATTAGAGGATCCCCTCCAGTCAGAAGAAGCGCGGGATGTGGTTCATCGAAGTCGAGGAGCTGATCGATAAGTCTCAGTCCCTGTTCAGGGCTGAGTTCACCCGGCAGAGGTTCCCTGATTGCTTTTGCTCTGCAATGCCTGCAAGCCAAGAGACATGCCTTAGTGGTTTCCCAGCACACGAAGATCGGTGCTTCAGAAAGGTCTGTTCGCTGAGTCCAAGGCGGTCGCATCAAATCCAACCCGTGGCGTACCCAACAGCGCTGACTCTAAGCAGCTGCCGGTGAACATCTATTTAACGTTCGTTATATGTCACGTATAGACCGGCCCTCCTCGCCTATGTGACGCGAACCGCTTTTCACCTCCCATTGTCAGAAAACCGATCTCGCTCGCGAGGTGCACGTTCACAGTAAAATGAGGTGGGTTGTTGAAGAACTCTTCAAAGTCCTGATGGAAAGAAGGAAAGAAGTCCACGCGGCACTCAGTAGGCCCGAGCCGACGGGATAGTGTGTTTAGCGTCAGCGAGGGTTGAGCGAGAGCTAGGACCCGGAGAGAATTCGTGGTGGAACGAGCGGAATTCGGACTCGCGACCTTCTGGTGGATTTGTCGTAGCGACAGCACCAAGTTGTTTGGGGCGGTATCTGCCCCTAGTTGGGGTGAGTACCACCGAGCCCGCCAAGTCCCCAGCTAATCGTGCACTGTGACCCTGCTGAACAGATACCTCTGAGGCACGCGTCTCGCACCTCGGTGCTCAATCCGGGTTCTTCGGCGTTTCGCTATCTGTATGCTCGTGATCTGAATTCCACGGCCAAGATACTGATTCGCCTAGATTCCCACGCCACCTCGTATTCGATGCGAATCTCTCCTATTCGTATCCGGTAAGTGTCCTTCAGCCCAGGTAGCTTCTCAACCTCATACTCAGGAACAGGCGCGGGATTCTGCTTTAGCGCTTCAAATGCCAAGATCGCTCTCCGAGCATAGTGTTGGGGCAGTTTTCTCAGCGACTTTCTTGCACGGTTCTATATGACGATGACGAACAGAGGGTCACGCACCAATCTCCTTTCGGAGTTGAGCGAGCGTCACGAATCTGCCTCTCTCAATTTCGCGATGACCCTGGTCGATCTGTCTTCTCTCCGATGCAGTAGGCCGCTCCTCCGGCAAAAGGTCTGCTCGCAGGCATAGAGCTCGATTTTCACATCGTCGAGCTTGGTGATTACCTTGTGAAGTTCAGTCTTAGTAACTGCCATGAGTCCTCATCACGAGAGAACATTTGGTCCGCGTACTAGGACTTGTGGTCTAGGCATGGACCTACAAGACCTTGAAATCATTCTCGACCAGAGACCATCACGAGTTCCCTGTATGCACGACGCACAGTCAGCCCAACCGATAGAAGAGGTCCAGATAGAGGATGGGCAGGAAGAGGCCTACGCCCACCAGGATGGACAGGAGATTCACCAGAAGGCCCTCGTTCATCTTCCATCTGAGCAGGATGAATCTTAACCTGATTGCGAAGTGGATGGTGAATAGTGCCATCGCGGGAATCGCTAGCTGCAGATGAGCCAGGAAACCCCAGGCCCGGTCGATGAAACCTTTCGTAAGCATGTAACCGCTCAAGGTCATCAGGAGAAACAATGCCCAAAGTAGCCACGCGATGATCCGATCGAATTTCGTCAGAACGACATTGCGATCCAAGCGAACCATCCCGAACAAGCTTAGTTTGGCTGATTCATGGTCAACATGTTGAGGCTAGGCGTATCTATCGTTGGTCCAAGGGTCTGCGGTGTTGCTGTATCCTCTGCTCTCCCAGTAACCAAACTCCTGCGTTGCGGTGAATCGTACTTGCCTGACCCATTTCGCACTCTTGTACGCGTACCTTCCTGGAACAACCAGCCTAAGCGGGCCACCATGCTCGGGCTCCAGTGGTTTCCCGTCTAGCCCGTATGCGAACAGGATGTCATCACGCATCAGATCGGCGAGGGGCAGTGAGGTCGTGTAGGTAGGATCGCCGTAGCACGCGATGGTTGCATACTTCGCCTTACCGGTTGGACGAGCCAGCTTCGCGATCTCTCCGAAACGGACTCCCTCCCAACTGTTATCCAGTTTCGTCCAACCCGTTACACAATCGAACTCAGAGACACTGACCGTCTTCGGTAGTTGCATGAACTGATTCCAATCGAGCTTGAGGGTGTTCTCAATTTCCCCATTCACCTCGAAAGTCCACGTGTCGAGATTGATCTGGGGGACTCCGTCCACGTGAAGAACCTCTAGGGCACTGACCGCAGATTGCCCCGGCGGCAACCTACCGGTGCCAGAGGCTTGCTCAGGTCTACGCAATAGCAGGTAGCCTGATACGGCCCCGAGACCTGCGAGGATCGCCGACGCAACGCCGTATCTGATGAATCGTCTTCTACTAATCGCACTCATGCTAGATTCCCTCCAGCGAGTTGAATCAGAGACAACATGGGGCCGGTTTATGCTGAGTCGTGCATATGGAAGTTCAGGCTTCCAATCTGCATGTCAATGGAACGCTACCTTTCAATAAGCAAAGATTCGCAAAGAGCTTCTTTCACTGGGATCAGCGCCCGAGTCTTCGCTTTCACAACGCTCGTCAGCAGACTTCCTCGTCGCTATGCTTAAACCCCAGTAAGATAGTCTTACCGTCCATGAGATCTGAAGACGCCCTCGAGCTCACTCGCATCAGCTCTAAAGGCCAAGTTGTGATCCCGTCTCGCGTGAGGGAGAAACTAGGCATACAGGCAGGCAATGTATTCGCCGTCTTGACGCCGCGAAAAGGCAAGCTAGTCGTTCTCAAGAAGATCGATAGCAAATCGCTCCAAGCGGATGTGCGAACTCTCAGAGAGGTCGAACGAGCTTGGAAAGAGGTTGAACGCGGAGAGGCGCGACGAGCAACAAGAAAGCGCTTCGTTGAAGAGCTTGAGACTTGGTAGTCATTAGAGAAGTCGTCTGGACCAAGAAACTCGAACGCGAGCTGAGGAAGCTTAGAGACGGAGCTGTCAAAGACCGCGTGAAGGGGCAAATCGAGAGGATACTAGATGACCCCGAA
>Ga0315296_10003343_pt1 | contig 13436 bp, 10 predicted proteins | sample YL17G14_18_MG_FD_203921 | JGI IMG/M metagenome (GOLD analysis project Ga0315296, IMG submission 203921) | Sediment microbial communities from Yellowstone Lake, YNP, Wyoming, USA - YL17G14_18 | ecosystem: Environmental > Aquatic > Freshwater > Lake > Sediment | place: USA: Wyoming | collected... | reverse complement strand
TCTTCCTGTCGAGAGTGATCTCTCCGACCTTCTCATGAGCAGCGCCAAGGTTGCCTATCCACTGGGCAAGCACTTTCAGTTGCCCACTGTCGGGTGTCTCCAGCGGGGCAATCCATTTCAAACAAAGATCAGAGCCTTCCTTTCCGTGAAGAATTGAATCTCGAAGCATTCCTTGCTTCTTGTCTGGCTCTTCTAATAGATTGAACAATTCGAGCTCGATTTCTGCCTGAAGGCATAGATCCAACCCCTTTTGCCAATAGTCATGCAGGCTTAGGAGGCTTGTGCACCTAGCTGATTCCTTTCTGTGTTCCAAGGCATCACTAGCCAAACGCGTCTTTCGCGCCCTGCCGCTCTCAAGCCGAGCCAGTGTTATCAGGTTGAGGCTGAAGCAATGATGCGCATACGCAAGACACTCCAGGTTGCCAATATGACTGGCTAATCTCATCAATTCGGGACATGCTGCCACTCCTTGCTCGGCTATTCTCGTTCTCTCCTCCTTGTCATCACCACCGAAATAGGCACGAATCCCGTAGAGCCCTGGATATGGGCACTTCGTCCAGATTTCTGAGTAGTAACTCTCATCTAGGCAGCCTACGATCGAGAACTCCCTGTTTGCTTCCAGCGCATAGCGAAGCGCATTCTTATGGAGCTCTTCCAGTTCGTCCTTGTCCTTTGCCACACTCTGTCTCCAGTTACAATTGCCTGACAGGCGCGCCAGGCATGCGCCCCTTAGAAACTTGTCCCTTGATTTCTCGCTATATGCCAGTGCCTTCGTCATCCTTGTCATGTCTGCATCCCAATCTTCACCCTCAGGGAAGTTCGTCATCAGGAAGAAAGGAATGTCGTTGAGCCAAGCATCCTGCGACAGAGTCTTGGCTTTTATCCAGTGGTCAAGAGCACTACTATGATGATTCTTGTACCCAGAGGGATCGGAAAGGAAATAGGCGAATTCATCATGCAAGGCTGACAACTTAGCATGGCCACGTGCCAATTCATCTTGGTCTATGTCTCCGGAAGTCTGAGCAATGCACCACTCCCCTTCGTCTATCAACGTCCTGGCAATTCCCTTTCTGCCTTCGTATTCTGCGTATCTGTAGGCAATCGCAGCCGCGATCGCCAGCAAGTTGAAGGTGAATAGGCATTCCTTGAAATCGCCGGACTTCTCAAAGGCGCCCAGGGACTCTTTCTCTGCTTTCCAGGCCTCATTTGCCAGTCTTGCTTTCTCCGAAGGTTCTTCAGCTATCCAATAGCCCAGATGCGCAGTCATGGCGTCGCAACGGTGTATCCATCCACTGGAATTCGCCGCCCCTATTCGTTCATACGCATCCCTCGCTTTTTCGTAGCTCTCGATAGCCTTTCGAATTCTTACGTTGAACTGGTCGCCGTTCTCGGCCTGCATTGCAGCTCGATAGAAGGCCCACCCAAGTTGCCCTAAAACCTCTCCCGTTTTGACAGTCTCCTCAGGAGAGATCGATTCGACAACTCTGCTGTAGACTTCCGTTGCTCCTAACCAGTCGAATCCTTTTTCTAGACTCGCTGCCTTGCTCAAGAGAGCCTCGAGTTCGCTCGGCTTCTTCGAACCCACAGCCATGACGCATGGGCAATCAACTGCACGACTCTTAACCTTTCACTCAGATTACTGGCTTCCTTGCCGAATCAGAGATGATTTGGAATGCCTTCGCCAGGAAGCTCTGCGGGCCCGGTGGGATTTGAACCCACGTCGTCGGCTCCGAAGGCCAAAAGGATGTCCGAACTACCCCACGGGCCCAGAGGAGTCATTCCCCTGACATATTATATCCTTTGTACCGCGGTCCAGGACCCGTATCCACCGTTCCTGGCCATCGGTAAAAGCATCGTCGCGGAGTAAGCCGTATCTAGCACACGACCCCTATTCCGGACCAGAAGGAAGCGAAATGAAACATGAGAAGGCACGGGCCATCGTATTGATCTTGGCGGCGGCGTTGGCGGCTGTGGTAGTACTGTTCGTGTATAGCCTGGCTTCGTACTCGTACTCCTACTCTTACTACAATCCCATTCTATTGTCTTTTGGCGGCTGGATCGTGGTTTTCCTGATAGCGGTCTCCATGAGCTACGAATTGACCACCGTTGATACCGATCCCAAGACGACCCTCGCGGACCTCGCCCACAGGTTGAGGGTCTCGAAGTACAGGGTGAAGGAGGACAAGAAGGGGCTGAAGGTGCAAGTCACATCCTCGACAGTCATCAGGATCACCGCGAATACGGTCCAGGGGCGAACGGTTGTCGGGTACAGACCAGACCAGACCGCTAGCGGCTGGACGGCCCTGATAATCCTAATCTTCATGTGGTATTTGGCCGCTGTCGGAGCAGCTCTAGCAATATACTCCGTCTGGCAAGTGCAGAGGTTCGCGCGGGAAATGGTTCTTCCTCGGATTGAAGGCGCCAAACCGATTGCGAAGGAAACGCCTGGTGACGTGGTCAGGTCGACGCTCATAGACGGGCTCTCGGAAGGGTACAGGCTGGCCTCCGAAGCATACGAAGCCCAGCGCTCCAACTACCAGGATGGAGTCATGGCAGTGATAACCGGGACCATCTTCGTCTGGTTCCTCACCTTCTTCGGCTTTGTCGCATGGATGGAGGACCAGCCTCTGTACCAGGATGTGCAGGCATCCCTGGCGATTTCGCTCATCGCGGCGATCGCCATCTGCGTTCCGCTGATGTTCTACCTGGGGCGTAGGGTGAGGAGCAAAGCCTCTGAGTTCAAGTCCTGGTCGGCCAGGCTTTTCGCCCGACTGGAGCAGGAGACGCGCCCTGAGCCCCCAAAGGATCTCGAGCCGAGTGTCTTCGAGCTGCTCGACGAGGTCTCGAAGCAGATCCCCAAATGGATGAATGTAATGAGAAAGGCCGGCATGTTCACCAACCCCTGGACATGGTTCACGATCTTCATGCTAGGTTACTTTGCCTTCATGCTTTTCCTGATAGGTATCAGTTGGAGCCCGCCGGACTTGACCCTGCAGTCGATACTCGTTGTGGGTGGACTCGCCACAACGCTCTGCTGCTTCCTCCTCTACGTACGTTGGAGAGCGGAGCAGCGGGAAGAGGAGTCGATGGTGACGAAGGATTGGGAATCCCGGCTTCGAATCATGAATGGGAAAATGCAGAGGCATCTAGAGGAGCTCTGACGGCATGTCGAACCCGCAGCAGATGGACCGGCCAGATCTGTACGTGGTCGCGCGGATCCTTGAGAGACTGTGGCGGGAGAACGGGCCCATGGTTAAGACCAGACTTCAGGTCGCTGCTAGGGTGAACTACGACGTGTTCTCGAAATATCTCAGCTGGATGATCGACAAGGGACTCGTGTCCCTTGAGAACACTCCGGGCGGGCACGAGAAGGTAGTCATAACGACGAAAGGGATGGAATCGTACAAGAAACTCGTCCAATGGATCAACGAGGTCATCCACGCCAAGACCCCGGGAAGATAGATCTCAGCCCTTTTACGTGAGCAAGCCAAGCAGCACGTACACTGTCAAGAAGACGACTAGTACGACCCCAATCGAAAAGTTTCACGTCTTCTTGTTTGCTTCCGCCGAGTGCACTTTCGACTTCACGAGTGGGACCAAGCCTCCCGCCGCCAGTATCTGCTCTATGTGCGGGGGCAGTTTCTCTGTAGACGATTGCTTTGCCCCATCCTCGGATCTGATGAGACCGAGTGCGGAATCAAGAAGCACGAGATCTCCATCCGCGAAGACATCCAAAGCATCCTTGGACACGAGCGCGGGGAGCCCCAGATTGATTGCGTTCCTGTAGAATATCCTCGCGAAGGATTTCGCGATCACCGCGGATACGCCCGCAGCTTTCAGAGATATCACCGCCTGTTCGCGACTAGACCCGCAGCCGAAGTTCTTCCCCGCGACGATGATGTCGCCCTTCGAGACACCGGCCGCGAATTCCTTGTTTGCGCCTTCCATGGCATGCTTGGCCAAATGCGCCGAATCATAACTGCTCAGGTACCTTCCAGGTATGATGAGGTCTGTGTTGATATCGTCCCCGAACTTCCACACACGGCCCTTAGAGATCAACCGTCAGCCACCTTCTCGGATCTGCTATCTTCCCTTCAATCGCGCTCGCAGCCACCGTCGCCGGGCTCGCGAGGTATATCTCCGCATTCTCCGAGCCCATGCGTCCCTTGAAGTTCCTGTTGCTAGAGGAGATGCAGACCTCTCCTGCCCCGAGCACTCCTTCGTGAGCGCCAAGACAGGGGCCGCATCCAGGAGGCAGAATCGTTCCGCCCGAGGCAACGATGATCTGCACGACGCCCATGTCGAGAGCGTCGGATAGGATCGCTCTGGAGGCAGGAGCTACTATCAGTCTCACACCTTGGGCGACCTTGTGGCCCTTGAGAACCCACGAGGCCGCGATCAGGTCTTCCAACCGCCCGTTCGTGCACGAGCCGATGAATGCCTGATCGATCTTGACATGTTCGAACTTCTCGACGCTATTCGCGTCTTCTACCCTATGAGGCCCCGCGACCATCGGAGGGACAACGCCCACATTCAACTCCATGGTCGCGCTGAATCTCGCATCAGGATCCGACCTGCACGCGCCTCCTTCCGGTCCAGCGCACTCCGGAGACCAAACCGCGAAGGTCGAGTCCGCGGGAACGATCGCGGTCTTCGCACCCATCTCTGCGGCCATGTTGCAGAGCACCATCCTGCCGGAGATCGGGATGTCCAGCAGGAACATGCCTCCGAACTCGACGCACTTGTAGTCCGCTCCAGACGGGCCAAGCTTGGACCCGAGATACAACGAGATATCCTTCGGGGAAACCGCCTTCTCCAAGTGCCCGGACATGTTTATCAGGATCGTCTCCGGAACCTTGAGCCACAGCCCACCAGTCGCCCAGACCCCGGCCATCTCGGTCGCGCCAATTCCTGTGCCGAAGGCGCCAACAGCACCAGCGGTTGTGGTGTGAGAGTCCGCGCCGACCACAAGCTGCCCTGGCCTGACGATCTTCTGCTCTATCAGGAGCTGGTGGCATATGCCTTCCCCGACGTCGAAGAATTTCTTGATCCCGAATTCCCGTACAAGGTTCCTTACGCCCGCATGCACCGCGGCCGTCTCGGCGGTATTCGCGGGCGCACGATGGTCCAATACGACAACGATCTTCTCAGGGTCCCAAGGCTTCGCCATCCCGAACTCGCGGAACGCTTTGTTCACGAGGTAGGTGTTCTCATGGGACATGGCGATATCCGGCGATGCTTCGACGACATCCCCAGCCCTAGCGTCCGCCTGGCCAGATGCGCGGGCGAGTATCTTCTCAGCTACAGTCCTCCCTGCCACGAACCCACCAACCAGCTGAGTAATATTTCAACCTAGCGAGGGGGACATCCAGTTTCGTGATAGCTCGAAAAGGTATTTCCATTGAGTACTCAATCCCATCCATGCCATGGACCGTCTTCTTGATGCGACACCGGGCTCGAAGGTGTTGCTGCTGGGAAACGAGGCGATCGCCAGGGGCGCGATAGAGGCCGGCGTAGCTGTGGCGACGACCTACCCCGGAACCCCTGCATCCGAGATTGGAGACGCGCTCGCGCGCGTGGCCAAGGACGCAGGCATCTACTTCGAGTACTCCGTCAACGAGATGGTCGCCACGGAGATGGCGATCGGGGCGGCCGCGTCGGGCGTGCGCGCGCTCGTGAGCATGAAGCATGTGGGTCTCAACGTCGCGGCCGATGCCCTGATGACATTCGCGTACACGGGGACGCGAGGCGGTTTTGTGCTCGTGACTGCTGATGACCCGTCCTGCCATTCGAGCCAGAACGAGCAGGACAACAGGTACTATGCGCTTCTTGGCGGGATTCCCTTGCTCGAGCCATCTTCTCCGCAGGAATGCTACGAGATGACGAAGGAGGCTTTCGCGATCTCGGAGAAGCTCGAGCTTCCAGTAATAGTCAGGACGACCACACGCGTCTCGCATGTCCGCGGGCCCGTAACGGTCGGAGAGATAGTCCCTGGTCCGAAGAAGAAGGAGTTCGTGAAGGACCCCACGAGATTCGTTACTGTCCCAGCAGTCGCGAGAGCGAGGCATCTCGTGCTGCTGGAAAGGCTGAGGCAAGCCGAGCTCCTAGCCAGCCAATCTCCGCTGAACAAGACGCTGAAGATCGGATCCGGAGGCAGGTTGGGCATCATCACTTCGTCAGCGGCCTTCAACTACTCGATGGATGCCGCGAGTACGCTCGGTTTGTCCATAGACGTCCTCAAGCTGGGGTTCTCTTATCCGCTCCCAAGAGAAACGGTCACCGATTTTCTGAAGGGGCATGATTCTGTTCTCATAGTAGAGGAACTGGAACCGGTGCTCGAGACCGGCATCCGGGCGCTCGCGCAGCACGAGTCGCTACATCCGAAGATCCTCGGGAAGGAGGACGGTCTGCTCCCTCGTGCTCACGAATTCGATCAGGCCATTGTTGCATCCGCCCTGTCAAAGGCGTTTGATGTGAGCGGAGGCGGGGCCGTCGAGGGCGTCGTGGATCTTCAGGGTCTGCCGGTGCGCCCTCCCGTGCTCTGCTCTGGCTGTCCTCACAGAGCGACATATTTCGCGGTCAACAAGGCGACGAACAAGAAAGCAATCTTCGCATCGGACATCGGGTGCTACACGCTCGGACTATCGCCGCCATACAGCGCCGCTGACCTGCTTGTATGCATGGGCTCCAGCGTGGGCACCGCTGGAGGGCTCGCGAAGGTGAACGACCAGCCGATCATCGCGTTCATAGGCGACTCCACTTTCTTCCATGCCGGCATCCCCGGATTGATCAACGCGGTCCACAACGGGCACAAGTTCCTGCTCATGATCCTCGACAACAGGACAACGGCAATGACGGGCCACCAGCCGCATCCCGGGAGCACGAGAGGTCCTAGCTGTTGCGACATAACGGCAGTATCGATCGAGGATGTGGTCAAGGGCTGCGGCGTGAAATGGCTCAAGGTTGTCGATCCGTACGATATCAACCTCACTGCGGAGACTGTCAGAGAAGCGCTTGCTCAGCCGGGAGTCACCGTGATCATCGCGAGAAGGGAGTGCGCGCTGATTGCGGGCAGGGACGAGAAGGGCGCGATCATCGAGAAGCATCGAATAGACCAGGAAGTCTGCAAGAAGTGCAAGACATGCGTGGACAGGTTCCAGTGTCCTGCGATCTTGAGCGTAGACAAGGTGCAGACCATAGACGAGGCTCTCTGTGCGGGCTGCGGAGTGTGCGCCCAGGTCTGCCCGCACAAGGCGATCAAGGGGGTCATGTGATGGCCGACATATACTTGGTCGGGGTCGGCGGACAGGGTATCATCACAGCCTCGAGGATCATAGGCGACGCTGCGATCTTCGCGGGCAAGAACGTACTGCTGAGCGAAACGCATGGCATGGCCCAGAGAGGAGGTTCTGTGGTCTGCACGGCGAGGATCGGGGACGTGAACAGCCCTCTGATACCCGACGGAAAGGCCGACCTGATACTGTCTTTCGAGCTCCTGGAGACAATGAGGGCGCTGTGCAAGGCCAACAAGAACACACTGGTGATATCTTCAACAGAGAAGATCGTCCCGCTGAGCGTCTCGACGAAGAAGCTGAGATATCCGACGATAGAGGAGATTGGCGTTCAGGTGAGGAAGGTCGCAAAGGACTTCTTATCGATTGATACAAGGAAGTTTGCAGAGGACTCAGCGGTACCGATGTCCTCCAACATCGTGATCGTGGGCGCCTTGGCCGGCACGGGCATCACGGGCATCGACAGAAGGCACTTCGAGAAGGCCATCGAGATGAACATCTCACGCTGGGTACCAGAGAATCTGGATGCGTTCGCGAAAGGGTTCGAGACAACTTACAGTTGGCGCCACGCCTGAGAATGTTTTAAGACAGCGAAGGGCATTGGCTGCGACGGGCCCATGGTCTAGTGGTTATGACAACGCCCTTACACGGCGTAGATCACCGGTTCAAATCCGGTTGGGCCCACCATGTGCTCCTGGAGAAGCTTATTAGCAAATAGGGCGATGTTGGGCAACCGAGAGGACCTATAGGTAATGAAGCTCACCGCAGCCGGAGTGATCTATTCGAGTGCCATGGTTCTTACTGTGGGACTTGCCCAGATTGCAGCTTTTATGGAATATGGAGGGGCTCAGGAAGACCTTCGATTGCATCCCAATGTATTCTATTCTCCAATTTTTGGGCTTCTGTCCGTGGGTTTCAGCATTCTGAGTATGTTCCTTGTCATGAAGACCGGCAGTCACCTCGGAATATATTCGAATCGAAGCGTCAAGGCAGTGGCAGCGATCTGGGTTGGCATGATTGTTGTCTTGTTTCTCACAGTTATCTCCATCTTTAGTCTGCTTTTTGGATGGGCGGTCGCGACTTGACCATGCCAGAATGGAAGGACACTCCCTTTGAGCGAAGAAAAGAAAAGGAGTTTGAGCTGGGTTTCCGCTTGCCTTCCAAAGACGCGATGAACGGGTGATCTTGTACCATTTCGGGTCGAGCCAGTCATTTTGGTGGGGACAGATTTCGAGCTGAAATCCGTGTTGGAGAAAGAAATCAAAGGGTTTTGAGGGCTGGCCTCTAGCTATCACGGGAGAATTGAAATCTCAGAAGCATCTTCTGGCTCTTGTTCGGCTCGGACCCGGTTGGGCCCACTCACTATTATGATTCTCCTTGGCAAGCCTGCGTCGCCTCCCCGGGTGGCTTCATCCCGCACGGACTCCGTTCGGCACGGGACGCTCGGGCACTGCGAGTACTGGTGTGATCCCATCGGGAAACCCTATGTCGAAGAGCAACGCCTCCGATATATGCCCCATCATCTTCCTGGGCTCCACGTTCACAACGAACAGCGCCTGCTTGCCCTCGATCTCCTTAGGGTTCTCGCGCTCCTTCTTCATGCCGACGAGCGCGTTCCTCTTGTGATCTCCAAAATCCACAACGAGCTTCACGAGCTTGTCGGACCCCTCCACGTTCTCGACAAGTTCAATCCTCCCGACTCGGACATCTATGCGGTCAAGAACATCTGCTGATACCGAAGGCTTGACTGGCGCGATCTTCATTTCTCCCATATTCTGCTCACCTCCGGGTATCACTATCGATGTGTGCGGGAATAAGTTTTTGACCACGGGGACCCGCCTAACGAACCGACCCTTGGGAATGCATTTCATGCCATGCCTCGATTCTGATTTCATTAGGGTCCGCATGCTTATGTCGGAGATCAAGAAGGCCTTCGGAAGAAAAGGATGACGAAAGGGTTTCTTGGGGCTGTATGCCTACGCCGTGACAACCTCGTATGGCCGCATCATCTCGTTGTCTTCGTGGTCGATGATGTGGCAGTGCCAAACATAACCCGGACCGTAGGTCGCATCGAACGGGTACTCTGGAGTGCCATCGATCGGCGCGAAGCGAACTCGGATGATAGTCACCTCGCCAGGATTCATCTGGACGGTGTCTTTCCAGCCCTGTTCGTTGGGCGGCGCGGGTTTCGGCTTGTTCTTCAGGTAAGGACCGATCCCGACCTCTGTTGGCACCTTGTCCAAAGGAAGCGGAGGCTCGCCGTTCAACTCCATCCAATCATCCAGATATTTCGCCGCATCGATCCTCTGCCGGCTCACTAGCTGGAACTGCACGAGATGCAAGTGGATCGGATGGGTGTCGGCCGTCGGGTTCACGATTACCCACTCCTCGGTCGCTCCCAGTTGTGGGATCTCGCTCAAGACACCGCCCCATGCCTGCCCGTTAAGGAGGACCTCCAGAGGTCCGCCCTCGCCCTCCACCTCGACCAGAGTGAGGATTCTCGTCTTGTCGATCTGGGACGGCAGGGACGGGAACGTGAGCAGGTCCTCGTTGAGGATCCCGGGCAGAACAGGGTATCCAGGTCCGGGATTTCCGGTCACGGTGAATTGCATGATCTGCCCCACCGTGCGCGGGTTCGGGCGTTCCCCGCTCGGGAACGGTGCCTTCGCGGCGTTAGTCATGAGGATCTTTGTGCCCGCGGGGAAGTTCGAGAAATCAACAAGGACCGCCGCCCTCTCACCCGGTGCGATTGTGAGCTCGGTCATTGTCGCGGGCGCTCTGAGATATCCGCCATCAGACATGATCTGAACGAACGGCAGCTTGACGTTGTTCGTTGCGTCCTTGAGCGTCAGGGTGTAGAACCTGGCATTCGAACCGTCGAGTAGCCTGAAGAGGTACACTCCTCGATCCACGTTCATGTTCGGCCAGACCTTGCCGTTAACCATGATCGTGTTGCCAAAGAACTCCGGCATCCAGTACGGATGGACGTCAGGGTTCAGCCCCTCGCTCGGGAAGTAGAGCTGACCGTCCACGTCGAAGATCCTGTCCTGGATCGCCAATGGCATATCGTACTTGCCGCTCGGCAGTAGCGGAGCAATCCAGTCGTTAGCTGGATCTTCTAGAATGTAGAAGCCTGCCAGCCCAGACATGACATTCAACCTGGTCATTCCCAAGGCATGGTCGTGATACCAAAGGGTTGTTGCTGGCTGACCGTTCGCATAGTTAAATACCACGGAACCGTCGGTTCCCTCGTTCGGGTATTCATCGTAGGCCGGCCCGTAGATGCCGCTCGCAGTGAACCACTGGTCGGGGCCACCATCGGAAGTTGACTGGACCTCGCTGCCGTGCAGGTGCGTGACAAGTGGCACGGGAGTTTGCGCTTCAGGGAAACCTGGAGGATACTCCGGGAACTCCTCCATTGGCATGCCCATGTTGTTCGGGTCTGCCCAATGCAGCGTCGGGTCGACCGCGAACATGTGATCGTCCGTTATCTTGTTAGTCCATTTCACTTCGATAGGCACACCTCTAGTGGCGGAGAAGGATGGCCCTGGAGAGTTCTGAACATAACCCAAGGGAGCCCCTGTGACTGCGTCCTTGGCTAGACCACCATAACCCCAGACATGGGTCTGAGGAAAACCAGTCGGCAGGATCTGCTCGTCGAAGCTCACCATGTCCACTTCGTAATGCTGCGTAACCTGACCCTGGTCATCCACAGTCTCAGATGTGGGAACATATAGAGGCGGTGGGCTCGTTAGCTCGTTCATCCACTTAGGAATCATCACAGGATCTAAGAGGGTTGATGTGGATGGCATGGGTGCTGCGGCGGGTATTGCGCCCAGGAATGGCAGTGCCAATACCACCAAGACAAAGAAGGCAACCAATGACCTCATCGGGAATCGCTTTCGTTCAATTGTCTCAACATACTCCAAACTGATCGTATGCGTGTCTTGATCGAACCTCATCAACTTGCTCCCCCCTTTTCTGAACAACGAAAAGGCGAACGAACTCAACGATGCTGAGCTATATCACATTTCCACCTGACTGCTTTACACCCGTGAGATTTCACAGGGGCCTTTCTTGTGGACGATAGGACTCACTGCTGATTGCAGGGACGTGTGAGTCATTTAATCGCTGTGAGGAAGAACATCGTTGGTTGGCGTCTCTGCAGCAGCGAATAGATTCGACAATCCCTGAGTAGAGTGAGCGAGAAGAAATGTAGGAACTAGAAGCGCGCCATCGCTCCGGGTGTGGAGCATCGAATCGAGACGCCAACTAATGCTCGTGCGCGAAGCATAGAAGCAAGATTTTATGGGAGAAGCACATCTTCCACCGAGAATCGAGGAATTGCATATGTCAGGTCCATCGCCTTCCGAACAAGAGAAAGCTCCTTCGTCAATCAAGGGATTCCTCATCCTATCTAGGCTCCCTTTTCTGTCCCCAGGACTTGCGGCCTTAATCACAGGCATATTCATCGCTGTCGGGGAAGACCATGACCCAGTAGTCGGTCTTGTTTCGATGTCCGTTGTTGGGTTGGCATTCATCATGCTCGCAACCTACTATTTCAACGAGTACTTCGACTACGAGGGGGACATCATCAACAAGAAGTTCACGAAGTTGTCGGGTGGAAGCAGAGCGTTGCCCGACAACATGGTTCCAAGGAGAGTCGCGAGGGTCGCTGGATGGGGCTCGGTCGTTGTGCTCGCAGCAATCGCGCTGCTCTACATGCTCCTCTACTTTGAGGACTATCCGCTACTTCTTCCGCTTGCACTCTTCGGCGCGTTCGCTGGAATCTTCTACTCGCACCCGCCGTTCCAGTGGGCCTATCAGGGCTTCGGAGAGATCCTCATCGGAGGATGCTACGGAGTCCTCGCTCTCGTAAGTGGCTACTACCTCGCGTCCGGAGTCCTGGACCTGAGAATGATCCTCGTTGCCATTCCAGCTTCGATCACAATCTTCGGCGTCATAGTAGCGAATGAGTTTCCGGACTACGAAGCTGACAAGGCTGTGAACAAGAAGAATCTTGTAGTCAGGCTCGGTCTGAAGAATGGCTCATCGATGTTTGCATTTGCTATGCTCCTCGTCTATCCATTCATGCTGGCGACGATGCTCGTTGGGGTCGAACCGTACATTGCGCTGACGGGACTCCCCGTTCTACTGCTGACGATCGCAGCAGCTGCCTGGACATTCAAGGGAGGGTATGCGGAGCACGACTCCCAGATGAAGATCTCCGCAGTCACTCTGCTGGCAAACCTCACCTCGTCCCTGCTGTTCATCCCAGTATTCTATCTGCCGGGGCTATGAGATGGTTGAAAGGACTGTCAAACCGTTCTATCAACCGCCCAACCTACTCATCAAACAGCTGAGGAGCGCCCTGTTGATCAGGAGACTCACCGGCTGGAGCAAGCTACCATGGTGGACGACGCAGGCAGGCAAGATATTCCAGATCGCTGCAGGATGCCAAGGAGTCGGATGCTTTGGGTACCCAGTGCACCCTGTCTGGGAAGTCACCTCGCGGTGCAACCTCACGTGCGATCACTGTCACGCGCGCGGAGGAGAGGACCAGAAGGCGGACGAGCTCACGACGGATGATGGCAAGACGAAGGTCATAGACCGCTTGGCAGATGTTGCGGAATTCAAGACACTTGTCTTCTCGGGCGGCGAGCCCCTCGTAAGGGAGGACATATTCGAGCTGATCGCACACGCCAAGATGAGAGGGTTCTACCCGTTGATTGCGACCAATGCAACGCTCATCACGCCGGATGTCGCGGAGAGGCTCAAGCGCGCGGGCCTTCTCGGCATCGCAGCAAGCATCGACTCAATGAAGGATGAGGTGCATGACTCGTTCCGTAAGATGAAGGGGGCGCTGAGGCTCGCGAAAGAAGGGATTGCGAACGCCTCAGCGGAGGGAATGTACATCCAGATAAACATCACCGCATCCAAGATGAACAGAGATGAACTCCCCCATATCATCGCATTCGCGGACGAGCTCAGGGCGCATGTCATACTCCTCTATCAGTTCATCCCTTGCGGCCGAGGCGAGGACAGCTCGCAGCTGGAATTCGATGCGAACGAGTTCAGGGACGAGATACTCCAGGCAGGCGCCATCCAGCGAGACCTGCATCCAGTAATCGCTCCCGTCGGCCT
>Ga0315296_10003342_pt1 | contig 13438 bp, 12 predicted proteins | sample YL17G14_18_MG_FD_203921 | JGI IMG/M metagenome (GOLD analysis project Ga0315296, IMG submission 203921) | Sediment microbial communities from Yellowstone Lake, YNP, Wyoming, USA - YL17G14_18 | ecosystem: Environmental > Aquatic > Freshwater > Lake > Sediment | place: USA: Wyoming | collected... | reverse complement strand
CAAATGACTATGAGCATTGCTCAAAAATTGTATACAAGTGCTTATGTTAGTTATCCAAGAACTTCGAGTGAACGATTGCCTCCACAAATCGGCTATAGAGAAATTTTGGAAGCATTATCTAAAATTAAAAAATATGAAGCATTGTGCAAGGCTTTGCTTGCGTTAACAGATTTAAAACCTGTAGAAGGTAAAAAAACAGATCCTGCCCATGAAGCTATCCATCCCACAGTAGAACCTCCAAAAGATATTAAAAAGCTTACTGGCCCTGCTCAAAAGATTTATGATTTAATATGCAGAAGATTCTTCTCGGTATTTGCAAAAGAAGCAATTAGAGAAAGTATGCAAATTTTAATTAATATTAATGGTTATAAATTTTTAACAACGGGTCGTAGAACAATTGAAAAAGGTTGGATAGAATTCTATGGACCTTATGCTAAATTTGATGAAATAGTTTTTCCAGATTTAAAGAAAGGAGATAAGTTAAATATTAAAAAATTAGAGCTGCTAAGCAAGGAGACATCTCCACCACCCCGCTATTCGCAAGCTTCAATTATAAAAGAGCTTGAAAAGAGAAATTTGGGAACTAGAGCGACTAGAAGTTCCATTCTACAAACTTTGTACGATAGAAATTATGTAATGGATAAGAGCATTAAAGTTACGGACTTAGGTTTAAAAATTGCTTCAGTAATTAAAAAATATGTTCCTGATTTTGCTGATGAGAAGTTAACAAGAAAATTTGAGAAGGACTTAGAAGAAATAATGCAAGGCAAAGAGAAAAAGGAAAAAGTTTTAAATAAAGCAAGAAAAGCTGTTATTAAGATTTGTGATGAATTCAAGCAACATGAAGATAAGATTGGAAAAGAATTAGGAGAAGCAATAATTCAAACACAAAACGATAAGGCTGTTCTAGGGCAATGTCCAAATTGTGGCGGAACTTTAAAAATATTGTTTAGTCCATTTACAAAGAAAATGTTTGTTGGGTGTAGCAATTATTCTAAATGCAAGGTTTGTGGATTTTCTAAAAGTGCTTGTAAGTGCAAGTGTCCAATCTGTAAAGCTGAAAAAGGAAAGTGTAAATGCAGTTGGAAGGATAAAAAATGGACACCTCTTTGTGATAGAGGCTATCCATTACCTCATGGAGCTTCTTTCCAAAGATTAGATAGGATTTGTGAAAAATGTAAAACACCAATTGTTAGAGTTATGAGAAAGGGTAAAAGACCATTTAACCTTTGTCTTGATCCTAAATGCGAAACAAAAGCTGATTGGGGTAAACCTAAGAAAGTTAAAAAAATTAAAAAATAAATTAAGAAGCAAAGCCAAGAATAAGGCAATAAACTCCTTTTAGCATAGGCAATAACCAAAACCAAGGAATTGAAAAGTTAATTAAAAGCATTATTCCTGCTATTATATCTATACCACCCATAATTACAATTCCAACATCGCCTGTAGGAATTCCTAACATTGAAGATAAGCCTTTAAGCAAGATTAAAACACCTAGATAAAAGCCTAGAAAATTCGGAAACATTAAAGTTACTCCAACTAACATATCCAATATGCTTAGAGCAAGCAAAAGCATAATAACTATTCTAAAATCAATTATAAATAATTTTTGAATTATAGAAATCTTTTTATGAATTGATTACCAAATTATGGAAGGCTTTGTCTATAGAAAGATTAAAAGAATTGTTTCATGAATTAAATTGCATTCAATATGGAAGATTCCAACTTGCTTCTGGAGGAACTTCTGATTATAAAATATTTTCAGATCCACTTTTTAAAAATTCTGAAGCAAGAGAAATTCTTGGGAATATCGGTTATGAGATGTTTAAAGAAATTGAGCAATATGAGATAGTTGGTGTTGTAACAGGTGGTTATGAATTTGCTAAATTGGTTGCTGAAAGGGCTGGAAGAGAATCTATAGGTGTTAATCCACATAATGGTGAGATAAAAGGAATTCCTAAAAAAGAGAATTTTTGCTATTTTGAAGATGTTGTGACAAAAGGAGGTTCAATTCTAAAATGTCGTAAAATTCTTAACAAAAATGATGGAAAAGATAATCGCTCAATAACTATTGTTGATAGAGAAGAAGGTGCAAAAGAAAATTTAAGAAAAAATGGAATAGAATTAAAATCTATTTTAACAAAAACTGAACTAGGGCTATAACTGTTTTGAAAGGCCCCAAAGTGCATAAAAATAATTTTTAAAATCTTCGCTAAGATTTTCGTCAGCTATCAATATAGATAAATGAGATTGCCTTTCTGAATCGTCCATTAAAAAAGCAACTTTATTTCCATAAATATTTATGGCTACTGGTGAGCTACTTAATATTTTTGGTAATATTCTTATTTTAACATATTTCAATTTTGAGAAAAATTTTGCAGCCTTTATCTCGTTTGAAGGATAAAGCATCTTAAGATGAATCTTTTTAGCAGTTCTTTTCTTATGATATAATTTTATATACCTTGAAATTCTTTTTGACGGCTCATGAGCACCTAAAACCAGCTGCTCACCTTTACATTTAAGTTTGTCCTCGAAAATTATTTTTCTACCTTCAATTCCAGTATAAACTCTAACGTTCTCACTATCCAAGAATTTTTGTTTTTTCATTAGTTGAGGTATTATTGATTTAATTTTTTCTTTCTTTTCTTCAAAGATATCTAATATTCTTTTAGGATTAACAGCTTCAAAGTATTTTCTATTGTTTTTAATTGTCCATGAAACAAAGCCTTTTTCCTTAAGCTTTTCAATAGAATCGTAAACATTTCTTCTATGAATCTTAGTTTTAAGACTAATTTCACCAACTAAAGATGGTCCTCTTCCTAGAAGCATTTGATAAATTTTTGCTTCATTCTTAGAAAGACCTACATCTCGTAAATATTCCTGAATCATACTATTAGTTATTTAGATAAAAATTTAAATGGTGGTTTTTATCACCAAATAAATTTAATTTGTAATGCGTTGCGTATAAAAATCATGAACCTTAGTGTTTTAAGGCAACTGGAATATGATTGGCAAAATTTTTTTAACCCATTAGAAAGGTATCATCAAGAAATTTTAGGAATACAAGAAAATTTAAAAGGGGCAGCAGGAGAAAATTTTCTGAAACGATGGTCAAATGTCTTCAACTTAACAGGATCTCCAATAGTTGTAAATTTAGATCATAATGCTTCAAACTCAAAAAATTTAAGTGAAATGGTTAGAGATTCAAAACATATGGTCACAGGAATGAAAAAAATAGTTAAAGCTACAAGCGGTAATGTATCAGGATACAAAATGAATGAGCAATCAATGTTGACATTCTTAGTAGCAGGCGAACCAAAATTTGTAAGCGAGGCTAAAACAATTTTTAGGGATGAATGTAAAAGAAGGTTTCAAGTTTGTGTCGAGCCTATTTGTTGGACTGATGAAAAATTAAGAGACATACCATCTACAACATTTCAAACTGCAAAAATCATTTATAATCTTGGATATGATGCTGTCCACTGCATGCCACAAATAGGGCCTGATGTTGCAGGAGCAGCTCAAGTAGCAGCTGAAGAAAAAGGAGGCAAGGGAGTTATACATGTTATAAACATGACTAATGATGGGTATACCTTTGTTAAAAGGAATTACTTCAAAGACGGTGAAAAAACTGTTGATTTGCTAAGAAGAAATGCATTAGGAGTTTTAGAAACTGAAGTTAAGATTAGCAGGAGTGAGAAGCCAAAAGTTAAAATAAGAGCGACTGGTGCTATAGAACCTGCAAACAGACCTTATGAATTATTTCAATCTAAAGAAAAATATGAAGGTAAACTAGCCATTATTTCTATTGGCATAGGGCCAGATCAAGGAGCGTGGCCTGGTTCAGCTCTTTATGCAGGAGCGCATATAGAAGGCATAGGAAGGTTTGTGTATGAGAATGATAAAAGAGAATTAGACGCTCCTGAAAACATCACTAAAAAAGCTAGAGCATGCAAAAGGTCTGCGCTAAAAGCATTGAAAGCAAGATTTGAAGGAAATCCATATCCATTTGATGACGTAAGAGAGGAATTAGGAGAATTTGTATTTCCTTTAAGCGAGGTAACTAAAAAAGAACTTGAACTTATTTATGAAAATAGAAAATCTGGAAAATCAAGATGGTAATTAGAAAATAAAATTTATATTTATTACCAATAACCGTTATAAAATCTTTGAAACCATGATCTTTCTTTTTCAAGTTCTTCTGAATAAAGAACTACGTTTATACTGTTAACAGTTGTATTTCTATCTTTTAATTTTTCAATAGCTTGAATAGTAGCTTCTGAACTTTCTTCTTTAGTTAACCCACCCTTTCTAGTGCACATGACAGGCATGGCTAAGCTTTTGCATTTTAGCTCACTAGCTATGCTAAAGCTTTTTATCAAGGAATTTCTAACAGATTCAAATGTTGCAGGAATTATTGGAGGGTTTGGTTGTACTTTCCAGTCATATGTCATTCCAACTGCATGAGCAATATATTTTGCTTTGTTTGTAACCTTTGATAAATTTCCGCTAGATGTTAATACCGTATCTCCTAATTTTAACTCCTTTGATTTGTTCTTTTTTATTACATATTCTAAGCATTCTTTTTGAACTATTGACGGTATGGGTCTTATGTTATGAATGTAATCTAAAACTGTTTTAAGATTCTCGTCTGCTCGATTTATTAAATCCCAATACTTTTTATCATTACCAGACAAATAACCTCCAGCTTCTCTTATTTGTTCTGATGTTCCGCTTCCTAGTAACAAATAACTATTTGAAGAATTCACCAACAAATCTACATTTTGATCAGTTATGTTTCCAATTTTTACTTCAATAGAAATTCTTTTCATATAATTTCTAATTATTTTGAAAAGATTTAAACAGTTAACTTTAAATAGTTAGTTGTAGGTATATACCAACTATGCGAATAGAAATTAGAAAAAAGAATACTGCAATTCTTATAAGCTTTGATACTGTAAGAGAGAAATTTGAATCAGCTTCTGAAAGAAACAGATTTTACTGGGAACTTTACGGAAGGAAGCAAGTAGTGATAAAACAATCAGGCAGATACGAATACAACAGAGAAGGACTGATGGAAGACATACCGCATATTAAGGTCTCAGACTCTGTTTTTATAATTGCTTTGGAACATATGAAAAAGATGATGGAATTTTTTAAAGAATGGCATGATAAAGTTGAGTTTGAAACATTTCCTGTTTTGCTTGATGAAAAAAAGAAAAGAGAATTAAGAGAGGTTGATATAGAATGACAGATGTAAAAGCTGGAATAGGAATAATGTTGTTAAAAGACGGTAAAATACTTCTCGGTAAAAGAAATGACGATCCCATTAAAGCTGATAGTGAACTAAGAGGAGAAGGCAGTTGGACTCTACCAGGAGGAAAAATTCATTTTAGTGAAAGAATTCAAGATGCAGCTAAAAGAGAAGTTAAAGAAGAAACAGGAATAATCGCAAACAAATTAAAAATAGTAAGCGTTACTAATGATCTTGCTAAAGATGCTCATTTTGTAACAATAGGATTTTTATGTGATGATTTTAAAGGCGAACCAAGGGCTATAGAGCCAGAAGAAATAATAGAATGGGAGTGGTTTCCTATTGACAAACTACCAAATCCAATTTTTTCACCAAGCTTAAAATTAATAAAAAATTATGTTGACAAGGAGGTTTACAAAGGTGATTAAATGGCAGAGCAAGAATTAAAATTAAAAGTAGGCGAATTAACAGGAAGAGAAGATTTTGGAAGAGGAATAGCTAGGCTTGACACAAATACTATGAAAAAGATTGAAGCAAAGGAAGGAGATATTTTAGAAATAGAAGGAAAGAAAAAATCTGGAGCTGTTGCAATAAGAAGTTATCCAGCAGACATAGGATTAAACTTAATAAGAATAGATGGTTTGGTTAGAAAAAACTGTGATGCCTCCATAGGAGAATATGTAAAAGTTAGAAAATCAGATGTTAAGGAAGCAAAACATGTTACACTAGCTCCTGCTCAAAAAGGAATCATGCTTCATTTTTCTCCAAACTTGTTAAAACAAAATCTTTTTATGAGACCAATGAATAAAGGAGATATAATAATTACAAATCCTGTTTTTAAGACAAGAAGAAATCATGATGATGTTTTCTCTCAATTTTTTGGAATTGATATTGAAGAAGTTTTCTTTCCAATGGGACCTGAGACAAGATTATTAGTTGTTAAAACTCAACCAGAAGGAATAACACAAATATCTGATATGACAGAAGTAGAGCTTTTGCCAGAAGCAGTTGAAGTTGAGGCAGCTAGACTACCAACAGTTACTTATGAGGATATTGGTGGTTTGAATGAAATAGTTCCTAAAATTAGAGAAATGATTGAAGTGCCTTTGCGTAGGCCAGAAGTTTTTGAAAGATTAGGTGTAGAGCCCCCTGCTGGGGTTTTGCTTCACGGAGCACCAGGAACTGGAAAAACTTTGATAGCAAAAGCTGTTGCGAATGAATCTGGTGCAAACTTCATTTCTGTTGCCGGGCCAGAATTTATGAGTAAATTTTACGGGGAAAGTGAAGAAAACCTTAGAAGAATATTCGAAGAAGCAGAAAAGAATGCACCAAGTATAATTTTTATTGATGAAATAGATGCAATTGCTCCAAAAAGAGAGCAGGTTGTAGGAGAGGTTGAGAGAAGAGTTGTGTCTACTTTATTAACTCAAATGGATGGATTGAAATCTAGAGGCAAGGTCATTGTTATTGCTGCTACAAACATACCAAATATGCTTGATCCAGCTTTAAGAAGAACTGGTCGTTTTGATAGAGAAATAGAAATTCCTATTCCAGATAAAAAAGGAAGAAAAGAAATTTTACAGATCCATACAAGGCGCATGCCTTTAGAAAAAGATGTTGATTTAGACAGATTGGCAGAAATAACTTACGGCTATGTAGGAGCAGATATAGCAGGACTAGCAAAAGAGGCTGCAATGCATGCTTTAAGAAGAGTTATACCAGAAATTTCTGCATTAAAAGAAGACGAGCCAATACCAAAAGAAATTCTAGAAAAATTAAAAGTTACAAAAGAAGATTTTGATTATGCTTTAAGAATGGTTCCACCTTCTGCAATGAGAGAAGTTTTAGTTGAAATTCCAAAAGTTAAGTGGGAAGATGTTGGCGGTTTGGAAGAAGTTAAGCAATCCTTAAAAGAAGCTGTTAAATGGCCTTTGGAAAATCCTGAAAGTTTTAAGAGAATTGGTGTTAAACCACCTAAAGGAATTCTTCTTTACGGACCACCAGGTTGCGGAAAGTGCATATTGCCAGAAACTCCAGTAATTTTAGAAAATGGTGAAATAAAGGCAATTGAATCAATTTTTAATGAAGTACAAAACTCAAATAATATGATAAAAAATGGTTCTGAGTGGATAATCGAAAACACAAAAGATAAAATAAAAATATTGTCATTTAATACTAAGACACAAAAAATCGAGCCTAAAACTATTCAATATTTTTATAAACAACGTTACAATGGTAAAATATATGAAATTACTACAAAATCTGGTAGAAACATTTCTGTTACACCAGAACATCCATTTTTAACTATTGAAAACGGCATCCAAAAGGTAAAGTCGAAAGATCTTTCAATTAATAGCTTTATAGCAATGCCCAATAAGTTGAATGTTGAATCGAACTTTCAATCAAAGATAGAGAATCTTAAAAATTTCAAAACAATAAATGATGAATCATCTGGTAATGGATATCTACTACAGTCAATTTCTTTTAAACATCCTAATACTAGAGCTATAAGTCCAATATTATATATGAATCAAGAATTCGCTAAATTCTTAGGACTTTTTACAGCTGAAGGTTCTTCCATTCCAGGAACATTGATTTTTTCTAACTCTGATATGAATTTAATAAACTTTGTATCCGGATTTGCAGAAAATAACTTTTCTTTAAATCCAAGAGTTAAAAATGATACAACAGAAGGAGTAATGAAGGTAGAGATAGGATCTGTAACATTAATGAGATTTTTAGAAAATTTGTTTGATTTCAAACTTAATGGATCTAGGAATGCAAAGATGCCTTCATCAATAATGTCTTCGAAAAATACAATCTTATCAGCATTTCTTTCAGCCATGTTTGAGGGTGAGGCTAACATAAAACAAGATGTGCCAGAGATTGAATTCTCTTCATCATCTAAAAGATTAGCAAATGAAATAGTTTATTCTTTGCTGAGGTTTGGAATAACAAGCAGTATAAAACAAAAACACGTTAAAAAATATGATCATATCTATTGGAGAATATTTATTAGTGGTAGGAAAAATCTAATGTTATTCAAAAAATATATAGGATTTATAAGCAATGAAAAGAAAGCAAAACTAGATAAATGGAATGATTATAAAAAACAAAAAACAAGTTCCGATGTTATACCAAATATTAGTAAGCTGTTAAAGAATGCACGAACAAAACTAGGTATGAATAAAACAGAGTTTTTTAATTCAAAAAATGGTTATAGATACGAACTTGGAAAGAACTTGAGCAGGCTAAAACTTCAAGAAATTTTAAGTAACAAAAAAGATATTAAAGAAATTAAATTGCTTAAAAAGTTATGTAATTCTGATATATTTTGGGACAAAGTTATTGAAATAAAAGAAAAAGATTTTGATGGCTATGTATATGATTTGACTATTGAAGATAATCATACTTTTGTTGCTGGTTTTGGTGGAATGATAACTCATAATACTTATATTGCTAAAGCATTAGCAAATGAAGCAGGCGTAAACTTTATAGCAGTTAAAGGACCTGAAATTATGACAATGTGGGTTGGAGAATCAGAAAGAAAATTAAGAGATATTTTCAAAAGAGCAAAACAAGTAGCACCAGCAATTATATTGTTTGATGAGATTGATGCAATTGCTCCAAAAAGAGGAATAGAAGTTGGAACAAGAGTTACAGAACAAGTTGTTTCACAATTACTAACTGAAATGTCAGGAATAGAAGAGATGGAAGGAGTTTCAGTTATAGCAACTACTAATAGGCCTGATATTATTGATCCAGCATTGTTAAGACCAGGTAGATTTGATCGCTTAATTTATGTTCCAGCACCAGATGAAAAAACAAGACTAGAAATATTTAAGGTTCATACAAAATCAATGGCTTTGAAAGGAGTTAACTTAGAAAAACTAGCAAAGGAAACAGAAGGATACTCAGGAGCTGATATTGAAGCTTTGTGTAGAGAGGCAGCAATGTTTGCATTAAGGGAAGATATTAAAGCAAAGGAAATAACAATGAAGCATTTTGAAAAAGCTTTAAAAAAAGTTAAGCCATCAGTAACAGAAGACTTAGCAACAAGATATCAGAAGGCTGTAGAAGATTTAAAGAAAACTAAAATTGAAGAAACGAGATATATTGGATAGGGTGATGATATGGAAGAAAAAAAGAGAGGAGTTAATTTATCTTTAGACCACAGTGAACCAGCATTTTTTACAGACAATGTTACAGTTTCCCATTCTTCAAGCAAATTTATAATTGACTTTTCACAAACAACCCCTAGATTTGACAGTTTTGAAGACAAGCATCAGCAGACGTTTGTTATAAAACATAAAACAATAATTTTAGATCCACAGTTTGCAAAGATTTTTTCAGATATACTTCAGCAAAACATAAAGAGATACGAAAAAAATTTTGGTAATATAAAAATTCCTAAAGAAAAGAAATCTAAAGAAAAAGTAGAGAAAGTTGAATCAACAAGATATATAGGATAATAATAACTTTAATTAGAGAGAAATGAGAGGTTTATCAACAATTATAATAATTATACTTTTCTTAATGATAGCTATTGCCTTATCTGCTTTAAGTTATACATTTTTTGTTGGAGCATTTCAAACAGTAACTAAAAGCGGTGAGCAAGCAATTAGTAAGGCAACAACATCAGGGCAAGCTTTGAAAAAAATTAAACCATCTATAACAGAAGATATGTTTGCTAAATATCAAAAAGTAGTTGAAGAATTGAAGAAAACAAAAATGGAAGAAGTTAAGTACATAGGATAATATTAAGAAATCAATCTAAATATGTTAAATTAATATACAAAGATTGAAATGATATTGTTATGCAAGGCATCTCAACTGTAGTTGTTATAATTTTAATTGTTTTAATAACTGTTGGATTTACAGCTTTAGGATATTTCTTTTTTTCAGGAATTTTAACAGTAGCAACAAAAGCAGCAGGAAATATGACGGAAACTACTGTTGCTGGTATGACATCTCAGATGAAAATAGAATCGGTTTCTGGAAAGGACATTTATGTAAGAAATATTGGACTTGCTGAATTGTCTGGATTTAATGTTTATGTGAATGATGTTGGTGTAAGCTACACAATTGATAAATCTCCATTAAGACCTGGAGAAGTTGCAAAAATTAATTTAACGAATGCTCCATCAGGAACAATAAAAATTACTGCAGCTCCTATAGCTATAGCAACTTACACCGCTCCTGCAAGTCCAACCTGCCCTGATGGGACTTGTGCTGTTGGGGAGAATTGTCCTGCCGATGTATCTGCATGCCTAGAACCTGCTGTCTGTAGGTATAGAACTTGTGACAATGGTTGCAACAATCCTGCTGGTTATATAGCCTCAGGTAGTCAAGATACAGAAGGAAGTAATTTATGTAATAATACGGTAGGTTGCGCTTCTCCTCCTTGTGTTTGTAATGGTGCTGGAGGTTGTATTTCCAGCGGTGATACAACACCACCAACATGGTCGTATCCACAATCTTTTGCGCCTTCAACTTATTCTCCAACAACAAGATCTGAGTTCAACATAACTTGGACTGATAATATTGGAATATCAAAAGTTCTCACAGAAATGAATTATTCTGGAATAAATAATTACTCGATGACAAATAGCTATGGTGGCAATAAATATAATTATTCAATAATTTTGCCAGCAGGAACATTCTATTGGAAAAGCTATGCTAATGATACTAGTAATAACTGGAATTCTTCAACAATGTCAACCTTCACAACAAGCAAAGCATCAATAGGAGTCAATTTATATTTGAATGGAACTTTAAACTCAAACAGAACTTATACTTATCCAGAAAGCGTTAATGCCACTGCAACTTCTTCTGTTTTAACTCCTTCATTATATAGAGATGGAGTTTATAAGGGAACAAATGAGCAAATCCTCTTAGGTAATGGAACTTATGCCTATAAAGTAAATGCTACTGGCAATCAAAACTATTCTGATAATTCTACAGGTTTAACATATTATGCTTTTGTAAACAAGGGCTCATCAACTGTTTATCTTTATGTTGATAGTGCTAGAGCAAGCAAATCAGTTAGTCAATATGCAATTGTTAATTATACATCTCAATTAATAACTCCTACAGCTGGAAATGTTGAACTTTGGACAAATTATTCTGATGGTGTATGGAAGCAGTGGAAAGGACCGCAAGCTTCACCATTGATAAATTTGACAAACATGACTGTTACAGGAGTTTGGAATTGGACTGCTAACTATACTGGAAACCAGAATTATTCAGGAAAGATAGACTCATTTATTGTAACTGTTACTACTGTAGCTGACACAACAAAACCAACATGGTTAAACCTTGGTGTAAATAATTCTAACCCTGCTGAAGGAAATGGTGTTTTAATGTATTCGCAATGGAATGATAATGTTCAATTAGACAAATATATATTCTCTTGGAATGCAACTGGAACAGATTGTGGAGCAACTTCAGGATGGCAGAATGAGAGTTGGACAGATTTTCAAACTAACAACTGGACAAACACATCAAAAACAATACCTACTGGTTGTGCAGGCAAAACAGTAGGATTTAGATTTTATGGTAGAGATACGTCGCTAAATGAAAATGTTACAGACATAGCAACATTTACTGTTCAATCTGCTGGTGGTGAGGTTGTGAATATGGTAGAACTTTTAACGGGCCTAACAAAATCAGCTTGGGGTAGTGGATCAACTGAACCTAGTGATCCGTATAATACTTATTATCATGATAACAGAGCACAAGCTATTTATTTAGTAACAGAATTGCAAGCTGCTGGAATTCCAAGTGGAGCAAAAATAATAGGAATATCCCTTAATGTAAATCAACAACCTAGTAGGGATCTTGCAAATTTCCGAGTCAGATTGCAACATACAGTCAGTACAACTTCAACATCTTGGGTCACAGCTGGATGGACTTTGACCTATGGACCTACGACCATTCCTTTTGCCAATCTAATAGCAGGTAATTGGTATAACCATACATTCCTTACAAACTTTACTTGGGACGGAACAAGTAATTTACTTATAGATTTGACCAGAGATGATACTGCCTATATAGCTGGAGGAGGTATGTACAAAAGAGATGGTCTTACTAATAGAATGTGCACTTGTTATCATGATTCTTCTTATACATGGCCATTTGATGGTTGTACTGCAACCGTTAAGAATTTTGTTCCTGCAATAAAAATTATTTATGTTACAAGTACTTAGACGATATCTTAGAAATTAGAGCTGCAATAACTAGACATTCTTTCTAGCTAATTCAATATCTTCCCTTTTAATCGTTTTCCTACCAGCATGATGAGCAAACTTGACAGCATCCTTTGCTATTTCAAAGGCTATCTCCTTTAAAACAGATGCTAAGGCTTGGGCAGCTGGCTCTGATACTCTCTCTGCTCCTGCATTCTTAAGAATCTCTGCCATAGGAGCAGCAGCTATTATAGACCTTTTTCTTGGCATATTGAGAATATCTTAAGAGTAATATTTATAAGTATAGGTATAACAAAAAGGATTAAATACGTTCCTATCCTACATTTAAAAAGCTGATAACATGAGAAAAAGTAGTTTAGGAATAGTTTTTATAATTTTCTTATTTTGTTTAATAAATATAAAGCAGGGATTTGCACTTTCTTACAGCGAGAATACTACACCAGCACCTTCGGTTTACAGCACATCTGCAATTTATTATTTTAACATAACTTGGACAAACACTTCAGCAAATGAAAACGTAATAGATGTTAATTTTACAATAAATAATTCTTGGTATAATTTGACGGGTCTAAGTGGTAATGCTGGAATTCCAAAAGTTTATCAAGATAGTTCTAGGTATTTTATTAACTTTACTCAAGATCAGTTAGGTCCTACAGGTTATTATGAGTTCCACTGGTCTGCTAAAAATGATACTAATAAATGGAACGATACAGAGGCATGGAGTTTTACTATAGCTCAAAATTCTTCAGTATATTTTAATTTAACTCTGAATGATAACGAAGCTAACAAATCTTATAATCTAAATCAAATTGCTAATTTTATAGCTAATCTAAGCATTCCTAGTAAAACTATTTATTTAAACTCTAGCTGTCCGTCATGGACAAATCTAAGTAACATAAGTTCTTTTGCTTCCAATGCAACTAGCTTGACATGCTCTGGCTTGTTTTTCATAACAGCATATTGGAACGGAGACGGA
>Ga0315296_10003339_pt1 | contig 13441 bp, 9 predicted proteins | sample YL17G14_18_MG_FD_203921 | JGI IMG/M metagenome (GOLD analysis project Ga0315296, IMG submission 203921) | Sediment microbial communities from Yellowstone Lake, YNP, Wyoming, USA - YL17G14_18 | ecosystem: Environmental > Aquatic > Freshwater > Lake > Sediment | place: USA: Wyoming | collected... | reverse complement strand
ATCCGGCCGATCAAGGAATATGATTTCCCCAACTCTTTCCGGGCCTCGGTGGGGACTCCCAGGCACAACCGGAAGCTCATTCGGGCGCTCAAAAAGGTCCTCAAAGGTTGAGCTTCAAGAAGGGGCTCGTCATCGCGATCGACGGGCCGGCAGGCTCCGGAAAAAGCACGACAGCGAGGCTCGTAGCAAGGAAATTAGGCTACACCTATCTCGACACCGGGGCGATGTACCGGGCCCTGGCCTGGAAAGCCCGCCGGGGCGGCGTACCCTGGGAGGACGGGAAAGGGCTGGCCCGACTGGCCAGGGGCCTCCCGATCCGGTTCGCGGAAAAAGAGGGTATCCAGAAAGTCTTCCTCGGGCGGACGGATGTCACCGAAGCCATACGGACCCCGGAGATGGACCAGGGATCCTCGCAGATCTCTGTTTTCCCCGAAGTCCGACGGGAGCTGGTCGCCATCCAACGGCGCCTGGGCTGCCAGGGGAGAGTCGTGGTGGAGGGACGGGATACGACCAGCGTCGTCTTCCCCAGGGCGGACGTGAAAGTCTTCCTGACCGCAACCTTGAGGGAACGAGCCCAGCGCAGGATGAAGGAACGGCCGGGGTTTTCTCTCTCCTGGCATGAACGGGACCTCCGGGAAAGGGACCGGCGGGACAGCGGACGGGCATCGAGCCCGCTGACCAAAGTCCCGGACGCCCTCGAAGTGGACACCTCCCGTCTTACGATTCACGAGCAGGTCAAACGCATCCTCCGCGAGGCGCCCGGGCTGGCCTGATGCGCCATGAGGTTTTTCTGGTGGATCGCCTGGAACCTTGTGAATCTCCTGGCCAGGGTCCTGTTCGGATTCCGGGTCTATGGCCGGGAGCACATCCCCAGGCAGGGAGGAGTCATTCTGGCTGCGAACCACCGGGGAAATCTGGACCCGCCCCTCGTGGGCGCGGCAGCCCCGAGGGAGGTTCACTTCATAGCCAAGGAAGGGCTCTTTCGGGTGAGCCGGTTCTTCACCTGGCTCATCACGACCTTCAACGCGATCCCCCTGCGCCGGGAGGGGGGAGACCACCAGGCCATCAAGGCCTTCTCCCGATTGCTCCGGGAGGGAAAGGCCGTGGTTATATTCCCGGAAGGAACGCGGAGCAAAAGCGGGGTCATGCTTCCGGCCAAGATGGGAGTGGGTTATCTGGCTCTCTCCACGGGGTCCGCTGTGGTGCCTACGAGCATCGCGGGCACTCATCGCAGGCTCGGGGACCTGCTCCTGAAGCGGGCGAGGATCGTCGTTCGCTTCGCCCCGCCATTGAGAGACTTCCACAACTATCCCGTTGAAAAAGAGGGGTATCGTCAATTGAGCGAGGAGGTGATTCGGAAGATCTCAGATCTGCAGGCCGGCAACCCGTAACCTTTCACCGTTCCCCTGCGGGGAACGCATTCTAACAAACCAAGGAGGATAAACTTAACCGTCATGTCAAACCCAACCGAAGACAAAGAAACTAAACCCCAAGGAGGTGAACTCCCGAACCAGGACGTTGCTAATGCTTCTCCGGGCGAGGAGAAACCCGATTCCGCCATAGTGGAGAAGGAAGAATTCGCCCAGCTTTATGCCGAAAGCCTGAAGAACATCACCGAGGGGGAGGTGATCAAGGGCAAAGTCATGGCCCTGACGTCCACGGACGTGATCGTGGACATCGGGTTCAAATCCGACGGCATCATCCCACTGGTCGAGTTCCCCGAAGCCGAGCGGCCTGAAGTGGGACAGGAGATCGACGTCTACCTGGAGTCCATCGAGAACCAGGACGGCCAGGTCGTCCTGTCCAAGGAGAAGGCGGACTTTCTCAAGGTCTGGGACACGATCAAGGAGAACTTCGACACCCAGGCCGTGCTAAGTGGAAAGATCCTGCGCAAGATCAAGGGCGGCCTGGTCGTGGACCTCTTGGGAGTCGAGGCCTTCCTCCCCGGGTCGCAGATCGGGCTGCGCAAGATCATGGACATGGATTCCCTGGTAGGGCAGGCCCTGGCAGTCAAGATCATTAAGCTCAACAAGCGCCGCCGCAACATCGTGATCTCCCACCGCATCGTCCTGGAGGAACAGAGGGAGAAACAGCGCGGGGTGCTGTTCGCGGAGCTGGACAAAGGGCAGGTTCGGGAGGGCGTGGTGAAGAACATCACGGACTTCGGAGCTTTCATCGACCTGGGTGGGATCGACGGCCTCCTGCACATCACGGACATGTCCTGGGGACGCACCAGCCATCCCTCGGAGATCGTGTCCATCGGGGACCGGATGAAGGTGAAGATTCTGGAGTTCGACCGCGAGCGTCAGCGGGTGTCCCTGGGGCTTAAACAGCTTACCCCCCATCCCTGGGAAAACATCGAGGCAAATTACCCGGTGGGGACCAAGGCGCGGGGAAAGATCGTGTCGATTACGAACTACGGAGCGTTCGTGGAACTGGAGAAGGGGGTGGAGGGACTCATCCATATCTCGGAGATGTCCTGGACTCGGGCGGTGAAGCACCCCTCCAAGATCGTGGCCATAGGGGACTCCGTGGAGGTGGCGGTCCTCAAGGTGGACAAGGAGAACGAGAAGATCTCTCTGGGGCTGAAACAGCTGGAGCCGGATCCTTGGCTCTCCATCGAGGAGCGCTATCCTATCGGGTCACGGGTGACCGGACGGGTGAGGAACATCGCCAACTTCGGGGTGTTCGTGGAGCTGGAGGAGGGCGTGGACGGGCTGGTCCACATCTCTGACCTCACCTGGATTCGGAGAGTGAAGCATCCTGCAGAGATCGTTAAGAAGGGCGATCAGGTAGAGGTGGTCGTCCTGAACATCGACAAGGAGGGAAGGCGGATCTCCCTGGGTCTGAAGCAGGCCCGCCCGAATCCCTGGGAGAAGGTCGACAAGCTGTTCCCGGTGAACAAAATCCTGGAAGCCAAGGTGACCAGCGCCGGCGAGCGCGGCCTCAACGTGGATCTGCCCGAGGGCCTGGAAGGATACGTCCCATCGAGCGAGACGGAACGGGAAGAGGGAAAGAAGCTGGACCAGACCTTCCCGGTTGGGACCCCGATCAAGGTGAAGGTCCTGCGGACAGACCCGGCTAACCTCCGAGTGGTCCTTTCGCAGAAGGCCTGCTCGGAAGAGGCCAAGGAAGTGGTCGAGGCCACTCCGTTCATCGCCGAGCAACAGCAGCCTGTCACCCCCGTCGGGGAAGTGACCAAGGTCCCGGAGCCAGAAACTCCCAAACCCGAAGCTGAAAGTTAAGGTGATCGGAAAATGAGGAGGGCCGATCCTTGTTGTCGGCCCTCTTTTCTTTGAGCCATGAGAATCCATTTCATCACCCTAGGCTGCAAGACCAACCAGTACGATAGCGAGGCGATGAGGGAGAGCTTAGTCCGAGGAGGCCACGCGGTCACGGAGAACGGCGAGGCCTGTGATGCGGTGGTGGTGAATGCCTGCGCCGTAACGTCTTCGGCTTGCGCCCAGGCCAGGCAGATCGTTCGGAGATTCACCAAAAAAGATCAGAAACCTTTCTTGGCCGTGGTGGGTTGTTACCCACAAACGTACCCCCTGGCTCTTGGTGAAATAGCGGGAGTGGATTTAATCCTCGGGACGGTTGAGAAATACCAACTGGGTGAGTTTCTGGAAAAGGGGACCAAGGGAATATTTGCTTCGGACATACTCACCTCAACGACTTACCCCGAGGCGCGTATCGACGGTCACCATAGCCACACCCGGGCATTCCTGAAAATCCAGGAGGGCTGCGACCAGGAATGCGCCTATTGCGTCGTGCCCAGAGCGAGGGGGAGGTCGAGGAACAGAGACCTGTCTTCGATCGTGGAGGAGGCCAAGCGGCTTGTTTCCCGAGGCTACCTTGAAGTCGTTTTGACGGGGACACACCTTGAGGAGGATCCCCTTTTTCAGGTTCTTGGAGCCTTGGAATCCATGGAGGGGTTAAAACGAATAAGGGTCAGTTCCCTGGATCCAAACGAAGTGTCGGAAAGGCTTTTGAAAAAAATGGCCTCTTCAAATAACGTGGCTCGGCACCTCCATATCGCCGTGCAAAGCGGTGACGACCGGATCCTCGCCAGGATGAAACGATCTTACCGAGCGCAGGATGTCCACCGGACCTTAGTCAGGGTAAAAAGCGCCCTGGGAGAAGAGGTTGGGCTGGGAACGGATGTTCTTATGGGATTCCCGGGAGAGGACGAAGAAGCCTTCGAGAACACCTTTCATTTGGTCCAAGAATTCCCCTTTACTTACCTTCACCTTTTCCCTTTCTCTCCGCGCCCGGGAACCGAGGCGGCCGTCATGAAGTCTCCGGTGTCTCAGGCCAAGGTCAAGGAAAGGCTTATGGCTTTGAAAAGGTTGGGCGAGGCGAAGAAAAAGGCCTTCCAGGAAAAGTTTCTCGGCCGAACCCTGGAAACCCTGGTAGAGAACCGGAAGGAGAGGGAGACTCATTACCTGACTGGGCTTAGCGGGAATTACCTGAGGATAGGGTTTGAGGGCGGAGAGGAAATGAAAGGAAAGCTAATTAACGTTGAAATCATGGAGATCGCAAGAACCGCATTAAGAGGCAGACCGGTTTGATACCATGAAAAGGCTTTTCCTGATAGATGGCTCAGCCTTAGCGTACCGGGCCCATTTCGCCTTTGCCAGAAATCCCCTCCGGAACTCCAAGGGGGAGGACACGAGCGCGGCCTTCGGCGTTACGTCAGCAATTCTGCGTCTCATGAAGGAGCACCATCCTGACCTAATCGCCGTTTCTTTCGACACCCCCAAGCCCACCTTCCGCCATGAACGCTTCGAGGCCTACAAGGCCAAGCGCCGACCCATGCCTAAGGAGATGGTCCTGGAGATGCCCTTGATCAAGGAGATCCTGAAATCGCTCGGGCTGAGTGTGGTGGAGATGGAGGGGTACGAGGCCGATGACGTCTTGGCGACCCTGGCCAAGAAGGGCGAGGAAAAGGGTTACGAAACAGTCATCGTAAGCGGGGACAAGGATTTCCTTCAATTGGTCAGTGACCGGGTGAAGGTGCTGAAGCCGAGGGTGGCGGGAGGAGAGGAAGTCCTCTACGACCTCTCCAATGTGCAGGAGAAATTCGGCGTTCCACCCGAGCAGATCGTGGAGGTCATGGGCCTCGCCGGGGACTCCACGGACAACGTCCCCGGAGTTCCTGGGGTGGGGGAGAAGACGGCCCTGGAGCTAATCAAACAGTTCGGGAGCGTGGAGAACATCCTAGCCAATGCCGGGCAGATTACCAAAAAGTCTTTACGGGAAAAGATCCTCGAGCATGTGGACCTGGCCAGAATGTCCCGGGAGCTTGTGGCCCTGCACACGGACTGCCCTGTAGGTGTGCAACTCGATGAACTTAAGCCGAAAGATCCCGACAAGGAAAAGGTGGCCTCCCTTTTCAAACGCATGGAGTTCCTGTCCCTTCTGCGTGAATTTTGGGAGGAGAAAGCCGAAGGGGATCAGCCGGGGATCTATAAGACTCTGGATTCGCTGGAAGGCTTAATATCGCTGGTCGAAGAGGTCCGGAAAACCGGAGAAGTTGTGATCGACCTGGAAACGACGGGGACGGACCCGATCACGTCCGAAATCGTGGGCATCTCGTTGGCCGTGAAGGCTAAGGAGGCCTATTATATTCCGGTGGCCCATGCTGCGGGGAAGAACTTGGAATGGGGCGTGACCAAATCACACCTGAAACCCATCCTTGAGGAGGAAGGAATCGCCAAGGTGGGACAGAACATCAAGTACGACCTGACGGTACTCCGGGAGGCCGGGATCGACATGAAGGGAATCACCTTTGATACGATGGTAGCCTCATACCTCCTTGACCCCTCGAGACGAGCGAACAACTTAAACAGCATGGCCCTGGAGTTCCTAGGCCACCGGATGATCACCTACGAGGAGGTCACGGGGAAAGGGAAGTTGCAAATGAGCTTCGCCAAAGTTTCGATCGACAAGGCCACGGAATATTCCGGCGAGGATGCCGATTACACCTTGAGGCTCAAGGAACTCTTCGAGCCTCAGCTTAAGGAGAAGGAACTACGGTCCCTTTTTCAGAATGTCGAGATGCCTCTGGTTTCGGTGTTGGCCACGATGGAGCGGAACGGAGTGGCGATCGACAGGGATTTCTTCCGGGGCATGTCTAGGGACATCGAGAAAGTGCTGGTTCGGCTGGAAAAGGAGATCCATGCTCTGGCCGGGGAGACGTTCAACATCGACTCGCCGAAACAGCTCTCCGAGATCCTTTTCACCAAGCTGAAGTTAGGAAAGGCCAAGAGGACCAAGAGCGGTAGCTATTCCACGGATGTAGACGTGCTGAAGCGCCTGGCCAGGGCGCACGAGCTGCCGAGAAAGCTTCTGGATTACCGGGCACTTTTCAAGCTGAAGTCCACCTACGTGGACGCCCTGATCGGGATGATCAATTCCAGGACCCAGAGGATCCACACCTCATTCAACCAAACCGTGGCCGAGACCGGACGGCTCTCCTCCAGCGAGCCGAACCTTCAGAACATCCCCATCCGCGACGAATATGCGCGGGAGATCCGCAAGGGGTTCATCGCCGATAAGGGAAATGTGATCCTCTCAGGGGATTATTCCCAGATCGAATTGCGTCTGGTGGCCCATCTCTCGAAGGACGAGCATCTAAGAGAGGCTTTCGCCAGGGATGAGGACGTACATACGACGACGGCCAGCACGGTCTTCGGCCTCAAACCAGAGGAGGTTTCGCTGGACCTCCGGCGGCGGGCCAAGGCCATCAACTTCGGGATCATTTACGGGATGGGCCCTTACGGCCTCTCCGAGGCCCTGGGGATCAGCCAGGAAGAGGCCGCGGCCTTCATCGCCTCTTACTTCCTTCAGTATCCCAAGATCAAGACCTGGATCGACCGCACGATCGCAGAAGCCAGGGACAGGGGTTACGTGACTACGCTCCTATCCCGCAGGAGGTACCTGCCCGAAATCGCCTCGGACAACCATCAGCGGAGGAGTTTCGCTGAGAGAGCGGCGATCAACACTCCCATACAGGGAACCGCCGCGGACCTCATTAAGATGGCAATGATTGCAATCCAGAAGCGCATCGAAGGATCTCTGTTGAGGACCAAGATGATCCTCCAAGTGCACGACGAGCTGGTTTTCGAGGTGCCTGAGGCGGAGCGGGAATCCGTCCGGGACATGTTAAAGGAAGAGATGGAGGGAACCCTCAGTCTGGATGTTCCAATCAAAGTGGAGCTGGGAGAAGGAAGCAACTGGTACGAGGCTCATTAAAGCCCCATTTTCTGTTTGCAAATCCAAGTTGGATATTATATAATATCTTTGAGTTCAGGATTTTCGAGAAGTCGCTCCCGGTTCTACAGGAAACACAGAACTTCCAATTCCTTGAGAAAAGGGGATGAGCCATGTATGCCGACGACGATGGACGCCGAAAGGATGGCCGGAATACACCCTCCCCGGGTAAGAACATGAAACCTCAGTTTGCTCAAGGAGAATACTCGATCCTGGTGGTGGACGACGAGCCCCTGGTTCTACAAGTCCTGGAAAGGGAACTCGCTCAGGCCGGATACCGTGTCGTAACAGCCCGCGATGGGCAGGAGGCGATCCGCAAACTTTATCTAGACCCTGTCTGGGGCCAGGACAAATTTCCCGACTTGATCATATCTGACGTAATGATGCCCGGGATAGACGGGTTTCATTTCTGCGAGAAGGTCAAGCAGAACCCCAAGACGCGGAGCATCCCGTTTATCTTCCTTTCGGCCAAGGGAGGCGTCGCGCACAAGGTCTCTGGGTTCGCTTTGGGATGCCAGCGCTATTTGGTCAAGCCCTGGACTAAGGATATGCTTCTTAAGACCGTTGATTTAAGGCTCAAGGATGCGTCCCAGGCGCGGGAAATATTCGGACACCGGCCGAAGATCATGAACGGAAGCCTAAAAAGCGTGAACATCTTCAGCCTCATGGAACTGTTCTTCGTGGGGCGATGGACCGGAAAGCTTCATGTATCAAGAGGCAAGGACATTGGTTGCCTCCAGTTCCACAACGCGGATATCATAGGGGTCAGCTTCAAAGGCCTCTCTGGCGAGGATGCCCTCGAAGCCATCCTGGGACTTGCCGATGGGCAATTTGCCATCGAGAGAGAATGAATTAATAGGAAACTTAGTCTCGAAGAAAACCATTAAAGGCGGGAAAGCTCCGCCTTTTTTTAACAACCTATGCATCCATGTTAACGGCCGACACCCTTTAAGCCTCTTGATTTTTAGCGCCCGGTGTGTTAAAATATACACATCGGAACCCGTCATAAAAGTAAGGAAACCCCGCTCTCCTCCCTTGACTGGAATGGGTCATTTGAGATACAATTAACAATAGAAACGGAATTAAGGTGCGATTTTCGAACCTTATAGGAAATCGCATTCTTTGCACTTAGAGAGTGCTTAAGTTTCTTCTAAACAAGTTTAACTAATCTTCATAACACAAAGGGAGGAATAGGGATGGCAAATAGCTTCAAGAACTTCATTGATGGAAAATGGGTGAATGCCAGAACAAATGAGACATACGAAAACCGTAATCCAGCCACTGGCAACCTGTTGGGGATATTCCCGAAATCAGGAAGACCGGACGTCTTGAAGGCTATCGAGGCCGCCCACAAGGCCTACCAACATTGGCGCCTCGTTCCTGCCCCCAAGCGTGGGGAGATTCTCTACAAAGCGGGCCAGATCCTAGTTGAGCGCAAAGAGGAAATTGCGCGAAAGATGACCATGGAGATGGGCAAGGTCATCAAGGAGGCCCGTGGGGACGTGCAGGAAGGGATCGATATGTCCTTCTTTGCGGCAGGGGAGGGTCGAAGGATGCTTGGCGATACGACTCCTTCGGAGCTGCCCAACAAGTTTGCGATGTCCGTGCGGATGCCGATTGGGATCATCGGGGTGATCACACCTTGGAACTTCCCTTTGGCCATCCCGACCTGGAAAATTATGCCTGCCTTGGTAGCCGGTAATACCATCGTATGGAAACCGGCCCGTTGGACGCCTTGGATGGCCAACGAACTGACCAAGGTTTTCGAGGACGCCGGACTTCCTGCCGGAGTCCTGAACCTGGTGTTCGGTTTCGGTGGCGCGGTAGGTGACCCCTTGGTTGAGGACAAACGAGTTGGAATGATCTCCTTCACGGGCTCGACCGATGTCGGCACCAATTTGCAGTCCCGCTGCCCCAAGACCTATAAACGGATATCCTGCGAGATGGGCGGGAAGAACGCCATCATGGTAATGGACGACGCGGATCTGGACCTAGCCGCGGAGGGGATCATTTGGTCAGCCTTCGGGACCACGGGTCAACGCTGCACGGCTTGCTCCCGGCTGATCGCCCATAAGAAGATCGTCAGACCCCTGATAGAAAAGGTCGTTGCCAGGGCCAAGGCCTTGAGGCTCGGGGACGGGCTGGACCCCAAGACGGAGATGGGACCGGTGGTGAATTCCGATGCTCGGGAGAAGATTCACGAATACGTCCAGATCGGAAAGCGGGAAGGTGCCAAGCTCCTGTGCGGGGGGTACAAGCCTACGGAGAAGCCCCTGGACAAGGGGTTTTTCTATGCCCCTACGGTGTTCGGAGGGGTTACTCCGAAGATGCGGATCGCTCAGGAAGAGATCTTCGGGCCGGTCCTTGGAATAATCGAATGCAGCTCTCTGGAACAGGCCGTAAAGATCAACAATGAGACCGACTTCGGGTTGTCCTCGGCGATTTACACCCGGGACGTGAACCGAGCTTTCCACGCCATGCGGGACATCGACACCGGCCTCTGCTACATTAATTCCGGGACGATCGGAGCCGAGGTGCATCTGCCCTTCGGCGGAACCCGCGGGACCGGCAACGGGCACCGCGAGGCTGGCCAAGAGGCCTTGGTGACCTTCACGGAGTGGAAGAGCATCTTCGTTGATTTCTCGGGCAAGCTGCAGAAGGCTCAGATTGACGAGGTAAAAGTTTCCAAGAAATAAAACCATTGGAGGTACTAAAATCGTTCGATACGTTGGAAACTTAACTGCAAAATAAACAGTGCTTCAAGCGATTCCAACTCTCTCAATGAACCCTTTGGAGAAACGAATGCCGAGGAAGCGGGTCTTAATCATGGGGGCGGCCGGGAGGGATTTCCATGATTTCAACGTTTATTTCCGGAACAAACCGGAGTTCGAGGTGGTGTGCTTTACGGCTACGCAGATCCCCAACATCGACGGACGAAGATATCCTGCAGCCCTGGCCGGTAAGCTCTACCCCAAAGGAATCCCGATTCACCCTGAAAGCCAACTCACTTCCCTGATCAAGGCCCAACGGATCGGGGCGGTCGTATTTTCCTATAGCGACGTATCTCACGAATACATCATGCACCGAGCTTCCCAGGTCTTGGCAGCAGGGGCCAACTTCGCACTCTTGTCAGGCGAGCAGACCATGATCAAGTCCAAGAAGCCGGTTGTGGCGATCTGCGCCGTGCGCACGGGAAGCGGAAAGAGCCAGACCACTCGGCGGGTCGCTGATATCCTGAGGGCGAACGGTTTGAAGGTGGTCGTGATCAGGCATCCCATGCCGTACGGGGATCTGGTGAAACAGAGGGTGCAGCGGTTCGCCGACTACGCAGATCTGGACCGTCAGGAGTGCACGATCGAGGAGCGCGAGGAATACGAGCCGCACCTTATGCGGGGGATGGTGGTCTATGCCGGGGTGGACTACGAGGCGATCCTCCGGAAGGCGGAACTGGAAGCCGACGTGATCGTGTGGGACGGCGGGAACAACGACCTGCCGTTTTACCACCCGGACCTCTTCATCGTGGTCGTGGACCCCCACCGCGCAGGCCACGAGCTCCTCTACCATCCCGGGGAGACCAACCTCAGGATGGCGGATGTGGTCGTCGTCAACAAGGTTGACACGGCAGAGAAGAGGAAAGTTGCCGAGGTCAAGGCCAATATCCGGGCGGTGAACCCGAAAGCCGCGGTCGTCGAGGCCAGATCCCCGATCACCTTAGAGGGCGAAAACCGGATCAAGGGAAAACGGGTCTTGGTCGTGGAGGACGGCCCCACAGTGACCCACGGGGAGATGCGCTACGGGGCCGGGATCGTGGCCGCCAAGAAATTTGGGGCCAGAAGGATTGTGGATCCCAGGCCTTATGTCCAGGGCACGATCAAAAAAACCTTTGAGAAGTATCCTCACATCGGCACCCTACTTCCAGCCATGGGCTACGGAGAAAAGCAGGTCAAGGACTTGGAGAAGACCATCAATGCCGTGCCCTGCGATGTAGTCATCGTGGGAACTCCGGTCGACCTCCGGCGGATCATTCAAATAAATAAACCAGTTGTAAGAGTTACCTATGAGTTGGTAGAAATCACGAAACCAGGGCTCAAGCCGTTCGTAGAAGCGTGCATAAAGCACAAGGGTCGTAAAAAGATATTGTAGTAAGATGATATGTCTAAAACCGCAGTGGTCGCCTTAGGGGGAAACGCCATCGGGACGACCGGGCGGGAGGACATCCACCAGCAATTCGCCAATACCCGCAAGAGCCTGGCGGGAATCTTGGAGCTCGTCAAGGAAGGGTACCAGTTGGCCATCACTCATGGTAACGGGCCCCAGGTTGGAAACGCCCTGTTGCGCGTCGAGCGTACGATGGACACAATCCCCGCCCTTCCCCTCGGGGTGATCGTGGCCGACACCGAGGGCGGGATGGGCTACATGATCGAACAATCCCTTCAGAACAAGCTGCATCGCGAGGGCATCTCCCGCAAAGTGGTCACGATCGTGACCCAGGTGATCGTGGACCGGAACGACCCTTCGATCCTGAACCCCACCAAGCCAATCGGCCCTTTCTACACCAAGGAACAGGCCGAGCGCCTGGCAAAAATAAACGGGTGGATCATCAAAGAAGATGCCGGCCGAGGATTCCGAAGGCTTGTGCCATCGCCGATCCCCACGGAGATCGTGGAAAAGGACATCATCAAATTCCTGGTTCAATCCGGAACCATCGTCATTGCTGCCGGAGGAGGTGGGGCACCGGTGTATGTGGAAGAAGACGGGACCTACGAGGGTGTGGATGCGGTCGTAGACAAGGACCGAGCCTCGGCGGTTTTAGCTCGGGATATCGGGGCTGAGGCCTTGGTCATCCTGACTTCCGTGGACAAGGTGTGCCTGAATTACATGAACCCGGATGAGCGCCCCCTTTCCTGGGTCTCCGTGACCGAGGCAAAGCGCTACATGGCCGAGGGGCACTTTCCCCAGGGTAGCATGGGCCCCAAGATAGGGGCTGCCATTCAATTCCTGGAAGCCGGTGGAAAACAGGTGATCATCACGTCTCCAGGATTAATCAAAGAGGCCTTAGAAGGCAAGGCAGGAACAAAAATAATCCCTTGAACTCAGATACGCTATTAGGGAGACGATGTGAAGATACATGAATATCAGGCTCGGGAGATCATGGCGCGGGCGGGGGTACCCTTCTCCCGGGGCAGGGTGGCCACAACGCCCGAGGAGGTCGAGATCATTGGCAAGGAGTTCGGCGTGCCGGTCGTGGTCAAGGCCCAGGTCCATGTGGGAGGGAGAGGCAAAGCCGGAGGAGTGAAGATCGCCAAGTCTCCGGAGGAGGCCAAACAGGTCGCATCCCAGATGTTGGGCATGAACCTGAAGGGCCTGATCGTGAAGAAGGTTCTGGTTTCGGAGTGCATCGACATCGCCTCCGAAGCCTACCTCGGAGTCATCGTGGACCGAAAGAGCAAGCGGCCGGTGATGATGGTCTCGGGGGCCGGAGGGGTGGAGATCGAGGAGGTGGCCAAGCAGACTCCGGAGAAGATTCACAAGCTGACCATCGACCCCCTGTTCGGGCTGCGTTCCTTTGAGGCCCGTGACCTGTCATTTAAGCTGTACAGTGATGGAGCCATCGCGGCCAAGGCAACCAAGGTTCTGCAGCAGCTCTACCAGGTTTTTCTGTCCTGCGACGCCTCGCTGGTCGAAATCAATCCCTTCGTGACCACGCCCAAGGGGGAGGCTATCGCCTTGGACGCCAAGATCAACATCGACGACAACGCCCTCTCTCGTCGGCCGGACATCGAGGCCCTGCGGGACCTGGAGGAGGAGGTCCCGGCCGAGGTGAAGGCCCGAAAGAAAGACCTGACCTTCATCAGGCTGGAAGGGAACATCGGATGCGTGGTGAACGGAGCGGGGCTGGCCATGGCTACGATGGACCTAGTGAAACTCTACGGCGGGGAGCCGGCGAACTTTCTGGATATCGGGGGGAGCTCCAATCCCGAAAAGGTCACCACGGCCATGGAGATCATCCTGGAAGACCAAAATGTGAAGGCCATCCTCTTCAACATCTTCGGAGGGATCACTCGGTGCGACGATGTGGCCAACGGGCTCGTGGAATCCCTTTCCAAGAGGGAGGTCCGGGTGCCCATCGTTATCCGGCTGGCTGGAACCAACGAGGAGAAGGGTC
>Ga0315296_10003338_pt1 | contig 13444 bp, 10 predicted proteins | sample YL17G14_18_MG_FD_203921 | JGI IMG/M metagenome (GOLD analysis project Ga0315296, IMG submission 203921) | Sediment microbial communities from Yellowstone Lake, YNP, Wyoming, USA - YL17G14_18 | ecosystem: Environmental > Aquatic > Freshwater > Lake > Sediment | place: USA: Wyoming | collected... | reverse complement strand
GATTTCTTAACCTCCCCTACCCCTCCTAGAATTTAGGAGGGGACTCAAATAGGGAAGGCGTTCCGGGTGCTGCGGTGTGGCGGGGCCGACGAGACTCGAACTCGCGACCTCCGGCGTGACAGGCCGGCGTTCCTCCCCGAGAAAACTCAGTTCGTGTAACACGGGTGTAACAGATTTCCCCCGTTCTGAACCCTTTTCTGATCCAGGAGCCCCACGGCGGCGAACTTCTGGCTCCTGCCCGGATGAGTGTACCGCTGGGTCATCTTGACGCTGAAATGGCCCAGGAGGTCCCTGACGGTCACGATATCCGCTCCGGCCTCTACGAGCCGGGACGCAAACGTGTGCCTCAGATCGTGGAAGCGCAAGCCAACAATTCCAGCCCTCTTACAAGCCAACTTGAAGCTCTTCTTGACCTCTGTGTAGGGCTTCCCGGTCATGGGATTGGGGAAAACAAGATCCTGGCGACCGCCCAGTGCCTTCAGGGCCCGAAGAACCGCATAGAGACCATCGTTGATGGGGATGAGTCTGTCCTTTCCGCTCTTGGTCTGCTTCACAACGATAAGCCTTTTCGCGAGATCCACTTGCTCCCACCTGAGATTCAGAATCTCGCCCCTTCTCATCCCCGTGTTCAGGGCAACTGCAAGGATGGGCCGTAAGAAGGCGGGACTCTCGGCCAGAAGCTTGACCTCCTCCTCACCTGTGAGGATTTTCTCCTTCTGGGTGTCCTTCTCGGAGAAAAGCTTAACCTTGAGGGCAGGATTCTGGACAGTCAGATTCCAGTCGATGGCCAGATTGAACATCTTCTTGAGGATCGTGGTTTCCCTGTTGACCGTGGACCTGGTTACGCCCTGTTCGAGCCTTTGGGCCCTGTACTTCTCGATCATGAGCGGCGTAATGTCCTGGAGCTGATAGCGGCCGAAGAAGGGTTTCATTTTCGCTTCGAGCCTGTAGGAATCATCCCGCCAGCTGCGTTTGTTGACCTTGGCGTAGTTGTCCAGGTACATCTGGCTGAATTCCGAGAAGGACAAATTCTGAGAAGGGGCAGAGATTCCGCATGCTTGATAGTGGACATCCAGAACAGCACTCTTGAGAGCGATCAAGGCTTCCTCTTTCGAGGAGGCGTGTTCGGCCACTCTTTGAACCCGCTTGCCCGTGGCATCCCAATAGTCGAGGTACCATCTGACGCTTCCGTTTTTCCGTTTCCGCTGATAAATGGCTCCGAAACCAACGTTATAGCGAGACTTGGATTTGGCTGTTGCCATCTCGCTGCCTCCATTATCTCCACCTACGAATATTATCGGTGGGAGGGAGGCCGAAGTCATGTTAATTCTTTTATTATCTACATGTTGGATAGCATATTTGTTTGGTTTTCGAGTATGCTTTTCGAGCCATTCATCGATAGCCTCTCGCCGGAACCTCAGCCCTATCCCCTGGCGTCGTATGAAGGGGATCTCATGCTTCTCGACGAGCCGGTATAGGGCGCATTGGGAGATGCTCAGGAAGGAGCTGAGTTCCTTGACCGTCAGAAGCCGTTGGCTCATTCTATTGACTACGACTCTAATTCAAAGCACCAGGATATGCGCAAAGAACACCCATTCCCTAACTAGCTCTCATCCGATCGTTTCTTCTTTATCCTTGGCGAAAATGCTTCCATCATGAATTTCCTGTGATCTGGGTCATCGATCCCCAACAATTCCCCGATTGGTTGAGGCCCACCGCGTTGTTTGAATTCGTATTCCTTCCTGAAAAAATTCTTAAGTTGTCCTCTTGGGTCAGCTCTTAGCGCGTCTGGGTGGTCTTTCCACCAGGCGATCTTCAGCTGTGTTTGTTCTATGACGTTGATTCCTAGGCATTCGCGTACCGCATAGTCATAGAGCAATGCATCTGCCAACGTCTCAAAAGGATATCCTGGGCAGGACCGCAACAGCGAGAGGAACTCTTCCTTCAAGGTCTTTCCCTTAAGTGGCAGATTAGAGGGTGGAGGGGAAGGGAGAGGAGAAGAAATAGATTCTGGTTTTGGAGGTTCTTGCTCATTCTCCTCTATATCTTTTCTTTTTTCATCTCCTTTCCTCTCCTCTCCTATAGGTCCGTCATGCTCAGAATTGGGGGCCACATCCGAAGAGCTTTTTGGGTCCTCGTCGGATTTCTTTGGATAGCCGCTCTGCCTTAAGAAAGCTGTTTGGCAGGCGTTCCAACCAATGATAATAATCGCATAAAGTCGCACCCCGGATTTGGAACGTTTTGATGCAAACGTTTCCTGATCGGAGCGAAGTTGTTCTAAAGTCAGCTCGGATTCTTCATATTTTTCGAGCGAAATTGGATCCTGCCAGACCCTAATCACTCTCAGCTTGTTATATTTGACGCCCTTTCTGATCGTGCCCATTAGCAATTTTTGTGATGCGTGTAGTTCGTTAGCAAGCCTCCTAATTGAAGTGAAGTCGACCTGGCCGAGTGGGTCGTTCGAATAGGCCTTGCATAAGAGATCGGCGTAAATTGCCCGCTCGGAGTGTGTCATTTCATCTCGAGTGCTTCCGCCGAGCCACTTTTCGGGGTACCACTTCATATAGCCAGGTCTCTTCCTCTTGCCCATGGCTTCTGTGTTACTCATTGCGGTCCTTTTGCGACGGGAACCTCGTTTCAGCCTTGAAGCCCCCTATGAACTGCGAGAAACATTGGAGAAAAGTCTGCCGACGAGATTGATGAAGAGTTTTCCCTATCCGGTCTATCCATTCAAGTTGGTTTGGATAGATCACCACACGAATTTTCTTGGGATGTCTTCCAGTCATCTTTCTTGCCCCCTGCGAGATAGCAAAATTGGGAATAGCACAGCCGCTAAAAAAGCGGGGGTTTCGCTTCGGATTTTGGCTTTCACCTCCCTGGCTTCATATGAGGGCATGGCAGGAAGATTGGTGCGGGCTGAATCTTGATTGCTCTCGCTCAAATTCGCCCAAAAACCCCTAAAAAACAGGGGGGTTCTTGGATGTAGCTGATCCTTCCAGATGTTCATGGCTCCTCCGGGTCGGGTTCGGAGGCCAGTAAATCCGGGCCGAATTTGCCACCGGTCCTGAAATTCGCGGGATCGAAAAGGATGGCGGCCTTTTCCCCCTCTTCACGGATCAAGGTCCTTGGGAACTTGCCAAATCGCAGGTATCAGAGCGGACAATCGGTTCCACTGCAGAACCGAATCACCTTCTTCTGGTCACAGCAGCATTCGAGGCAGAACTTCCGGATCTGCTTGAGTGGCGACTGCCTAGGAAAATTCATTGCGCATACAAGATAGGCTTGGTGGCGACCAGGGTAAATGATCAAAATTGTAAAAACTTTGACCAACTCTTTTGCCATTCCGGGACGGGGAGGTACCTTCCGATTGCCGAGAGTGAACTAATATGGGCGAGTTAGGTGGCCCCCCGGGCAAAGCCAATGGGCTGAAGGAAGCATGAGTGGAAAGCGAGGAGGCTCAGTCTTATGGAGGGGAGGCACTACTTAGAATCTTGCGTAATCGCTCGTCATTCTATTCGGGACCTCTCGGGCAGCTAGCTAGCCAGCCGGGCCGCCAGAGGATTCCTGGCATCTTTAGCCCTTTCAGGCTTTCGATGTCCCCAAAGGATAGTGTGGAGCCCGCTTTCTGAAATATTGAGCAAGTGGGAGCATATTCTTTTGGCCATCTCGTGGGGAACCATGCGATCGCTCTCGAATTTATGCCGGAGATTTTTATCGGAAACGATGATCTTCTTAAGCTGGACGTTGTATCCTTCTTTTTTCCCTAGCCACCGAGCCACCGGCTTTACGGGATTCGTATATTCAGGCTTCCGATCTGTAACTAGCGCCTTTGCTACTTGGTCAACCGTTCTCAAGTAGCGGCCTTTCATTTTGGGATCGTCAGGAAGTTCATCCCGCCCTTGATCAAGCTTCTTCCAGTGGTTGACCCGTCGCTTCACTTCTTCAAGAAATTGTTTTTCCTTTTGATCGACCACTTTCCAATCCCGATGTTCCTTCATCCATTCCATCCTCAGGAGGACATAGTCATATAGAACCCTGACCCTCCTCTCCTCCAGCGCCCGTGGATGCGGCCCAGGCCTTCGCGGGCCTTTGGTAAGGTGAAAGCCGGCAATCAGGCTTTCTGCTATTCTATTTAGGGCTGCCCCATTCTTTTCTCGTTGCGCTAGGCGGATCCTCCAGAGCGAGCCTGAATTGGCCAATATCTCCGGCCCCTCGGATTTGAGAAGACCATAAAAAGCGGCGTCGTTGGTATAAAGATATCCGCTGTACGCAGTAAAACCCAGCATTCGTTCTCTGCTGATCAGATAATCCAGCAACTCCCTCCGAGAAAGGTACAGAGCGTTCGAGTTAGAAACTTCGTCAAATTTGTCGAAATAGATCTCCATTTCCCTTTGGAACCTATCCACCATCGCCAGGAATTCGCCCTGGAAATGAAGCTGGAATTGTTCCGATACCTCATTCAGCGGGTACTCCTCCCGAGGCCAGCCTTTTTCGGACTTTCGGGGATTGAACCGAATAGAGATGCTGCCGATATCCTTCCCCTTGAAACGGACTTGCTGTTCAATCGGATCATCCCACCTGGGGAACCGGTACTTTCCAGAAGCTCTCTCTTTTATCATTCTGTCCCCCTTCATGGCTGGCATTCCTTCCATGATTCTTGAGGAGATATACCCGAAGATTAGCAGGGGGCGAAGCTTGGGTCAATCCTCTGCCAGATTCTTCGTACTATGCTAGGGATTCAGAGGGCTGGCAACCAAGGTAGAACAGTCTATTGTCGCTCTCCTTATGCCCTAGGGGCTATGAGATTTGGCAGGCGCATATACTTTCCCCTCTCATGCAATACTTAGGGGTATTGGGGGTATCAAATAACGGGGTAAGGGTATAAGGGTAATACACCAATAGGGGTATAGGGGATATGGCCGCGTCAGCAGAGTTCCGTCCCTGTCGTTGACACTTATCCCTCTCGAGCGTTATAGTTATTTCAAAGATGGTTCATAAGTTCTACAATTGGGGTTAGCAAACCTTGAAGGCCGAGAATAACGGATTCTCTAAACTGCAGAAGAACCGCAATTATTGTCATCGTTCCCCCCTTGAACGAGTTCATGAAGAGGGGGTAACTTAATGCCCATCAATCAGCCCATCTGCACCAACGGGCCGCTTTACTTAGAGGTCTCATCAAACCTAAGCTATAGTGAAGAGTCTACAGATTGTATCGAGCGCACTGTTCGAAATCTCCTCGAGCACACCACCAGCAATGAGCGCCCTGGCATGTTGCTCGGAATGATTCAGAGTGGGAAGACAAGGACGTTTCTTGGGATAATCGCTCTCGCGTTGGATAATGGTTTCGAGAATTGTGTTGTCCTTACAAAGGGAACAAATCCGCTCGCACGCCAGACTTTAGCTCGTATCCGACAGGCGTTTCGAAACGCAGTTGACAATGATGACGCGCGTGTCTTCGACATTATGGCCCTGCCGGAGAACTTGACTTCCTACGAGAGAACATTAAAGTTGATCGTTGTCTGCAAGAAGGAGGATGACAACCTTAGGCATCTTGAAAGAGCTCTGTGCGACACATATCCAGCACTCTCTCGTCGCCGAACGATAATTGTAGATGATGAAGCCGATCTTGCTTCTCTAGGATTTCGTCATCATGACGGACAAATAGGGTTAGCCGTTATCCCATCGCAGATTGAAAGGCTTCGGAGAGCTCTTGCGGACGCTGCATACCTTCAGGTGACTGCAACACCCTATTCCCTTTATCTTCAGCCAAGCTCCGACCAGGTTATGCCTGACGGTCTTTATACGCCCCTGCGACCCGCATTCACAGAACTTGTGCCTGTGCATGAACATTATGTTGGGGGCAAGATATATTTTGAATCTAGCCAGGATCAAGAACATCCGGCCTATTACTTCCAACGTAGTGTCGATCAAGCAGAGCTCGATGCACTACGACGTCCAGATGCTCGTCGGCTTCGCTTGGAAGAAGTACTTTTCTCGCCCAAAATCCCTGCAATGAGGCATTCTGTGTGTGCGTTCATCGTGGGGGGATCAATCAGAAGGCTCCAAGAAAGAGAGACCGCTGGCCGCCGGCCGAAGTACAGTTTCATATTCCATTTGGATCGTTCACGAGAAGCACATACTTGGCAGGAGCAAGTTGTGCGAGAACTCGTTAACCAACTCCAAAGAGAATCCGACACCAACACGCTGCTTTTCAGAGAGTTAATGAAGGCAGCTTATGACGATATAGCGAGATCAGTGGAAAAATCGCTTCAATGGCTTCCTCCGTTCGATAGTGTCCTAGAAGAGGCGCGTGCCTTGCTGCCTGCTTGCATGGTTACCAAAGTGAATTCCGATAACGACGTACAAACCATGTTAGATGAAGAGGGCCAGCTCGAATTACGGAATCCCCTTAATATTTTTATAGGTGGTCTAATTCTGGACAGAGGCCTAACGGTCGCAGGGGTTATTGGCTTCTATTATGGGCGAGATCCAAATCGTTTCCAGCAGGACACTGTGCTGCAACACTGCAGAATGTATGGTGCACGACCAGTCGCTGACCTCGGAGTGACTCGTTTCTATACGTCGAATCGGATATATGGCGTTTTGGCGAGAATTCACCTATTCGATCAAGCATTACGCGATGCCTTTATTTCTGGAGGACAAGATGCCGGGATAGTTTTTATAACGCAACAGGGAGACGATGTAGTTGCGTGTTCACCTAACAAGCTGGCGATATCAGAAATTGAGACTATTAGACCAGGAAGCCGGTCTCTTCCCATAGGTTTCGACATAGCCAGAGGGGCACATATCAGAAACGTTGCTAGCGAAGTTGACATAGCTTTAACACAATTAGGAGATAATCGAGATAATAGTGTTTTCGAAATCGACGCAACGCAAGCTCTCAGTCTGATCAGAAAGGCGGCCTCTGCATATGAATTTACGCCCGGATACGACTGGAATATCGACATTATTGCTGCCGAGATTCGATATGTGACCTCACAACAGCAGGGCAAGTTGCTCTGTAGCGTGCGGAGGGACAGGCAGATCGCGCGACTCCGGTTAGGTGAACGTCCCGCCAACGCGCCAGATACTTCCCAACGTGAAGGCGCAATTGCACGTCGTGACGCCATTGATGTGCCTATGTTGTTCATGATTGAGCAGCGTGGCGAAGCAGCCCTTGGATGGAATAATGGGCCGTTTTGGTGGCCTGTCATCTACTGGCCCCAGAATATGAAGACCGTGGTCTTTTCGAACGAATTGGACTCAGAGGTCGAGAGTTCTTGATGATGGCGAGGATGACAAGACGTCCTCGGCCAATCTAGCACAGCCAACCACTCTTCTTTCAAAGGTTTTTAAAGCGAACCCCGGTTAGTCCGGGTCCCCCCATACAGCGGGCCAGTGATCGTAGCGAAACCCCCAGAAAAACAGGGGGTTTTTGGGCAGGAAAGGGCATGTTTTGGGTGGGTCAGCGAGGTCCAGACTGGGATATAGGCCTCGCAGATTGGAGACCCGTATGCTTGAAAATCTCACTTCAGGGGTGGTACATTGATCGGGGGGAGATCATGACGACCCCAAGGGCTGGACGATGGCTCAAGCTCGATCGTGCTAAGGAACATCTCAAATCGCTCCATATAGAGCTTGAGTCCGTCTATAAGAGTTGCCGACCAGAGATACCCCTTACTTGCGGCTTCGATCCGCACGACCAGTCGTGGGTTTGCAGGGTGGGAGAGTTTCGGCGCGTCGGGAGCGCGACGGCCGGCCCGCTCATCGGGGATACGGTCCAGAACCTCCGTGCCGCTCTCGATTTCCTAATCTGGGATCTTTCGATCCTCGATCTTGGGTCCTGGCCCCTCTACAAGAACGGCCAAGAACTCCGTACTCAGTTCCCTGTCTGCCTTACGAAGGACATTTACGACTCGACAACCGTCCAGATGACATATCTTGACTCAATCAATTCGGCGCACCGAGAAAAGATCGAGAGGTTTCAGCCATACATCACCCGCGATGACACGTTGGAGTTACTACGCAATATATCAAATGAAGACAAACACCGTGTCATACAGACGGTCTTCTCCATGGACATCGGCTCGTCTCCCTATGTGAGAGGAGCCTCCGACTGCGAGGTGGTTGGTGGTGGCGGAGTCCTTCCCATTATCCAAGGCCCCCTGAAACCTAATACGGAGATCCTCAGGCTGCCACTCACGAAGGTAGGTCCCAATCCAAAGGTAGATGTGATATTCCAGGCGGCGATCGTCGTGGCATTTCGTGACGGCAACGGAGTCAGTCATGTGCTGACTAAAGCTGCCATGTTAGTCGAGGAAATCCTCGAGGTCTTCGAATCAGACCTCTCAACGCCGCAGGCCCAAGCGATCCGCCAGGCGGCGGATGCGGCTCATACTTAGCCCACCGTGCGAGCCCCGCATCCCCACTTTTATCGGGGGTTTTTTCTGCAACCCTAGTCAGTCTATATCCAGGGCCGGGGTAGCCAGAGATCGGGGCGTAGGCGATAAAAACCCCCCTATTCTTTGGGGGTGAAAAGGGATTCTAGGGGCGGGTCAGGGCTGTTTCCGGTCGGGGGGAAGGTACTGAGCTGATGGGCACGCAGCCTGTACTTCGCGCCAGAGCCCTCAATAGGCTCTTTTCACGCAATCGCCCACACCCCTTACTCCCCCACGGGGGGGGGTGCGGTTTTCTGGCGGATACGGCTGTAGCGCCCACTTGAGCGGCAAAAACGGGCATGTTTTGGGTGGGTCACGGATACCCCAGGCTTTTCGGCTCTTGAAGATATCGGCCGCTGGCCCCAAAGCGTAGAAGGCTTGAATATCTCACTTCAGGGGTGATACAGTGAGCGGGGTTGGATAATCGTGATGGCTCTGGACACTGGTCCCATCCTGACACAAGCATACCGTAACTTCTTCAGTTCGGCGCTAGCGCTACTTCGGGCCGACCACGCAACATCTGGGAAGGTCGAAGGCAAGAGCGTTCTCGTGCCTACATTTGCGGACATCCGTGATACTGAAACATCGTTCGGAATCTCACAGACCTATGCGGTCAAGGTCATTCCAGATCTGACTAGATTCGTCCTAAATCGCTCTGAGAAGATCAAGAGCTTGCCTGAGTTAGGAAAAGGCATGGAGGTCCTCCGCAACTTCGTCAAAGTCGATAAGTACGCTGGCATCGACCAGCGCTATTTCTTGGACCCTCTTATCGATCTGGCCCACTCGGTCAAAGGTTTCGATGTCCCCATATTGGTTTTGGAGGAGAAGGTACGAGAGGTAGTGAACTGCGTCCAGAGCGGAACATTTATTGTAGAAGCATTAGCCGTTCTCGACGGATTCTCAAGCGAATCTGCCCGCATACAGTTGAGCGATTCTTGCTGGATCAGGAAACTTGATCTCAAAAGTGCAATCAACTTTTGGGAAGAAGACGGGCAGCGCGCCCGTGATGGGAATTCTTTGTCGCCCGCCGAGTATCTGCTCCAAGCCACGATGTCGGCAAACATTTCAAATCATGGCAAAGAACATTTCACTATCCGCGAAAAGCTGAAGCAAGCGCTTTTCGTCTTACGGCTGCTGAAGAGAGGCAAGGTCCAGCTGAAGGACGTTTCAGTAAGACATCTTACCTGGGCGCCAATCTATGAACCCAGACAGAGACTGACGCGGGCTTTTGTTTTACCGCGCCAATATCGATTGTCCCAGGTGGAGGCAGATTCCCTCGCTGAGCATTGGAGAAAGTACGCCGCACTCTTTGATAGCCAGGAACAACGTGAGCGGTTAGCCGTCAGTCGCTTTGGCAGCAGCTACGATCGAGAATCATCTCACGACAAGATCATTGACTGTTTTATCGGCCTCGAAGCTCTACTGATCGAAGATGATAGGGAGCTCGGCTATAAGCTGAGGCTGCGGACAGCCAATCTTCTCGGCATGAACAAGGATGATCGGCAGAAGATATTCTCCGAGGTCAAGGTGGGGTATGACACAAGAAGCAAAATAGTCCACGGCAACGATCCTGGCAAGAGCGTTTCTCTTCCTACATGCCCGCATCCTGTAAGCATCGACCATTTCGCCGAGGACTTGGAGCGATATCTCGCACAAGCCCTCATGCAGATAGCCGACTTACGGGCAGAACGCCCTGGGCTAAATTTGATTAAGCATCTTGACCGAATGGCACTCTCAGCTTGATCGAAGTACCTTCTGGATGATGTGCGGGGCTCTGAATAGGGATGATGATTTTGCTTCATTGGCACCATATTGATATGGGCAGGACATAAGTTCTATGGGCATAGAGCAACGACGCAGATAGGCTCTGTCGTTCGGCTCAAAGGGAGTAAATCATGGCGATTATTGCTTGCTTGGGTTGGGGATCATTAATATGGGACCCACGGGAACTTCCGATCCAACGTTGCTGGTTTGAGGATGGCCCCTTTGTACGAGTAGAGTTTGTACGCCAGTCGAGTGATGGTCGGATCACTCTGGCATTAGAGCGGTCCGCTTTGCCTGTCCGCTCTCTATGGGCAGTTATGGACGCCACAAATCTAAAATCCGCAAGAGAAGCACTGGGCCTGCGAGAGGGTATTCCGAAAGATGACTCAAAAGGGATTGGAGATTGGTCCGTGGGCGCCTCACCGCCGGAGCTAATTTTCGGTCTTCCCACATGGGCAGAGGTCCGTGGAATACAGCACGTTGTTTGGACCGCTCTGCCGCCGAAGTTTGATGGGAAATGGGAGACGCCAACTGGAGATCAAATTCTTCGTTACCTCAGTACTCTAGTTGGCACAGCGCGTGATTTTGCAGAACGCTACATTCGTTATACGCCCCGCCAAATAGATACCACATACCGCCGAAGGATTGAGGCTGCTCTTCAATGGACGCCTCTTATTCCAAAGCTATAGAGGGCGATTGACTAATCCCCTTACTCCCCCCCTACAGGGGAGGCCGCCGTTTTCTGCTGGAACGCCAAGTAGGACGGGAGTAACGGGCAAAAAGGGCATGTTCTGGGTAGGATCTGCAATTCAATTAAGCTCTGCGAAAGGAGAAAGCTGAAGTTACAGTGCTTTCAATTCGAGCTGCTGATTCGTCGGCATTCCATCCCACGTTCGCCCTTCAAGGACCCGGCCATTCCTCTTCTTCTGTACGCCGCCCCACTGCTTGAAGAAAAAAGGCACACTTTGCTGGAGGCACTGTTCGTGAACCTTTCTGATCCATGCGCCCTCAATAGGTCGTGCCCCTGGTCCGCTTTCCCCCCCGACAATCACCCAGCGAATGCCAGAAAGATCAAGAGGATATATTTGGCCCAGCAACGGTTCCAAGGACAGGAACCTGACGGAGGCTGGCACGTCCCTCAGGTGGTCCGCTCGCCACAGGTATTCCGCGGTCTCAATTGAAACGCCCATCCACACGTTAGGAGGCCAAATTAGGCTGGAACTGACCTCTACTAGTCTCTCCGAGCGCTTTGTTAGAACTTGGAAGGTGTGCCAATAGGCCTCCTGCATCGTTTTAAACACTTTCTGGATAAATCCGACAGGCACCCTCTCATGGAAGAGGTCACTCATGCTATTTACAAAAATGGTACGAGGCTTCTTCCATGAGAGAGGGATTTCAAGACGATCAGGCCACAGGCGAAGGTCGAACCCCTGCTCATAGGGATGGCCTTGAATCCCACGCCAACGTTCAGCGAACGTCTCTGCATAGCAATGCTTACAGCCAAGGCTTACCTTCGTACAACCTGTAACCGGGTTCCAAGTTGACTCGGTCCACTCTATAGTTGACCTCTCGCTCATTAGGCTTTACCTCCCGGCCACGGCCTTGCTGAAAGTAGCGTCTCATCATTGAGTTTCGTTTTCCGCTTCATTGTCCGATGATCAGGGAATAGCTTCTTCTCCTTAAATGTCAGATCATCAACTATGGCACGGTAGTCTTTGTATGGTCGCTGTATAAAGTATTTTGGAATTACCACTTCGAAGATCTGCGGTCGCAGGAGCGGACGGGTATCTACTGCATCGATGATTGCCCTCTTGACCTCATCTATAGGAGCCGGCATGTATCGTCCGGGCGTCATATCGAAAAGGAGCCCATCCTTGAACTCCTGGAAGTACGGCTTAAGAGCGTTAATCGCTACGTCATTCATATACTCAACCGCCCGGGGACTCCGTGTTGCGAAAATGAGATGATACTTGGCAAGGTCGTCTACCGGAACGGCCCTCCCAGTATCATCTTGCTCCTTAACAGGTATTGAGTATGTATATCCCAAAAACCCGCGAACACGCTTCATGTAACCGTCCACAACGAGATCCTCACGCTGAATCTTATCATACTTAGGGTTTGTAACGATGCCCAACCAGTAATCGCCGCCCATAACAGCATTCACAGTTTCCACCTTAGATTCCTTGACCTTTTGGGCAATCTCAGATACCGAATCGGCGTAGGACCAATTTCCACTCATCCGCATGAAAGTCTTGAAGCTAAAGTTGATAAGCACTTCAGTGCTCTGAGTCGTGTCCCTTTCAAAAATTTGTTTCACGGACTCGAAATTGAGGTCCTTGATGCCATATGGGTCTAGGTAGAAAAACAAAGTAGCTCCTTGTCCTACCTCTAACGCCTTCGATAGAGAAGCTGAAAAATCGACCAGGGGTTTTTCTGCAATCCCTTTCTCAATGTAACCCGCCATATTTACTTCGAGAGCAGCTCGGTGCGCAGGGTGTGCATCCGAGAATATGCAGGCAATCCCTATCCCACGCTTGGGGGCTTTATCAATCGCGCCGCAAATGATTAAGGGCGAACCTTCCGATCCATCTCCGAAACGACCGGGGCCGGAGAAAGCATCAACAATGATTATGGGCCGCCTACGACCATGAATCGTCTTCAGATAGCAAGTGATGTAGTCGTTAAGGATTTTATCCTTAACCTTTGACCATTCGCGCTTTGCCTTGAAGAAAGGATGAATCTCGTTGGCGCGGGTCCCATAAATGGGGCTGCTAATGCTCATGCTTATTTATCTGTCGAAAGGATTCCGTGCTTTTTATCAGGGAAACTTCTCCTCTCATCTCTGATCCCCCTTATCAATATACTACCCCTGAATTGAGGTTTTCAAGGACTCTGGTTACTACTTGATTCCCCCTCTATATGCCCTTCTTGCATTTCACACCTGAGAGCAGTTTGGCTCATCTGCGCGAGCGCCGGGGGGGAGAACGGGGTTCGGGGTCAGGGGGGATGCGCCACTACCCCATTTGCTGAAAAACACATACTAGGAGGCCTTTTCCTAGCAATCGTCCTCTACCCTTACTTCCCCTACAGGGGGAGGTACCGTTTTCTGCGGAATGGGGCCCTAGTGTAGTGCGTCTAGCGCTTCTTTACAATTGGCGATTTTGGTCAAGATTTTGTCTACAGGGGCACTCCAGATAAAGACGCGAGGATTTTGGTTGTGATTGGTCAGATAGTCTTTAATG
>Ga0315296_10003337_pt1 | contig 13446 bp, 17 predicted proteins | sample YL17G14_18_MG_FD_203921 | JGI IMG/M metagenome (GOLD analysis project Ga0315296, IMG submission 203921) | Sediment microbial communities from Yellowstone Lake, YNP, Wyoming, USA - YL17G14_18 | ecosystem: Environmental > Aquatic > Freshwater > Lake > Sediment | place: USA: Wyoming | collected... | reverse complement strand
GAGGCAAAGGAACTAGTGGTCAGGGCAATGAAATCGGCTGTCAGCAGAGACATAATGAGCGGCGACGGCGTAGACTTCCTCACAATAACCAAAGACGGAATACTCGAAGAATCAATGAAATTCTAGACTCAAGATTCTTCACAAAACTTAAGCTTTAACTTCTCTGCGTCCAGTACTTCTGCTATCGGAGACTGCAGAATGTCATTTGAGCTCAGCCAGAATGAAGGCGTCTTTCTCGTCCAGCTTGCACGAAAGGCAGTCGTAGAATATCTCAAAACTCGAAAACATATCAAGATTCCTGAAAACACACCGGAGAAGCTGCTCAAACCATGCGGAGTATTCGTCACCATCAACACTTTTGAAAACGGTGAAAAAGAACTGAGAGGGTGTATCGGCTACCCCTATCCCACGGCTCCACTTGTCGAAGCAGTTGTTGACTCCGCGATAAGTGCAGCGACGCAGGATCCGCGGTTTCCAAGTCTTTCCCTGAGTGAACTTGATCACGTCGTCTTTGAGGTTAGTGTCTTGACCGCGCCAGAGGAAGTGAAGGTGAAAAATCCAAAGGAATACATCGGCAAAGTCAAAGTTGGTCAAGACGGTCTGATCGTTGAAAATGGTTTCTGCAAGGGTTTGCTGTTGCCTCAAGTGCCGGTTGAGTGGAAATGGGACGAAGAGACTTTTCTGTGCCAATGCTGCGTTAAAGCCGGTTTGTCACCAGATTCTTGGCTTGTGAAAGGCACCAGAGTGTACAAATTCAGTTCCATCATTGCAGAAGAACTCGCTCCTAAGGGCGATGTTGCGATAATGGATATGAGAAAAGAAAAATCCCACACACAATAATGAAGTTGTTTTCAAGCATGCGTTGTTTTCAAAAGAAAAATGTGGGGAGGAAAGATACGTCCTAGACGTACTTTCTGTCTTTGTCGCACCACCATCTTTGGTACTGCTCAATGTATCTCAGTGGACTGCCGCATGTGGGGCAGGTTCGTGCTGCTGCTTGTGGCTGCTGTGTTTGCATCTGTGCCTGCGCAGGTTTCAGAACAACGTAGTCTCCTATTGCCTGCACTTCTTCCCAGGATACGTTTCGACTCTCACCCTTTTTCCCTTCTACGAAAAGCGAAAGGCCCATCTTACCAACGACGAAAGCAACGTCTTTGACAGATCCAATTGAGCGTCCTTCAGCATCTATTACAGTCATGCCCATCAGCATATCTTTCGTTACAGCTTTTTCAGGCTTCGACATATTCATCCTCCTTTTTCAGTACGTAACTCAGCGTCGCGAGTTTAACAGTTTTTGTCACACGTTCGTTTTGAGTTCCAAAAAAGTTAAGAAGCGCACGGCGTTTTTCCTTCGCATAGTGGCACGCATTGACATCCTTTGTTTCCAACGTTTCAACACCGTTAATCTCTAGGAAACAATCCTTGAACCAGACGGACTCGATTAGCTGGCGGGAAATAGTCTGATGAGGGTCTATTTTGCTCCTTGTGGAATCGGTTTGGGACATGTGGGAAGAGTTGCGCCCATAGCAAGGAAACTTCAAGAAAGCGGAGCAAAACTAGTATTCTCAACTTACACGGACGGAATAAACTATGTTCGGCAGGAGAATTTTCCGCTGATCAAGGCTCCTCCAATCGGTGCTCAAGTCAAGCCAGATGGCAGCATCGATTTCAGGAAGACAGCCATTAACCCGGGGCCATTTTTTGCTTCATTCATGTTACTGAATCAGATCAATGCAGAGATTCGAAGCATTGAGGGTTTTAGGCCTGATGTAGTTGTTTCTGACTCTCGGGCATCTTCGCTGTTGGCGGCAGATCTTCTGGGGATTCCTAGAGTCTGCATACTTAATCAGTTTCAAGCCATAGTTCCAAGGAAAACACACTTGCTCCATCTAGCTAGGTTTGCGGACATAGTCACGTTGACCCTTATCGGCAAGATCTGGACCAGCGTAAAGGCTCTTCTCATACCGGATTTTCCACAGCCTTACACGATTTCGATTGGGAATTTGACTATTCCGAAATCTTATAGTAAGAACGTGAAGTTCATAGGTCCGATACTTCCCAAGCGTCCGAACGAACTGCCGACTAAAGAAGAACTTCGTGAACAGTTAAAACTGCCCGCAGACAAGCCGATAATTTTTGCACCTTTGAGCGGTCCAACGTCTGAGAAGGCTTTTGTGACAGGAGTCCTGAGGAAGATACTCTTGGATTTTCCAGAAGAATACGAAATCATAATGTCCTTTGGCTATCCGAACGCCGACAACACACCGATGCGTCACGGGAACCTCACGATCTATAAGTGGCTTCCCAACCGTTTCGAGTTTCTCAAAGCATGCGATGTGGCCATAGGCCGAGCTGGACACGGAACGATAACTCAGTGCATGTGCTACGGCAAACCAATGGTTCTGATACCGACCCCGGGACACACTGAACAGATCAGCAACGCCAAACAAGCAGAAAACATCGGCGTCGCGAAAATCGTCTTGCAGGAACGTCTCAGCAAACAAAGAATGCTCGACAAGATTCGAGAATCGCTCGAGAAGGAAATGGTTGAGAGAGCCAAGGAAGTCCAGCTAGAAGCCCTCAAACATGATGGTCTCGAAAACGCCGTGAAAGAGATCATAACAGCTGCCGAAAAATAGGCAAGCGGAACAAGTGTTTTAAGCTCAACAACAAAGAATTTAGACCATGTTCCTGCCTCGCAAGATTGTGGAAGAGAAGCTGCTCAGAATTCTGGCTGAAGACGCTGGAGAAGGAGACGTGACCACGTCGCTGCTGATTCCGGTTGACATGAACGTAGAAGCATCCGTGATTGCAAAGGAAACGGGAGTCGTTGCCGGAGTCGAAGAAGCACAGATCTTGCTTCGAAGTCTGGGGATTGAGGTTGAGGTTTCACTTGATGATGGAACAAAAGTGAAACCAAAACAGACGGTGCTCAAGATGCATGGAGACGCTCGCACGATTCTGACAGCCGAGAGGACGGTGCTCAATCTCCTCGCGCGCATGAGCGGAATAGCGAGTGCAACTAGAAACTTGGTGAATCAACTTCGAAAAGCCCGAATCAAGGTTCGAGTCGCGTGCACGCGAAAGACTGCTCCTGGTCTCATTTACTTTGACAAGAAAGCGGTACAGATAGGCGGCGGAGACACGCATAGACTACATTTGGACGATATGATTTTGATAAAGGACAATCACTTAGCGATTGCGGGCGCTGTCGAGCAAGCTGTCAGAAAAGCTAAGGAAAACGCGTCTCTTAGCAAGAAAATCGAGGTTGAGGTGACACGAGTTGACGACGTTCTGCCTGCAGTGAAGGCTGGTGCAGATATCGTGATGTTGGACAATTTCTCTCCGCAGCGAATTCGAAAAGCGATTGAGTTGATGAAGAAAGAGAAGTGTTACGGCAAGGTGCTGCTGGAAGCCAGCGGCGGGATCACGGCAAAGAACGTCATGGAATTTGCTTCCACGGGGGTTGACATCGTAAGCCTGGGTGAATTGACTCAGAGCTCAAGAGCTCTCAACATGAGCCTTGAAATTGAAATCAAAAAGAAAGGTTGAATGTTAGATTAAGGCTTGAATCAATGCTGTTTCAATGATTGCGCCGATGAGCAGCAGTATTGTCACTATCGCAATCAGAACGGCGGCGTTTTTGATTTCCTTTCTAACCAGTCCTTGCATGGAGCGTCTTATCAACCACACGCTTTCTGCGAATGCAGTGGAGTACGAGATGAACTCCAGCCAAGTAAAGGGAAACAGAAAGAGCACGAAGAATGCTAGAAGCGGAGATATGCCTGTAGTTGATGAGGCTATTATCTGGGCCTCAACGGCCGCTCCTGTGTTATAGAGGGCATAAAACCCAAAGATCGGTCCTACTACTGGTATGAACATTATTAGGCATATGAGAAGATTGTTTCCAAAGATATATTGGACGCTGATGTTGTCCCGAACATCGCTAATCTGTTGGTTGATTTGATCGGCCTCCTGTTTGGACATAGGTGACAGTGTCCCAATGCTGGTTGCGATTATCCCTATGAGGAAGAATACTATGATCGTTATGATTCGCTGTCTTCGTGATGAGGCTTTTTTCCAAAAACCAAGAGCCAATCAAGTTGCCCCCTTCGGACTTATTTTCAAGGCTCGAAAGCCTCTCGCAATGGGATTTAAGAATTCGGCAATATCAACCTTTTTCAGAACCTTTTCCGTGTCTTCAGCGAATCCTCCGACATCATGTTCTGCCGCCATCAGTGAGTATAGATAGATGCCGTTTTCCGTGGGTCGCGGCTGGCATCTTGAAGGCAGACCTAGCATGATGGTTTGTTTCTCTTCCACAGCTTTTTTACAGGCATAAAGTATTGCGTGTGCGCCTGATGTTAGCTCAGCAATCCTGACTGGTACGCTTTCTTTGCCAATTGCCAGAATCTCGACTCCGTACTTTTGTGTCATCTCGTTGCCTATTTTTCTCAGGCGTGGCAAGACGCTCAGTAGATGGCGTTTGGCTTTTGCCGAGATGTTCATGTTTGTGAACTGGATCGGGCTAAGTTGTTCGAGTGGAATCGATCCCAGAGACATGTCAAGATGGACAACCTCAGCTTTTGTTTTGGCAAGTAGATCTCTGCAAAGTTCTGCCTCATGCACTATGACATCGTGTCCTTTTTGTACATCGACAAAGATCGGTTCTGCCAAAAACGCAGCGGCCTCTCGATAGGGTGGAACAGTAAGCACTGACGCTGCTGCCACAATCAACAATGGTTCAAACTTTTCGTTGAGAATTGCCGCAGAAGAATCTGCAGAGATTATCCTCAATCTTTCACCTTGCTTAAACTAAGATCGCTGTAAGAATTTATGTCTGATGCCTGACCTACTGGTTCTTCAGGCTTCTTCCCAGAATGAAAATCTCCGCGCTCTTGGCCCTGCTGGCTTCAGGTTTTACAAGCACTACGTTCACGAAGTTCTGCTTCACTTTCTGTATGAAATCACTGAGCATGTCTCCCTGAAAAACCTTCACGAAAAAACTGCCTGAGGGTTTCAAGACTTCTTTGGCGATTTCCAATGCTTGCTGGGACAATTCCATTTGCCGCGCGTGATCAACTTCCCATATTCCCGAGATGTTCGGCGCAGCATCGGAGATAACGGCGTCAGCCTTCCTCGGCAACATTTCAAGGATCTGTTTCAGAGCTTCTCTGTCTGTAATATCGCATATTATCGTTCTTACGTAAGACTGAGTAAAAGGCTCGATCGGTTTGAGGTCTACTCCCAGTACGAATCCCTTGTTTCCAACGGTCTTTCTCGCAGCTTGGATCCATCCGCCAGGAGCAGCTCCCAGGTCCACGACAACGTCACCATGTTCTATGAACCCATACTTTTTGATCGCTTGAAAAAGCTTGTAGGATGCTCTTGAGCGATACTTTTCCTGTTTTGCCTTCTTGTAATAGTAATCTCTCTTTCTGTCCTGAATCCACGCATTCTTAGGCAAAACTAGCTGTCCCCAACAACGCCAGACTGATTGCTAGTGATCAAATGTAGCCAATCGGTCAATCTTTCACAGTTCTGGGGTGAAGTGGATGTTGATGGGTCGCACCTTGGGTTGTCGGGGCACATCAAACAGGGACAATCGGAGATAGAATCTATCGATGCGGGCAACCGCTTCGGAAACAGCCGATAAGTCCATCTTCCTTCCCTCAGTTCTTTTTCTCTTCGGATAAGTCCTTTATTCTCCAATTTCAAGGCTATTCTGGAGCCTTCGCGACTGCTGGCGTCAAGTTCATGCCAGAGGTCAGATTGAAGCACCCCTTCAAAGCCGGTGTTCATGATGAACTGCAAAGCTCTTTGTTCCAAATCGTTCCGTTTAGGCATTTTCTCTAGTTCCGTGTTCTTCCAACAAATACTGCGCAGCCTTAAAATAAAAAGGTGTGTATTTAAAGCCTGCAAAAACCATGTTGAAAGCTGAACAAAATGAAAGACAAGACCTTGAAAGGCTGCTGTTTGGGAATCGAATCAACAGCAGATGACTTCAGCGTTGGCATAACAACCTTCGACGGCAAGATATTGGCCAACGTGATTGATGCTTATGTGCCGCCTGAAGGTGGCATACACCCGAGGGAAGCAGCTAGGCATCATTCTGAAGTCGCCGCCAAAGTGCTAGAAGAAGCTTTTACGCAATCAGGCAAAAAACCCAAAGACCTATCGATAATCTCTTTCTCTCAAGGTCCCGGATTAGGCCCCTGCTTGCGCACGGGAGCAACGGTCGCGCGGGCTTTAGCCTCGTACCTCGAAATTCCACTTGTCGGGGTCAACCATTGCATCGCACACATTGAGATCGGCAAGTTAAGGACGGGTGCCGCAAACCCTGTTACGCTTTATGTCTCTGGCGGCAACACTATGGTTGTAGCCTTTGAGGCAGGACGTTACAGAGTTTTTGGTGAAACATTGGACATCGCGCTCGGCAACTGCTTGGACGTCTTCGCCCGTGAAGCTGGGCTACATCAAAAGCCTGGCCTGCCGTTTGGAGCAGTGATTGAAAAACTTGCCCGAGATGGAAAGAAGCTGATTCCACTTCCTTACACGGTAAAGGGCATGGACCTGTCACTGAGCGGTCTGCTCACAGCAATTACGGCCCTGCTGGAAAAAGGCCACTACAAGCTTGAGGATTTGTGCTACAGTCTCCAGGAAACAGCTTTTTCAATGGTTACCGAAGTCACAGAAAGAGCCCTTGCTCACACAGAGAAAAAGGAACTTCTGCTCACTGGCGGCGTTGCCGCTAACAAAAAGCTTCAGTCTATGATCAAGGCTGTCGCCGACGAGCATGACGCACGGTTCGATGCCGTGCAGACGCAGTTTGCAATAGACAACGGAGCTATGATCGCTTGGACCGGAGCATTGGCCTATACTAATGGTACTGTCACGCCAGTCGAGAAAAGTTTCGTCAAACTCAGATGGCGCGTCGAAGAGGTTGAGATCCCGTGGATGAAGTAAACTCGCCTTTGCTGATCAGGAAAGGCGCCGAAGCCAACCTCTACCTAGCAGACTGGCATGGCCGGAGAGTAGTCTTGAAGAAACGTTTGCCCAAGGAGTACAGACACGTCACGCTAGATGAACAGATTCGAACTTACAGAACCGTACACGAGTCTCAGTTGATGCATGAAGCCAAAGAAGCTGGCGTCCCAACTCCAAAGATCTTCCTGATCGACGTGAAAAACACAACGATCATAATGGAGTTCATTGAAGGGAAACAGATCAAACTCCTCCTTAACGACCTCAGTGAGATTGAGAGGCGGAACTTGTGCTTCGGGATCGGTCAATTGATTGCGAAGCTTCACAAGAAAGGCGTTATTCACGGCGACCTAACCACGTCAAACATGATCATGAACGCAAATGGCAAGGTTTTCTTCGTGGATTTCGGACTTGGTGAAAAGAGTGAGGAGCTGGAAGCAAGAGGAGTGGATCTTCACCTTATGAAAAGAGCTCTCGAAAGCACTCACTACCAGTTTGCCGAAAGCTGTTACAAATCAGTCATCGATGGTTACGGTAGCCTCTTGAGTTCGAAAGAACTGCAAAACATTTTAGAGAAAATCAAGGAAATAGAAAGGAGAGGACGTTATGTCGCAGAGAGAAGACCGCAAGTTTCAGCCTAAGGGCCGAGTAATATTCTTCGCTACAAACAACGTTAACAAGTTCAATGAAGCGCGAAGGGTTCTTTCAGAATACAACATCGCTGTCGGCATGTTAAGAGTCAAATCTTTGGAGATACAGAGTGAAAATCTCGAAGAAATTGCGAAAGCAAGCGTAGAGGATGCTTTCAAGAGAAGTCATCTTCCGATAATCGTTGAAGATGCAGGATTGTTCATTGATGCGCTAAACGGCTTTCCTGGACCGTATGCAGCTTACACGTACAAAACGATCGACAATCAAGGAGTGTTGAAGCTCATGCATGGGATCAAGAATAGAAAAGCCCACTTTGATTCTGCGATCGCTCATCTTTCTGCGCGCACGAAAACGTCAATATGTTTTCTTGGTCGGATTGATGGAGAGATAACGGCTGAGGAAAAAAAGAGCGATAACAAGTCTGGTTTTGGTTTCGACCCCATTTTCAAGCCCTCTGGCAGTCATCGGACGTTCGCTGAGATGAGTATACCCGAAAAGAACGGGTATTCGCACCGCGCAAGAGCGTTCCGAAACTTCGCAGAATGGTACACCAGCTAATTCTCTTCCCATTTTTCCCATGATGTTATCGACAACTGATCTATATAGTCTATACTGTCTATATTGGAAAGAGCTTTCAGCAATGATTCCTCCTTTGGAATGAGGGAGATATCAGTGAGGAAAGAGCTACTGTTCGAATACGATGTTCCGCACTATCGCAAACCAGTGCTCGAAGCGACTCAAAGAAAACGCCCTCGTTGAGCATACTGCTGGATAATCAGTAGATTAAAAGGCGTTAGATAGAAGCGTCACCTCTGTTTTAAGATTGATCGAAATCTACCCGGCGTCTAGTCTCGGATTTTTCTCATGCTGACTAACGCAAGTATTCCTCCGATGATGGGCAAGAGTCCCGAGAAGACTGATATTGTGACCGCGATGGGAAAATAGATCTTCTCCATCATTGCCACGACTGCGTAGTAGGCAGGGTATGGGAAAAGGCCGAAGATTATGCTCATCAAGGCGCCTAGCGTGTAGCTTCTTAGCAGAATTAATGCGCCACCAGTTCCCACTGCCAACCAGCTTGCGAAGATTATACTGGTCAGAGGATCTAATGGGCCAACATTGTAAAGTCCAACATGGAACGTGTTTATGCTTAGGCTCACAGTTGTCAAGATTCCGCTGACTATGCTTATGGCTCCGCCAAGAAGGGCACGACGAGATAGACGGGTAACGGGTTTTGCACCGAGATAATCTTTCACAGGGTTAGCGAAGACTACAAGCATAACGATGGTCTCCACAACGACCAATATTGCGTAAAGGACTCCCGTAGGATAAAACCGAGTGAGCTGTGACTCGGCTTGCGTTGTTCTGAGGAGAGCTGATAGATAAACAAGGGGAATGAGGCTCGACAACATCATCAGAGCCGACTTGGCTATGATTGTCTTCCAGCTCCATTGCTTGCCAGCAAGGATCCCGAAAACCGAGGCAAAACCGAGGAAGGCGATGATTGCTGAGATCAAGGATCCGGCAAAATAGTCAACTATCGGGAAAATTGCTGTAGAAAAGGTTGAGAAAAACCAAAGGATCGCCGCTGTGGCTGTACCTAACTCTAACAGCACGAGGAGGGAAGCTTCCCAAGGGAGTTTTCCGTGTGTTTTGATCTTGCGTCGTTCCATTTCGGTCCATAGCTCTATTGTCTCGATAGACAGCAAAGCTTCTTTCCCTGCGTCCGTAAGACCGTATAATCCATCTTCGCGAACTGCTATGAGTTGAGTCAGCTTCTTGAGGTGGTAGTCGAGGTTGCCGCTGCTTTCGATATTCAGTTGTCTCTTTAGGAAGGCAAAGCTTGCCGGCTGCTTTTCGAGAATTTTCAAGATCTTGATCCGCATGGGGTGTGAGATCGCCTCGAAAAGCTCTGCTGAATCGACCATGCAAGTTTCCTCAAGACTATCATAGGGATACTCGTAGATAATTCTTGCATTATTGACTAATGCGAAATCGGCGGTCAACAATCGGAGACATGATGGTCAAGGAAACAGGAATTAAGTGTGACTTCTGCCCAATGTATGTTGGAGATTTGTATATGTTGGTCTCTCAAGCGATGCGGGCAGGTGTGAAAAAGTATGAATAGGGTTGTGCCTGCTCTCAAGATGGCCAGCGGTCTGGTGAGATACAAGATTGGCTGTCCAAAGCCTTTCTTTATGAGCTATCAGATCACTCTCCGATGCAACCGAAGATGTATGTTCTGCGACGCATGGAAGATAAGAGCTCCCAAGGAGTTGGACACCGAACAGGCGAAGAAAGTCGTTTCTGAGATCGCTTCTTACGGAATCAGCATCTTGGGCATCACAGGTGGTGAGCCGCTGATCAGAAAGGATTTGGAGGAAATAGCCGCGAGTGCTAAGCGTAAGGGAATTATCGTCGGTGTCAACACAAATGGGACTCTGCTGACTCCCAGAAGAGCCAGATCCATATCGAGCGTGTTTGATACGGTTTTTGTTTCTTTGGATGGATTTGAGAAAACGCATGACAAGATTCGAGGAGAAAGAGGAACTTTCAGAGAAGCTATGGCAGGACTGAAGAATCTGCTCGCCGTGAAGGGTGATTGCACAGTCGGTGTCAACTTTGTTCTGAACAACGTGAATTACAGGGAATTCGTTCCGTTCTGCAATTGGATCAAAAGTCTTGGTGTGCTCGTCACGGCTTTCCCTGTTGCAGGGGAAGACGATTTCATCTCAGCATACTCTATTCCTCGTGACAAGGTTGACGAGTTTGTTCTGGATGTTTTGAAGGAAAAGTCAATCAATCCACTTTTAGGTCCTTCAGAGAAGGTGATTGAGTTTATTCCAAAATTCGTGAAAGGCGAGATGCCGCACATCTGCGATGCCGGTCGCCTGTACATGGGAGTGTCTCCTGTCGGCGATCTGCGTATCTGCCCGATCGGACCAGACTCGCCTGATTGGAAAGTGGGGTCACTTGTCACTTCATCTATGACAGAACTGCTCAGCACAAGTCGCTTTCAACAAGTCTTGGAGGCTAGAAAATACTGTGCGCCTTGTCTTGCAGGTTGCACGACTCCTTATTCGTTGCTGTTCAGAGCCTCTACCAAGGATTTGGCTAAGGAAGCCCTCACTTACTACAGAGTCACTAGTAACAAGGTTTGACACTTAATCAAGCACACGTTTCTTATCCACAAGCAGAATCTGGTTCTGAGAATGTTGCAGGTCATAGCAGTAGGTCTTCAAAGATTTCATGTCCCACTTCAGAAGATAAAGGTCTCGTCTGAAAACCTTTCCAGCAAATTCTCTTTTGAGCTCATCGACTACCTTGGAGTTTACCTCTTCGGGTATCGTCCATTGACTTGAAGAAGTCCTCTCTTTCAAATTGGTCAAGCTCCTGTCTGCATATACGTCATAGGACGTCACGAACAAAGATTTAGCAGGACAGAACAATTCGCTCAATTGCTGTTCTGACTTGCCTGGACGGTGGCGTTCGTATCCGTATTCTTTCAACCGGTTACCATAGGCTTCTCGGACAGGATCTTTTTGTCCGTAGCCAAGAGAAAACATGGCATACCGAGTTACTCGACAGATTTCTTGCAGAGTCTTTTTCCATTCGGCTATCAGATGGAGAACATGTACGCTGATCGTTGCATCAAAGGTCATTGTTTTGAAGGGGAGGCAGCGAGCGTCTACAAGAAGCAACTGTTCTACGTCCTTTTCCTTCGCTTTGGCGGCCATTTTTCTGCTGATGTCAATTCCGACGATCTCAAAGCCTGCGTTCTGCAAGGGTTGAGCAAACCTTCCTGTTCCGACACCTATCTCCAGGACTTTTATGTACGGTTTGAGTTCGAGAACCCATGCGTCAATTAGTCTCTTCATTACTTCGCTAGGCAGACTTCTGGTTTTGTCATAGATTTCTGCAACAGGATCAAATGATATGTTGAACTGAGCGGCCTCCTACTTACAGCCCGTATCTAGCAGATCACGACAGACTCTCTAAAGGTTTGCATAATAAGCTTGTCCCCAGAAGCAAATCCGTGCGCGGTGATATAAGATGGATTCGACTTCGTTACCGACATGGACAAAAAGAAGCTGTTTAGGATAAGAAAGTGACAGATAATCATGGAAACTCATCAATATTTTTAAATATGCGTGTACCTTCGCTCATAGAGACTAATCTAGGGATACACGATGCCAAAACAGGAAAAAGGAAAATCACACGAAACAAGACCCGTGAGCAAACGCGCTCCAAGCTGGTGCAAGTATCAGTCTGAAGAAGTCGAAGCTCTCATAGTCAAACTCGCAAAAGAAGGCAACTCAGCCAGCCGAATTGGCACAATACTCAGAGATCAGTACTCGGTTCCATTATCAAAGCCGATAACTGGCAAACGGATTCTGAAAATCATGAAGGAGAATAAATTGGCTCCTGCCTTCCCCGAGGATCTTGCAAGCTTGCTCAAGAAAGCTGAAAGTCTTGCGCTTCACCTTGAGAAAAATCGAACCGACCTGTACAACCGTCGGGCACTCCAGCTTATTGAAGCGAAGATACACAAGCTTTCAAGGTTCTACAAGAAAGAAGGTATCGTGACAGCAAGCTGGAAGTACGAACCAAAGATCGCCTCGATAACCTAGATTCTCCTCCAGTCCTAGTTTTCCTCATTCTGTGTCTTTCCACAAGCAGTAGGATGCTCCACCTTAAATCTTTAAATAACTTCATTCAAGTAGGCTAGGATGATCGCTATGGCTTCAGCTTCCGATGACCCGTCCAAAGGATTCTTCAACTCGGCTGAAAAGGCCGCAGCAACTATACTGGAAACAGTAAAACAGGACGGGCTGATCCACGTTTTCTCACACTTGGACGCTGACGGAGTTGCCGCAGCCGGAATAATCGGCAAAGCCCTATTCAGACAGGACGCCCGTTTTCGAATCCGGATTACCCAATGGATCGAGGACAAAATCGTCGGTGAAATCCTTTCAGACAAGCCTCAGCTAATCATTTTCACCGACCTGGGAAGCGGTTATGTTGACTTGTTGAATGAAAAACTCTCAGACTTCAAGATCGTTATTCTAGATCATCATCAGGTCGTGGGCAAAGAATCAGAGAATTTTGTACAAGTTAACCCTCACCTGCACGGTATTGACGGCGCGAGGGACATAAGCGGTTCAGGCGTCGCCTATTTCGTGGCAAAAGCACTAGACAAGACCAATGTTGATCTGTCCCCGGTCGCAATAGTCGGGGCTCTCGGAGACATGCAGGACAAGTACGATCAACGCACGCTCAAAGGGTTGAATCAGAAAATCGTCGAAGACGCCGTGGGCTCAGGGCTCATGACGGTTGAGAAAGACCTCATATTCTTCGGTAGAGAAACGCGCCCGATCCTGAAAGCTTTGGCATCCACGACAACCCCGTTCATCCCAGGCATAAGCGGAGACGAAAACAACAGCCTCGCCTTCCTCAAGAGTCTGGACATCGAACCCATGAACGGCGACAAATGGCGAGCCCTCAGAGACTTGACAGAAGACGAGAAGAAGCGATTGTGCTCAAAGCTGGCAGACCACTTGGTTTCGAAAGGCTTACACTATGAAGTGACCAACCTAATCGGAAGCGTGTACATCCTGAATCACGAAGAACCTTGGACACCCCTGAGAGACGCCCGTGAATTCGCGGTGCTCCTGAACGCGACGGGAAGAATGGACAAAGCAGGTTTAGGCGTCGCTGTGTGCATGGGCGACAGAGCATCATCGCTTGAGGCTGCCAACAGGCTCTTGGAAGACTACAGACGTACGCTCAGTAAGAACTTGGGCTGGGTGA
>Ga0315296_10003336_pt1 | contig 13449 bp, 16 predicted proteins | sample YL17G14_18_MG_FD_203921 | JGI IMG/M metagenome (GOLD analysis project Ga0315296, IMG submission 203921) | Sediment microbial communities from Yellowstone Lake, YNP, Wyoming, USA - YL17G14_18 | ecosystem: Environmental > Aquatic > Freshwater > Lake > Sediment | place: USA: Wyoming | collected... | reverse complement strand
TATCACTACAAAAGTGAAAGCTTGTAAACGTCAGATTTGGGCCGCCGTAGCTCAGTCAGGTAGAGCGGCTGGCTGTTAACCAGTCGGTCATAGGTTCAAGTCCTATCGGCGGCGCCACAACACTATCTGCGGCGTTTTTTGAACTGCGGGTTTACTTCAGCTTCTTGAAGAACTTCAATCCGCCGTTCTCGCATACGTACTGAAATCCTGCTTCAATCAACGCTTTTATCTCGTCTTGGCTGTCTGCGACTTTGCATATGTAGGCTTCAGAGTCATCGAATTGGACGAGCTGAGTGTATTTGAGCGTGTTTTGGATTCTCCTGTGCCCTAGTACTTGCATAACGTGGAGAATATCCTTGGTCTTGTGGTATTCCATTGTGCCTTTCCAATGACGTAGCGTGTGAAAGTGGATTTGCTGCAGACGTGCATTGCCCATCTTTGCGGCTATTCTTTTTCTCTGTTTCAGGAAGGTTCGCAGTAGGTTCCTCGAGTTCTTGTAGCGTCCAAGGAAGACAGCGTCATGGTTTCGGACGATTTGATTAAGCATCTGAATGGCTTTGGTTGACAGCCTAGCGAGTCGAGGTCTGCTGCCTTTCTCGGGAGCTATTCTCACATTGGCGTTTTCGAAGTCTATGTCCGTCCATTTTAGCCTGAATATTTCGCCTGACCTTGCTCCTGTCTCTTTGCAGAGTTGCAGGAAAACTGCAATGTACTTTGTAGTCGCTGCGATTAAGTCATCAATCTCTCGTTCGGACGGAATGAAAGGAAGCTTTTCTGGAATCGAGATGCGTGGCAATATGAAGCGGATATTCGCCCACTTAGCAAACAACGCATAAGCGTAAATCACGTTTGCTCTCCTGCCTGGAGCCCAGTTTTGCTTCGCTATGTAATCTCTGACTTCGTCAGGATTCAGTAGGTTCACGTTGGCTTTCTCTAATTGCGTTAGAATCTGTGCCCTGCCTTTGATGGTTTCTTCGGAGTAGCCTTCTTGGTTGAGCCACCATAAGTGTTCGACGACTTTTCCTTTGACGTCAGCCGTTTGATGCAGTGCTTTTTTGTCTCCCGCTGCTTTGTCTTGCAGCAAGGATTGCGACAATTCCTTATCCTGAGGGCTCCTTCTGTCCCTCACCTCATAGCGCTTATTTTCCCGAAAAATGGCTTGTCTGGGCTCAGAAAAGCGCAGACCGCACTTCCTGCACAACCATCTTTGAAGCGGGTTGCCGTCCTTCAGATAGCGAAGACCATCCCTGTGGAGAAGACTTGAAGCGCAATTAGGGCAGCTGCGCGACTGAGTGAGAGTAGGTGTATGTGAGTGTGTATGACCGTGTCTCTTTTGTCTCTTCTCTCTCTTCTGCTCACATACACTCATACACTACTACACCCCTACTACACATGAGCTTTCATTGAAGAGTAGAGAGCGGGTGCTGGGGAGGTGGCTTACTTGGTGCACGATATACACACTCATGGAGTCACACACTCACACCCGCTTGATTTTGTCGTTAAGACTATCCAACTCGAACTGGTCATCATCTTGGAGAATTTCCAAGTATTCGCGAATCTTCTCTTTTGTCAGCCCCGTCTGAAGCGCCAGATGCGCTATCGTCTTCGAAAGCGGAATCTCCTCGGTTTCTCCTGAATCTTTCCTTCGGTGGAGCGCAGCCTGCACGCACTGTGCTACTTGTTGAATGCGTTGTTTTCGGGTTTCGGCTCCGTCTCGCCTAGTCATTTCTCGTACTCTCCTTGTCACTGGCAAGCTGCTTCCTAGCTCTGTATTTCCGCTTGCTTTCCCGCCAGAAACGTCGCAACTCTTTGCCGTGTTTGAACTGCTTGCCCAACGATTTTCACGTCCCTGTCCTTGGACAAGTTGCCTCTGTTGTTAGCACTCGCATAAGAACGGAATAATGGAAAAAACAGTTTACATGTGTAGTAAAGCTGCTATATGTGTAGCAAAGCTACTTCGCGGCTCTGACCCTTCGCTTTCTGGCTTCGTCTATCTCCTTCTGGCTTATGTGCTCACCAAATATTCTTTCACCAGGATGTTGACGGTAGAAATCGGGACTCATCTGCCACAACGTGACTCTTCCCCTTTCCCCCTTTACTAGCCTGGGAAGTACGACTCCTCTGTGTTCCCATGCTCTACAAACCTCGGCAACTTGCTTCACACTGTAGAGTGCCTTGATTCCGCGTACCTTTGTCAAGTAAAGAAATAGTTCTGCAGATGTCGCCTCTTTCTTGCGCCTGAGGTAGCTCCCAACAGCTCTCTCTATTAGAACCCGTGATTTCTTGTCAAGGGGCATAGAATCAGATGAAAACGATGAACTATTTATCACATGAGGAACTACACGTGTAGTGGCAAACGTCAAAACAAGCCCAAATCTAGGCGCTTGATTCTACACATGTAAAACCGATTCTTCTCCAACACACTCGAACCAAGCCATCAAGGCTCACAGCATTGACGCACTTGTGTTAAAAATCCCATGGAGTGTCTTCTGATTGGTCGGCTACACATGTAGGCGACGCCTTGTCTCCCTATCGCCTAAGGCTCAGGAGCCCTTGGGAAAAAGGAAAGGGAAGAAACCAACATGGAAATCCGCAAAGGATAAAGGAACGGGAAACTCGCGGATAGCCCTTAAGGAAAAACGGAACGCATGTTCAACATCGACGCAGCAAGGGGTCGCACGCGCCCAGAGCAAACTTTGGAACGACTTCTACATGTGTAGGGTAAAACCCATTTAGTGTACACTAATAGCCCTCTACACCTTCGGTTTAGGGCATCTAAGTCGCAAGCCAGCACGATTTAGTCTCCACTAAATGATTATCTCAGCACGCGTGTTGGGCTTTCCTGTCTTTTCCTGCAAGGAACTCACAAAGTCTTTCCATGTCTATCTTACTTTTTTCTTCATGGGAGCACATGGGGATTTGCTAGTAATAGTACGCAAAGGATTACGGTAACAATTATAAAGACATATATCATATTATGTGATGAAAAAGGTGAGGCCTATTGGTAATTAGAGGTGAAGAAAATTACTATATCTGCGATGTTTGTGGCATGAAGAAACCCGTGAGTCAGATGGCTGGAAAATGTTCTGTGTGCGGCAAATATGTCTGTAGTAGTTGTGCTGAGGTAATAACAGACGATGAAACTGGAAAGACCAAGATTTATTGTGAGACACACGCGCCTGAGGAGAAGAAGTCAGGGGGATGCTTCATCGCGACTGCGGCGTATGGAAGTCCTTTGGCTCATGAGCTTGAGGTCCTAAGAGCTTTCAGGGACCAGAAAATGTTAGAGAGCCGAACTGGGAAGATAATGGTTCTTACTTATTACAGGGTAAGCCCGCCGTTCGCATTATTCATCTCACGGAAAGAAAACCTTAAGAAAATCGTGAGATAGAGGCTTCTAATTGAATGTCTGCAAAGCACATATTCGCGAAAAATCTCACTTCCAGTGACCTGATTCCACTACTTCAGGAGTGGCTTTCAAAACAAGGTTATGAAATCCGCACCGTGGCAAATCGAATTGATGCGTCTATTGATGACGCTAAGTTGAAAATCCTGATTGAAGACTATGGTAAAGGTTGCACAATCAACATATTTGGAACGTCAGAAAACGCCAAAAGTGTTGCTTCCTATATTTCTGAGATTTCAGATTTTGGGTATGCATCTGCGTCATGCGAATATTGTGGAACGATGTTTTCCGCAGAACAATCGAAATGCCCACAATGTGGAGCTTACCGAAAGTCCAAGAAAAAATGACAAGACCCTGACTTGGCAATGGTAGTCGGTGGATTATGAAACTAAACATGTGCCTGTTTGTTAGCTTCATACAGTGAGGTTTTTGCTGACTTTGGTTAGTTTATATCCGCTCAGAAAATCTTTCTTGTAAAAGTGGAACAGACCACAGTTCGTGCATTGCATAATCTTCGTGGTTTTCTGGATGTTCAATTCAACCAACTCGAGTGCTCCACCACAGTCGTAACACGTCCCTGAATGCCTCTTTCCTTTTCTTTCTTCCACCATTTGGGACCAACATTTTTCAATATACTCGTCTTTCAATAAAACACTTTGCAGAACAAAATGCAATTGTTATCAACGTATTTAACTTGAAAGTCGACATAACGACCATTAAGAATGACCCCACTAACGTAGTCGTTTACGCTTTTGAACTTGTGACGCATTTTTCTCTCTTTCATGAGCCTTCTTTGCAGCCGCTCTCATCTTACGAGACCCTTGACTCATGGTTATGCCTCTCAGCTTAGTATGAATGTACGCGTTTATTTCTATTTTTCTTCAGCAACCGCGACGTCTGTCCGCGGCCGCTTGCGGCTACCTGCAGAAAGAAGCTAGGAACATGCGGACACTGGAGCGATAAGTGTTAACCGAACAGACTAAGGACTTGTGAAGATTAGTGTATTGAGTGGTTCTAGCTATTCTCTATGGCGTTTTTGCTGAACGGGCAATCTTTCTTTTGGCATAGAACATGTAGATAGCTACAATCACGGCTACTATCGCAATAGCACTAGTGGCTAATGGTATTGTCAAGGTTTCAAGAGTATTCTGTGCCTTCAAACTCGATATCTCATTGTTTAGTGTCGTTATCTGACCATTCAAATCGTTGACTTGCTGGTTCAAAGTGCTGATTTGTTGATTCAGAGCATTCTTGTCGGATGTCAGATTTGCCACTTGTTGATTTAGATTGCCGATTTGTTGATTGAGGCTGTTTACTTGTAGGTTCAAAGTATTGATTTGGGATTGTGCATTATTGTATGCTGACTGAAGGTCATCATAATTCATATCTCTTATTTCGGTTGGAAACAGAAACCACTTGTTCAGAGATGTGTATATCGAAACGTTGAGAACACTTCCGAGCATAGCATTTGAAGGAACAGTAACTATTGGTGTGACTGTCGTCTTGTATCCAGCACTATATGTCCCTTGGAGCAGTATCGAGTAGTAGATTTGTTGTTTTCCGCCACTGTCAAGGTTTGCAGTTACTTCGAATCGCATCGTGGCAATATTCGAAGTGCCAGCCAGCATTTCAAATTCCCATGTAAAGGTCTGCGGAGAACCACGGCTTGCATACACTGGAGCCGTCAAGTTCCAAGTCAAGACTACACCAGTTCCATTGTCATAGATGACCGTGTATTTTCTTGTTGGCGACACAGACGCATCTGCTGTGCTCAAACACAAGCCGAATAAGCAAACGATGCCAAACGCCATGGAAATTGCTTTCATTTTCAAATGACTCACCTATTCTCATGTTTGTGCTTCACCGCTTATAACGCTTCTGTCATTACTTGAACCAGCATTCCTTCTCCAAGAGAAAGAAAAAGGCTAAATCCCTAGTGCTCGTGATACGAATCAAGATGTCAGAACTCTCTGAAACAATCAACTTTACGATAGGAATTTTCTCCGCATTTGTAGGTATGCTTGCACTTGTCCTATACATGCGGGACAAACAGAGAGTTGAGCCAGTCATTCTACAAACATTCGTTAGAAGACCCGACAATTCGAATCTCCGCTATCACCAGATTCAAGCATTGGTCGTGAACAATGGAGAAAAGAAAGCAGAGAACTGCTATGTCGAACTCCATGTGAACGGCAACAACATAGGTTTGCTCGATTTTGTTCCAGTCGATAGCCCAATTGGCAGAGTAGGCATTGACTGGGAAGCCAAACAGCATTTTGATTTGTATTCCAAAATACCGATTTGGGTCAGAAGATATTTGACCGTTGACCCGAATGACAAGATTAAGCTAGTGTTGAAACAAGGTGGAACTGAAAGGTTTAGAACAAGTGAATTTACAACCAGATTTCAACAAGATGAACATCAGTGCTGAGAAGCGATTAGAAGACACTTCCATCAGTCCTTTCAAGCCAGTTCATCAACTGATTAAATGGAAGAAAGCGAAATCAGAACTTAGAGTTCCGTTTGTGGGAGGCATCTTCACTTGTCCTAGGCTAAGAGAATGGCTTCACCTTCTGTTACTGCGTTTTTTATGCAGCATGCGCACGCGCTCAGCCAGCTCATTTCCTTTGCTACAATGAGGATTCTCTTATGGTAACACTAGGGATACGGTGGAGAGAGGTAAGGATAGTAGGATAGCGGGCTACTACACATGTAAAAGCCATTTCTGCCGCGCACGCTTTTTCTTTTTGGGGCTTCCCGTATTCGTTTCTTCTCGTTTTTTCGCCTAGCGTGCACGAGTCTGAGCCGACGTGGCAAAATGGCTATTAGCAGATAGAGTCAATTGTATCCATAGGACATAAGATGAGGATATTTGACGGACAAAAATGGCACTCTTGACAAATACACAGTGCAGAGAAGAAGAGAGGCTACATCACATGCGAGTAATGTTTTCCTTGACAGAATGGATGGTTACCAATTTCAGGGATTCATCGCCGACCTGTATCAAAGGCTAGGCTTTTCTAATGTACGAGTCGGTCCTGTTGGGGCTGACGAGGGAATTGACATTAAAATGGAACAGCCAACGGCAGTCGGGACCATCCGATGCGTTGTAGAATGTAAGCATCATGCTGAGGGCATTATTGGTCGCCCAGTCATCCAAAAACTTCACTCAGCAATCATTACCAAAGCGATGAACAAAGGAATAGTTGTCACATCTGGATATTTCAGCAGTGACGCTATTCAATATGCAGAGAATGTGGGAATCGAACTAGTGGACATAGACAAGCTGGAAGAGCTAGGAAAGAAAGTCGGATTGACAATTCACGCAGAATCCGTACTGTTGATTGACAACTGTTTCCCAATTCCTGAAGAATCGGAGATTGTAGATTCCTTGAATGGCTTTCTTAAAGGCAATTTGAAGGGCTTCCACGAAGGTCTCATGAGAGTCGAGGATGTCAGTCTGAGATTGAAGTCGGCATACATGATTGATTACGCAATAAATGCGGAATTCTCTACATCCGTTGGTATCATCCATTCAGTCAACGAGAGTTCATCTGTGTTTTTTGAAGGCGAAAATGGACATCTACTGAACCAAGAAACCACGAACCCCTTTCTGGATGTCAAGGGCAGACTTACGGAAATACACGAGAAAGAAATCAAAGCTAAGCTTGTCAAAAAGGAAGAGTTCTTCAAAAGCTTTCGGGAAGTCAAAGAAAATGCTAAGGAAGCGCTAAGGAGCCTATATACAAAGACTGTATCATACCATGGCAGGAATAACGTGGCTTACGCCAAAACATGCATTCCGAGTAATAGAGACATTGTGATTCGAGATGCCAGAAGAGTGTATCTCCCGATTTGGAGCATTGGATTTTCAATACTGAAGAACAAGTACATCATCGTTGCGACGGAGACCTCAGGCAGACTGAACCATCTGCCAAGAGTGTTTGCCGATGTTCCACTAGCATCCGATTTTACAGATTATCCTTACAACTGCATGGTCTGCCATTTTTCTGACGTGGGAGATGAGGCATACGTTTGCAACGAATGCGGAGCGATTACCTGTAAGAGAGACAATTTTCGCTGCAAGGTTTGCGGAAAAGCGATTTGCAGAAATGACGTCAAAACGAAGCGTAAGTTTCTATTTTTCAAAGATAGGTACTGCCCTAGGTGCGCCGAATCACGAGGCATCGTTTAGAGTGAAAAGCCAACGTTTCGGTTTGGGGTGAAGTTTTATAGCGCGCGCGCTAAACCTCCCAATGCATCGCACGATTTATTTGGAGATAATACAGCTCTAGATAATTGGTCTTCATAGAACAATGAGACAAGGCTTAACAGTCAATGCCAGCTTAATGCAATCTGAACCTATGAATACCAAAAAAAACAAACAAATTGAGGTGATGAAAATGAGTGAAGAAATCATTGTGGAAAAAATCGACACGAGAAGCCTCAATATATGTCCTTTGCTAGTTGCGGGTTTCCTAGGAAGCCAATATTACAACTCACTTACGGTAAGTTCTAGAGCACTCAATTGCTTCAAAGAAGGCTGTGCGTTATGGAACAAAGCGAGCAATCGTTGTGGACTAGTTAAACATACCTAGGGTAAGGTGGCAATGTGTTAAGGGTTCCTAGGTTCAAATCCCAGCGACCACAAGATGTTGACGCATACGCCGTCGGCGGCGGTTAAGGGCGCGCTACTTAACTCAATTGTACGTACTTTATGTCATTAAGACTCAAGTCGGTGAGAACAAGGTCCACAGTTTTTCCATTGTTATGAGTGTACAGCAACTTCTTCCTTAGATGCCCTACCTCTCTTTCTTTGGTCTCACAAACCTTGAGTACTTTCTTGTCAAGAACTAGTATTTTTTTCAACTTCTCGTATCTGATTGGGCTTTCAATTACAGCTGTCATCATTCAGCAACCTCGTAAACCACGATTTTCCCATCTTTGTTCTTCTTAACAAAGAGTTCTTCGTCTAATCTAACAAGTACGCCTTTTTTCAATCTCAGCTTCGTTGGCTTGAGTCGTATCATCAATTCCCGCACTCTAGATATGCGAGCCTCTACATCACTACCACTTTTCGCAGACTCATTAAGTCTCTTCATCTGAACTCGCATTAGCACATTTACTCTATTCTGGAACGCAGTGACTAGGTCGTCCAAAAGTATCCTCTGATATTCTGCTGAAAGCCCCCTGATGTTTTCCCTAAATATTCTACTCATCTTGGATTCCAATCCTTCGCGTTGCTGAATTACTGTTGATTGATTCAATAATCATCCACTCCTGTTCCTGTTCTCGCGATGAGTTGAATTAAGGTTTACTATTACGTAGTTTTTATTGTTTATATTGTCTATATGTACTCACCACCTGAGAATGACCCTCTCGCTTAGTAATCAAAGGAATAGAAGAAAAAAGGGAATTGTGCGGGAGACATCGCACGTGTGCTTCCCGCACAACCATCTGCAAAGTCGTTCATTTGACGCTTGTTGCAACTCACATTTGTTCATAGCATAGGTGGGGGCAAAAACTTGATAGGAGATTGTAAGAGAAATACGACAGGAGCTGGTGGGTGATGTCCAAGAGAAAGATGTACAAGGCAGTCTGTTCTGAGTGTGGTCAAGAGTTTGAAGTTCCATTTGAGCCAAATGCTAACATGCCCATTTTTTGCCAAGAATGTTATTCAAGCAAGAAGAAGAGCATGAAAGAGAGTGCTAGCATTATAGTACGTGTGGAGGGAAGAAAAGAAAAAGCGAAGTTAGTTTCAGAGAACGGAATTACACACTACAAGTCGTTCTGCAACATGTGGTAAAGAGCTTGAAACAACCTTCAGGCCCAAATGGTTGACACACTGTTACTGCTATTCATGTTCGTTAGAGAAAAAAGATGGTGAGTGGTTTCCAAACAGGAAGGACAAATGGAGTTAGAACTGCTTGTTCTTTTTCTCAATTATCTACGGTATAGTGGTGGGAATCTTGCTTGACCTGTGGATGGGTGCCCCTGCTGGAGGTATGTATATTATTGGCTTTTTTGTTTCAAGCTTGGCCTCTATTATGGTTTTCTTAAGCATTCCTGGTTACTTCATGAGAATGACCAAGCTGAGACTAGTTCGTTCTTTGCTTGGGATACATGTTGGAATTCTTGTTGCTTTTGCATTTTGGTATTTTGTCGGGTGGCCTTTCCTATCCAAAGGCGATACTTCGCCTCCTCCATTCAACTATATTTGGCGCTTCGTGGGGTACTTGGCAGGTCTTCCCATTGATTTTGCCTGCGTAGGCGTAGGCTTGCTAGCCTCCAAGTCGCTAGACTATGTGATTCAAAGAGTCACTAAAGATACTTTTGCTGAGTATATACAAAAGAAAGCAAGTCCATCCCAGGAGAAGAAACGAGAAGAAGCAAGTCCTCCCGAAGAAAGGAAACCAGCAAGTGAAAGAGACTATCTGGTGTAGTAACTCGGCACGCTTTGACACAGTGCGACAATAATGCGTCTTCTTTGCTAGCCAACACAAAAAAGGGGGTTGCGCGGGAGACATCGCCACACAAGGTGGGGTTCATGGCGATACTCGGTTCAATTCCAAGTAGGGTTTGGCGGCAATCCGCCAGCGCACGCTACGGGCTCCGTAAAGTATCTCCTGATTCCCAGAGTTCAATTGTTCCGACGCATGGAACATATACCTTGTCAAATTCATCGGGATTGCTAGTCGTCCGCATAGCTGCGAAGGCACGGATGCGAGTTTGTGGGAAAACTTCTGCCAACCGATTCGCAGCGCCGAGAAGAGTTGCGCCACGCGTTACTACGTCATCGACTAACAAAATCTCATCTGGCCTGGAGAGACGCTCTTGGACACTCATTGACTCATAGTGCTCAATGGCGGTTGGTCTCTCATTTGGCGAGCTTAATGTAGCCTTGCGAACAGGTTTATGCCGAATAAGGCATGGGGCAACCTCTTTTCCGAGCCCCACTCCGACTAGAGCGGTCGCAATCCGCATCGGGACCCACAGCGTGTTTGGTTGCATCAAAGAACTCTTTGGAGTGGGAACTAGGGTTGTGTTAGGTTGGAAAAATGAAGCAAATTGGAGCGTCGTTCTATTCTGTTGTATTGTCTGCGCTATCCATTGTGACATTAGAATTGGTGGGTCTCCCACAAATCCGTCCTTCTTGAGCGCATACATAACATCCCTAGAGTGCTGTATTCCAGGCGAATTCCCCCGAGGCGCATATGATAGAAGCGAACCAAACTCAAGTCGAGGTAGATTCATGGCTCATGTAGCTACCTCGAGAATTCTTTCGCGCGAGGGTAAAACATCCAGCACTTCTTCTGGGTCTGTGAGTTCCATCGCACCATACATTGCCATTTTCTTTGGCCAACTCAATGAAGAGTCATTCATAGTGGAACTCCATATGAAGAGCGGTCGTCCGAGCCTGAGAGCCTCCCATCCTTGGTGCAGAGAACCACTGGCATCTCCAGCCTCAACAATGATTGAGGCGTTAGAGATTAGTGCCATTGTTCGATTTCGAAGAACGAAATTTTTCGGCTGAATTGGATACCCAATTGGAAATTGGGAAATGGCCAGGTGATTGTGCATGATTACATCTTGAAGTCGGAAGTTCTCTTTCGGGTAAACGCGGTCCAGGGGCGTTCCAAGAACCGCGATGGTATGTCCTCCCTCTTCAATCGTGGCTTTGTGTGCCGAAGTGTCAATTCCCTCAGCAAGCCCACTAACAATTATGACTCCACGTCTTGCCAGGGTTCTTGCGATGTCACTAGCCGCTTTAAGACCTTCCGAAGAAGCTTTTCGCGAGCCTATTACTGCAGACCTTGGACTTGGCAGCGGAATCGATAGCTTCCCTGCAACATAGAGTTCCTTCGGAGCATATTTCTTTTCCACATCGTTCGGCGGACCTACAAGTTCTTCGAGGGTGCAAGTGTAAGTTTTTTTCCCGCTTGGCGCCAACATCGCTCTTTCCTCAGAAAACATAGCAAACAAATATTCTTTCACAGAATGTTATAATACTATCGGTAGCGCTCGCTGGAAACAGAAGAAAGAGGGCGTTACGGGAGACATCTCCATTTTATCCTGGGTTCAAATCCCAGCGACCATAACGCTGACGTTGACGTCGTCGGCGACTTCCAAGATGCGCTGGCTTCTACATGTGCAGAAGCAATCGCCACCTTTCGCGTGCGCGAACAGTTGATTTCTTGAACAAAAGCACACACCAAACAATGCAAGTTTCTTATGCCAATTGAAAGTATTACGGACTATGGGAAGAAATAGTCTCTTCAGAATCTACAAGGACGCTATCAATCCCAAGAATTGTAGGTTTTGCGAACAGGCGCTAGTAGAAGATAGGAAGAAGAAGCCCAAAACCAAGAGAGTAGGACCATTTTCGTGCTGGCACATGGGGGAGAAGGCTACCGAGATAGTATTTGTCGGAAAGAATACATGGGTGAGCAAGAAGCAAGAAACTGACTATAAGCTCGTAAATGGTAAATTTAGAGATGTTACACCTGAAGACGTGTTCTCTAGGGATGACAATAAATACTTTAATTTCATTCGGGACATCGTTGACAAAACCTCAGGTCGTGGCAGTGTCTGTGTAACTAACCTCGCAAAGTGCAAGGTCACCGATGATGATGAATCGTATGTTGATTTAACAGCAAACAAGTATTATGGAAACTGTATCGCTAAGGTGTTCTCCGAAGAGATTGCTGGACTAAATCCGAGATACGTTGTATTATTTACCAACATGTACTTCAATGAATATCTTGAGAAGCTCCTATTTGGTAGAAAGAGCTGCGAGGATATAGGTAAGCGTCGAACGATAACAGTGACACGTGGCAAGGAGAACAGAACCTACCCTTGGTTGGTTAGGAAATACAAGAATGGGAATAAGGAGATGTACATGCTAGTGACAAGGCATCCCCAGAGGGCATGGAGGAAGGAACTCAAGTCTGAAATCGTGAAATGGACACAAAACCCTGAAAGAATACACTATTGAGCCGCTGAACGATAGTTCGCCGTTTTTTCATTTTCATTTTTGTGTCTTCTACGTGTGTTAGAACCGTGCATGCATAAGGTTGCGAATGCGAAACCTACTTCAAGTTTCGCTATTTGATTCAAGAAAGCGGATAATTGGCTTCAAGTTCATTCTTACAAACGCTCTCATATTCTTGCTTCGAGCAATGACTCTCGCGAAAGGCGGACTTGTGTTGTAGTATAAGGTAATGAAGTATCTTCCAATCAGGGTTGGTTCCATTTTTGAATCTCTGAATCGTCTCAAGGTGTTAATTTCCTGAGCCATTGGCGTGCCATATGCAGCTGTAGCTATGAAACAATTTGTTTTCCTTTGAAATGTGTGACCAATTGTTGTCCCGTTTACAGGTGCATCTATGAAACCCCTGTGGCTATTCTTCTCTTCAACTATCTGACAAAGTTCGGAAGCGACAACATGTGTGTTGTAGAGAACGTCATCATTACTAAATCGAAATATCTGTATGCCGTGTCGTGCAAGGTTATTATCTCGCCTATAATCGTACTCTTTTTGTTCGTCATGCACGTAACCATCCACTTCTATCCCAAGACGCAACTTTGGACAATAAAAATCCAGAGTGTAGCCAAATTGAACAGACTGTCTATAGAAAATATACTGCGGGTATTTGGGAACCACTTCCGAGTAGAGAATGTCATACATTTTTGCTTCTGCTCGTGTTGGATTGTTCCGCATCTCTGCAGCTTTGTCGAATTTAGCGGGGCTGCTTCGTTTATAATACCGCCGTCTTTTGCTATAGAAAAGCATGCTGTTGTGCCACCAAGGCAAGAGACTTTGTAGTCTATTGAAATTTCCTTTTATGCATTCTTATCTCCAAATCTGGATGCTGGACAAAGAAAAAAAGGGGATTTTGCGGGAGACATCGCCACTGGTCATAGGTTCAAGTCCTATCGGCGGCGCCACAACACTATCCGCGACCAGATGCCTTTTGCCCTCCAAAAAGTCCCTTTTTTTCGAGCATACGCAACTCTTCCAGAAGACGCCATGTCTCGCGCGG
>Ga0315296_10003335_pt1 | contig 13450 bp, 12 predicted proteins | sample YL17G14_18_MG_FD_203921 | JGI IMG/M metagenome (GOLD analysis project Ga0315296, IMG submission 203921) | Sediment microbial communities from Yellowstone Lake, YNP, Wyoming, USA - YL17G14_18 | ecosystem: Environmental > Aquatic > Freshwater > Lake > Sediment | place: USA: Wyoming | collected... | reverse complement strand
TGTGATCTCAATGGGGAGAAAAAAGAGATATGACGGTTACGGGGCGTACCAGTACCTGAAGCCTGGCTTCGACTACAGGGAGTTCAAGCTGAGGAAGGCTGTTAGGGACGACTGGGCGTACTACGTTCCACTATCGAAGCCTGAGGAGGAACGCTTCGAGAACTTCGTTGAGAAGAACATCCTGATCGACCTCCATGAGCATCCCACCCTCTGGCCCGAGGACATGGGCCAGGCCATGGAGCTCCAGAGCTTGGGCAGGGACTTCATGGCCTACGAGGCCCTCAGCGTCAGCGGGCTCGACTGCGTCTTCGACAACCTCATGGACGGCACAGCCTACATAACGAGCTACATGGGCTGGAAGTGGACCGACGTGATTCATGACCTGGGCATCCGCCTCAGCGACATCTACCACCAGAGGATGGTTATCCCCTGCCTCGGAGTTGAGGACATCAAGGATGCCTATAAGAACGGCAAGATCGCTTTAGTTCTGTGCCTCGAATCGGCTACACCCATCGAGAACGAACTGGACAGGATCGACGTCCTTTACGGCCTGGGAGTCCGAAGCATGGGCGTCTGCTACAGTGAGTCCAACATGCTCGGCGGCGGCATGAGCGAGACCGACAAGACAACGGGTCTTTCAGACTTCGGGTACGACGCCGTGAAGCGCATGAACAAGCTAGGCATGCTCATCGACCTCGGCCACGTGAGCGACAAGACCGCGCTCGACACCATTGAGGCAAGCGACAAGCCCGTCTACAACAGCCACAGCGGGCCCGCCTCCATCGCCCGGGGACACACCACCAGCGACGAGGTGCTGAAGGCTTTAGCAGAGAAAGGCGGTATGCTCGGCGTCGGCGGCGCGGGTAGCGGGCTGAGCACCGAGAGGAACCCCGTGGGCAACATCGAGAGCTACATGGAGTGCGTCGAGTACTGCGTCAGCCTCATGGGCATAGACCATGTCGGATGCGGTCCTGACACCCTCTACGGAGACCATCAGGGCATGTACAAGTACTGGTTTGCCCGTAGGCTCGGCCACTATGCAAGACCTGGAAGGACAGCCGCTCCTCGAAGGACCTTGCCCCCTGGCATCGAGAACCCAGGGTATGTCAAGGGGATGGAGAACCCCAACGAGTTCGTCAATGTTGCTCGATGGATGATTAAACATGGCTACTCAGACAATGAAATCGCGAAGATCGTCGGCCTCAACACCCTAAAGATGCTTGAGAAGGTCTGGTAATCCCGAAACCTATTTTTCTTATTATGCAACTTTTGCTCTGCCTGTGAAACAAAAGGAAAGGGGGTTATTTAGGCTTTGACGAGCTTTTCTGCGATGGTTTTACCCAGTTCGCGGCACTCCTGTAGGTCTTCTTCGTCGATGTGAACGCCCATTAAGCCTGCCCTGTCAACTGCAGAGACCATCGGTGGAACCACGTCTATTCCGAGGGTTATCATCGCCTGAGCCAGCCTATAGACAACGTTTCCGCCATCCCAGCCGTAGGAGCCGAAGACCCCGCCTAGCTTGCCCTTAAGATGCAGCGTATGATTCTTACTGAGCTCAATCGCAGCATCGAGGAATTCTCTCATCTCCGTAGTGGGTAAGCCGTACCTCGATGGTGAGCCAACTATTACGGCATCTGCCCCGCTAAGTGCAGAGATCGGGAAACGTGTCCCAGCCTTGTATAACTCGGTTTCCACGCCCTTGACGGTCTTCGCTCCCTCCTCAACGGCCTTAGCCATCTTCTCGGTGTTACCCGTCTTACTGTCGTATACGATAACTATCTTAGGCATGTTTTCACACTCTTGCTACTACAACTCTCCAGAGTTTTATATAAATTAGGTTGCGAAAAGCCTACCTCATCCATCTCGGAGGACTCAAACAGCTCATAGACCTGCTTTCAATGCTAATAGGAAACCTGTCTATCATAAGGGATGCTTTAAACTGGAAACCAATCCGATGCAACCGCCCCCGCCTCCTCCACAAGGCGCCTGTCATAGGAGCCGAAGGCCTCCTCACCGAGCTGCAGGTACGAGACCTTCTCGGGGTCGACGCCGATAAGCCCGCAGAGGACCGCGTCGAGCTGAACCAGGGGCTGGCCGAGGGCCACGACACCGAGGTCCCTGACGATGTTGTAGTTTCCCCAGGGCACCTTCACCTCTCCCTCGGGGTGGCTGATCATCACGTACCTGAGCGCCTCGCAGACGCCGTAGACCTTGAAGAGAGCGCTGTAGACCTTGTTGATGTCGACGATGCTCCTGCCCAGCCACCTGTTGTTCGGCCCATGCCACCAAGCCCTCAGCGGATCGGGGATGAGGCCGAAGAGGTTCTTCATCGTCAGGCTTGGTAACGTTCCTCGGATGCCCTTCACCTTCCCAAAGCTAATGAGGGGGGCGCCTCGCAGCTCGTAAAGCCTCTGGGGAACATAGCCATAGAGTTTCTCCCTGAAGACTGGGGCGAAACGGTCTTCCACAGCTTCCTTCACCTTCTCAGCGTCCGCCGTTCTCCCTTGCCAGACCTCCTCGGTGACATTAACATATTCGACGCCGTGCTCCTCGAAGAGATCTGCGAAGCCATATTTATCTAGGAACCATTTGTCCTGCTTCCGAAGCTGTTCCCAGCGCCCCTCCTCCCTGACCCAGCTCCAGCTCGGATGCCTCAGGATCCATCCCCAGTCAACCTCTGCGCCGCCAACGGCGAACTTCATGCTCCCATCCTGCCGATCCAGCGTATAGGACTCCGTGACGACAACCTGGCCATCCAGCGCCTCCAGCAGCACCCTCAGCGTCTCGGCATCCGTGAAGTTCCCAGGATGAGGACTGTACCAACTGGGCTTAACGATGAAGACATCCGACTTTAGCAACGAGTCGGGGAGAAGCCGCTTCAGGTCTGTGGAGCTTCGAACCTTGTCCACGGTGACCGGGCCGAACTGCTTCAAAACACGTCCCTTCGAGGCATAGTTAAAGGGACTGAGCTATTAAGCCTTTTTTTCCGAGTGTGAAGTATTTTAGAGAAGATTAATCTGAACGCGAGAGGTAGGAGTTATGCTTCTTGCTCTTGCCTGTGTAGTTCAGGTTGGCCTCGGTAATGTTGAGTGACAACCAAGAATTTCAACGAACAGCATAAACAGAAGGCGTTAACCGCATTGGGGTCTTAACCACGAAGATACGGAGACGATCTGCTTAAATGGAAAGTGTCTTGGTTTTCCTTGTTCTGAAAGCTTAAATTCGCTTCCCGCCATTCTTATGAGAAAAGGAGGCACAAGGTTTTGCACTCAGCATCAGCCTTCAGCAAGATCCTGCCCCTGAGACAGCGGGCTGAGGTAAGGAACAGATGGCTGAAGCATCGGCTGGACGACGTGTTGCCCAAGATCATGACCAGGGAAGGCTTCGACATGTGGATCGTGGTCGCCAGGGAGTACAACGAGGACCCGGTGATCATGACCCTCCTGCCAGAGCCAGCCATGTCCGCGAGGCGTCGGACCATCCTCCTCTTCTACCTCCGCGGCGATGGCACCCTTGAGCGACTGACGCTCGCCCGCTCTGGCATGGGAGACCTCTATCAGGCGGCCTGGGACCCGAGCAAGGAGGAGCAGCACGCCTGTCTGGGTAGACTTGTGAGGGAGCGTAACCCCAGGTCCATTGGCATCGATGTCTCTGAGACCTTTGCCTTCGGCGACGGCTTGACGCACAGCGAGTACAATCGGCTGGCAGTCGCCCTCGGCACTGAGTACATGGCTCGCGCCAGGGGGGCGGAGCGGTTGGCTGTGGGCTGGCTTGAACACCGCACTCAGCAGGAGATCGATGTCTACCCGGGGATTGTGGAGATCTCGCATGCGATAATCGCTGAGGCTTTTTCAAGTCGAGTGATTCAGCCCGGCGTCACCACGACGGAGGATGTTGTGTGGTGGATGCGGCAGAGGGTTCATGATCTCGGCCTACAGAGCTGGTTCCAGCCCAGCATCTCCATCCAGGCAGCAGGTCAGGTCACCCCTCAACTAGGTGCTGCCCCGGAGGGCGCGAGGAAGCTGATTCTCCCCGGAGATCTCCTGCACTGCGACTTCGGCATACGTTACTTGGGCTTGGCTACGGATAACCAGCAGCACGCCTACGTTCTCAAACTCGGCGAAGATGATGCTCCTGAGGGGCTTAAAGCGGCTCTGGCCACGGGGAATCGGCTGCAGGACATCGTCGTCGGAGAGTTTTCGGCTGGAAGGACGGGCAACCAGATCCTGATGTCTTCTCTCAGCAGGGCTAAGGGCGAGGGCATAAACGCCAGCATCTACTGTCATCCCATAGGCTATCACGGCCACGCGGCGGGTACGCTGATCGGCCTCTGGGATACGCAGCAGGGAGTCCCCGGCCAGGGGGATTACGAGCTCTTCGACAACACCTGCCATGCGATAGAGCTCAACATCAGGCAGGCGATCCCCGAGTGGGGTGGACAGGAGGTGCGAATAGCCCTGGAGGAGGACGCCGTCTTCACAGGTGGAGCCGTCTACTTCCTAGACAACAGACAGACCAAGCTCCACCTAGTCGGATAGGCGTATTCCCACTTTTCTCAGGCACGGTAATTCGATAAGTCTTTTTACGCTTCTTGGTATGTGAGGAGACTTCAGCTGATGAAGTTATAGGAGTGTTTTATTAGTTCTAACGCGTTGTCTAGTTCTTCGGTGTTCTCGATGGTGAAATCCATTTCCTGCCCTCTCTTGAAGAACCAGTTCTTGTATGACTTTGCTTTATTGCTTCTATCTATAAATTCAGTTTGATTGACTTGGATTCGGACGTGAACCTTCTGTTTCGTGACATTCAACACGGCAAAGAGCGACTCTGGTCTCGTTGAACCACCCTTATAGAAATAACACCACCTGTTTTTCGGGATACAAGAGACTTCCGGCAGATCACTTTCAACCTTTTTTATAAGCTCTGAAACAAGCGTTTTAGTACTCTCGCCCACCCACTCCAATCGCTTTTCCCAACTCTTCTGATCGTTTAGAGAACTGTTTTGCTCTAAATTCGTTTTTAAGGGGGATATAACTTCTTGTTTAGCGAGTTCTCTTATTTCCCTCTCCTTTTCTTTTTGGAATTGTGAAATTGGAAGTATTATTTGTTTAAATGTTCCTTCTTCATAAGGCCAAATTTTGTCTAAATTTCCTGTATATTTGTAATTGTCTCTGAATATTGAAATATCATCACTAGGTCGTAGTTTCGAAAGTCTTTGTTTAATGAGTGTGACGTTTCTCGGTGAAATCTCTACACCGATAGAGTTTCGCTGTAACTGTTTTGCTACTACAAGTGTAGTGCCTGTCCCAGCGAAGGGATCAAATACAATGTCACCAACATTTGACGAAGAAAGAATTATTCTTGTAAGCAGTTCTACAGGCGATTGTTGTTTATGAGCTCGTTCTCCATTTTCAAGTCTAAAAGGTTCGTCACCAGCATAATAGCCTGATGTTAATTCCCGTATATCGTCCCAAACATCGGTAACATACATTCCGTTTGTACGGCTGTATCTGTCCGTTACTAACAAGGGAGGATCAATTCTTAATCTATTAAATACTCGGGGCTTTCGACCTTTTGTATGGAACGCTATTATTTGATAGTGTTTCCCATACCTATATGTGCCAGGAACCGCCGACGTCTTTTTTTTCCAAACAATAAGATTTTGGAAAGCCCATCCTGATTTTTCTAAAGCATCTAAAACATACTGCGTATTCTTTTCTCTTTGCATAAAATACATCGACCCGCCCTCAGAAGTTCTATCGTATATCAATTTACAGATCCTTGTCAGCCAATCCCAATATTCTGAAGGCTCTAATGTATCGTCATAATTTTGATATTCCTTTCCTTGATTAAATGGGGGATCAAGAAAAGTTAAATCAAAAACGTCAGCAGTCATTTTTAAATAATTTTCACAGTCATCCTCTATTACTTCACATCTCATATCTCAGCCCCCCATTCTTAACTTATTAAAGTCTCAACATTGATCTTATAGTAGTCACCTTCTTTTTCAATTAGTTGTTCGAATCTCAGTTTATTAAGTATTATACTTAAAGGCACATTTTCATCTACCTCATCTACTCTTTCTTTTAATTGATCATAATCCAATTTTCTTTCCGACAGGTAGTATAATACGAGGGCGGAGATAAAATCCTCTTTTTCTACGACACTCTTTTTATGGCGATCTCCTAGCTTTTTAGCAATTTTGCCTATCTTAACAATCAATTTTCTAATATCAATTTGCTTTTTCAAGATAAATTTCGCAAAAAGTGCTTTTACCTCGGATTTAGGTTTTAGTTGAAAAACATCGGTAAAGATCGTTTTAACCATGTCTTCAAGTTTTTTAGCCAACTTATCCTTGACATCATAACTGTTATTGAATACTTCGAGATATCTTTCTTTTGCAAGTCTTATTATTTCTGGTTTCTTACAAACTAGAATAGTCTCCGTATTTTCTCTCCAAAGTCTAGAAGTAAAACTAAACCCCAGATTTATTTTATTAAGATTTATTGAACTTACAACTACACATTTATCTGTTATTATAAGTTTTGCATGTATATCTTCACTGGTAGTCTTAAAGTCTATGTCTTGAGCTATTAGATCTCTAAACATATTGTTTATTCTATCCGTAAAATCCATACTGCTTGTTCCGCTCAATATTTTAATGTCTATATCTTTATTAACGGAAATATTTACTAGGAAGTCTGGAAAATCTATATCTGTAAAACTCTCAGTCGAGATATAGACATATTCGGTTGCACCTTTTATCAAATCACTAACAAAATTTCTGCCTTTACAATCAAAAGGAGTAATATATAACTTTTCTTCGATAGGAACATTAGATGAGCAAAGTTCTATAGGGTAATGACGAATCCAGTGGTCCTTATGTCTTGAATCAACATTATCAGGTAACTCAAATATCTTTGCCTTGCGTACTTCCTCCACTCCGATGGCATCAACTATTTTTCTATGTATGTTTCCATCGAACCTGCCGTCCTCATTGACAAATAAGTCTAATAGTTCGTCGAATTTGCCATTGAATTCTTTTATTCTTTCATAGTCGTTTCTAAAAACAATTACTGCATCTAACTCCTGCGTCTGAGTGAAATTGGCAGATAAGGATATTGCACTTTTATCGGTTACAATAAATTTCCCATGAAATAAGTACCACCTACCCGTAGCTGTTGTAGTCCTACCCGGATCTCCTACATTCCACCTACAAAAGTAAATTGTGGCGCCATTTCTTTCTAATTCTCTAAATTTCGGCTCAACCTGCTGACGAATGTTCTTATTAATACCGTCATAAGGAAGTGTTAAAATTTCAACCTTTACACCTTGTCTAAGTTTATCACTTAGGATTCTAAATATGTCTTCATTATGTATCTGGAACATTGAAATTTTAATGTATTTTTCAGCTAAGTCTATCTCCCTAATAATGATTGGAATAACCTCTGTGCTGAAGTTAAAATAGACATCTGACACTTGCCATTCACCTATAAAAAGTTAAACACCTTTAGTTCTTATATTTTTTTAAGCAAAGTGGATGATATCATACAATTAACACTAGAAAGTTGCACGTGTGACTCTTAAGAAATAGACTAAAAACGACTAAAATATTGAGCTCCGTTTTACTCAAATTCTGTTTCCCAGCCTCTTAGCAAGGTTGGAGGATTCTCATCATATTGAGTTATTATTCTCAGCCATTTATGCCCCTTTTTACATACAAGAAAGTATAGATAATATCCCCCACTATACGCTACGTGGCTTTCTTCTTTAGTAATAATCATTCGAGAACCATCTAAAGGACAAAAATCACCCAACGCGCCCTCTCCTTCAACTAGAGACCTCGATTCTGGCATAAGCTCACCCCTAAAAATAAAAACTACTTGGGAAATTTATCTCTTCTCTTTGGGCCAATTACAATTGTTGAAATGCCTAATAGGAAAGTGTTAAATCGAGGTGCTAAGAAAGTCCTCAGGACATAGAGGTGGATCTAAAGGTGAAGCAGGCGGTTAAAGGCATAGTCTTCGATCTCGATGGGACACTGGTCCAGTCGGCTATAGACTTCAGGAAGATGAAGGGGAGGATGATAGAGTACCTCGTCTCCAAGGGCGTGGACCAAGGGCTCCTCAGCCCCCAGGAGACCAATGTCGTGATACTGAGCAAGAGCGAGAAGAACCTGGCGGAGAAGGGCGTCCCACAGGAGGAGACAAAAAGGATCTTGGAGCACGTGGAGGAGATCATGAACGAGGTGGAGATGGAGAGCGTCGCCGATGCAAAGGAGATCGAGGGAGCCAGAGAAGCCCTGAAGAAGCTCAAGGAGCAGGGCTACAAGACCGCCATCCTCACCCGAAGCAACCACGACTACTCCGTCGAGACGCTCAGAAGCACAGGTCTGCTCGGCTTCTTCGACCTAGTCCTGGGGAGAGAGGAGACCCCTAGGCCGAAGCCCTACCCCGAGGCCTTGGAGCACACCGCTAAACTCCTCAGGCTCAGAGTCGACGAGTTGATCCTCGTGGGAGACCATCCTATAGACATGGAATGCGCCAAGAACGCTAAGGTAAGATTCATAGGCGTCCTCACGGGATCAGCGAAACCCGAGACCTGGAGGGAAGCAGGTTGCAGCGAGGTGCTCCCAGGCGTCAAGGAACTCCCAGAATATCTGGAGAGAAACAAAAAAGGATAGGAAAGAAAGGGCAACCTTTTTCTGTTGAATTCAATCCTTCTATAGGATTAGAAATCCTTATCGGAGGAGAAAGCGTTTCTAATAAAAATATCCGAGAGGTGGAGAAGAGATGGTTAAGAAGAAGGCTCCGAACGCCCAACAGAAGATGGATCAAGCCCTCAGTGTTCTGAAGGTCATAGCCGAAGATAACACCACGCCACGGAACATAAGGAGAATAGCCAAGGAATCCTCGGACATACTCGGCAACGAGAGCCTAACCCCCGCCGTCAGAGCCTCGAACGCCATAGACATGCTCGAGGAGATCTCCCAGGACCCCAATATGCCCCCCTACACACGGGTCAGAATCTGGAACGCGATAAGCGCCCTAGAGGGCATGAGAGACAACCCATGAAGAGCACATCAAACGGTGAGACCTCTCAATAAGATCAATCATCCAATTTTGATACATATATGTTAAAAATAAGTTCTTTTATCGAGATATTCTCATCAAAAGAGAGGGGAAGCCCAGAATAAGCTTTTCGGGTGGGTGTTCGGGTCGAGCTTATTGCGCTTCCCTTCTCGCGTTAAGTACCAGCCTTTGTAATTTTTAAGATTTTTGCCACTTCTTTGAAGAAAACCATGCTTACGCAGAAGGCTAACCGATTCCTTCGATTATAGTCTGAGAGATTTGTATATCTTTGATTCATATAATTTTTAAATAGAAGCTAAGAAGAGAAGTCTCGGAGAGGAAATGAAGCAGGCCGAAGTCTACACCATTGATCTCCGTAAGATCGAGGGAGAAGGAGATCTTCAATGCCCAAAGTGCGGAGTCGTGATCTCGCCGGACGACGTATCTGAGGAAGTCTATGCCGTGACAGACGTGAAGGAGACCGAGGAGGGGCTGATGGAGGAGATGACCGTCCAGTGCCTCAGATGCAAGAGCGAGATCCGCCTAATGGGCTTCCTCGAACTCAAGGAGACCTGGTGAACAAGAGAAGCAAGAACCATCAAGCCTCAAACCCCTAATTCTCAGAACTTCTATCAGGGGAAAGAGTAAATTCTGAAAAGGGTATCTAGGAAGAAGGATGTACCGCCTCATAGATACCCACGCCCACCTAAGCGACCTAGAGAACCTCGAAGGATCTCTGCAGCGCGCCCTCGACGCCGGCGTCTACGCCATAGTCGCGGTCTCAGCTAACAAAGAGAACTCAGTTAGGACTCTTAGGATAGCCGAGGAGCACCCAAGATACGTGTATCCAGCTCTGGGGCTCCACCCCACCGAGATCGGGGCGGACTACAAAGACGCCCTCACGTTCATAGAGGAGAAGACAAAGAATTGCGTCGCCGTTGGAGAGATAGGACTCGACTTCTGGGGGAGGAGAGGCGAGCCCAGCCAAAGCGAAGAGGAGAAACAGCGGCAGATCTACGTCTACACGAGGCAACTTGAGATCGCAAGGCGCCATGGGAAGCCCGCCCTCATTCACGGCAGAGGGGCCTGGGAGACCGTGTACAGCCTTGCGGAGAACATGGGCGTCTCCAAAGCCCTCTTCCACTGGTACACGGGATCTCTTAAGACGCTCAGGGCTCTGCTGGACAGGGACTACCTCGTCTCGGCGACGCCGGCCGTCGAGTACAGCAAGGCTCACAGGCAAGCCATCAGGGAAGCCCCGCTGCGACATCTTGTCCTAGAGACGGACTGCCCAGTCGCCTATCGGGGCGTTCCCTCTGAGCCAGTTGATGTTCTCCGCACCCTGAGAGCCGTGGCAGATCTTAAGGGCGTCCCAGAGGAGGAGGTGGCTGAGGCGACGACTCGGAACGCCCTAGAGTTCTTCAATCTTCCTTAAGTGGTTCTCTTAGGGCTTCCTAAGGGTTTTTATTCATAGAAGCCATCATCTCATTCTGAGCCGGGGTAGCCAAGTCCGGACAAATCCGCCTGAACTGTGGAGTCCATCGGCGCTGGTCTTGAAGCCTTGGGGCAGGTGAACCAGTGCTCCTCTGGAGCTCATGGGTTCAAATCCCATCCCCGGCGCCACATCCATCACGGATTCATAAGACACGGTTATATAAGATTTAAATCTTGGGGAATCCATCAATTTAGTGGTGTACATATATCTTGACGAAACCACGGCGGATAGAAATTGGGGAAAGGGTCGTGGATGGTTGGACTTTAAGGTCCTATATTTGGGAGGATGTGGATTCGGGTCTCCTTATCGGCTACAATCATCACTATCAGCGGTTGACTTCGAGTGGTTTTATGGAGTTTGTGCGCTTCGATTTGCATAGAAGGGGAGAACCCTCAGAGGATGCTCCGCACATCCATATAAGACTGGAGAGCAAACAGATGTCCCGCATAGATGAATCAATTGAGATATTCAACAAAGTAGTAGGCGAGATACCCCGCATTGAGAAGGTGATTAGATGACGAGTATAGATGAGATCAGAAAGAAATATGGTATCCCAGAAGATGTCCCTGTGAGAACTTTTGAATACACCTCGATTTCAACATCTAGCCTACTGGAAAGGATCAAAGAATTGCGAAGGAATCTCAAAGAATTTAGCGATACGACTCTGGAGGAGTCTCTCGAAGCCAATGAACTGTCTGCTCTAGAGTCTGAGCTTGAGCGGAGGATTCGGGAGAGAGAGTCGGTTCTTTCCCTTTCCGAGGATCTAGCGAGTCTCATGACCCCGAGCAGAGTGAGGCTTCTAGCACTGCTCCATCTAATGAACGGAGCCAACTCCATTAAAGAACTAGCGCAGAGATTGGGTAGACCAGAAAAGAGCGTCGCGAGAGACGTGGAAATTCTTAAGAAGCATGGACTCGTCATAACAAAGGACGTCGTAGACAGACAGGGAAAAAGACGGGAAGTATACGCAGGGGCACAGAGGCTAATCCTAGTCGCTCCATCTAACACAACTGTCGAAAAGATAAAGCAAGAGGCCTAGAGACAAGGAAAATGGCAAGGATTTTTGTTCTTTATCCAAGAACTCTGAGACTTCTTTTTTAATTTTGTCCTTGAGAACTTGTTCGCTCCGAGTTTTCGCTTTTTTCCACTTCTAATCTTTTTATGTATCCCATCTTCGATTGCAATCCCCACAGCTCTATGAAGAATGGTGTTTTTGTCTGGTCCCATTTAGAAATCCCAGTTTCGTATGAGATAAATTCTTTGACAAACAACTGATTTGGAGATTTTCTTCCTACTGGTGTTGCATTGCCTTTGAGCAGTTTTATTTTTACAGTGCCACTAGCGTTTTCTTCCATCGAATCTATTAACTTCTCCAGATCTTTTCTTAGCGGCTCTATCCACAATCCTTGATACATCAAATTCGACCACATGGGGTCTACATGATTCCACTTAAAATCCATTTGTCTCTTTGTGAGTGTAAGCGTCTCAAGATCTTTGTGTGCAGTAATCAACACAATTGCTGCTGGTGCTTCATAAGAACATCTCTCCTTAATTCCAACCACATGATTTTCTACCATATCTATTCTTCCTATCCCATGTGCTCCAGCAAGTTGGTTTAATTTTCGCACTAGTTCTACACCATTCATTTTTTCTCCATTTAACGTTACAGGCACTCCTTTCTCGAACTCGATTTCTACATATTCTGGTCTATCAGGAGCTTTTTCTATCGGTACAGTCCACTTATACGCTTCTTCCGGTGGTTCATTCCAAGGATCATCGAATTCACTCCCAGCTAAAGTTCTGCCCCACATGCCTTCGTTTATTGTATACTTTTTATGAGAACTATCTATTGGGACGTTCTTTTCTAGAGCATAATTCATCTCCCAATCTCTCTTCAGATTGAAATCTCTTATCGGAGAAAATACCTTGGCCTCAGGCATCAACGCACTAATAGTTAGATCGAACCTTATCTGCTCATTTCCTAAACCAGAAGAACCATGGGCTATGTAACTTATCCCTTCTTTTTTTGCAACTTCCACCGCAGCCGTAGAAATTGCTATTCTTTCTACAGGTGTACACAGGGGATATTTTCCTTCGTACAAGGCATTTGCTTTAATTGCATATGAAATGTAATAATCAAAAATCTCTTGTTTCTTGTCAACAATTATGTGCTTAATCACCCCACAGCTTAAAGCCTTTTGTTTGATTGATTCTAATTTCTCTTTATCAAAACCACCGGTGTCTACAGTTACTGCAATCACATCTGCCCCATATTTTTCTTTAATAAAAGGGACACAGATAGATGTGTCTAATCCCCCTGAGTATAACAATACACATTTTTTGATTTCCCCTGAAATTTTCACCACCCCGAAGTTAAGGTTAAGGGAATGATTGTTATTTAAAGATTGCGTCATCAATGTATCAAAATCAATCTTATTGCATCAAATGGGACATTTTAGTTATAATTATTGCAAACAAGGTTAGATTGTGTTGAAAATTACCTATTTATCCGAGCATTACCTTTTCTGTAAGAATCTTTATTTGCATCACCCCCTTATACTTCAGATGTGGTTGATTCCACAGGGGAAAAGTTATGGAGGCAAATAAGCTTTATGTTTTACCAAAGCTACCCTACGACTACGCTGCCCTGAAGCCGTATATCAGCGAGGAACAATTGAAGATACACTACGAGAAGCATCATCAAGGATATGTTAACGGCGCAAACGCGATCTTTCAGAGGCTCGACAAGGCGCGGAAAGAGGGCACTGACGTCGATGTTAAGGCTACTTTAAAGGAACTCTCTTGGAACATCGGGGGACACCTGTTACACTCGTTATTCTGGGGCAACATGGCGCCAGCTGGCAAGGGCGGTGGGAAGCCGAGCGAC
>Ga0315296_10003334_pt1 | contig 13451 bp, 14 predicted proteins | sample YL17G14_18_MG_FD_203921 | JGI IMG/M metagenome (GOLD analysis project Ga0315296, IMG submission 203921) | Sediment microbial communities from Yellowstone Lake, YNP, Wyoming, USA - YL17G14_18 | ecosystem: Environmental > Aquatic > Freshwater > Lake > Sediment | place: USA: Wyoming | collected... | reverse complement strand
GCCGCCGCATTGCTTTGGACATGCAGCGCGACTTGCAAGCGCCCGCACGCTGCCAAACCACTGTCACTCTCCATCAACAACGCCGTCAAACAGGGTAACCATGCTCTGTAACTGTGCTACAGTCTCGTTTTCTCGTCTCATTTATCCCTCGGCCTTTGCACCTTCATGGCCATCGCACTCATTCCGGCCTCAGCACATCGATCCGGCCCACGGCGGGCCGCAACTCTCATTTTTCGCACGTTCGTCAGGGGTGTTTCGCTGGGGACTATTATGCCGGATACGGGCGCGGGAGGCAAGGGAAAAGTGATATGGGAGAAGTGTGGAGTTTGAAGTGTGAAGTATGAAGGAAGCGGCCGGCGGAGGTGGTTCTTACCTTCCGAGGACCGGGGGGCCGTGTCTTCATTCTTCACGGTTGCTGAAGAGGCATGTTAGGACGGTAGAGAAGGAACGATAGAAGTCCCCGTGGGCCGAAGCTCAGCGAACAAACCTCCGTACTGCAAAGGCGCAACATCTTGCTTTTTTAGCAAGCATTTTCAACGAATCTGGCATAAGTCCAGTCACTAAAAGGAGTTCTGCAGCGCGCAGAGACGCGGGGACGCAGAGTTGAAGACACGGTTCCATCCGGCTGCTCTCTGCGCCTCAGCGTCTCTGCGCGAGATGATTTTGGTTGCGGCCGAAGGCCGCGCCAAGTTCTCGATGCTCTCTCCGGCGGAAATCGATGGCCGCCAGGCAGTTGCCAATTGTAAATCCCTGCCCCACAAGGGGTTACCTGTGCTCGTAGGGGCCGACAGAATTCCTGCCGTATTATCCGGATTTTGCTTGGCGCAGAACTACGGTGCATGTACGATTATCATACAACTGAATAGCGAATCGTAAACAGCGCCCTGGGCCTCTCCCAACCGGCATCCTGAGAAGCCGGCACGGCCCTCGGCCGAAATCAAGAATGTGCTCACACAAAGCCACCAAGACACAAAGTAGACGAATGCGGAAGCGTCTTCCAGACTCGCCGCCTCAAAGGCACAAGGGCGGGAGGCCCTTGCCACGAACGCCTTACGGCGTCACTACAAGCACAACCTGCCGTGCGAAACAAAGCCAATCGATGGGATTTCGGATTTGAGATTGCGGATTGCGGATTGCGAAATGAGAGCAAAGACTGCCTTGGCAGCGGCTGCGGTCACGCGAGGGGGCTGGCGTGCGAAACAAAGCCAATTTGCCTTGCCAGCCGGCAACCGGGCGGCCGGCACGCAAAACAAAGCCAATCTGCCGAAGGGGACATAAAGGATAAGTCCTGCTGTGGAAAAGAATTACGAAAGGCAATATGGATCAGGCACCTGTGGAAGACAAAGCCAATTGCCGGGGGGAGGTGGCAGTGCGCAGTGGGGATTGCGGAATGCGAAACAAAGCCAATTCCCCTGTCCGCCGACGGAAGGACAAAGGTTATGCGGCAGATGCGAAACAAAGCCAATTGCGCGGCATGGGCTTGCACGAGAATCCGGACGAGCGGGGACGCTCGCCCCACGGCGCGAAACAAAGCCAATTCTCCTGCCGGGCAGGCGGTCGGTATGGACGAGCAAATGCAAAACAAAGCCAACTGGACCTCGTGACCGCCGGCAACCAAGCGAACGGCGTGCAAAACAAAGCCAAATTTGGGCGATTGAGGAAAACAGGTGTTTGGGCAAAGAGGGGGTCTCGTGCGGTTGTGCCGATGCGGGGGGTGCGGTGGGTGAGGTATTGCATTTGGCGGGGCCACCCGGTAGAATTCTTGGTTTCTGCGTTTGCAGAAATGGCGTGTTCGCGTACTGGGACTCCGGGTCATGGTGTGAAATCGGGCTATGCAGGGAATTGAAATCAAAGTGCCGGGGACGGCGGAACGACGGTACAGGGTCGTGATCGGATCGGGCATACTGCCGTCCGTCTGGTCGGATATCAAGGCGATGTTCGGCAGGCACACCAGATTTGTCGTTACAGACGAGAATCTGGTCTCCGCGGGACATTTGGACACACTGCTCGGCGGCAGGTGCATTCCGCACTACGCCATCCAGCCCCCGGGCGAAGTCTCCAAGACGATCGACACCGCCGTCGCGATCGTCGAGGCGATGGAGAAGGCCTACCTCGGCCGTGACACACTGGTCATCGCCCTGGGCGGCGGGACGGTCGGCGACATCGCGGGCTTCGCCGCGGCCATCTTCAAGCGAGGCGTCCCGATCGTGCAGGTCCCGACGACGACCCTAGCCCAAGCCGACTCCGCCATCGGCGGCAAGACCGGCGTGGACTCCAGCGTCAGTAAGAACGCATTCGGGGCCTTCTGGCATCCGGCGGCGGTCTACGTGGACGTGGGGGTCCTGAAAACCCTGGACGAACGCCAGTATCGGGCGGGACTAGTCGAGTCGATCAAGCACGGCCTGATCGCCAGCCTCGAGTACTTCGAGTTTCTCGAAAACCATCTCGACGCCATCCTCGCGCGACAGCCCGATGTCCTGGAAACGATGGCGCGATACAACGCTGCGGTCAAGGGCCGCATCGTGGAGGAGGACCCGCAGGAACAGAACAAACGCAGGATCCTCAACTACGGCCACACGATCGGGCATGCGGTGGAGGCAGCCAGCGGCTACGACCTGCTGCATGGCGAGGCGGTGGCCATCGGCATTATCGCTGCCGGGATGATCGAGGTGGAGATGGAACTCTCCCAGCCCGGCCGGCTCGACAGGGTCCGCCGAATCCTCGAAAAACTCGCCGTCCCGCTGAAGCTGCCCCGGAATCTGACCGAAGACAAGGTGGTGGATATTATGCGCCACGACAAGAAAGCCGTGGAGAAATGGCCCAGATTCGTCCTGCTGGAGAAGCTCGGCCAGGTCTACTGCGAAGACGGCCAGTGCACCGTGCAGGTCAGTCACAACGTCGTGCAGAAAGTGCTCAAATTGATGATTGATAACGGATGATTGACAATGTACAGACCGCAAATCAAAGTCCTGGATTGCACGATCAGGGATGGGGGCCTCATCAACAACCACTATTTCAGCGATGAGTTCGTCCGCGAGGCCTACCGGGCGCTGTCCAGAAGCGGCATCGACTACATGGAGCTGGGCTACCGCAGCAGCAAGGAACTGTGCCCGACCAAGGAGTTCGGCGCATGGAAGTACTGCGAGGATGAGAAGATTCGCGAGATCACCGACGGGATCGAATCCAACATGAAGATCAGCATCATGGTGGACGCCCACCGCGTCCGCGAGCAGACCTTCGCGCCGGCCGATGAGAGCCCGGTCGACATGATCCGAGTCGCCACATACGTCAAGGACATCGACAAGGCCATCGACCTGGCCAAACGAACCAAGGACCTCGGCTACGAAACCAGCGTCAACATCATGGCCATCTCGAAGGAGAGCGAGTTCGCGATGATCGAGGCGCTGGACCAGCTTGCCAAAACGAACGTCGACTGCGTCTACGTCGTGGACAGCTACGGCGCCCTCTATTGCGAGCAGATCGAGTACCTGGTCAAGCTATATAAAGAGCACCTGCCCGGCAAGGAGATCGGCATCCACGCGCACAACAACCAGCAGCTCGCGTTCTCGAATACCATCGAGGGCATCATCCACAACGCGAACTACCTCGATGCATCGCTGTTCGGCATCGGCCGCGGGCCCGGCAACTGCTGCCTCGAGCTGCTCATCGGCTTCCTGAAAAACCCCAAGTTCAACCTCAGCCCGATCCTGAAATTCATCCAGGACTACATGCTCCCCCTGCGCGAGCAGATCGAGTGGGGCTACATCATTCCGTACATGCTGACGGGAATCCTCAACGAGCACCCGCGAGCCGCGATTGCTTATCGCGAAACGCCGAACAAAGACAAATACGCCGAATTCTACGAGCGCCTCCTCGAAGGCGTCATCGACGAGTGACCGCTGGGCGTACGGCGAACACGGCAATCTTCTCGCCTTCCGTCAGGCCGGCCGCCGTCTCTTTGGCACCAGATCGTCTGTCGCCGTGCCGAACCATAGGGCTTAGCGATTCTTTGCTGTTCGACGCAGCGATTTGCGAGTTCTCTTGATAGATAGATCCTTTTGGGCTTCGCTGAACGCAACCTCTTCCAGTTCTATCCGCTCCCGAATGATGCGCGTCACCCATTCTTCCGGGCCAGATAACCTGTGCAGCCGAGACAGGAAAGCCGCTCTTGCGGCAAGGTCCGAAGGGATGGTCAATGAAGACATCTTCGGCTTCTTCACGTGGACGGGTCTTTCCCAGGCGGATTGATTCTCCACTTGAGCCGTCACAATCCTGTCGATTTCGCCTTCTGTCAAATGTTTCTTCGATTTCCTCGTTGTCATATCGGCCATCCCGTAATGATTCGAACAACGGCCGACGGCTTCAACTGGAAGATGATCTTCAGCCGTCTGCCAGCCGTGCTCGTCCCGATCAGTTGGTAACGATCCTTGTATTCCTTGTTCCGACGGACTTCATAATCAGAGAAGAAGCATTCGACTGCCTCTTGGAAAGCAATGCCATGATCAGCAAGCTTGCCGCCCTCAAAATCATACTCGAAGTCAGATGGTTGGAAAAGGTGCCAGTTTACCAAAATGTTCCTCGATCTCCTCAGAGCGGCTTAGCCGCCATGGCGACTGCGGACCCCGCGTTTGACTTCCTCCCACGTGAGTCCGGAGGTCGGGTTCTTCATCAGGTTGGCTTTTCTCCGGTCCAGTTCCTCTTTTTGCCAGTCATGGACCGGTACGGCTTCGGGGGTCGCCGCAAGATCATCCCACAAATCCTCTACGAGCCGAAGCTTCTCCGCCGGACTCAAGTCAAAGATGGAGGTCGTTCTACGGTTCACTCTGATACTCCTGCAATATGCTTCCAGTTTAGCCGCCGCGAGCGACGCCGTCAACCGAAAACACCCGTAGTCAACAACACGCCTCCAGAACTGCTTCTGTGAACGCCCGCCCGCTTTCCGCTTGCATTCCATCTAGAATGGCCAACGCATCTTTGCCCGGCGGGGCAGGGGAAAATACATCTAGTATCGTTCACATCGGTTCAGCTAACGCTCCAAACGCGATTCCATATGCCGCATGTGGCATCACGCCGGCTATGTATTTCGCGCACTTCCAGCGTCCGATGCCCTTCTCCCAGCGTGCTGAGCATAGCCCCAGACTCCGGGCCGGCCAAGGGCACCGTGAGAAAACCCGTATCCACGGAACCGATCGTTGATAGGCGATCATTGATGGTTCTGGCCCCGCGTGTGTGAAGGGACAGAAGTGTAAGGCTGCATAGGCCGGCATCGGGCCGTTTTTTTCTTGCCTTGCGGCGGGGGAAAAGTACATTGGGGCACAAGTCAGGGTGCGGGTCGATAACCGCAGGGTCAATCCGCAATCCGAAATCTGAAATCCGCAATGACAGGAGTCCAGCCATGATAGGCAAGGCGATACGATTGGAACGAATCATCGACCGCAACTCGGGCAAGACCGTCATCATCCCGATGGACCACGGGGTCACGGTCGGGCCGATCGAGGGGCTGGCGGACATGCGCACGGCGATCAGCAAGGTCGTCGCGGGGGGAGCCAATGCCATCCTCATGCACAAGGGCATGGTCCGCGCGGGTCACCGCGGCTCGGGCAGGGACGTCGGCCTGATCGTCCATCTTTCCGCCGGGACCTCCTTGAGTCCCGACCCCAACGCCAAGGAGCTCGTCTGCACCGTCGAGGAGGCGATCAAGCTCGGGGCCGACGCCGTCTCCATCCACATCAATCTCGGAGCCGAGACGGACAAAGAGATGCTCCGGCAGTTCGGCCTCGTCAGTGAGCGATGCACAGAGTGGCAGATGCCGCTGATCGCGATGATGTACACGCGGGGCCCGAAGATCCAGGACGAGTTCAACGTCAAGAACGTCAAGCTCGCCGCCCGCGCGGGGGCCGAGCTCGGCGCCGACATCGTCAAAGTCCCCTACACTGGCAGCGTCGAGACGTTCGCCGAGGTCGTCCAGGGCTGTCCCGTCCCGGTCGTCATCGCCGGCGGGCCGAAAATGGGCAGCGACGAGGACATCTTCCGAATGGCCGAAGGGGCGCTGGCGGCCGGCGCCGCGGGCCTGTCCATCGGCCGCAACGCCTTCCAGCACAAGACCCCCGACAAGATGGTCCGGGCCCTGAGCAAAATGGTGCACGAAGGCGCCGGCGTCCAAGCCGCCATCGAAACCCTCAAGGGATAAGTATCCGACGCGTCCTACCAACGAGAGTCGGGAGGTCCTTGCGTTGTGTATATCGGCAGCATAGAATAGCGTCCAAATGAAGACCATTCGCGGGAGATAGTGCGATATGATAGATCGGATTACAGTAGACCCCGGCATTCATTTTGGCAAGCCTTGCATAGCGGGCACACGAATCACGGTCCAGAGCGTTCTGGAATTGCTCAGCGAAGGCATCTCTTTTAAGGAGATCATTGAGGACTACTACCCTGATTTGACGGTCGAGGATATTCGTGCCTGTATCAGCTATGCTATCGCGCTGATATCGGCAGAGGACATTCACCTTACGGCGACTTCGACGTGAAGTTTCTGCTTGACCAGGACGTTTATGCGGCGACTGCACGCTTCCTCGCGGGGCTGGGGCACGACACTGTTCAAGTCGCTCAGATTGGGCTCTCGCAGGCGAATGATGAACGGCTGCTCGCAGTAGCGCGAGAACAAGGCCGCATTTTCGTCACACGAGATCGGGACTTTGGTGCACTGGTCTTTGTAAAGGGGCTGAGGGCAGGGGTCCTCTACCTTCGAGTGTTGCCTTCCACTCAAGATTCCGTCCACAAGGAGCTTGTGCGAGTATTGAAGTCACACCCCGAAGAGGAGTTGAGGAAGGCCTTTGTAGTCATTGAAGCTGACGGCCACAGATTCAGGAAACTGGCCGGTCAGTAAGTATCGGCTTGTCTATGGATGGGCCTTCGAATTGCCAACACGACAGATCTGATAGAACAACCCGTCGGCCGTGCGGCCTCTCGCCTGCAATAAAGTCTTTTGGCCTACGACCACCGGGGAGTAAGGGTTGCTCGGTTACTGTCGGTTCCTTCGTTCCACATGCGCGAGTCGCGCTGGCTTTTTACGGAGTGGCAGGAAATGAACGTGCACGAGGGTTCACAGCGGTCTCAAGGTTGTCTTCTCGCCAGCGTTGTTTCGCTGATCGTGGTTCTGGCCATAGCACCGAGCGCCAGGCCGTGTACGGCTTTCTTACAGGATGGCGCCCTGCTGGCGGGCAAGAACCTCGACTGGATTCTCGACGAGGGTCTCTTGATCGTCAACAAGAAAGGCGTATCCAAGCGGGCGATGGTGCTGGACCCCACGGAAAAGACCGCCCAGTGGGTTTCCAGGTACGGCAGCGTCACCTTCAACCAGTACGGCCGCGAAATGCCGATGGGCGGGATGAACGAGGCGGGGCTGGTCGTCGAAAGCCTCTGGCTGGACAACACACGCAATCCGCAACCGGACGAGCGGCCCGGCCTGATCTCCTGGCCACAGTACCAGCTTGACAACTGCCGCACCGTGGCCGAGGTCGTTGCCACCGATCCCGAAGGCAACATCCTCGGACTCCAAAGCTGGCGATAGACCGCTCAGCGAAGGGCATTGACTTCGTGGACGAGTCATGCTATCCTATTTCTACAAAAGGAAACCCTTCATGTGAGGTGCCGAGAAATGACAAAACTACTAGAGGAAGCCTTCAAGAAGGCATCGAAGCTCCCAGAAGTGGAACAGAACGCGCTCGCGAAATGGTTGCTCGAAGAGCTCGAGGACGAGAAGAAATGGGAGAAGGAACTCTCAGAATCGGAGGATGTCCTCGATCAACTTGCCGACGAGGCTGTGAAGGAACACCGGAAAGGGAAAACTAAACCAATGGATTTCGGTCGCCTGTGAGATCGCGAACTACAGACAGGTTCTGGAAGAGCTATGACCTGCTGCCTGCTGAGATGAAGAGACAGGCAAAATGCGCGGTACATGACGGATACTCTCGGCAATGAAAGGCCAGCCGCACCGACCAGCCGCGAGTCGGTCGCGCACTCAAACACGCCCACAGTGTTGACTTCACAAGCGAAACCTGCTATCCTGATAGCTGTAAGGGAAGAACGAAACCGTGGATTTTCATCGCCGGTGAACCTATGCTCGTGCAAGCGAAAGAGACTCACAGGGAGCGGATTGTGACGCAAGTGAGACTCACGAACTTCACCGACCCCAGCAAGACGCTCGCGGTCAGTGCCCTGGTGGACACCGGCTCCGCATACATCACGCTGCCAAGCGCCTGGCGGGAGAGTCTCGGCGAGGTCGAGCAACTGGGCGAGGTCGAAGTCGAGATGGCCGACCAGTCCGTCAAGAAGGCATTCGTTTGCGGCCCGTTGCGAGTGCGAATCGGGGAGTTCCGCCCGATCGCCACGGAGGTGCTCTTCCTGGACATGGAACCCGATGAAGACGGCGAATACGAGCCGCTCGTCGGCTACATTGCCCTCGAACAGGCCGGCGCCGCCGTAGACATGCTCGGCCACCGCCTCGTCCACGTCAAACGTGTCGACTTGAAATGATACCCGCCACGTGTCCTCCGGCAGAGTGATTTGGCGTGAGGGTGTGCGCGATGACTTCTTTGAAAGCATGTGACAAACAGTGAGCATAGTCGTCCACCACAGTCTTGCACAGCCAAATAGGGCTTCACATATAGGACCACGTAGCACATGGGTAGTCGTCTCGGTTGGGGAATCTGGAGGTAATAATGGCAACGATCACCGATGCAGTTGTTCGAGTAAAGGCAACAGGTCAAGCCCTGCGGTCGGATTGCTACGGGAACAATGCGGCCATCGAATGCCCCAAATGCCTCGCGTATCCTATACTGTTGATCGCGTGGGTGAATCAACGCGGAACATCTCGAGAGAACCCAGGGGTCTGTCGGCACTGTGGGTGCCATGTGTACATAGTCGACGATGTCAGCCAAGACAACCTTAGCGTGGTGAATGTGGCACAAGAAGATGGCTAAACCTGGCGTCAGACAGACGCGTACCCGTCAGTCAGATTGACTTCGACCTTCGTACCGCGGTGGCCAGTTGCCGTGTCTACATCACAGGAACGCGCCGTTGAGGTTCCTGGCGGCGGCATCACCGTGCATTGAGACTGACGCGGCGGGGATTGCAGTGTTGCCCTCTTTTTGATACCTTCAGTTCGATTGATATCTTCTGGAGACATCCGATGCAGGAATATAAGGCGGTCATCAAGCAGGACGATGGATGGTGGTATGGGTGGATCGAGGAGGTGCCTGGGGTCAACTGCCAGGAGCGGTCCAAAGAAGAACTGTTGGAGACTCTGCGGGTCACGCTGCGCGAGGCTATTGAGTCGAATCGTGAGGAGGCCCGGAAATCAGCCGCCGGTGAGTTCACCGAGGTCCGGATCGCCATATGAAGCACCGGGCGTTGCTCAAGCATCTGACGGAGCATGGGTGCGAACTGCTCAGAGAGGGCAGCAAGCACTCGTGGTGGTGGAACCCTGCCCTGAATAGGCGATCCTCAGTCCCCCGACACACTGAAATCGTCGATAACTTAGCCCGAAAGATCTGTAGGGACTTGGGCATCCCTCCTGTGGCGTGATGTTCGTGTCATAGGCACGCGATGCTGAGGTTCTTTACGGCGGCTACTTCGTCGGGGCGGGAGACCGGCGTGGTGGTCGGGGCGGCCTTCAACTTCTCTGGGTTGGTTTCGGCCAGGGCGGCGAGTTCGAGCATGGCTTCGATGAAAGCGTCGAGGGTTTCTTTGCTCTCGGTTTCCGTCGGCTCGATCATGATCGCTTCTTTGACCGTGATCGGGAAGTAGACCGTCGGCGGGTGGAAGCCTCTGTCGATCAGGGCCTTGGCGACGTCGAGGGCGTGGACGCCGTTCTCGGCCATCTTCCCATTGATCGTGAAGACGCACTCGTGCTTGCAGATTCGGTCCACAGCGGGCGTGTACTTCTCGCGCAACTTCGTGCGGATGTAATTGGCGTTGAGCACGGCGGTTTCGGCGACGTGTCGCAGGCCCTCTTTGCCCAGCATGAGGATGTAGACGTAGGCCCGCACGATGATGCCGAAATTGCCGTAGAACGGCGCGATGTAGCCGATGGATTTCGGCCGGTCGTATTCGAGCGCGTAGGTCCCGTCGTTGCGTTTGACCACGACGGAGATCGGCAGATACGGCAGGAGCTTTTCCTTCACGCCGACGGGTCCGGCCCCGGGACCACCCCCGCCGTGCGGCGTCGAGAAGGTCTTGTGCAGGTTCAGGTGCACGATGTCGAAGCCGAAGTCGCCCGGCCGCGCCAGGCCCACGATCGCATTCAGGTTGGCGCCGTCGTAGTACGCCAGACCATCGACGCTGTGAACCAGGTCGCAAATCTCTTTGATCTTCGGGTCGAACAGGCCGAGCGTGCTGGGACACGTGAGCATGATGCCCGCGACTTCGTTGTTCAGCGCGAGTTTGAGGGCGTCGATATCCATGTCGCCGTTCTCGGTGCTCGGGATCGACACGACGCGGTAGCCCGCAATCGCGGCGCTGGCGGGATTTGTGCCGTGGGCACTGTCCGGGGCGAGCACGATGCTCTTTTTGTTGCCCTTCTCGCGGTGGTAGGCGGCCATGATCATCATGCCCGTCAGCTCGCCATGCGCGCCGGCCATCGGCTGCATCGTGAAGCCGTCCATTCCCGTGATCTCGCGCAGCAGCAGGTCCATATCGTACAGGATGGCCAGGGCCCCCTGCGTGAGCATGCCGCCCATTCGTAACTGAGGCAGCAGCGGGTGCAGGTGCGCAAAGCCTGGATACGTGGCGATCCGCTCGTTCACCTTGGGATTGTATTTCATCGTGCACGAGCCGAGCGGATAGAAGTTCGTATCGACGCCGAAGTTCCGCCGCGACAGCTCGGTGAAATGCCGGATCACATCGAGCTCGCTCAATTCCGGCAACTCCGCGCTGTGCTCGCGCAGCAGGTCCACCCGGATATTGATGCCGATCGGCACATCACTCGGCGCCGGCAGCACGCCCCGCCGGCCGGGCACGCTTCTTTCAAAGATGAGCTTCATAACATCCTCTCAATCGTCGTGACACAGCTCTCAGCCGCGTCCCTCGTCATACGTCGTGCCTCCCCGCACGACATCGTAGCATGGGCGTCTCGCCCATGTCTTCAGGATCACGGGCAAGATGCCCGTGCTACGAAGCTTCATAGAACACTCCCCAGGGCCTCTGCCAGCATTCCGATTTCCTCTTTCGTCCGCTTTTCCGTCACGCAGATCAGGATCGAGTTCTCCATTCCCTTGTAGTATCGGCTCAGCGGGAAGCCGGCGGCGAAACCTTTTTCAATCAATCGCGCGATCACGTCGGCCGCCTCGCACGGCAGGTCCAGAACGAACTCGTTGAAGAACCACTTGGCCCGGAAGTGCGGCGTGACGCCGGGAATCGCGGTCAGCCGGTGATAGGCGTAGCTCGCCTTGTCGGCGCAGCGCTGGGCCGTCTCCTTCAAGCCCTCCTTACCCAGCAATGACAGATACGTCAGCGCGGTCAGCGCACACAAGGCCTCGTTCGAGCAAATATTGGACGTGGCCTTCTCCCGCCGAATGTGCTGCTCGCGTGCCTGGAGCGTCAGGACGAAGGCCCGCCGGCCCTCGCGATCCTTCGTCTCGCCCGCGATCCGGCCGGGCATCTTGCGAACATATTGCATGCGCGAGGTCATGAAGCCGAGGTACGGGCCGCCGAACGACATCGGAATCCCCAGGCTCTGGCCCTCGCCCGTGACGATGTCCGCCCCCATCGCGCCGGGCGTCTTGAGAATGCCCAGCGAGATCGGGTAGCACGAGACGAGCAGCAGCGCCCCCTTGGCGTGCACCGCCTCCGCAAGCTCGCTGAAATCGTCGATGCAGCCGAAGAAGTTCGGGTTCTGCACGATGACCGCCGCCGTCTGGTCGTCGAGCCTCTGCAGGATCTCCGCGCGGTTGGTCAGGCCGTCGGCACAGTGCGTCTCCTCGAGGTCGATCTGCAGGTTCCGCGTGTAGGAGTGAATCATGACACGATAGATCGGGTTTACACTGTCGTCGATGATGACCTTGTTTCGGCCGGTGATGCGAAGCGCCATCATCATGGCCTCGTACATGGCCGTGCCGCCGTCGTAGAGGGACGCGTTGGACACCTCCATGTCGGTGAGGCGGCACATGGCCGATTGAAATTCGTAAATGGCCTGCAGCGTCCCCTGGGACAGCTCCGGCTGGTACGGCGTGTAGGCCGTATAGAACTCGCTCCGCGAGATGATCGAGTAAATCGCCGCCGGGATGAAATGATCGTAGAATCCCCCGCCCAGAAACAGCAGCAGGTCAATCGAGTTTTTTCCGGCCAGTCCTGCCAGCCGATTGCGAACCTCCTGCTCGCTCAAGCCCTGCGGCAAGTTGAATGACTCGGCCATCAGCTCCGGCGGTATGTCGCTGAAGAGGTCCGCCATCGTCACGCCCATCTCATCCAGCATCTCTCTCCGCTGCTCGGCGGTATGCGGTATGAACTCCATATCCTTCCTCTCAGAAAATCCGAAGCACGAAATCCGAAATCCGAAACAAATTCGAAATCGAAAATTCGAATGGCCGAAACGCTGTCGCTCGCATGGGGCCGTTTCGGATTTGGAGTTTTGGTCCTTCGTGCTTGTTTCGGATTTCGATATTCGGATTTCGAATTTCAAACATAGGCAGCGTTGTGGGCAACATTCTCACAGCGTTTGGAGGTACTCCTCGTACTTTTTCGCGTCCATCAATTCGTTGAGCGCCTTTTTGTCGGTGATCTTGAGCTTGCAGATCCAGCCGGCGCCATAGCAGTCCTCGTTGACCAGTTCCGGCCTGGACTCCAGCTCCGAGTTGACCTCGGTGACTGTGCCCGCGACGGGACAATACACGTCGCCGGCCGCCTTGGAGCTCTCCACGACGCTGATTTCTTTGTGCGTGGCGAACTCCTTGCCCACCTGGGGCAGCTCGACGAACACGATTTCGCCCAACTGCTCCTGGGCGTAGTCGGTGATCCCAATAGTCCCGGTGTCGCCGTTGGCCTTGATCCACTCGTGGTCCTTCGTGTAACGCAATCCTTCCTTGACCGCCATCGTCATTCTCTCCTTTGTGGCACGGGCTTCCAGCCCGTGATCCCGAATAACATGGGCAGGATGCCCATGCTACTTAGAACTTGGGGAACCGGACGGAAACCGTGCCCACAAGATCGGCCTGCAACGTTTTGCCTTTTTCCACGTGTTCGCTTCTGCCCTGCTGCACCTGGGCCGGGCTTCGCGCCAGGTAATAGACGCCGAGGCTCGTCCCCTCCTGAGCCATGTTCCGGTCGATGTAGGCTAGCGAGTACTGTCTCTCTTCGACCTTCGCGCTGCTGAGCACCCAGCCGACGCACTCGCCCCGCTCATTCAGCACGGCGTCATCGGGCCGGATGGGGCGGATGCCCTTCGTGCCGGG
>Ga0315296_10003333_pt1 | contig 13461 bp, 8 predicted proteins | sample YL17G14_18_MG_FD_203921 | JGI IMG/M metagenome (GOLD analysis project Ga0315296, IMG submission 203921) | Sediment microbial communities from Yellowstone Lake, YNP, Wyoming, USA - YL17G14_18 | ecosystem: Environmental > Aquatic > Freshwater > Lake > Sediment | place: USA: Wyoming | collected... | reverse complement strand
GCCACCATCACCTCCGTCAGGACCACCAAGAGGCACAAACTTCGCCCGATGAAAGCTCACCGCACCATCTCCCCCATCCCCACCTCTGACATCAATCTTTGCTATATCTATCACAACCTACCTCACATTACTATTATAAACTATGCCAGAGATATTATATAAGTATGTAAGCAATAATAGATAATAACCTGGTGACGAAGTGCAGAGTAGGTAGGGAAAGCTTGGGCATAATTGCGCGCTAGAAAGCAAAAGGCGGTGCCCAAGCAGTGAAAATAAAGTGCGTCTCGGCCTAAATGGGGGCAAAATATGGCACACTTGCTAAAAAGCGTTTTAAAATAAAAGCGGGGAGTTTATGCACACATTGAGGCAATCTTGCACACAATTTGCCAGTTTATGCACTTCTTTATGTCTCTTGGTGCCTGTGCCGGGTGCAGAAATGCGATTAGGAGGTGCCTTTGGAGTACAATAGCTCTCTGATGTCCAACACGTCGCGGCGTAATTGAGGGCTGATATTCATCCCGGTTGCGATCTTTTCGTAGCCGCGGAGGATCGCTGAGTGGTCTCTGCCGCCGAGGTGCCTGCCGATCTCAGCAAAGGGACAGCCTATCTCCTCTCTGACGAGGTAAACAGCAATATGGCGAGCCAAGGCTGTGGGCTTGTCCCGCTTCTTGCCCCCCAGTGCGTCGGGCTCAAGTTCGAAGTATTTGGCCACGGTTTCGATGATGACCAGCGGCCTTAGCTTACGGCGGGGCCCGGGATCGGGGAACTCGGTAAGGGCTTGGCTAGCAAGTTCTAGCGTAAGTGGTGCCTTGGTCAGTCTGGCGAAGGCCACTACCCGGTTTAGCGACCCCTCAAGCTCTCGAATACTCTTCTGAGCCTTGCGCGCAATTAAATCCATAACCTCCTGCGGTATTGCTACTCCCTGTTCCTCTGCCTTGGCTTGAAGAATGGCAAGGCGAGTCTCAAGGTCTGGAGACTGAATATCAGTTATCAGTCCCCAGCTGAAGCGCGAGCGCAACCGGTCTTCCAACAGAGGCATAGATTTTGGCGGCCGGTCGCTGCTGATCACGATCTGGCGGTTGTCATTGTGCAGGTCATTAAAGGTGTGGAAGAAACCCTCCTGGGTCTGTTCTTTGCCGATGAGGAAGTGGATGTCATCCACAAGCAGAACATCCACGCCTCGATACTTCTGGCGAAAATCCTCTGTCTTCTGCTCCCGGATCGCCTTTATGAACTCGTTGGTAAACTGTTCGGTGCTCACATAGAGCGCTCTGAGCTTCATGTCCGAAACCAGATGTCCAATGGCCTGTAGCAGGTGTGTCTTTCCCAACCCCACCCCGCCATAAATGAATAGCGGGTTGTAAACCCGACCCGGCTTCTCTGCCACCGCGAGTGCAGCGGCGTGCGCCAGGCGATTACAACTGCCGACGATGAAGGATTGAAAAGTATACTTGGGATTAAAGGTGCAGAGATTCATCTTGTTGCTGCTATTGACAAGGCCTGCTGAAGAGGAATATCCAACACCGGCTTTGGCCGTTCCCTTGGCTGCTTTGCTCTGCTGAGCGGGTTGGATTTGAAACCGAACCTTTAAATCCTGGCCTGAGACTGAGATAAGGGTTTTCCTGATCAGCGACTGCAAACGATTTTCCAGCCACTCCACAGCAAAAGGTGATGAGACACCAACTACAAGGTGACCATCTTGGTAAGCGAGGCCTACGGTTTCTCTGAGCCACGTATCGTAGTTCGTCTTTGTTACTTGTAGTTGCAACTCCCCAAGCACCGCCTCCCAAATTTCTCTGGCTGACCTCTGTTTCAAACGTTCCTCCGAGTTCCGGAGATAAACCATGGAAATTCTAGTAGAATTTTGCGAGTGCCCCTTGCCAGGGACAACGAGGAAGAGCCATTCTAGAGACTTTAGCAAAGGCCCTTATCTTCTGCATCCCGCTCCCCAACTTGTTATCATCATCGGAGCCATTTCCGCGGCGCCATTAAATCAAGGGCTGAAGAAATATGACATAAGCAAACACCCTTGGGGTTAAGAGCGGGAACGCCACACACGATAGCAGAAACTCGGCCGCGGGTCAAGGGTTTTTTGCACAACTTTTGCCCAATTTTTGAAACTTCTTTTTTATCCATTCTTACATTATTTTGGCAATAAATCTCAGGGTTAGTTGTTGATGCTGCTCGCCGATGATAGAATGTCGGAGGGGGGAGAATGCGCATCGTTTTCATGGGTGCCGCTGAGTTTGGCTTGCCAACACTGGAGCTGCTTATCCGCAGCGAGCACCATCTGGTTGCGGTCTATACCCAACCTGATAAGCCCGCGGGCAGGGGGCGTGCCCCGGCCTTCCCTGTGGTGAAAAAGGTGGCTCTGGAGCACGGGGTGACAGTAGTCCAGCCTGCCAGCTTCAAGGAGGCTGGTGTCAGGGAGTTTTTGGCTCGCTTGCGCCCCGATGTCATTGTGGTGGCTGCTCTGGGCAAGATCTTGCCTGTGGAGGTGCTTGCCCTGCCTCCATTTGGCTGCCTTAACCTTCATCCCTCCCTTCTTCCACGGCATCGCGGTCCTTCGCCAGTGCAGGGGGCGATTCTTGCTGGCGATGAGTGGACTGGGGTCAGCATCATGCTAATGGAGGAGGGTGTTGATAGCGGGCCTATCCTCTCACAGCGCAAGGTCGCCATTGAGCCTCAGGATACGACACAGATGCTCACCAGAAAGCTGGCCCAAATTGTAGCTCAGCTCTTAGAGGAAACGCTGCCCCTCTGGCTTTCCCGTAGCCTTACCCCCCAACGCCAATCGGCGGAGGGTGCTACCTATACCAAGCTTATTTCCAAGGAGGAGGGAGAAATCGATTGGCATCTGTCCGCCGTCGAGCTTTGGCGCCGGGTGAGAGCCTTTTATCCCTGGCCCGGTTGTTATACTAGGTGGCAGGGGAGAATGGTCAAGGTCTTGGAGGCCATCCCTCTTCCTGGTCGTGGAGAGCCGGGGCGGGTCAGGGCGGTAGCGCCTGGTGCCGGCGCTGCTCTAGGGGTTGAGACTGGTGATGGAATCCTCGGGTTGCTTCGGGTTCAGCTTGAAGGCAAGAGCGCGATGTTGGCTGAGGAGTTCTCCCGCGGGCAAAGGGGGTTTGTGGGGAGCATGCTAGCCAGCCCTCGCCGGCAATAGATTAAGCTAATGGCCGTTTTATGCCTCTTCCGCTTTCTCTTCCTCTTCCTCCTCAACCTCAGGAGCTGCCTCCGCCTTTACCTTCACTTCCTCTACAGGAACGCGGGCCTCTTCGATGTAGGCCACAACCGTATCAGGGTCGGTGAGAACCTCAAGCTTAGGGCTCACCGCGATGTCCCTGAGATGGATTGCTTGACCTACCTCCTCCAGCACCGATAGGTCGACCTCGATGCTTCGGGGCAGATCTGTAGGCAGGCCTTCCACGTGGAGGGAGGTCAGGTTCTGGATTAGCATCGCCCTATGCCGCTTCGCTGCCGGGGCCTCGCCGATGAAGATAAACGGTATCTGCGCCCTCAATTTGTGGGTTACCTCGATCTGGAAGAAGCCTACATGGAGCAGGGCGCCAGTTAACGGGTGGCGCTGAATATCTCGAATCATCACCAGTCTCGGCTTCTTGTCCCCATCAACCCTGAGGGTGATGAGGGCGTTCCTTCCCACCCTGCCGATGAGGCGCTCGAGGAGGCTGGACTCTACCTCGAGGGCGATGGACTCGATCTTCGGTCCATAAAGGTTGGCTGGGGTCAGCCCCAGGCGGCGCAGAAACCTGACCTTCTTTCCCAGGGTATCTCTGATTTTGACTTTGAGTTCCTCTTTCTTTTCCACTTCTACCTCCCCTTGAAGGTGGGCTCTCTCTTTTCTAGCCAAGCCCGAGGCCCTTCCTTAGCATCCTCGGTGTTCAGCGCGATGAGCATCGCTTTTTGGTGCTCCTCCAGAGCTTTTTCTAGGTCAAGTTCAAAGCAGTGGTAGACGAGGCGCTTCGCCAGCCTGATAGCTATTGCGGGCCCCTTTGCCAGTCTGGTTGCCAGCTCCTTTGTCGCCGCCTCGAGCTCATCGTGGGCAACCACCTTACTCACATAGCCAATACGCAGCGCCTCTTGGGCGTCGATCATCCTCCCTGTCCAGATCAATTCGCAGGCGTTAGCTATGCCCACAATGCGAGGCAGAAAATAGCAGCCCCCGGCAGCTGGGGGGAGTCCCATTCTTACATAGGCCATGCTGAACTTGGCTCGCTCCGAGGCGATCCTGATATCGCACATGCTGGCATAATCCATCCCTCCCCCCACAGCTGGCCCATTGATCGCTCCGATATAGGGCTTGTCCAGGGCTGCCAGGACACTGGCGATGTTCTGCTCCCTGTGTTTCGATTTCGCGAAAGGGGAGAAAGACTCGAATTCATCCTCACCGTACCTCATGTCCCTTCCGGCGCAGAAAGCACGCCCTGCTCCTGTGAGCACCACCGCCTTAACCTGGTCATCATTAGTGGCATCCTCCATTGCTATCATCCACTCCTTGGCCATCGTTGCCGTAAGGGCGTTTAACGCCCGGGGGCGGTTAAGGGTTATGGTGGCGATGCTGTCCTCTTTGTTATACAGTATATCCCTAAATTCCATAATCTACCCCCTTGCCCAAAGGACGCTCGGAAAGCTGATCACAGAGATTATACTACTGCGCCTAAGGCCCGTCCAGTTATTGGCCGAAAATTGACACCTTGGGTGGGGTGAAGTATAATCTTCCAAGCAATGCCAAAAAGAACCTATCAACCAAAGAGGATACCAAGAAAGCGGGAGCATGGGTTCCTCGCACGAATGGCGACGAGGGGTGGCCGTGCCGTGTTGAAGCGGAGGCGGCTTAAAGGGCGGAAGCGGCTCACGGTGTGAGATGGGGAGAGAAAGGCGACTGACTAAGGAAACACAGTTTCAGGCTGTGATTAGTAACGGGAGGTCCTGGGCTAATAGCTTGGTGGTGCTGAGGGCGTTGCCCAACGAACTGGGATGGACTCGATATGGCTTTGCTGCGGGAAAGCGACTGGGCAAGGCGGTGGTGCGAAATCGAGCGAAGCGGCTGCTTCGGGAGGGGGTCAGGTTGACACCGATAAAAGATGGCTGGGACATGGTGTTCATCGCCCGCCCCGCAGCCGCTGAGGCCGATTATCATACCTTGAGGAGGGCTGTAGAGGAATTAGTATCCCGGGCTCGACTTTTAGCTGATGGGGAGGTTTCGATGAGGAAAGAGGCGTGAAGAGGATTGCCTTAAGTTTGATCCGATGTTATCAGTCGACTATTTCTCAGGTGACCTACCCCTCCTGCCGCTTTGTCCCTTCCTGTTCTCAGTATACCTTTGAGGCTATCGAGAAGCATGGGTTTTTGAGGGGTGTTTGGATGGGGGCAAAGCGCCTTGCTCGTTGCCATCCTTTGCATCGCGGTGGGTTTGACCCTGTGCCCTGATGCCCCGGCTCCTCCGCCAATAGTTTGGTATTTATGAAACCGAAGTTGTGGCTCATTTTTGCTCTGCTTATTGCAGGTTGCCTGCTTCTTTCGGCATGCACCGGCGGTGGTTCCAAGGGATGGTCGGGACCAGTGGTGGTTGAACAGGTGGGGGAAGAAGGCCCCTATGATGTCCTCTATGTCGGCACTAGGGAGGGGAAGGTTCTCAGAGGTGTCTTGGCTAGCGACCCTGAGCCTCACTTGGCCCTCCGCGAATGGTTTCCAAAGCGGGGTGAGCCGGGTCTTGGCGGCGGTGAAATGGGCGGCTTCCTTTCCTGTGCTCCCTCGTTGCCAGAGGGCATCTATAGCACGCCTTTCGTCGCAGATAGCGTTGTCTATATCGGCACCTATGGTGGCAAGGTCTATGCCATCGATGCTCAAGATATGACAGAGAAATGGGAATACCCTGAGAAGGGAGATATAGGTCACATTGTCGGGAGCCCGGTGGTTGAGGGCGGTGTCCTCTATATAGGCTCCTCTAATGGAAAGCTCTATGCCATAGATGTCGAAACCGGGAAGGATGCCTGGTCGCCCTTTGAAACCGGGGATGATATCTGGGCAACACCTGCGGTTCACGGTGGCGTGGTCTATATCGGCTCCTTGGACCATAACCTTTATGCCATAGATGCCGAAACCGGCGCAGAGATGTGGAAATTTCCCACTGGAGGGGCTATTGGTTCCACCCCTTTGATCTATAACGATACCATCTACATCGGCTCCTTTGATAGCAAGTTCTACGCCATCAACCTCGATGGTAGTGAGAAGTGGCGCTTTGATGGGGCGGGCAACTGGTTTTGGAGCAAGGCTGTGGTCAATGATGATATTATTATCGTTGGCTGTCTTGACCACCGAGTTTATGCCCTTGATGCCGGAAGCGGGGAGCAGGCCTGGCCGCCCTTTGAAACTGAGGGGCAGATTCGGGCCGATCTTGCTCTTGCCGGTGACCTGGTCATTATTGGCTCCGAGGATGACAAGGTTTATGCTCTGGATGCCGGCACCGGGGAGCAGGCGTGGCGTTTGCCCTTTGTCGCCGATGGTCACATCCGGGCCCCGCTTTTTGCTGCCAAGGATATGGTCTTTGTCTATACGACTGCCGGAACCCTTTACGCTTTGAACGCAGAGGATGGCAAAAAGCTGTGGGACGAAGTTACTCGTGAGCCCTGAGGTAAAGTTTAGGTCATGGTAGAACTCTGGAATTTTATCCTGCTCCAACCGATGCTCAATTTCTTGGTCATTTTGTCCCACGTGCTGTTTAGTAGCTTTGGGCTGGCCATTATTGGCCTCACCATTATTGTCCGCCTCGCCATGCTACCCGTTACCCTAAGACAGCTCCGCTCCTCCAGGGCGATGAGCACGCTCCAGCCCAAGTTACAGGAGATTCAGAAGAAGTTTGGCAAGGATCGCCAGAGGCTGCAGCAGGAGGTATCGAAGCTTTACAAAGAGGCTGGCGTAAGCCCTATGGGTTGCATATGGCCGCTACTAATTCAGCTCCCCATCTGGATTGCCCTCTACCAGTCGATCCTGAAAGCAGTGGCAGCAAGCCCTGAGGAGCTATTGGGGCTCTCCCAAAGGCTCTATTCTCTTCCCATTCTCCATCAAACAGTGCCGCTGGAGTCAGGGTTCCTATGGCTCAACCTTGGTCGTCCCGACTCCTTCTATATCATGCCCATCCTTGTCGGGGGCACGATGTGGATCCAGCAGAAGATGATGACCATGCCCACTGCCGATCCCAGGCAACAGTCGATGAGCCGGACTATGCTTTGGCTGATGCCCCTTATGTTTGTCTTCTTTACCATGCAGTTCCCCGCTGGTCTAGCTCTGTTCTGGCTCATCTCCAATGTTATCGGCGTAGTGATGCAGTACTTCATCACTGGTTGGGGAGGGCTTGAGGGCACTATCTTGAGGTGGAAGGCTAGGTTGACTCGAGCCCCGGCCCCTGAAGTCCCGGTGGCGGCACCCACTGTGGCGGCGCCAGAAAAAGCGTTAGCGCCGGAAAAGGCGACACAAGAAAAGAGGCCTGAGCATGGAAAGTCTGGAGGTAAGCGCAAAGACCGTAGAAGACGCCATCGAACTCGCCCTAAAAGAGCTCGGCGTTCCTCATGAACAGGTGGAGGTGGTGGTCCTCAAAAAGGGCAAGCCCGGCTTTTTGGGCTTTGGTGCTGAGGAAGCCAGGGTAAGGGTGACAAAGCTTCCATCACCGGAGGCGGAGCGCACCTCGGTCATCCTGGCTAAGGAGATGCTGCAGAGGCTTCTCGATCTGATGAAGGTCTCTGCTTCTGTTGCCGTAAAGGAATCTCCGTCAGCATCGATGATCGGGCGTGCCCCTATTGCCTTTGATATTAGAGGCGAGGACTTGGGCATCCTCATCGGGAGGCGGGGGCAGACCCTATCCTCTCTGCAGTACGTTGTCTACCTTATGATGAGCCATCAGATGAAGGCTCGGGTGCACTTAAGCATTGATGTGGAGGGCTATCGCGAGCGGAGGCAGGAGGCACTGCGCAATCTGGCGCTGCGCATGGCGGAGCGGGTCAAATCTAGCGGACAGTCTATTACCCTAGAGCCGATGCCGGCCAGCGAGCGCCGCATCATCCACCTGGCGCTGCAAGACTATCCCGGCGTGACCACTCAAAGCAGCGGCGAGGGCGAGGCTCGCAAGGTAACCATCCTTCCCTAACGGTAGCGGTCAAAACTTGACTTTATCTCTGGTGGATGTTAATCTCTAATAGCAAAGGCAGTGACGGAGAAGAGTAGGGGGAGAAGGCGTTCAGCGAGTCTGGTATGGTGGAAGCAGATGCGGCCTTCCTCCTGAAGATCCCTCCCGAGCCGCCAACCGAACGGTGAGAGATTGAAGCTGGGCACCTAGTAGATTTGGCCGGTTTTGTCAGCCGTTATCGATGACGAAGGCATAGTTGTGTCTTAAAGAGGGCCCCGATCATTGGGGAATGAGGGTGGTACCGCGGGTGCATTAAGCCCGTCCCTAAGGGATGGGCTTTTTTGTGTTATAGAGGAGTTACATGTTTAAGCCAGTAGCAAGCAAGGTGAACCTTCCGGAGCTGGAGAAGCGCATCCTCGACTTTTGGAGGGAGAAGCGCATCTTTGAAAAGAGCATCGAGAAGCGAAAAGAAGGGTCTCTCTTCATATTCTATGAGGGGCCGCCGACGGCAAATGCCAGCCCTGGGGTGCACCATGTCCTTTCCCGGGTGTTCAAGGATGTCATCCCTCGCTACAAGGCAATGAAGGGATACAACGCCCCACGCAAGGCAGGCTGGGATACCCACGGACTCCCGGTGGAGCTGGAGGTGGAAAGGGAGCTTGGGTTTTCTTCCAAGGCTGAAATCGAAAGCTATGGTGTTTCCCGGTTCAACGAGCGCTGCCGTCAGAGCGTGTTTCGCTATCAAAAGGAGTGGGAGGAACTCACCGAGAGAATTGGTTTTTGGGTCGATATGGAGCACCCCTACATCACCTTAGATAATGGCTATATCGAGTCCTGCTGGTGGGTGATCAAGCAGCTATGGGAGAAGGGGCTTATCTACCAGGGCTATAAGGTAACCCCCCACTGCCCCCGATGCGGCACCTCGCTCTCATCCCACGAGGTCGCCCTGGGCTACGAGGAGACCGATGACCCCTCGGTCTGGATAAAGTTCAAGCTAACTGCAGCATCCAAAAATACATTAACTGGCAAGCTTGGCCTCGAACAGGATAGTGTTGACACTTTCTTTCTTGTTTGGACCACAACTCCTTGGACCTTGTTGGGTAACACTGCCCTTGCTGTGGCAAAGGATGCCGAGTATGTCTTGGTCGAATTCAAAGGGAGGGCAGGTGATGAACGTCTGATTTTGGGCAAGGCACTCTTGGAAAGCGCCGTAAAGGATGAATGTGAGGTTGTCGCCACTCTAAGAGGTAAGGACCTGCTAGGCCTAGAATATGAGTGTCTCTACGATCTCTTGGCTCTCTCGGGTGACGACTTTCCATATGTGTTCAAATTCACTGAAGGGGAGACGCGCCCAAGGTATGATCTGGACTTGACGGAACTAGGTCAATATCAAGTGGTCGCTGGAGAGTTTGTGTCCATGGAAGATGGCACAGGCATTGTTCACATTGCTCCAGCCTATGGTGAAGTAGATATGGAACTGGGGCGGAAGGAAAGTCTGTGGTTTCTACATCCTGTGCGTTTGTCAGGCAAAATGGATGATACCCTAGTGAAATTCAGCGGCCTCCCTGTAAAGGATGCTGACCCCCTCATCCTCGAAGACCTGAAGTCCCGGGGGCTGCTCTACCGCAGCGAGACCATCCGCCATACCTATCCCTTCTGCTGGCGCTGCGAAACACCCCTCCTCTATTATGCCAAGCCCTCGTGGTATATCAGGACCACGGCGAAAAAGGACAGGCTTATCGCCGCAAATGAGGAGATCAATTGGTATCCGGAGCACATAAAATACGGGCGCTTCGGCGACTGGCTGGAGAACAATGTTGACTGGGCCTTCTCTCGGGAGCGCTACTGGGGGACGCCCCTTCCTATTTGGCAGTGCCAATCCTGTAGCGCCTATGAATGCATAGGTGGCATTGAGGAACTGAGAGGCAAAGAGGGGCTCACTGGCTTGGAGGATACTCTGGACCTTCATCGCCCGTTTGTTGACCGGGTCAGCTTCGCCTGCCCCAAATGCCAGGGGGTGATGGTGCGCCTGCCTGAGGTTCTGGATGCCTGGTTTGACTCGGGGGCGATGCCCGTTGCCCAGTGGCATTATCCCTTCGAAAATAGGGAGCTTTTCCACAAGTTTTTCCCCGCCGACTATATCTGCGAGGCGGTGGATCAGACCCGGGGCTGGTTCTATACCCTCCATGCCCTGTCAACGCTACTTTTTGACCGCCCCTGCTTCAGGAATGTGATCTGCCTCGGCCACATCCTCGATGCCCAGGGGGAGAAGATGAGCAAGTCCAAGGGGAATGTGGTTGACCCCTGGCTCATCCTCAAAAATCAAGGCGCTGATGCCCTGAGGTGGTACCTTATCACCTCATCGCCGGCGGGAAATGTGCGCCGCTTCTCTATGGAGCTGGTGGGCGAGGCGTTGCGAAGGTTCCTTTTGACCCTGTGGAATGTCTATTCCTTCTTCGTCACCTATGCCAACATCGACAAATTCGGCCCCCGCTCTGTTGCTGAGGTTCGTTATCAATCGGAGCTTGACCGCTGGATCCTCTCCGAGCTCAACCTGCTTATCGATGAGGTGACCACAACTTTGGAGGGCTACGATCCCACTGCTGCTGGGCGCAGGATTCAGGGCTTCGTTGACGACCTCTCCAATTGGTATGTGAGGAGATCGAGGCGGCGCTTCTGGAAGAGCGAGAGCGATGCCGACAAATTGGCAGCCTATACCACCCTCTACCATTGTCTGGTCACCCTGTCCAAGCTCCTCGCCCCCTTCACTCCCTTCGTCGCCGAAGAGATTTACCAGAACCTGGTGCGCTCGTTTTATCCTGAGCAGCCTGAGAGCGTTCATCTGGCGGAATATCCCGTCGCTGACCTCTCCCGGGTCGATGAACAGCTGGCAAGCGACATCCGCCTAGCGATGAAGGTGGCAAGCCTGGGTCGGGCGGTGAGGAGCAATGCCGGGATCAAGGTGCGTCAGCCGTTGGCAAAGGTTCTGGTGAAGGCGAGGTCTAAAGGCGAGCGTGAAGGGCTGGAGCGAGTTGCTGCTCAAATCCTGGAGGAACTCAATGTCAAGGAAATAGCCTGCTTCGAGGATGAACGGGAATTGGGGGAAAAGGGCTACGCCATGGTCGAGGAGGCTGGCTATACCGTGGCCATTGACACCAAGATCAGTCCCGACCTTGCCGATGAGGGCATGGCGCGGGAGCTGGTGCATCGCCTGCAGACAATGCGTAAGAAAGCCGACTTCGACATCGCCGACTACATTGTCACCTACTATCAAGGCGGGGAAATGATAAAGCGAGTGATAACTGGCTTCGCCCCCTACATCAAGCAAGAGACCCTTTCCCGGGACCTCATTGAAGGGGTTCCTGAGAAGGAAGCCTATACCGAGAGCCACCGCATCGATGGCGAGGAGGTGGTGCTGGGGGTAAGAAGGTGTTAAGGAAAGCCGAAACTTCCCCGCTCTAGTTAGAAGCGCGGCCTTTCGGCAAGGATGGCCGAGGTGGTATTCTGGTTGCTCCCACGAAGGTAGGTAATCTCCACCCTATCGCCGATCTCGCGGGCGCGGATGGCAAGCACCACATCATCAGCAGATGTTACCCTCTGGCCGTCAAAGCGGATGATGACATCGAACGGCCTGAGCCCTGCCTTTTCAGCGGGGCTGCCCGCTTCCAGACTCCAGATCAGGGCTCCCTCATTAGTGGCTAGATCATAATTTTGGGCGATGCTCGGTGTGACTGTGATAACCGAGATGCCAAGGTAGGGTCGGGTGACGTATCCCTTCTCGATAAGTTCCTGAGCCACGCTCTTGGCAGTACTGGAGCTTATGGCGAAGCCAACACCCGAAACCTCAACAGCAGTTATCTTGGCGGTGTTGATGCCTACAACTTCACCTTGAAGGTTGACCAGTGGCCCCCCGCTGTTGCCTGGGTTGATGGCGGCATCGGTCTGGATAACATCGTAGAGGGTGACCCCATTCTGTTCTTGGATGGTGCGCCCCAGGGCGCTGATCACCCCCACGGTGACGGTGGGCCCGCCAGGCAGGTCCAAGGCGTTGCCGATGGCCACCACCCATTCGCCAACTTCGAGTTTGCTCGAGTCACCAAAAGAGGCAGTGGGCAGGTTATCCCCTTCGATCTTGATCACCGCCAGGTCAGTCAGGGGGTCTGTGCTGACTATTGTGGCATCAAAGCTTCGCCCATCGGGGATGGTTACTGTTATACTTTCGGCTCCTTCGACCACATGGTTATTGGTAACTATATAGCCCCTGTCATCGATGATGACCCCGGAGCCGGCCTTCTCTTCGGGCACTGGTTGAAGAAAGATGTTGTACCCTACAGTTCCTACAATTATCGAGGCCACCGCTGGTTTCACTAATTCGACAACATCAGTGATACCAGGCAGAACCGGCGGTGTGGTGGGGGTGACGGTGGCTGTGGGCGGGTTCCCTCCTGCAGAGCCGCAACTGGCTACCGCCAGCCCCAGAATCAAGACCACAACTGCCAGCAACACCCTGGCTCTAGCCATGGGCTTAACTCCTCTTTGCTATTGATCGGCTTTCGCCAATACCTAACCTATTTTAGCACCCTCAGCCCCCGCTGATAAGGGCCCGGTAATTTCACACCTTTGGCAACTTAGCCAGCGCCTCCTCTACCTTCTCCTTGGGGTATTCATAGTCCCTGAGCTTGCCCGTGAGGAACTCATCGTAGGCACCCAGGTCGAAGTGCCCGTGCCCGCTGAGCGCCAAGAGAATGGTCTTTTTCTCCCCTGACTCCCTGCATTTAAGTGCCTCATCGATGACTACCTTGATCGCATGGGCGGGCTCGGGGGCGGGGATATGCCCCTCAGCGCGAGCGAACTGGACGGCAGCGCTGAAGACGGGAACCTGATGCACCGCTCTGGCTTCAATCAGCCCCAATCGGTGAAGGTGGCAAATGATGGGCGCCATCCCGTGATAGCGCAGCCCGCCGGCATGAACTGGGGGTGGCACGAAGGAATGGCCAAGGGTGTACATCTTGATCAGGGGAGTGAGCATAGCCTCATCGCCGAAGTCGTAGGCATAAGGTCCCCGGGTAACAGTGGGACAGGCCTCAGGCTCGACGCAGATGATTTGTAGCTTCGGCTTCTTTCCTTTAATTTTATCCCTAACAAAGGGCAGGAGAATCCCGGCGAAATTCGAGCCGCCGCCGATGCAGCCAACAATGATGTCAGGATAGGCATCGATCTTCTCCAGTTGCTTTTTGGCCTCCTGCCCCACTATGGTCTGATGCAGAAGAACGTGGTTGAGGACGCTTCCCAGGGAATACTTGGTATCATCGCGGCCGACG
>Ga0315296_10003332_pt1 | contig 13464 bp, 19 predicted proteins | sample YL17G14_18_MG_FD_203921 | JGI IMG/M metagenome (GOLD analysis project Ga0315296, IMG submission 203921) | Sediment microbial communities from Yellowstone Lake, YNP, Wyoming, USA - YL17G14_18 | ecosystem: Environmental > Aquatic > Freshwater > Lake > Sediment | place: USA: Wyoming | collected... | reverse complement strand
TTGAGGTTCGCGGACGTCGCGCTCCTGCCGGTCAAGGGCCGGATGCGCACCGTCCTCCAGGTGCGGGGTAAGGGGGACAAACTACGGGCGGTCCCCATCTCCGATGCGCTGGCGAACGGGTTGGACGGTTGGGCGGCCGAGGCCGGCGCCGGGCGGGTGCTCAGGAGCGTGGACCAGGGCGGGCGTTTGGCCGCCAGCATGTCCCAGGCGGCGATCTTCGACGTGGTGCGGGCGCGGGGGGCGCTGATCGGCAAGCCGGACCTGGCTCCCCACGACCTGCGGCGGACGTTCGCCCAGTTAGGGTACGAGGCGGATGTTCCGCTGGTGCAGATTTCCAGGCTGTTGGGGCACTCCAGTGTCACGACGACGCAGCGGTACCTCAACCTGGACCTGGACTTGACGGTGACGGCGAGCGATTTTGTACCATTTTGAGACTCAGTCAATGAAATACTTGGTCGGGCTTTCGGGCGGGAAGGATAGTACGGCCACAATGCTGTGGGTAATCCATGAAAGTGGCTATGATCCACAGGATGTGATTTTCAACTTCACAGACACAGGTAATGAGGCACCATGTACTTATGATTATATCCATTTCCTGTCTGCCTACGTGGAGCGATCAAGATATACACCCATTGTCTGGCTCAAACCGGAATTGGACTTCTTCGAGTTGGCACACAAGAAGGGACGTTTCCCATCCATAAAGGCCAGGTTTTGTGCCGAGCATCTGAAGATAAAGCCGCTGCAAGCCTACATTGCTGGGATCAATGACGAGGTAGTTTCTATTTCTGGCGTGCGCGCCGACGAGAGCGCGCGGCGGTCCCAATTGCCCGAACGGGCATTCGACAAGGCCGGCTACCAAGTTTTCCGCCCTATCCTCTCATGGTCAGAGCGGGATGTATTCGCATATTTGCGGCGGTGGGACGTGCCGCGAAACCCGCTGTATGATATGGGATTCTCGCGGGTAGGCTGTTTTCCTTGTGTGAATGCCCGCAAGCGCGAGATCCGCTTGATTGCTACCCATTTTCCGGAAGTCATAGACAGGATTCGGGAGGAGGAAAAGGACGGACATACCTTCTTTGCCCGCAAGTTTGTGCCAGAGGCGCATAGAAAACATATCTTTGGGCGCAATCGCTGGCTTGTCCCGTCTATTGATGACGTGGTACGGTGGTCTTTCACGGCGCGCGGTGGGAAGCAGTTTGCATTGCCAGAAGACGGCAAAACACTTGTGGCGTTGGAAAGCCTGGGCCGGGACCTGATGACAGTGGCGAGTAACCTTGTGCCGTTCTAGGGCTGTGGCGTTAGGGTCGTAATCTCATAGAAGGGTGATTGATGATAGAACGAGATGATTGGCGTGGCTTATACCGAGAGGGTTGGAGCAAGAACATCGTACCAGAAGCCTTCTCGCATCCGGCGAAGTTTCGGCCGGCCGTGGTCCGGCGTATCTATGCTTACCTACTGGAGCGAGGATACATTCAGCCTGGCGCAATGATCCTGGACCCCTTCGGTGGCGTCGCCCTCGGCGCATTGGAGGCTATGCGACTGGGGATGTACTGGGTGGGCGTAGAACTGGAGGCCCGCTTCGTCAACCTGGGCCAGCAGAACATTGACCTATGGAATCGCAAGTATGGCACTATGCCAGGATGGGGCCAGGCTACTATCCTCCAGGGTGACAGCCGCCACCTGTGCGAGGTGCTGGCAGGGGCGGGGTTCGCGGGGGCGGTATCTAGTCCGCCCTACATTACAGGTGGACACCACAACGGCGTATTCACAACTTGGGGCGGTGACCCGACGAGGCAGGGGGGCTGTGCTCAGTGGGCAACGAGAGAAGGCGGATACGGTGACGCCAGCGGCAACCTCGGCAACTTACCCGAAGGCGACGCGCCGCGGGTGCCGCAGGCAGGGGCGGTGGTATCAAGTATGCCGTTTAGTCCCACTAGATCTCAGATGATTGGCCAGCACCAAGGCACACGTGATTACTATCGCAAAAAGAATACTGTACCAGAGGCATTGTTTTCTAGGGGCAACCTCGGCAACCTGCCCGCCGGTGAGTCGCCCTGTGCCGCCGTCGTATCCTCAATGCCTTTTACGAACTCTCTCGCCTCTGACGATCCCGACCGGCGCGGTGGCCTTTTCCGCGACCCGAAGCGACGCGGCGACAGGAACATGACGGGTGAGTATGGCGCGAGTGAGGGGCAGATAGGCGCGATGAGGGAGGGCGAGCCGCCGAGTGCGGTTATATCCTCAATGCCCTACATTGACAGCGTGAACCAGAGCGTGCAAGCCAACGATGCACGGGCCGGGATAGACCGCAAGGCACAGGCGGGCGTTGACGTATCCAGGGCGGTCAATGTCGGCGGGCCGAATAGCGTGTTGAATCAGCCGCAGGTGTATGGCGCAACTCCTGGCCAGCTTGGCGCGATGACGGAAGGGCAGCCGGTACAGGTACAGGCGAGTGTGTCAAGTTCGCCATGGGAAGCGTCACTTGATAGATGTGTTGTTGACAAGGATGCACGAAGGCAGTTTGCGCGTGAGCAGGGCATATCAAATGCTGAATTTGTTTCGCCGATTGACACGGAGCGCATTGGAAAACGTAACCAAGAATACGGGCGGACTGCAGGCCAACTCGGCACCAGATCTGGCGCCACATTTTGGGAAGCATCCGCCGAGATCATGCGCCAGGTGTACCAGGTCCTTGTACCTGGCGGGTACACGGCGTGGGTTTGCAAGGCGTTCGTGCGAAAAGGGGCGCTGGTGGACTTCCCCGGCCAGTGGCAGGCGTTGGGCGAGTCGTGCGGATTCGAGACGATAGCGATTATCCGCGCCTGGCTGGTGGAGGATCAGGGCGCGCAATTTACCCTGGACAACGGCCTGGATATACGCAAGGTCGAACGAAAGGCTTTCTTCCGCCGACTCCAGGAGTTCAAGGCCCGCGCTGCCGAATTCTGGAAGTCATTGGAGCGAGATGACAAGGCCTATTATCTGTGGCAGGCCCACTACGCACTCTGGGTACACTACTCTGCGCGAATGCTGGAGGATATTACCGACGGCGAACCTCCTCGCCCTACATGCGCCAGGATTACGGCAGTCGCACAGGCCAGTGCGTACCGGGATGCAGGAGAACCCGGCATCGAGACGGCTACGCAGATAGATCATGAAGTTATATTGATACAACGCAAGGCATAGTGTGACAGGTGACGTAAAGAGCCATATACGCAACCTGCAACCCTGTGAGTTTGGGAACGCAATTGCACAAAACCCCTCACCTATTCGTTTTATAGATAGTAGGTTGAATATCTCAGGAAGGGGCAATGGCGATGGTTATTCTCAATGCAACCGATGAAGAAATCAAAGAGCGGATTCTGGCCGACTTCATAGCGGCCTGGAACCGCAATTATGGCGGGAGCGGCGGGCGGATGACCCTAAAGCGAATCGAGCGGGAAGCGGTTCTTTATCCTGCCCCACATGAGCAGGACATCATAGTCGAACCAGAGAACGTAGCCCCCATGGGCTTAGGAACATAATCGCATAGGAAAGGGGGATAACGGGATTGCACAAAACGCCCTGCTCGTTCGTTCTATAAGTAGGAAAAGGAGGATCAATGGGTGACTTCAAGAATTACGTAGGATCGCTGACCAGGGTATTGGCCGGTGTCGAGGAGTTCGATGATTACATCGTCTCACTCGCCAAGATGCTTGGGTGCAATGTAGACGTGAAAGGGGCTGAGAATCCGCGGCTGGCCCTATCGACCAGGATCGCACTCGCCATTATGACCTTGCAGGAGGGAGCAGCGAGAGGCCGGGTAGAGTGGATTCCTTTGGCGGATTGTCTGCCGGAGATCGGTATCCGCGTCCTGATGCGTCTAGAATATCCATCAGGCCTGATCCGTATCTGTCTCGGTGAGCGCTTCGATCAGGAGTATTGGCGTGATGAGGATTCGCGCTACGTGGTGATTCCGGCCTGCTTTGTCTCTCGCTGGTGCCCTATCCCTGATGTGAACCTGGCTCCTATAGGATTACGAACCTAATTGATTGCACAGAATGCCCTGCTCGTTCGTTCTATGGACAGAAGATTGACAATCTGGGGGCGAAAAGGTGAAGCCTGCGCGAGGGCCAGGGGCCAGCGCAGAACGCGGGATCGTTACCCGCCGCCTCCACACCAACCCGATGAGGGTTGATAATCGGCAGATGAGCGAGCAGAAGGCTGATCCAAAGCGGCGGCCATGATCACTCCCAATAGTCTGCGCCGGAACCGTAGCCGGCACTTAACAAATGAACATGCGCGGGCGGCGTGGCGGTGAACACGTTCCGTGGCAGAATCCAGCGGAGGGCATGGATTGGAAGCTGATAGCCCAGCAGGTTCGACTCCTGCCCCGCGCACCATCCCAATAACGAGACGGGCCGCGAGTAACAGGAAAGGGGATGCCGGGCTTAGGTGTACCGGGGACTGGCCTAGCCCAAGCCGAGCCAGCGGAAAGGCGAACGAACCGGCGAGAAAGCGGCCCACTGCCAGCGGTACGACAGCAGAGGGACGATGCTGATTGATGCACTGGCGGGAGGTGGTACGGGACTCCCGGCGACTGGCAGCCGGGAGTCTAAGTTAAGCGGAACTGGGAGTCGAAGGACTGACGGCGGCGTTGCCGCTGATGGAGTTCCCGCCGCTGTTAAAGTCAGGGAATGTTACTATTGAGGAGGAACAATGACACCAGAACCTCAATCAATCACGCTCGATCAGGCCGAGTTCCAACGCCTGGTTCACTTGGGCAGTTCGATGCCTCTCGACCAGGTACCCGATGCCGACCGCCCGGCCTGTGAACTGATCGGGCAGTTCTTTGCCAAGAACCTGTGGCTGGCGCAGTTCGCCTTCGACGTGACCCAGATCACGCTCGTGCTACGTGACGGGCAGCCGCTGCAGGTCAATGTGGCCATCGTCCGAGATGGAGTGAAGTTCGGGTGGGCGACGGGGCCGGACGGAATCATTCCTGTTAATCGCCGCCTCGCTCGCCGGATTTATCGGCAGTGGGCACGGGAGAAGGAGCGGGCGGATGGGGGCTGACTTCGGGGATTACCCGTGCTGTGATGCCCATGCCCAGGTTGCGGCCCTGGATGCACAGAGAATGCTCCAACTCGCCATGCGACGGGCAGTGGCCCAGGCCGCCAGGTTGCGCGAGATCATATGGATAGCGCAGGCCGTGCAGGCCGCCGGGATCGAGGTCGTAGCCGTCATATCGCCTTTGGTTCGTAATCCTACAGAAGGTAAGGAATGAGACTGGCAAGCCTACTCAATAGCGCGGCATTGATCGCGCTCGGATTTGCCGTCCTGACGCTCGCCAGCGGACAAGGCTCTGACGCTATAGCTTGGGCGTTCGCGGGCATAATCCTGGCCGGGATTGGGGTCATCGTAAAGGGGGATCAATGCCGGAAATAGAAATGAAACTGATTGGGACTTGTGACTTGGTCCTTCTGGCCGAGCAGTCTGACATGGTCACGATGGAGGCGGGGATGCTCGTCCCGTGGCCTCACACGGTGGCTGATCTGGAAAAAGTCAAGAGAGTATGCCGGGCTATCCAGATGCTTGCGGAGGTTGAGCGGATCAGGCCACTCTCATAACATTACGACCAGAAACCCATAGGGGCCGTATTGCACAAATCCGGCCCCTCGTTCGTTCTATGAGTAGATCATTGAGAAGGGGGTGCTAAGGTGGACGAAACCAGAGAGAGCAAGATTTGGACGGTCGGGAAGCAAGATGCAAACGTCTGCATCTACGTCACGCTTCATCCCCAGGGTGGCCGCTTCATCGCCAGTGCTGACAGCGACCATCTCTCCAAGAGCCAGATGGAGAAGGCACTGAAAGTGGTCTACCCGAACTGGACGATTACGACCCGCTCGGACAAGATGGGCTACATCTTCGCCGATGGTCGCGCCCCTCAAGCAACGGAGGTCCGGCAATGAAGTGCTGTGGCAAACTCCAGAAGATCGCCAGGGGCGTGTATCGTTGCGGAAAGTGCGGGCGCATGTGGATGGGCTATGAGATCTTGAACATCCGCAAGAGGCGCGGGGCAAGCATTCCCCGTGGCGTGCATATCCTGCGGACGAGGGGGAGCCGTGGCCGGGGTTAGGAGTCCAGATCGCGTAGACTTCTCCATCCTCAGTACGGGCGTGGTGATCGTCCGCAAGTACGATCACATTACCGAGATCGGCCACGACGACCTGCTGGGCAGCGAAGAGAAGCCGGCCGGGTTCGATGTGGAGAAGGCCCTGACCTGGTGCAAAGCCCACGGTTACGTCGTCCGCCAGTGGCCGGGAGGGGCGAGGGCCTGGAAGGCGGAGCGCCCCTGGCCCATCAGGACCCGCTCGCAGATCAAGCGCTTGCGCGAGCGGGTCGAGGCCGAGGTGCGGGCCTGGTGTATGGCCCACCCCGGCCAGAGGACCGAGTCCAACCGCATGGGATTGGACTTTGCACTGGACTACTAGGCCGGAACTGAGACCGGCAATACGGCTCAGGTCAACAAAAGGAGAACCATGGAAACATTAGCCATCGCCTTGAAATTCAATAGTGACCCATACGACGTTGAGGCAGGCATCAACGCCCTACCCGGCAACCTAGTTCCAGGCAGCGAGGACTACGAGGTCACCAAGGTGCTTTCGATCTCCGTAACCTGGACTGGCACATATTTCGCCGCCTTCCTACTCGCAGAGGTTACTCCTGCCGAATGACCACCCACCCGCATGGGGCTGGACTTCGCGTTGGACTACTAGGCCGGGGCCAGGACTGAGACCGGCAAACCGACGGGCAATTCCAACACGATGGGAACCTCCGCAGGTTCCCGTTTTTCGTTTTCCATGACCGGGCGGACCGCCAACCGGTCGAACATCTCCACGATCTCGATTGCCTTCTCATGCTGATCCCTCATGAACGTGACCCTGATCCCGTTAATGACGGCTTGCTGCATCGCTCCTCCTGGTAGATAGAGTACATTCTGCCTGTAGATTATACCACTCCCCGTGGTAAAATTCAAGACATTCATCCCCCTCTTTCTATGATTTTACGAACGTAAACCTATTGACACCACCCAAAGTGTATGGCATCATAGGATAAATAGAGCGCCCACGCTCAAACGGGGAGGGAGTATGGGACAATATCGTACTCTAGCCGAGTACATCACGACCAGGGCGCACCAGATGGGGCACAATACGTTGACTCTATCTGAGGCCCTGAACTTTGGTCGCAGTTATATCAATGCTATCGTTAACGGACAATTCCTACCGTCGCAGCGCCGTTGCCGCCAGATCGCGCAGTATTTCGGCGACAACCCTGCCACCATCCTGACCCTGGCAGGCTACCAGGAACCGCCGCCGCGAGGAGAAACCCTGGACGAGGTCGCCCGCCTGGTGGGCAGCCTGCCGGAAGATCAGCAACGCCAGATCAGGGACTATGCCGCTTTCCTCAAGGCGCAGTCCGGATCGCCTCCAGAATCTAATCCTCCAGAGTAGCCATGCTATTCCGCGCCATGATCTTCGCCGCCGTCTCCAGCCCGGCCCAGGCAGCGGACGAAAAGGACTCCATCCCAAACCAGATCGCCCGCGCCCGGGACGCGATCCAGCGCCGGGGATGGGCGGAGGTCCACGATCCCCTCATCGTTCCCGGCCTATCCCGCGACATAGACTTCTTGCACGAGGCGGTCGAGGAGATTCCCGCCATCGCCGACCTGACGATGGTCGCCAAGTCCGGCGGCCTCGACCTGGTCGTCGTGCGCGACTATGACCGCCTGGCCCGGACCCGCTCGCTCCTGACCGATATCACCTCGTTCCTGGCCCGCTGCGGCGTCCAGGTCTACGCGCTGGACAAGCCGATGGAGCCGGTCCCGCCCGACCAGCTCGCCCGCCGGCGCCGGGGCGTCACTTCGACCGCCGCGGTGGAGGCTATCGCGGGCCTGATGGCGGAGGGGGAGGTCGGCCAGATCGTCAACCGGCGTTTCTTCGGGATGAACGCCGTGATGCGGAGCGGGCGTTGGAAGCACCCGACCGTGATCTACGGCTACACGCGCCTGGCCGAACATGCCACCCCAGAGAAGCCTGTCTACACCGACGTGCCCAGGATCGTGCCGGAGGAAGCGGCCGTAGTGGCACGCATCGAGCGACTGTATCTGGTGGGCGGATTGGGCAGCAACGCCATCGCCCAGCGGCTGAACCTTGAGCGCGCGCCGGCGCCGACCGGGAAGCAGTGGCGCGGGGGCGCCATCCTACGCATCCTCCATAGCCCATTCTACTGCGGGTGGATTGTGTGGGGCGTGATGCGCCGGGCGACGACGTTGGATCGGGAGACGGGCCGCTTTGTCTCGCGCACCGCGCCGGTCAAGCTCGTCGCGGACCTCGCGGAGCGCCTCGGCCGGCAAGTGAACGTGTTCGACCTGCTGGAGCGGGCCGGTGAACTTCCCGCGCACGACATATCGGTCGTGCGGGGACTCCACGAGCCGACCAGGTCCGAGGATACCCAGCGCGCGCTCTACGCCGAACTGGAGCGGCGTTACGCGATGGGCGGGAGGGCCGCGGCTACGGCGGGCCGGGCACCCTTGTTCAGCGGCTTGCTGTACTGCGCGGATTGTGGCTCGATGCTGTTGGCGCAGTCGTGGAAGGCGCGCGCGACGATCTACTACACGTGCCGGGCACGCAAAGAGGGAGGCGCGTGCGGAAACAAGCTGTGGGCGCGCGAGGACAGGTTGCTCGAGCGGGTGCTGGCCGTCCTGCAGGAGGTCGCCCGCACGCCGGGGGCGGTAGATGCGTACCTGCAGGAGCGGACCGCATCCGACCTGGAAGATTTGCGCCGGGAGCGGGATGGGCTGGCGCAGACGCTGGAGGGCCTGGAGGCCCGGCGCACGCGCTGGGACGACGCCTACGAGGCGGACGTGATCGGCCTGGCGGATTATGGTAGCCGTCTGGCCGGACTGGAGCAGGAACGGGCAGGAATCGTGAGCCGGCTGGAAACCGTCGAACAGAGGTTATCCCAATCCCAGTCCCACGAGCGCCGCCGGGATGAGATCGTGAGCGTGATCCAGGGCGGGATCCCGACCATAGAGGATCGCGCGGCGCTCAAAGCGTGCCTGCGCAGAATCATTACGAGGATCGTCGTCGGCGGGGGCCAGATCGCTGAGATCGTAATGTAGGCCCCTTTTCATTGCACAAATTGGGGGTCTCATTCGTTCTATACATGAGGGAGCGCGGGAGATGCGCTACTATCTGGAGAGGAGCAAGGAATGTACACGAATTCGCAGCGACAGACGGAGTATGCCCGGATTCTGACCTTCGTGGTCGAGAATGGCCGGGTGGACGGCGCAGATTCTTGCGTCGAAGAGATGATGTTCGAGATTGCCGAGGAAGGTTGGGCGGGATCGGATATCCGCCAGGAAGTGGTGGAGTTCGTTACCCGCCACTATCGTGAGTAGGCAGAATCCCGACTGAGGGTATACGCGAGGGCTTCGGCCCTCGCCCTCTGGCTTGGTGCCGTAATACCAGTGACAGGGCTACGAGAAGAAACGGAGTCACCACCAGGCCGGAGGGCGGCGACTGAGGACCGTGATGAGTGGGAGCCAGCACCTCGGCTGGCAATCAGCGCCAGAGGGGCGGGGCTGGCGTAAGGAAAAGGAGACAGAACAATGGGCAAGCAAAAAGCCCTGTACGCGGGTGAACCAGCCCGCGAGGTGTCATTCGAGGAGATGATAGCGGCGGGGTTCGTCCCCGTCGCCCAGAACGGCGATACGGTCACATTCCGCTCGGTGCACCAAGCACAGGCGAATGCACACTATCGCCAGGTGACATTCAGCAGCATCGGCCGCGTCGCATTGGTGAGTGAAACGGCGTTCTTGGGCTCAAAGCCGGGCCGTGTGATCAGCGGCGAGTTCAAGGTGAATGAGGTTCGTGCGGCCAGTGAGGCCGTACAAGCTGCGCAGGAGTTGGCGCAGGCAAAGCGCCTGTATCCTGCCGCGTTCTAGGCATTATCCCTGCTCCGCTCTAGGCTGGCAACCTGGAGACGGGGATATTGTACGGTTTATGCTCCGTTTGTCTCGACGGACGGAGCATAAATCGTATAGTGTTATTCTATGACCTTTCTACCACAACGCCATAGGCTTCTAAGTGGACTGCAATCCCTGGATTATGGCGACCTGCCTGGCGAATGCGTCAGACGTGATCCGGGGGATTAACTCAGCCGTCCGAGAGTCTTCATCTACCTTGATCCCCGCTAACGAGAATGTTGTAGTACTGTCGCGCCAATCATTGGGATCCATGGTCGCTTCCCGCGCTCTCCACTCTTTAATTTGTACTAAGTCGCCGGGGCGCAGTTCATCCACCGGGACGAACCTTCCGGCCGGCGTGTAGACCCCGCTGCGCACCTGGAATGATCCGGCGGTGCCGGGCTTGCCGTGCTCGGCCAGCCACAGGTCTATCGCGTTTTCCACCTGCTCTACGTCGGTCGTCCCGGAAATCTGGACGGCAGTACGGCGGTAAAATCCTCCCAGGCGGGTGATGACATCGGGCAGGCTCCGGTCGGCAGTCCTCAGTACCTGGCCCTCGATGTCCGTGTAGATACCATAGGCGACCTGGGCTGATTCCCCCCAATCCCCGCCCCGCTCGAGCTGCTGCATCTGCCTGGGCTTCACGACGTACTTGACAGTCGTCAGCCTCATTGGTTCCAGGAATAGCCGGCGGGTCGTATCCAGGGTTACACCCCATACGATGGGGTTCCCCCCCGAATCTCCGAATTGGCAGCACCAGGACAGGATTTGCGCGGGCGTCTGATCCCGGTCGAAGGCGGCCGGCGTCAATAGAGTCCCCGGCGGCTCGATGCGATCCAGGGCATCGCTCAGGCCGTGGGCGTCGTCGCTGAGGATGCTCGCCACCAGGTCACTTGCTATAACTTTAGCATCTAAAATCAATACGTTCTCAGAGTACACCACGGCGCTGGTCAGTTGCCCGTAGACCGTATCGTCGGCGGCAGTGTTCTCGCCGGACGACGTCAATGCGAAACGCACCTCGAAGGAGTTCGGGTCACCGGTCGTCAGGAGGTCCAGCGAGCCGGCCCCGCCCGTGGCGAGTGACCACAGCGTGACCCCGTTTCCGTCCAGGACGCTGAACTCTCCCGGCCAGTGGTTGGGCAGGGCTACGGTGTAGTCCGCCGTCAGCCGCGCGGCGTACTCCCCGAACTCGAATGTGTACCGCAGGCGGGAATAGTCCCCGTCGAGGAAGTCCACGCCCCGCCGGGGCTTGAAATAAATCCTGTCGTTGACGTCCCAATCGAAGTAATCCGGGCGAAAACTGCCGGCCGGCGTTTCGTCGCCCAGCCACTTGTTCAGCCTCGTGTCGCTCCAGACCCAGTTGTATATATCCGCCGCGGCAACGTGCACCCAGCCTAGCGCCCAGACCTCGATCTCGTCCCCGGCCGTGCCCGTGCGCTCGGTGATCCTCACGATCTGGCCGTCGAACAGGACATTGAACGGCCCCTTGCGCATCGTGACCGGAAAGCCGTAGCCGAGGTCGGGATAGTCGTACCCCACCCGCCTCTTGCAACGCCAGGTCAGATAGCCGAAGCCTGCCCCCTCCGCGCCGTAGTGGCTGAACCACTGGCGGTTGCGGTCGTCGCGCAAGCGATATTCGCGGCCGGTGAGGGAATTCTTCGTAGTGATGACGGGATGCCAGATTGCCATTGCTATTCCATCGCGTTATGATGTGAACCTCATAGGACTAGTTATCCTCGGCGTCGTCCTCGACCTTGACGCCGAGTTTGCCGAGCAGGTCGAGCGCCTGGGCCGCCTGCCCTCCCTGCCAACCCTGAAATGCTTCCGCCGCATTGCGCACGAATCGGAGGATCGGCTTCTCCAGCTCGAGCGTATATGCGGTTTCCGCCGCCCCCAGCTTCCAGCGCATCTGTCCCGCCTCCTCCACCAATCCTGCCACCTCTCGCTCTTCCTCCGAGAATTCGAGCGCGTCGAGCGCCCGCAGCGCCAGACGCAACATCTTCACGTCGTTGCATCGCGTTGTTTGAACGATAGTGACCATCATCACCCGCTGCCACACCGTCAATTCAAGTTCCATTTTATGCCTCCAATAACTGCATCTTCTTGTCTATCTCTACTACCCGATGATACAACTGTCTGAGTGCATCTATCGTGAGCATCTGCAATCCTCGGACCCCCACGAAAGCATGCCCATCCTCCCCTGGTCCGTCATTGTAGTGCACAATTCCCGCGCCCTCCAGAAGTGGACGAGCAACAGCAATGAACTCCCCGAATTGCTGCCGCAGATAGTGCCCTGCCGGTGCAAGACTGGCCCGCAAGCCGTCGAGAATCACCAGGTCATCGTACTCATCCCAGGCGTTCTCAGCGAGGGTAAGATGGAGATGCAATTCCCCTTCCTCATCGAATATCGCCATATTTGTATTGTGGCCCCGAATGGCTACTAAGTTTGCATTAGCGCCGGGATCAGTAATACCCGTTCCGGCATCTTTTTTGTGCGTGTGTAATTCTATGTATGCACGGGCCGTAGCGTTTTTATTGGTATCGTCAACTGTCCCACTCCCGACAGCAATAAAGCCTACTGTTGCAGGACTCCATCCCCGAATAGTAATTCCACCATGCGATGCGCCCAATGTCGCTTTCAATATCTGTCCGAATGTGTCGGCCTCAGCCCAAGTGGTCATCCCTTGCACCACATCAGACGACTTGAATGCCATAGCCTCATCATCGTTGTCTGCCTGGTTAACGACAATACCTTTAGTCATGAAGGTGTCGGCGGTATCGTTGATGAGTACCAACCCAGCAGGGAAATTGACGTAATCTGTGGCTGCCTCCACGATATTTATCATATCCACGCCGCCCGCGCGGATGGCAATCTGGTCGTCAGTAAAATTCAGGTAGGTATCTGTGTCATCGTGACGAACTATATATTGAGCAACATCAAGTCTCTCCAATACCAGAATGCCGTTGAGATCAGTTGCCAGCAATGCTCTGGCAGCCCCAGGATCAGCACTTGATGTAATAGCGTGTGTGATGACACCTGCTGCTGAGATTGCGTTGAGTGTCGCAACTGTCAAAGTACCTGCCGCCGTCGGGATTGTGCCACCCGTCATGCCGAAGGTATAGGTTTGCCCGGCAGTGCCTGCCAGGTAGTACCCGCTCCAGGTCACGTCGGTCGCCGTGCGTGTCATCACGCTGCCTGCTGCCCCGCCCAATACTAATTCGTCCCAGACGGGCGTAGCATTGCCGTAGATCAGGCTGCCCCTGGTTGCTCCCTGGACTGCGGTATCCCCATGGGTGGCCGAGAGCAGGTTGTGGGCAGGTACATCCACTAGGGCGATAACACTTGAGCTCAGTACACCTCCTGCCGTACTCTTGACGTATCCGGCCCCCAACGCTCCTACTGTGACCTGCCCATTGTCTCCCTGGATGAGAAACGCATCGGTTACGCCGACCGCCTC
>Ga0315296_10003331_pt1 | contig 13466 bp, 12 predicted proteins | sample YL17G14_18_MG_FD_203921 | JGI IMG/M metagenome (GOLD analysis project Ga0315296, IMG submission 203921) | Sediment microbial communities from Yellowstone Lake, YNP, Wyoming, USA - YL17G14_18 | ecosystem: Environmental > Aquatic > Freshwater > Lake > Sediment | place: USA: Wyoming | collected... | reverse complement strand
CACAGACGTAAGCGTAGGTCTTCCTTTCTGAACTGTCAGACTTCTCTTGCCCAACTTCAAAGCTGTGAACGCTCTTGGCAGACGTATTCCGCGCATATGAGGCACTTGAAGGGCTGATCTTGTCCAAGTAAGGCATTTTAGTAGGGCCGAGTCGATTCTGGATCATGAAATCCGGCTTGATGCCTCTTGGCTGGGTCAGCCTCTTGTAGTTCCTCAAAGCAGCCGTTCTCACATCCGGACATGATGCGTTCGATGACGACAATGGATCTTGCAAACTTGTTGGCAGTGAAAAGGCAATTGCCGATGGTTTCAGGGCTTCAACAAGACCTTCAGGATGCCTTCTTGTTTCTCAATCGTCTCAAAAGCTTTCTGTGCGTCGTCCAATTCGAAGATGTTGGTCACTATCGGCTTGACATCTACGATCTTTCTTCGCATTACGTCTAGAGATTTCAGAAAGGTAAACGGGTTGTCGTGAGTCGCTTGGATCGTCATCTCTTTGAATAGGAGATCTACGGGATGTAGGGTGACCTGTGCCTCCTTCGTTGGAACCCCTATCATGATAGCTTTTCCCCCGATCCTGACGAGCTCGATAGCCTGTTTGATGGTTGCCGGAATTCCTACCGCTTCAAAGGAGACGTTCACCCCAGCATCGTCAGTAAGATGCTTGACCTCTCTGATGATGTCGACCTCATTGGGGTTCAGGGCGGCATCCGCGCCCAGCTTCTTTGCAACATCGAGGACGCCGGCATCCACGTCCGTAACTACTACCGGCGAAGCACCTGCAGCCTTGCAAAGCTGGAGAAGACATAAACCGATTGTGCCGCCTCCTAGTATAGCCACCGAGTGGCCCGGCATTATTCCAGCGTTCTCGAAACCATGATACGCGCACGAGACAGGCTCAGCCACAGCTGCTTCTTCGAGGGAAAGTTCGTTTGGAACCTGATAGACGAAGTCATATCTTACGTTCACGTGCAGTGCAAAGGCACCAGGCTGGTAGGTCCAACCGATCGTCTTCAGATTCGCGCATTCCTTGGGATGGCCGGTTCTGCAATAGAAGCACGTTCCACAATTCATCGTCGGATCGACTGTTACTCTATCCCCGACCTTGAGCTGAGCGGTTTCGGGAACCTTGTCGCCCATCTTCGTGATCTCACCTGAAAATTCATGTCCTAGGATCTTGGGTGGTTCGAACCATGCCGGAAACTCACCGGTCCAAACATGAAAATCGCTACCGCAGATGCCCGCGTAGCTCACCTTCACCAGCACTTGATCATGATGTACTGAGGGGTCCTCAACACTCTCAATCCTTATGTCTCTTCTTCCATACCATTTGGCAGCCTTCACGCAAAATGCCTCCCACAAGCTTCCTTACCAGTCCAGATAAGTCTAACGTTCAACTCCCGTCGGTCATCGGGCTGAGTGACGCGGTGTTGTTTCGATCTTTGTCACTGAGACCATGGTTGCGTAGATCGGGAAGCTTTCTTGTATTCAGGAGAAGCCGCGAACGAAGGGTTGATGTAGGTGCTCTCGAAAGCCGGACTTGATGGGAGAAGCATCCCTTGGAAGAATATTTCGAGAATGAACGCAGAAAAATGGTCAGGTCGCTAGAAGCAGCCGGCTTGTTGAAGAATGATAGGATAAAGGAGGCTCTGTTGAAGGTCCCTAGGGAGAAGTTCATACCAGCCGCGATCAGAAAGTACGCATATGCTGATACGCGTCTGCCTATCAGCGGATTGACTCAAGCGATAAGCTCGCCAAGAACCATAGTCGTGGTAACCGAAGCCTTGAATCCCCTTCCTGGAGAGAAGGTTTTGGAGATAGGTACCGGCAGCGGATATCACGCGGCTGTGATCTGCGAGATAGTTAGACACGGCGGCGCTCCCGGGCATGTCTACTCCATAGAAATAGTCCCAGAACTTGTCGATGTGGCCAAGAGAAACCTGAACGAGACCGGGTACTCCGAAGGAATTACAGTAGTTCATGGTGACGGATTCAACGGATATGCCAATGCTGCGCCTTATGACCGCATCTTCTCAACAGCCTTCGCGCCAAGTGTTCCAAAACGGCTGGTTGATCAACTAAAAGCGAACGCCGTCCTAGTGATTCTTCTTCAAAATTGTGCGCTGCCTAGTGCAGTGAAGACTGTATGTATCGCGAAGAAGCTTAGCGACGGCAGGATCCGTTTCGAGCAAACGTCACCCTTGCCAAGATGGGAGTGATCGCTCGGAGAAACCGGCTCCGTGACTCCGCAAACTTGCGTTCTGTGTCCACCGTGTACTCGCCATCTCGTCTTGGCTTTTAATCCAGTCCATGAAAGCTCATGCGTTCGCTTGATCCGGCGGACCAGATCGAGAGGTTATGGGAGTTCAAGCTACGAAAGTACGGACAGAGACCGGGTGGGACGCAATGAAGCGGAAGGTGCGTCGTATTCGATGAGGATGGAAATCAGCTCGCCGTATAGGACGGGTTGCTTCTGCCCATGTACAGGGCTCTGGGTGTCCAAACGCCATCAAGGTCTTAGCTTGTCTATCAGACCAGGCTTTGCCGCTACCCGAACCCTAGTCCAGAATTGGGGCTTGTCTGCTATTAGAAGCTGCGCTATGATCATTATGTCAGGCCTCCTTACGCTGACCTTGTAGAAGTCGTAGGGCCACAAACCGAACGCGCCAACCTCGTTGGCTGTGGATAGGCCGAGTATATACCCGACGACGCTGACGTTCGTGCATACCTCTCTAGAGATCACGTATCCGTCGCCTAAATCGATCTGCGCGTCCGTCTTCCTGTCGCTTTCCGCAAAAACAACGAATAGCATATCAGAGAGCTCTGCGCGATCCGGAGCGTAAATGGATCTTATGTTCTCGACCAAGCTGTAATGCCTCTCCTTGTCAAGATTGCCGTCCAACCTAAGGAACCATTTGTACGGTAGGACTTTGAAGCCTCGAAGATCGGTGGTCTTGTAGAAGTTCAGACGTTTTCCGAAGCCCATCCCGTCATCACTGAAAGAGACACTCCAAGTCCTCAATCGAACCGACCGTCCTATCTACGCCTCTCAACTCAGATGTTATGGCATACTGATAGCACTTGTCATCAGAGGGCGATGAGCTTACTAGATTTCAGCTGTGTTGGCGCCCCGAAGTTTGAGGCCGCGCTCGGTCGCTCGCGGTCTCGGTACTCAGTGAATTTCCTACGGAGCTGCAACCTGGCCCAACCGAGATCAAGCTTTGGAAACGTCAATCAGTCCTTCCGAGCATTCTTGGTCTTACCGAGCTGGCTTGACGCATTGTTGGATGCTCGAATTGCCTTTGCTTATACTCCAGAATTGGATGCCTTGGTCGGTGAGGAGCTGGCGTGTTTTCGCTCTCGGGGTGACATCTCACTGATTGGCCCCTCCCATGCGCTGGGATCGCAGCCTCTCAACTTCTCTTCTTTCCTCATGCCGGGACACGATTTTTCCCATCGTGCACGTGTGTGCCACATTCTGTCGGTACTGCAGCGAAGCAAATAGTTTGAGCTATCCACCCTGATATGTCCCGGACCGTATGGTTTGGGAAAGTCCGGGGAAAAGTGGCGTGATGGATAAAACCGAGAAGAAGCGACGGTGGATAATCCATAGAAGACTGGAAGGATGGAAAGTCCAAGACATCGCAACAGCATCAAGAACCAAATAGTTTGTTCTATCCCCTAACATCTGTCAGTCTGCTTAGGTGTCTAGAGTGTGACGCACATTCCTCTCTGCGGAACGCCATGCACAGTCCTACCTGAATCCTTGCACCCCTCGTGACCAACCTTTCTTATACCTGACACATCTGGGGGGATAGAACAAGAACCAAATAGTTCGAAAGTCTTATCTACCCGTGGTCCGCGAACTTGATTTCGAGTCGTGTACGCGGAGTTCCGCAAAGATGCCGAAGGTATCCGTCATCAATCTGACCAAGAGGTTCGGCGCTCTTGAGGCGGTTAAGAACCTGAGCCTAGAAGTTGAAGACGGGAAATGCGTCTGTATGCTTGGGCCTTCCGGTTGCGGCAAGACAACAACGCTCAGAATGATTGCAGGGCTGGAAACTCAAGATTCAGGAGACATCTACATTGGAGATCGGCTAGTAAACAACCTACCCCCAAGAGAGAGAGACATCGCAATGGTCTTCCAATTCTACGCCATCTATCCTGGTATGTCTGTCTACGAGAACCTCGCCTTTCCTCTCATTGCACGGAAAATCGCGAAGGAAGAGATAGACGCGAGGGTAAAGAAAGTTGCGGGGCTCATGCAGATAGATCATCTGCTGAACAGCATGGCCATGAAATTGACTGTCGGAGAGAAGCAGAGGGTGGCTCTCGGGAGGGCGGTCATCAGACAACCGCAGGTCTACCTCTTGGACGAGCCCCTCACGAATCTCGATGCAAGGCTTAGAGCACACATGAGGGTTGAATTAAAGAAGATTCAGAGAGATCTGGGGCAGACGACCATCTACGTCACTCACGATCAACTAGAAGCGATGACCATGGCTGACAAGATCGCAGTCATGTCCCAGGGCGAGCTACAACAGTTTGACACACCCGAGAACGTGTACGATCATCCGAGAAATCTCTTCGTAGCGGGGTTTGTTGGTTCCCCAACAATGAACTTCCTGAATTGCACATTCGAGCAGCACAGAGAGAAGGTGGTTTTGGACTTCGGCCAGTTCTCGATCGACATCTCCCATCTAAAGGAAGTCCTCGACGAGCTGGCGACAGGCTCCGAGCTGATCCTCGGCATCAGGCCGGAGGATATCGTCGCGGCCGAGCAACGCGCGCCGGACGGCGTCGAAGCGAAAGTCGATGTGGTCGAACTCATCGGCGACAAGGTGCTCTTGGATGTCCTAGTCGGCAATTCGATGCTGAAGGTGTTTGCGCCTCCCTATACTGAACTAAGACCTGGGGACCAAGTATGGCTATTCTTCGATCGCCAAAGACTACATGTGATCGACAAGAAGACGGAGAAGGTGCTGACTTGAGATGGCCAGGGTAGTCCTAAAGAACCTAACCAAACAATTCGATGGGAAAACGGCCGTGGATAACCTCAGTCTAGAGATCGCGACCGGCGAGTTCATCTGTCTCCTCGGCGAACCAGGGGCGGGCAAGACTACGACGCTGAGAATGATTGCTGGCTTGGAGGCCCCCGATTCTGGTGAGATATACATCGACGATGTCTTGGTGAATGATCTTGAGCCGCGCAGCAGAGATGTCGCCATGACTTTTCAAAGCTATGCCCTCTATCCGCATCTGAAGGTGTATGAGAACCTCGCCTACCCGTTGAGGAGGCGGAAGGCAGAGGTCGACAAGAGGGTCAGGGAGGTAGCTGAACTGCTCCGGATTACTGACATACTGGACAAGAAGCCGGGCCTTTGCAGCGGCGGTGAGAGGCAGAGGGTTGCAATAGGGAGAACCCTGGTTCGACGGCCCAAGTTGTATCTATTCGATGAGCCGCTGACAAACCTAGACGCAAAGCTAAGGTTGCACATGAGAACGGAGCTGAAGAAGATTCAGAGAGAAGTTGGCCAAACAGCGATCTTCACGACCCCGGACGAGGTTGAAGCAATGGCAATTGCAGACAAGATCGTGGTGATGAGAGAAGGAAGGCTCCTGCAGTACGATACAAACAGAGAGGTCTATGGACACCCCGCCAGCCTATACGTTGCTACCCTCATTGGCACTCCGCCGATGAATGTTGTTGACTGTAGCCTTGAGGAAGCCGACGGCGAAGCCTACTTGGACTCGGGTGTTTTCAAGGTCAACGTCACCAAGAACCGATCGACGATCAGATCTCAAGCTACCAGCTCCGAGCTTCTGTTGGGAGTTAGGCCTCCGGATGTTGGGGTTGAGAAAGTGAAGAGAGGGAAGGAGAGCTTCGAAGCTTCGGTCTTCATCAAGGAACCAAGCGGCGTAGACACTATCCTAGACCTCAAAATCGGGGACATAATAGTGAAGGCAAAGGTTCCGCACACGGCGACATTCAATGTGGGGGACAGAGTCTGGCTTGGGTTCGCTGATGATAGGATCCATGTGATCGACAAGAGAACTGAACGAGTTATCTACTGAGCACCTGGTTCGCTCGTTTGTAAATTGCCGGGCCAGAGTAGACTGCTGGGGTGCGCGGTATTCTCGGCCGAGCGCTATCTCCTCAGCCTTTCACCGCGCCCAGCGTGAGCCCCCTGACTATGTATTTCTGAGCGACCAGGGCAACTACCATAGGTGGAAGTAGCGCGAGGATCACCCAGACCGCGTCTATCCAGAACTGGATTGCCTGTGCCGTCTCTATTTGCGCGATTATTACAGGCATCGTTCTGGCGTGCATGTATGTTACGGTTAGAGCGAACATCAACTCGTTCCAAGCGAATGCGAAGCAGATCAGGAACGCGGCCACGAGTGAGGGTGCCACTAGAGGGAGTGCTACTCTGATCAGAGCGGAGAATCGGGTGTCACCGTCGAGCATCGCGGATTCTTCGAGCTCGGGTGGAAGGTCGGCGAACATGTCTCTCAGCAGTACGACGCCCAAGGGAAGGTTGAAGGTGGTATATAGCACAACCAAGCCTGGAAGGGTGTCGATTAGCCCGCCAAATTGCAGCATCAGGAAGAATGGGATTATGAGCGCGAAAGGAGGAAGGAACCTTAAGGACAGAATGAAGAAATGTATGTCCTTGTTCTTCCATTTGTGATACGTGAACCGCGCTAGTCCATAGGCGCAAGGAATCCCCAGCAACAGCACCATGAAGCTGCTGATCGTCGCCGCGCCTAGGCTGTTAAGCAACGCGCTCAAGACTTCAACTGAGACGGCTCCCCGAGCTTGTTGCAAGATGCCTCCTGTGGCCACCTCACCATATGATCCGCCAAACCAGTTCGTGAGGATAGGATGAAATTGTAGCCAGGGGATCATTGATGGCTCGTAAACCTCGATAGGATACTTGAATGATGTCATGAAAACCCAGTAGAGCGGAAACAGCACCCACAGTGCCACCAGTATCACTACTGCATACTTCACGAACGTCCCAAGTCTATCCATCGTGCCTACCATTTCCTCAATCTCCTGAACAGGAACAACACGTTGATTGCTACCATCATTATCAACAGGAAGATTACAGACAGGGCACCCGAGTAGCCAAACTTGAAGTATTCCAATGTAACCCTATAAACGTACATCGAGTAGACCTCAGTTGATATTCCCGGGCCACCCTTGGTCAATCCAACAAATATGTCGAATATTTTGAAGGCATCCGTTATTCTCAAAGTAAGAGCAATCAAGATCGTGGGGAGGAGCATTGGGAACGTGAGCTTCCTAAACTTCAGCCAACCTGAAGCGCCGTCGATCTGGGCAGCCTCGTACAGTTCAACCGGTAACGACTCTATTGCTGCAAGCAGGATTAAGAACATGAAAGACGTCCACCCCCAGATGTCGACGAAACCGACTGTGAACAATGTTAGGCTCGGGTCTCCTAACCAGTTGGGCATTTCTACGAATCCTAGAAGTCCCAAGAACGCATTTACGGGACCCCTCTGGTGGAATATCATAAGGTAGAGATATCCCACAGCAATGGGGCACGCGAATAGTGGGATCAGCATGATCAGCCTAAGCGTTCTTCTGCCCCGTACACGACCGCTTAACAGCAGTGCGAGGCCTAAGCCCAGGAGAAACTCGATTGATACGACAACTACTGTGAAGACGCCTGATACCTTGAGTCCATTCCAAAGCCTGTAGTCTTGCACGGCCGTCAGATAATTCAAGCCGTAGTTAAACTCGGTTTCCCCGCCCAGGGTATAATCGAAAAACGAGATCCCGATAGTGTAGAAAAGAGGGAACAGGATCATCGCGAATATCCAAGCCAGTGCAGGCGCGAGATACAGCAGCTTGGTTCTTTCTGGCCTCATGTCCCATCCATCTTGAAGAGCGAAAAAAAGAAAGGGGGAAACGTGGCCTTCTTCCTAGGCCCAAGGTATTCCTTTGGTATATGGTTTGCCGTAGCCTACGTCGGTTTGGAACGCCTTGATCATATCTGTTCTTCCGATGTCATCTATGATGGCGTTCCAGTCTTTCGCGAGACCGTCGAGAGAATCTTTCGGTGAACTTGTACCCGCAGCAGCCATCGCGATGCGTACGTCCATGGTCTCTTCGAAGCGCCTCATTCCCGGTATTCGCGGGAATATTTGATAAGTCTTCGGCGCGTAATAGCATTCCCAGACCCCCTCCATGTATGCTTTGGCGTCCCCTTCATCCCATCCCTCGTATACGTAGGCTTGGACATCCGCCGTCCCGTTCGGAGGTAGGAAGTCAAACTTCCTTCCCGGGTCGTAGCCAGACCATCCTTTTGCCTTGAGCCTGAAGTGGTTGTATGGGTACGCGATGTAGGAGAAGAAGTCATAGCAAGCTTCTGGGTTCTTCGAGAATTTCGAGATGACTCCGTGCCAACTGCACCCCATGATGTTTGCAACGTAGTTCGGCGTGTCAAGTTTTGACCATTGGCCTTTCTCGCGGTCGTATATGTTCATAGCGCCCGGCATCAATCTGACTCCGACTTTCCCTTTTATCTTGGATGTCGATGGGTCCGATGCCATCCTTCCGATGTCGCCGAAGTTCCATGAGAATGCTGCGTTTCCGCTAAGCATTCCGTCGAAACTCTCGCCTAGAAGCCACCCCATCGCCTCCTTGGGCGCCGTCGGAATTATCTTGTCAACGTAGAACTCTAGGGATTTCACGCAGCCCTCGTTGTTGATAGTGGGCTCCATCGTCTCGGGGTCCCAGAAGAACATATTGTGGTATCTGTCAACTGTCGGTCCTGGTATCACGTTCATGACTCCGGCAAGCACTATCCAATACATCCAAGACAGGAAGCCCCTAGCGAAAGAGATCGAGGAAGCATACTGTACTGGCGGGTTGCCTCTGAACGGTAGGTCGTGGACGTTGTTGTAGAACTGCAGTATGTCGGCCATCTGGTTATCCCACCAGATGTCGTTGTTGGGCTTGTTGACATCCATTTCGTAGGTATAGCCATACTCTTTCTCGAACTTCTTCTTGTTATCTTCGTTGTTCACGACATCTTTCCGGTAGTAGAACATGATCCCATCTTGGTCCATGGCGCACCCGTACCAGTCCTTACCCCATTTCAGGAGCTCCTCGTGCCGAAGGTCCGACTCTGTCCCAGGAGGATACCATTGCACGTGGTTGTTGCCAGTGTTGGTCGATCGAGAAACGGTCTTCATGGTATGGAAATCTGGTCCCAGGTAGTCAGTTATCGGGACTATGTAGCCTCCCTTTATCAGGTCCCCGTACCAGTTCCCGCCCGTTATGAATGCATCAAATTTGCCTGCTCCAGTCACCACGTCCGTGAAGAACTTCGTAAACAGGTCCGAGAACGCAATATCAACGGCCGTAACTGTCGCTCCTGTCATGGCCGACCAGCTATCACGCATATAGTATATCGGGCCGGAGATGACTCCTCTCGTACCCGCCGCAAGCACTGCGATCGTTATGTTGGTTCCCGGTGGAGCCTTGTAGGGATAGGGCATTGGAACGGGAACATCGTACAGGTTCTTGTAGCCTTCGAAAGTTGTCGGCGCCCATGTTGGCGCTGTTGGCCCCACGACTGTCACCGTGGTCGGGGCAACCGCAGTAGTAGTCGGAGTGACAGTTGGAGGACGTTGACCTGCATAGTATCCCCCGGCTGCGGCCGCTGCGACCACTATCGCCCCTGCACCGAGATACGTTACAAACCGCCGTCGATCCATTCTACCTTTTTCTGAACTCAGGGTGTTCACCTTGATAGTTCCATGAAGGCAGCGTTTTGACTATATAATACTGTCTACAGTGTGGGTAGCTAGCTCATTCTGTGGCTACGAGCACGGCGAGCAAGTCACCCTCGTAACTGATTTCTCCTCTGCGCTTCGCAAACTAGTGGAACCAGGTGCCGACATGAAGCAATAAGCTATTCATATTCATATGCAGCGGACATATAGCGCAACCGCGGTGGGAGAACAAATTACGGCGGGTGGAACCACGGGATTCGAAACCATGAAATGCTACAGACCGGTCGAGCTCACAAAGTATGCTCTGTCGGGCGAGAGATTGCTGCAAATGCTCCGCAAGATGATCCAGATCCGAAGGTTTGAGGAAGCTGTCGAGCGATTGTTTCTCCAAGAGGGAGTTCTGATTGGGCCGTCGCATCTATACCTTGGACAGGAAGCCGTCGCGGCTGGCGCCATAAGTGCGCTGAAGGATGACGACCTGATTACGAGCACTTACAGAGGTCACGGGCATGCTATCGCAAAGGGTGTTCCCCTGAAGCTCTTGATGGCTGAGCTGTTCGGAAAGGCGACCGGCACTTGCAAGGGGCTCGGCGGGTCAATGCATGTCGCGATCTATCCCGAGAAAGGATCGCTATACGCTACTGCGATCGTTGGCAGTGGAATACCGATCGCGACCGGCGTGGCGCTCGCCGTTCAGCAGCTCGGAAAGCGTCAGGTCGTCATGACATTCTTTGGGGACGGAGCCACTAACACCGGTGCTTTTCACGAGGGAATTAACCTCGCCTCCGTCTGGAGACTTCCGGTGATTTTCGTCTGCGAGAACAACCTCTACGCGATGTCTACCCGCGCCGACTATGCGGTCGCAGCTGAGAGCATCGCCAGCAGAGGGCAAGCCTATCGGATGCGAAGCATGATTGCCGACGGGAACGACGTTGTCGCTGTACACTTGGCCGCCAAAGAGGCGATCGAGAAAGCTAGGAGCGGAGAAGGCCCGACCCTGTTGGAGTGTATGACATACAAGCTACACGGCCATGGTGTTTACGACAAGGGTGACTACAGGCCCAAGGAAGAGGTTGAGGCGTGGCTCAAACGAGATCCGGTCAACGGGCTCGAAGCCAACCTCCTCAAGGCCAATCTAGCAGCGCAAGCAGATTTCGACAGAATTGAGAAAGAAGTCGCAGCCGAGGTCGAAGAGTCCGTCACATTCGCAAAAGCGAGTCCAGTCTTGCCATTCGATGAACTTGCGAAATATGTGTATGCGAGGTAATGCGAAATGCCAGAATTGACTTATGCTGATGCTTTGCGTGAGGCTTTGCGTGAGGAGATGCTCAGGGATCCTCGCGTTGTATTGATGGGCGAGGAGATCGGCGTCTTCGAAGGAGTATACAAAGTCACACGAGGGCTGCTGAAGGAATTCGGGCCTGAAAGAGTTAGGGACACACCGATCTCCGAGGCAGCCATTGCCGGTGCGGCCATAGGCGCTGCGCTCGGTGGTCTCAAGCCGGTAGCCGAGATCATGTATATGGACTTCCTGCCCATCGCCTTGGATCAGATCGCAACGCAAGCTGCCAAGATGCACTTCATGAGCGGCGGGAAACTGAAAGTCCCGATGGTTCTGAGAACACAATACAGTCTTGGCCGTGTTCACGGTGCACAGCATTCTCAGTTCTTTCCATCTGTGTTGTTCCAGGTGCCAGGGTTGAAAGTTGTCTTGCCCTCGACGCCGCACGACGCTAAGGGTCTCCTCAAGTCCGCCATCCGGGATGAGAACCCAGTCGTTTTCATAGAGAGCGGCATGCTCTACAGAACCAAAGGTCCGGTTCCGGATGGGGAATACGTGATACCTCTCGGCCAATGTGACGTCAAGAAAACGGGCAATGACATCACAATAGTCGCAGTCTCAAGGGTTGTCACGGAAGCTCTCGCCGCAGCCGTGAAACTGGAGGAACAGGGCATCACGGCAGACATCATAGACCCGAGGACGATCCAGCCGCTCGATCTGCCGACTATCTTGGAGTCTGTCAAGAAGACTGGCAGACTCATCATTGCGTCTGATGACGTCAAGTGTGGAGGAATTGGATCAGAGATAGCGGCTCAAGTAGTTGAGGAAGCTTTCGACTCTCTGGATGCTCCCATCCTGCGTGTTGCTTCCCCAGATATGCCAATTCCGTTTTCGCCAACGCTGGAGCAGGCGTACATGCCGAATGCACAGAAGATCATTGAAGCAGCGAAGACGTTGATCGGGTGAGTTTCAGCGATGTTCAAGGTTGCAATGCCTCGCCTCGATCCAGGTATGCAGTCGGGCAAGATAGTCGAGTGGTTGAAGAAAGAAGGGGATCAGGTCGAAAAGGATGTGCCCATTGTCAGGATCGAAGGAGAGAAGACCACGTTCGAAGTGAACTCTCCTGGAGCTGGCATTGTCCGAAAAGTCCTGTTCGAGCCTGGCACAGACGTTCGGGTCGGACAAACGATCGCACTTGTTGGCGAGGCAGACGAACCGTTGCCGGTCGAAGCTGCACTACAGCAGACTGCCGAGCTCGTCGTGGCGCAACAAGCAACTGTGGTGCCTACTATTTCACGGCTGCAAGAACCATCGGCCTCGCCGGTCGCGCGCAAGATGGCCAGAGAGGTGGGGATCGATCTTTCGAAGATCAAGGGTTCGGGACCTGGAGGCAGAATAGTTCGTGAAGATATTCGGAAAGCGATCGAGCAGATGGAGACACAGCCAGCAGCGGTCGCTGTTTCGGCTCAAGAAGCTAGGACTGTTCCGGTTGCCAGGACGATCAAACTAGCAGGAAAACGAAGGGCTACAGCGGAGCGCCTCTCGTATGGTTTCCACACTACCGTTCCAGTTACGATCACAATGGACGCGCGGATGGAAGCAGTCCTTGTCCAAAGAAAAGACCTTCAGAGCCGAACAGGTGAGGAGATCTCCATAACAGCATATGTCGTCAAAGCAGCCGCGAAAGCTCTGGAAGATCATCAGATGATTAACACGTCCCTTGAGGAAGACGAACTTCGAGTCTACCGTGACATCAATGTCGCTGTGGCAATCAACACACCCGACGGACTCGTCGCTCCCGTATTACCACAGACGAACAAGAAATCGGTGCCCGAGATATCTCGTTACATTCGAGATCTCACAGAACGTGCTGTGCAGAACAAGCTCACGGTTTCAGACCTCACCGGCGGCACATTCACGGTGACGAATCTCGGGGGTTATGGCGTCGAGCTTTTCGTGCCAGTCATCAATCCTCCCCAATGTGCGATTCTTGGGTTCGGCCGAACCTCTGAGAGACCTGTGATCATCGATAAGCAGGTACGAGCGGCGTCGGTTACGACGCTTTCGCTGGTATTCGATCACAGGATCGTCGACGGTGTCCCAGCCGCGCAGTTCCTGCAGCGAGTCAAGGAGTTGCTGGAAGATCCGAAGACGCTCGATTGATCTCGGCTGATTCTTTAGTTAGGGTGTAATCGCCACTTACGAACAGTAGATTCAAGCCTTCAAACAAAATGAGACAACCAACCGCCCACACTTCAGAGAGAAAAGTCAGAACATTTTCAATGGTGCGGGGGGTGGGATTCGAACCCACGAAAGCCTACGCTTGAACGTGGTTGCCTAGAATAGGTCCAATCCTGTGGTATTATCATGCGCTCTCTCGAGTTTGACTTTCAGGTCTACAAGGTACAGCTCT
>Ga0315296_10003330_pt1 | contig 13467 bp, 14 predicted proteins | sample YL17G14_18_MG_FD_203921 | JGI IMG/M metagenome (GOLD analysis project Ga0315296, IMG submission 203921) | Sediment microbial communities from Yellowstone Lake, YNP, Wyoming, USA - YL17G14_18 | ecosystem: Environmental > Aquatic > Freshwater > Lake > Sediment | place: USA: Wyoming | collected... | reverse complement strand
AGTTGGCGACGGGGACGAAGCTGTACCTGGTCTCCATCGTCAACGGTTCGACGAAGATGGAGTTGTATTACGATCCCGGCGACAACAAGCGGCTTAGCCTCTATCTCACCGACGGCGTGGATGACGACACGATCTACCTGCCATCGTCGGGTTCGTATGACTTTCATCCACGGTGTCCGATCTGGCTGGCCATCCGATACGACGCCGACCCGGAAGTGGCGGCCCCGAAACTTTCCGTCGCCTTGCGCGGCAAGAACCACGGGACCCCGAGCGCGAACGAAGTCGATATGTCCGATCTCAGCGACGACGACGCGACGATCAAGTACGGCGACTCCGCCGGCGCGAACGGCCTGCCGGGCCTGCTGTCCAACGTGAGGCTCTACCCGGCCTTGCTGACGGACGCGGAGATCGCCGCCGAATGGGGAGCGACTGACTGATGGCACAACTCTTCCACATCGACAACGAGACGCCGGACCTGGGCGACTGGGACGGGTCCTACATCGAGGAACCGGCAACCATAGTCCAGGCCGAGGCGGCCAAGCTGCCCGGAAGCAGCGGGACGTTGGGCTTGCGGTTCAGCGGAAGCAGCAGCCGCCTTGCCTACGTTTACAAGACGGTTTCACAGTTGGCGGCGGGAGAGACCCGTTACCTGGGCGCGTTCATAAGGCCCCCGGCGATCGCGGGAGAAGAATCACACGTCGCGCCGATAGAGTTGTCCGGGTCTTTGCAGGTCGCTTACCTGGATTTACGCGAAGATGGCAAACTATACTCCTCGTGGTGGTCTGATGCGGGGGGTTATTATTCGCCGGTGGGGGCGTACCTGTCGCCGGGCAACTGGCATTACATCGTCCTGGCGGTCAAGCGCGCCAGCAGCAACGTCGCTGGCGACGGCGGCGTGAAGTTCTACGTCGACGGCAACCTCGTCCACGCCTCGCCGGAGGCGTACGACAACTACGATCGCTGCGCGGGAGCGGGCCAGTGCGCATACGGCCTCGTGATGACGACCGACTTCGACCTGGTTGTCGACGTGGATGAGATGTACGGCAACGATGGTCAATACCCCGACCCGGAAGCAGGTCAACACCCGAGCTACAGCTTCACCATGCCGGTGGTGCTGGGCAAGTCCAAGACCGGCCTTGCCGCGGACCTGCGCGCGAAGGTCTACGACACGGCGAACAACCTGATCAAGACAATCGCGGGGACGTTCAGCGAACGGGGCAGCGGCACCGGAATCTACAGTTGGTTCTGCGAGGAGATGCCGATCGGTCATCGCGGCATCGTGGATTTCTACGATGTGGATGACCCGGACGACGTCCTGGCCTGCTGCGCGATAAACCCGGAGGAACTCGAATACGTCGACAAACGCGTCTCCGCCGCCGGCGCGAGCGCCACCGAGATCGACACGGCCCTCAGCGACGCCCACGGGGAAGAAAGCTGGGAGGGCGCGGCGGACTGGACCAGCGACGAACGGGCGCAGATACGCGATGCGCTGGGCGTCGAGGGCGAGGCGGCGGACGCGGCCGGCGGCCAACTCCAGGCCATCAAGGCCAGGACGGACCTCATCGGCTCGGCGGAGGTAGACTTCGCCGGCAGCGTGAATGCGGATGGGACGCTCGACCTGGTGGCGGGCGACGACTACCTGGAGGCGAACGGCAAGGAACTGACCTGGCGGGTGGATGAATGGGCCGGGCCGAACCTGGCCGGGGCGACGGCGGTGCTGGCATTCGTGCGGATGGCGGACTGGCAGGGCGGGACGATCGAGGCCGAGCTTTCCGCGACGGCGACGGCAGAGATGCAGGATGGGACCGCGGTGTTCACCGGGGAACTGACCGCGGCGCAGACCGGACAACTCGAGACCAGCCCGCCCGAACAACACTACAACTACGTCTACCAATTGCGGGTGACCACCGCCGCGGCGCATCGGCTGACCATCGCCGGCAACGGCGTCCACGTGGAGCCAGGGGCATGAGTACATGAGGCAGGCAACCGGCATCCCGGCGGGGGCGCCCGTCACGCTCGCTCTCTTCACGCCGACGAGCGCTGCCGTGAGCTTCAGCGTTGTCGTGAACCCCGCGAAACTGGCGGCGGTCGAGGGCATGATGGCGGGGATCAAGCGCGGAGTCCCGCGCGTGATCACGCGGGCCATCAACAAGGTCGGCGTGGCGGCCCGGACGGAGATATGCCGGCGGATCGCGGCCGAGGTGAACCTGAAAGTGAGCGCGCTTCGCAACCGCAACGTCAAACTCACGAAGGCCACCTTCAACCGCTGGGAGGCAACACTGAAGATCTCCGGCAGGCGGGTGCCGCTGGTGCGCTGGCTCGCCAGGCAGACGCGGAAGGGCGTGTCGTACGCCATCCGCGGGAGCCAGAGAAAGTTCGTGCCCGGCGGGTTCATCGCAGAGATGGCCAGCGGCCATCGCGGCGTGTTCCGCCGCAAGGGCACGCCCCAGGCAAGGCGCCGCCGCCGCAAGGGGCACGAGGCGGAAGTGCGGCCCCGACTGCCGATCCAGGAACTTTACGGCGTCTCCGTGCCGGAGGCGATGATCGGCATCACGCAGCTCGCCGCCGGAGTGCTCGACCGGCGGATCGCCCAAGACCTGGAGCGCGAGATCGACAACCAGGCGGCGCTGGTCATCCGCCAGGAGGGCGGGTCGTGAACTACCCCGTCAAGGAACAGATCACCCAGGCGGTGGTGGCGGCCCTGGAGGCCATCTGCACCGCCAACGGGTACGCCACCGACGGCGTCGAGGTCTGCCGCCCCCGGCGGACGGGCGAGAGGTTCGTCCCCCGCGACAAGGGCGTCATGGTCCTCCAGGACGCCGAGACGCGAGCGGCGGACGAGGACCTCATCGGCAACCCGCCCGCCATCGGCTGGCGGCTGGCAATATCCTGCGACGTGGTCGCGCGGGTCAGCGAACGCGAGACGCGGCCGATGGACCAGGTATTGAACATGCTGGAGGCCGACGTGCGGAAGGCCCTGATGGCGGATCCCCGGTTTGCGGGGCTGGCGGTGCGGAGCGAACTGGGGAACACGGAATACCCCGGGCCGGAAGAGGGCGTGGAGGGCCTGACCGTGTGGCTGGAAGTGATGTACCGGGTCGCGGAAAACGACCCGTACGTGAATAGGGCATAAAGGCCGCGGCCGGGACGGCCGCGCCACCACAAGGAGACAAACATGGCACTCGCAGGACCGCTGTCAACGAGGCGGAGGATCGCGCTCGTCGGGCTGGAGACCGTTGAACGCGGGCAACCCGTCGTGCCGGCGACGCCGCTCACCTGCTACGAGGCGAAGATGGACCCCAAGGCCGCGTACTCGGAACGTAAACCCACCGGCCCGTCGGCGGGCAACGCGCCCGGCGTCCTGGGGGCGATGATCGGGACCTTCACCTGCCGGGCCGACCTCCGCGGCAGCGGGACCAGCGGCCTCGACGACGGCCTCGACGTGCTGCTCCAGTGCTGCGGGTTTAACGTGAACGGCAACGTGTACACGCCGGAATCCGTCGCCGCCGACCAGAAGACCTGCACGATCTACCTGTACGAGGACGGGATGCTGAAGGTGCTGTCGGGCTGCGCCGGCACGTTCACGCTGGACGGCGAGGCGGGACAGGTCGGCGTCATCAACTTCGACATGTCGGGGGTGTGGACGGACGTGACCTACGACGGACTCCCGCAGACGTCGCCGAACGCGACGCTTGCGCCGCGGTTCGTCTCGGCGGCGATGGCGATCGACGTAACCTATTCGCCGTTCGTGGGCAGGTTCAGCCTCAACATGGGCAACAACGTCAGCCCGCGGGAGGATGTGAACTCGCCCGGCGGCGTGCTGCACTACGTCGTGGCCGACCGGTCGCCCGTCATCAGCCTCGACATGGAGGCGGCGGTGTCGCCCGCGCACGACCCGTTCGCTCTCTGGCTGGCCGGCACGCCCGCGGCGTTCACGTGCCGGTTCGGCGCGGAGACGGGCAACGCCGTGGCGATCAACGCCCCGGCCATCCAGTACCGCGAGATCGCCGAGGGCGACCGCGGCGGGAAACTGGTCAGCAACGTCCAGGCCGTCTGCTGCTACGACGAGGGCGACGACGACGTGGAGATCGACGCGACCGTCGGGACGTAAGAGAAGAAAAGACCCCAGGCTTCAGACCCCAGGCCGCAGACCTCAGGCCTCAGGCCACAGACCTCAGGCCTCAGGCCTCAGGCGGAGTGGTTTGAAGCCTGAAGCCCGAAGCCGGAAGTCTGGAGTCCGAGGCCTGAAGTCGAAATACCGCGAACAGTTCGCCAATCAGGAGTACGACAATGAGCGTGTCACTGCAATACCGCGTCAACACCACCGTCACGGAGCAAGTGGAGACCAATCCGCCGTCCAGCCAGGCGGCCCGCTGCCGCGTGGAACACGACCGATTGAACGCGTCGGCGGATCTCGACGCCGCCAGCAGCGTGCCCGTGACCAAGGTCGCCAACTTCGACCAGGCCCTCACGGCGGGGGCGGCGACCATCGACCTGACCGCCCTGCCCGGCATCAACGGCGCCACGGTCAACGGGTCGGGGCTGAAGGTCCAGCTCTTGCGGGTCCAGGCCAAGTCGACCAACGCCAACGCGATCACCCTGACCGAGGGCGCCTCCAATGGCTACGAACTGGCCGGGAACGCCTGGAAAGCCGCGGTCCAAGCCGGCCAGGAGCTGACCTTCTATGCCAACGAGAAGGCCCCCGACATCGGCAGCGGCGCCAAGACCATCGACCTGGCGGGCACCGAAACCCAGGCGCTCGAGGTCCTGATCGTTATGGGATGATCCGCATCGGAAGGCCGAAGGCTGAAGTACAAGAAGACCGCGGGCGAGACGCGCGCGACATAGCGCGGGCAAGATGCCCGCGACATAGCGCGGGCAAGATGCCCGCGACACAGCGCGGGCGAGACGCCCGCGACACGAGGAGCCGATCATGCCGATAGCGTGCGACCCGAATGCGACCTGGACGTATGTGCTCAAGAACGACCGCGGCCTGCCGGCGGAACGCCAGGCGCGGTTTACGCTGCGGTTCCTCACGCGGCGGCAGAAGAAGGAATACCTCGACGGCGTCGGGACGGCCGGCGACGCGGAGCTTCGCAAGGCCGGCGGGGAGGAGGTCATCACGCGGCTGTACGCGCGCCTGGCCGTCGGCGTGGCCGGGTGGACGAACCTCCACGGCCGCGACGGGGCCGACGTGCCCTTTGACGCAGCGCGGATCAGCGTCCTCGACGACATACTGACCGACCGGGAACTCTGGGAACTCTACCTGGCGGCGGGCTACGAGATCGATGAGGAAGACCGAAAAAACTCCGATGGGGGGCCGAATGCCTCGCCGGAAGGGTCTGCCGCCCAGGGGCCTGCGCCCGCTGCGTAGACCCGCCGACGGCCAGGCTGCCGGCGGAATGCAAGTGCCCGGCCTGCGAGGGGCTGGGCTGCCCCGCCTGCGCGGGCGTGGGCAGGATCGCCCTGGCGGGCTGCCCGCGGAGGCTCATTCCCGCCGCGGTGTGGGAACTGGCGGAGATGGCCGACCTTTTCGCCAAGGGCGTGGTGCCCGTGGCCGGAGGACTCCTGGACCAGGCGGATGCATTCCTGGCCGCATGCCTGATCTACTGGCGCGAACGCGACAGGATCAGGGCGGAAGAAATGCAAAAGAGGCGGTAGGTGCACAGGCGGGACGCCTGTGCCACCCGGGAAGGACCCATGGGCGCGCGCGACATTGAGATAATCATCAAGGCGCGGGATGAGGCGACGGCCGTCATGGGTGACGTGGCCGCGCGGACTCGCGAGATATTCAGCATCGGGGAGTTCGGGGGCGCGGCCGCCCCCGGCCGGGGGGCATGGGCGGCGCGAATAGCCGAGCAAATGAGCCAACGGGCGGACTTGGACCGGCGACTGTTCGACGCCACGCACACCGCCCGTGATCGCGAGCTTCGCGACACGGATGAATATTTTGGGCGCCTCCAGAACCGGTGGGCCGGCCATGAGCAAATGCTCGTGGCGATCCAGCAAACCCACGCCGCGACGCGCCAGCAGATCATGAAGGAAGAGACCTCGACGCGACTGGCCGCTATGCGCTCGTGGGAGATCGGCGGCATTCGAATCGTGGCGGCGGCACAGGTAGCCCGTGGTGCGCTTGATCTGCTGGCGGCAGGCGCTCAACTGGCTGAGGGGGACTTCAAGGGTCTCGATGCGACGTTGCGTTCACTTCCACTTGGAATAGGCGGTGTGTACGCCTCGGCGAGGCGCGTTTTTTGGGACCTGGTCCAGAATACTCAAGAAATCGAGGCGCGCCGATCAAAGGAACGCGCTGGTCGCGCTCAAGACACTGCTATCATGCGCCAAGCCATCGACATAGGCCGGGAGGCCGAGCGCTCCCGGTCCCTGCTTGGCAAAGTGGGATTCGAGAGGGAGATCGCCGGTGCCCAAGCTGGGGCGGAACGGACCCTAACGCGCCTTGGCGATCTTGAAGCGGATCTTCAGGAGAAGCGCCAACGCAATATTCTATATGAACCGCAGGCCTTGGTGGCCGTGCGGTCTGCCCGCGTTCGAATTGAGCAATCGCTGGCGGCGGAACTGGTCGAGATCGAACGGAAGAAACAGGAAAAGATCGCGGAAGAGGGGCGCAGGGCCGGCGAACGCGAGGCCGACCAGCGCAGACAGCGGCACGAAGCGCAACTGGAGGAGGCGCGGACGCGGGCGGAGGCCGAGGCGGACCTGGACCGTCGCCGGATACAGATCACGCAGACGGGCGCGGTGCGCGACCTGGCCCTCCTGCGGTTGCGCCACGAGCAGGAAGAGGAGGAATACCGCCAGCGAGGGCTGGACATAATGAAACTCCTGGAGGTCCAGGCGCTGGAAGAGCAGCGGGCGATCGAGGCTACCAGGCCAGCCGGGGCTGCGGCGCGGGCGCCGATCGAGGCCATGCGGCGCGAGGCGGCCTACATGCGCCCGGAGGCGTTCGCCAGCCGGTTCATGATCCGCCCGCCGGGCGAACAGGGCGATCCGATGTGGACGAGGACCATGAACGCGGCAATCGCGACCACGGCGGCAGAAGACAAAAAACAGACCGGCATCCTCGAGAGCATCGACAGACGCCTCGCCTCGGGCGGCGTGGCGCTGGCGGACCTGGGTTAACGGATCCGCAGGCGGGCCCTTGACACATGGTGTCAAGGGCGGGAGGCCCGCGGCACCAGAGAGGTGGCACAGCCGTCCCGGCTGTGGATGGAATGAGGACCGCAGGCCGGAGGCCTGCGGCACCAAGGCACCGCATGAGCGTGATACTCGTACAACGGCAGTGGACGGGCGTGGAATACCAGAGCGGCCCGGAAGGGCGCAGGACCACGGAGAACTGGATCGTCGAGACGGATAACCCCGCCGACGATCAGATCATGGCCGCCCAGGCGACCGGCCTGCCCCGACGCGGACAGGCGCACCCCAGCGATGCGTGGCTGCGTTGCACGGGCGTCGAACTCCACGAACGCCAGGGGCCGACCAGCTTCGTCTTCCGCGTGACCTGGGAAGTCCGCTATGCGCAGCCCAGCGGCCACGAGAACCCGCTGGAACGGCCGCCGCGGCTTACGAGCCGGTCGGTCATCACACGCGAGCCGGTCGACCGCGACGCCGCGGGCAGGCTCTACGTGAACGCGGCGGGCGAACCGTTCGACCCGCCCGTGACGCGGGAGTTCGCGGATCAGCTCCTGACGATCGAGCGCAACCAGGCGTCCTTCGCGGGTTTCGCCGCGGCGGCCTTCGCCAAGACGATCTGCTCGCATTGGCTCATGACCTGGCCGCCGGGGACGCAGCTCATGGACGAGATCGCCGCCGAGGACGTGGAAGAGGACGGGCTCGTCTACGCCCGCGTGTCCTTCTCGATCCTGCGGCGGCTCGACGGGTGGCGGGTGCCGCGGCTCAACCACGGCTTCCGGTACGTCGCCGGGATCTCGGGCGGCCTGGTGAAGTACAAGCAGTTCGTGGATGCCGACGGGCAGCCGCTGACAAAACCGCGGCTCCTGGCCGCGAATGGGACGCCGCTGACGGCCGGGGCCGACCCGGTGTACCTGATCTTCGACGACTACCCGGAAAAGGACTGGTCGGCGCTGAACCTGGGATGACGGTGGCACAGGCCTCCGGCCTGTGCATGGAATAACGGTCGCAGGCGAGACGCCTGCGCCACCAGAGCACCACGAGGAGAGGCAGATGGCGACGACGAGAGTATGGATAGGGACGACGGCCGCACATGTGGGGGATTTCGATTACGCCGACAACTGGAACCCGTCCGGTTCCCCCGCCGACGGCGACACGCTGATCATGGAGTTAAGCAGCCAGGACGTGCTCAGCGGGTTCGATCAATCGACGATCACGCCGGCGGCCCTGCACGTGCGGCAGAGCTACACCGGAAAGATCAACGGCTACCTGACCTTCCTGGGGCTGACGGCCTTGTACGTCGGCGAACACTTCGGCTCAGACTCGCCCGCCGGGAGCTCCAGGGTGCTCGTCAATTGCGGCAGCGGACAGGCGACCACGATCATCGTCGCCAACTCGGCCGCCTCGTCCGCCGATGCGAACCTGCCGCCGGTGCGCGTGGTCGTGGCCAACGCCGCCGCGGTGCTGCACCTGCGGCGCGGCAAGGTCGGCCTGGCCTGCGAGACGGGCCAGACGGCGACGCTGTCGGCAATCCACCAAAGCTGGCTGACCAGCCAGGCCTCCGACAGCAACCTGATCGTCGGGGCGGGCGTCACGCTGACGAGCCTGACCAAGACGGGCGGCGTCGCCCTGGCGCGCTGCGCCCTGACCACGCTGACGCACGCCGGCGGCAGCCTGGAGACCGCCGGACTGGGCGCGATCACGACGATCAACGCCAACGGCGGCGCGATGGTCCTGAACTCCACCGGGACGATCGGGACGGTGAACGGAAATGGCGCGGCGGTGGACCTCACCAAGTCCACGCTGGCCAGGACGATCACCACCTACGTGCTCAACGGCGGGTCGCTGGCATACGACCCGGCGGTCGTGACGATCACCAATAAGATCACTGCGTCGGCGGCCGTGAAGCTGTCGGCGGCGGCGGCGTAAGCGGGACTCATGGTGGCACAGGCGTGGTGGCCACAGGCCTCCGGCCTGTGCATGTAATTAGGACCGCAGGCGGGCCCTTGACAGTTTCTGTCAAGGGCGGGACGCCTGCGACACTGAGGACATGGCCGGACTGCTCATCTCGGAAGCCGATGCCAAGAGGCTGCGGCGAGTACTCCAGTGGTTCGAGCGGCAGGAGCGCGGGGGCGGCCCGTCGCCTGGGGGCGGGGCGCGGCCGGGCTTCTGGATCGAGAGCTGGATCGGCCTCGTCGCCGCCCAAGGCCCCAACGGGGAAGAGGACTACACCGACGAGCGCTACTGGGTCGAGCGCGCCCGCTGCGCCAACACGGCTGGCGGAGAAGAAGGCGAACTGGCGCTGGAGGCCCTGGACGAGGCCGACCCGCTCGCCAAGTGCGTGACGGCCACCGACCTGGCGGAGATCGCCGACGGGACGCACGCGCTCGGGGTTGGATCCGCCGTGGCCGTCTTCGCGGCCTACGACCAGCAGACGCCGCCACTGAAACACTACTGGTTCGGCGGCGGGGCGGGTGAACCTGTCGGGGTGACCTACTTCAAGCCGACCGAGGACTGGACCACGCGGAAGGACTACTACGTCAATGCGTCTCATTGCGACCATGCCGGAACGGTCATCGAGACCGGCTGGAAATTGATCGTCGTGCCGCGAGTCGAAGTGCTGCCGACCGTTCCGCCATCGCCTGTCTGGGCCAACGTGATCTCCGGGAAGGTTTACCGGGGCCTGGTTGTCGGCGATGAGGGCGCAAAGCTGGCCGCGATTCTCAATGTGCCGTTGCCGAAGAGCGACGGCACTTTGTATGTGTACTGGTCCTGGGACGCCAACGGATTCCTCCTGGCCGACCGAGTGCGCGGGTACGAATAATGCCCTGGCATGGAACGGCAACCGAAGGTGATTATGTCGGGTACTGGCAACCTGATTTCGAGGCGTTCAAGTTAGGGTCTGGGGACAAGGACACCGGAGTTGTCAATCAGATTCTCTTTGCCGTCTTCGAACGGCTCTACTTCATGGCTGACGGCGTGACGATTGACGATTTCAACGATTGGGAATGGGGCGGCATGATCGCAGCCTTTGTCGATGGTGTTCTTGTTGCTCGATACGATATCGACCCGGATACTGAGGACTGGGCCACAGGACCGCTTACGCCAGGCAAGATTATTCACCACTGGCGAATGTGGGACCTGCTGGAACAGTACGTTGAGTTCGGGCTTTTGGGTGAAGGGGACACCTTCCCTGGTGGAGACTTCTGGACCTGTCTGCATGAGTTTGATTTTGATCTTGACCCACCTGGCGTAGACATCGAGGACCGACCATGCCAACCACTGGGGGGCTTGCTCTACGGGAAGTTCAGTGTTGACGATGCGGATGGGTACAGAGTGTTGGACCGGAAGATTCCCGTATGGACGCGCAACCGACTAGACGAATGGTTGACCAATAACTTTGACAAGCCGACTTGGTTTGTACCGCGTCCAAGAAACAGTCCTGGGTCATATTCTGAATCGTGGCACATCAGTTACGGTTTCTGGGGACCGTGGAAGTTCGAGGAGTACAATGCCACCACGGGCCTCAGCAAGATCAAGAACCTGCGCGGGAGCCTACCTGAGTACGACGACTTCGATGCCTGGATGGTCAGTCAAGACATGGGGCTTGACGAGATCGTGCCGTGCATCTGCATCCAGGTCAGCAGCGACAAACTATATGCGTGGATAAATTGCGACCTGCGTGATGTCGGCTACCTCATAGGAGAAGAATACTGGCCGCCCTGGGCATGGTCTATCTTGCGGGGCTTGTGGCAACAGCGGCTTCCCCGTGCCATTACGTCAACCACATGTTACGGTGAGGAAGGGTGGATTGCCGAGTACGATTGGTTCTGGGTCGGCACCGGCTATGATCCCAAGAACGGCAACATCTACAAGTACCAGTCCGGCCAGTGGGTAGAGGTTGATCGCTTTGTCAATAGGCCGGATGAACTTGTAACCTGGCGGTGCTTCGGTTTCGGTGATTACGTCGGTTGCTGGTTGTGGAATGAACTCAAACTAGTGTTGGACCAGTTGGTGAGTTACAAGTTTGGTGCCGATCACCTGGGAGAGGATTGGGAACATTGTCTAAATGGATTCTGGGTAGGCATGGACTGGTATCCGGCTGTAGCCCACCCCTACAATGCCCTTGGTGGTGAAGGACGGGTAAGTGATGCCAATTCTTGGGCCGCGACGCTTGCTGCGGCGATTGCTGGAGTCGGCTGGGCGGGTTGGGAAGATATGCCTGACTACATGAGTTGGGAGTTATACTATTCACAGTGCAATACCTGGACTCGGTACGAGCCTTACAATCCTCCAGAAAGGCGGTGGGTGGCAGGGTATCAGGCGTGGAATCACCAGTGGGCGTGCTACTGCGGAGGCGACAATTACCAGTATGATTGGTTCAAGCGACTTCACTGGTACACGGCACCAACCACGTGGCTCAAGACTCAAGTTGACTTTCCAAGCACGCTAGACGAACCGCTGAGAATGTGCGATTTCGACCAGTACGGCAGTCCAAATTACTACTATTCGTCATTTTTCTCATCGATACTGCAAGATGGTGGGGGCAACGTGATGCAAGAGGGATATGGTGAAGTCTTTTGGCCGCAATCCGATTGGACGGGCCGACGTGATGGACCTTATCCTTTTGTGGGTGCGGACATGGTCGGAGACCCCTGGACTCTCGGTTGGCAATGTGGGTTGGACCAGGTTGTGGCCGTTGTTTTCTACCCTTGGGACAAGCGCGAGATTTGGCCTGGTGAGCATGGCGCACCACTGGACGCCATCGCGGCGGCTCCACCACCCGTTCTGACGAGACCACAGTTGCCGCTTGGAACACTAAGATAAGGAGCAACACATGGCACGTTACACGGCACTTTTGAATGATGTTGATTGTGGATTTGCCACTAAGACGCTTCTGCAGATTATCGCCGCAGCCAACCACCAACTACGAATTACCGAAGTTGGCATTGGCTTCAATGGCGCCTCCGGGGCAGTTGCAGCACGACTGGTAGAACTGCTGCGTCAAACCACGGCAGGTACGATGACTGCCTTGGCGTTGGTGAAGGAAAATGACAGCGATGGCGACAGTCCAGACGCAAGCGCACTCCACACAGCAACTGCCGAGCCGACCGCCGGAGACATCCTGCGGGGCTTCCGCGTCCATCCGTGTGGCAACGGGCTGGTCTGGCAGCCGCGCTTTGGCGAGGAGATCGTGATCGGCGCGGCTGACCGGATTGGCCTGCGCGTGACCGGCGACGGGGCCAACGCCCATGATGCCGATTGCTACATCACGTTCGAGGAGTGATCTGGTGCCGGATCAAGAAAAGCCGCCATCGAAGGCGCGCGGTATCGGCATGGCTCTGCGAATGCTCGGCCGTAAAGGCTTGAAAGCTCGCAAGTCGCCGCCTCGCATATTGCCCGCCAATTCCTTGAAACGCCGTGCGCGCCCCGTGAGACATGAAAACCGTTTGTTCTGGGACCGCCTTCTCACCTGCCGTGTCTGCCCCCACTGGCAGAGCGGACATCGTTGCGAGCTGCGAGCGTCTTTGGGTAAACTGGTTGATAGGCAAGCGACCTGTCCCGCCGACCCGCCGCGCTGGGGGCCGGTGGAGACGGAATTACGGAAAGTAGCAGCCGCAGGCGAGACGCCTGCGACACCCGGAAGCGGGAACCCGGAATCCGGAACAGATTGACTCCGCGGTTTTCCTGGTTCCGCGGTACGGGTTCCGGTTACGGCTCACGGGTTACGATCCGCTGGCGGCGAAGCGCCCAGATGACGGCGGCGGCAAGCGCGGCCTGGGCCGCCAGCAACTGCGTCAGCTTGACCCGCAGCACGAAGTTCACGGGCGCTAAGTCTACTTTGACGATCCGGCCCTTCGGGGCCTGCGTGGCGGCCAAGACCTCCGGCGGCGGATGCCGAAGCGAGATCTCCGACGTCAAGAAGAGCGCCGCCGCGGCAGCGAGCAACCCGCAGGCGAGACGCCTGCGGCACCAAACCAATTGTCGGGACGGGCGATTCATGGCCGGCCTCCGGTCTGCGACGGAAACCGCAGCGCCCATGTGCTGATCGCGATATCGCGGACGGCCAGTAGGAGCTCCGCGATCGCTGCCTGGGCTACGCCGCAGACGGCCAAGCCGAAGCCGGCGGCGGCCCGCGCAAAGGCCGTTGCCGATTCTCCGCCATTAGTAGTCAGCGCCAGAAAGAGAGACACGACGGCCAGGCCGATCCCGCCGATCAGGGTCAATAGGCCAAGGACCCGGCAGGCGGCGGCAAATCCGTCGAGAAGCTCATAGCTCGGCGGGCCCTTAACAGTTTCTGTCAAGGGAGGGTCGGGTCTTTGG
>Ga0315296_10003328_pt1 | contig 13472 bp, 16 predicted proteins | sample YL17G14_18_MG_FD_203921 | JGI IMG/M metagenome (GOLD analysis project Ga0315296, IMG submission 203921) | Sediment microbial communities from Yellowstone Lake, YNP, Wyoming, USA - YL17G14_18 | ecosystem: Environmental > Aquatic > Freshwater > Lake > Sediment | place: USA: Wyoming | collected... | reverse complement strand
GTTGGGAAATCCAAAAGTCCGCCACTCCACTCCCCAAATTCGGAATGTTTGCAGACCAGTAGTGCCTCGATTGTTTGATGTATCATTAAACCAGAATTGATATGAAACATCTGTTCCTGTAGCGTTCGTTAAAGTCTTTGTTACGTTATACCATCCAGACGTAGGTTCACCCGTCCACGGGTCAGTCCACGTATCATTTTGCCAAGTTCCAGTATTGTTCGTGCCGAACTTAGCTCCCGACAATCCTATGTCATCTAAACAATAAACGTAGAATTCACAAAAGTCTTGAGTGTTATAATCTGAACGAGTCGTGTTTGTTCCAACGTTGCTATAGGTTGGTGGCGTAGTGTCTGAACCTGTGTAACTTATAACAATCCAAAATTCGCTTACATATATTATTTCTTCAGCAGCGAGAGTGGAAGCGCGAACTCCAGTTTCCAGCACATTGACTTCATCCCACGTCCAAGCCACTCCAGTATTTGGATTTACAGTTCTCACTTCGGAATAGTCGGTGAATGCAACTCTGCTAATTGATTTGGCGGCACTTTCGTAATCCGTAGCATGTGTACGCCAGCGAATTTTCGCGGATTCCGCAGTGCTGCTACCCGAAGCCATAGCCCTGATGTAAGCCGTGATTGAAACAATTGTTCCTGTTTGAGTTGTGTTTGCTAGATTTTCTGTTTCTCTTGATGTCGTTTCCCCTACGGCAACTCCCGTGCCATCGCTTTGGTCGCTTGTTCCCTGCCAATGAGAAGGCGGCGAACCGAAAACACTCCATTCCTGATATGTCCCAGCGGCATTAGGACGTAATGTTAAAGTTAATTGACCAACAGACGGAGTTGGCGGAAAAACAACCGAATATCCTATTATGCTTGCTACCAAAAGCAAAAAAGCGACTATGAAAACCTTGAATTTTTTCCAAACATTCTTTACTTTTTCCATTCTTGCACATGCTCCTTAGTTGTATATGCGTTTCGAGCGTTAAAACAATACCAGAGTTTCCAGTCATGTGGAACCTCTTTAAGCGATGGATTTGTCCCGTCTAGAAGCTCATCACCTACAGTAACAACAACATGAGCTGGCGTGTTAAAAACATTGACGAGAACTTCGTAATACGGAATTGATTTGTTGCGAGCCAAGATTAGACACGCCAAAAGGATGGCGATATCTTCACAATCCCCAAATCCGTCATCAAGAGTTTCGTTTGGAAACTTCCAAAAGTCCTTTTCTTCTGATTTGTAAGTTATATGAGTGTGAACCCAATTCAACGATGTTTGAGTCGGAGAAAATTCTATCATTAAATTTCTCGGCAAATATTTTGAAAAATCAAGAAACTTGGTTACTTCGATTGATTCAGCACGTTTGGTGGTTTCTACTATACGAACCCGTTTGAGTCCGCGCATCTTCCAAAATTCACGTAACCAATCAAACATTTACACCACCATCCATGCATACCGATTATAGGCATCCTTTGTGTCATCCTGAAGATCAAAAATTGTACGACCTTTGAAGAACTCTTTTGTTTGTGCTCTGTACTCTGCAAAATGCATGTCGTCTAGTATGATTACTTTACTGTTAATTAGTGGAAACATTGGAACACGATCCTTTTCAGCAAGTCCAAGGTCAAGAAGAGTTAGATCGTATTGAACATTTCCAACCGCAACATCATCGAGTAGAAACATTCTGTCAGTAGATAGTTTGTGTTGAGTTAGAAACTGTCGAGTCTTCTCTAACCACACAGGATCAGTATCTACTGTAGTAACCTCAGCTCCTGATTGTCTGAACAGAAAGGATGAGAACCCCGATCCTAAGTCAAGAATCCGTTTCGGCTTCAGTGACCTCAACAGTTTATCCAAATACACGCATAGTTCCCAAGAAATAGTCCATTTTGGATCCGAAACCTCTTTGATGTATTGCAAGTATGCTTCTTTCAAACCTTCCGACGGCTTATAGCCTATAGTATCCCTAGCCATCCTGAGTTGATATGCAGGAATACCAGCCAACTGCAACTCTTCGGGTGTTAAGTTCATTTCTTTCATTAGTATTTCCCTGAATCGTTCCAGTCTACCTTCACTCCGGAACCTCTTAATCACATTCCAGAGCATATTCATTTCATAGGTTTCATTGGTGACCACATAAGGGGTTGCAATGTGTCCAAGGTTGAGTCCAGTATCGACAAACACTTGGAAACCGTACTTTTTAGCCTTCAGACAGAAGTAAATATCCTCTTGCGCATTACCCTTCTCATAACATTGAAACCATGGCTGAAGAACTTTCTCAAACACTTCCCGTTTAATGAGCATGAAACCAGTTCCAACCATATCAACAGGCATGATTTGATTGTAAGGGAACGGAAGTGGTGTCCTGTAGATTTGCCGCTCTGGTACCCAAAAACCAAAGCACGGTACGTGGTCACCACCCTTCTTGTAAACAGTCGCGCCAATAATAGGCTTATCTGCTTCTAACAGTTTATGAATTGCACCAGGAATTCCAATAGTATCGGAGTCCCAAAACAGCAGATGTGTACACTGGGTTTCCAGGAACTTCTCTACGCACTTGTTCCGCTTCTCATCAATCGGAACAGTGTATCCTGATTCCATATGTATATTGGTGATGTGTTCCTCGGAAGTTTGCAGTATAGACTCTAGCACTAAGGGATGCATCTCCCTGAGAATCGGGATGGCTAGGAAGACGGAAGGCATAAAAACACCTCCCGTTCTTAGCTCAGTGCAATTTTGTCCCACTTAGCCGTCAGTTGGTCGTCTGATTCAAGAGCGACAGGCGTGAATGTGGCCTCAAAGTACATGTCACCAGCAGAAGCTGCGTCGAATAATCCCATCAATTGTGCAGCGGCGACAGTTGCAGTTGCTGTGAAGGTTTTTGATAATATGCATTGACCAGTACCACAATCTACAACACTATATGTGCCTTCTGCACGTGCTAATCCTGATAATGTGATTTCCGCAGCCAACACTGTGTGTGTTGCAGCTGGTGCACCAGTACTTTCAGATAACGCAATATATTTTGCAACCGTTTGAGTTGTGGCAGTATTGAACAGTCTATCCTTTGCAGCTTCAAGGCCTGTGTTGTTGGTCACGTTATGGTTTTCGTAAATTTCAAGTTCTTCTTCGTACAATATTTCGTTGTTAGGTCCCCTAATCGCTAGCCTTGTATTTGGATCACGTTTCGCCCTTCGCACTTCAATCCTAACATGGTTTGGACCGAAGCCTACTTTTGCCATTGGTTGTGGTGTTGCTCTACTTACCAACTTTAAGATATTTTTCCATATTTTCATTGTGTGTTTTCCTCTTTGTTTTTTACCCGCTTCTCCCGGCCGGCAGTCTATAGCGGGTCAGACTGTTTAACCAGGTCTTTAGAGTTTATCTATTAATGCTTTAGCAATGATGCCCAACAGGGTAAACGCAAACCCTAATGCAGCTATCTTCCATCGGTTCCCTTTTTCTTCCTTTTTCTCTTTTTCAGACTTTTCTAGAATACCAGTCTTTATTACATCGTCCACCTTGGCAGTCAAATCTGAAACCTTTTTTACCAAACCACTACTAAGGTCGGTACCAATAATAGCATTCTCTAACCTGCTCAGTGAAGTCTGTATTGGCCCCATAGTAGCTACACATTCAGCACGTGTCATAAAGCCAGGATTATCTTTTTTTGAACTCATAATGAACTCATCTCTCCAGCAACTTCCAACTTTCCATGTACATCATTAACGTTGGGTTTCACCTGCACCCGATAATAAGGCCAAATCTCTGTGTGAGTTTCCTTTGCAGTTGCGTCTTTCAAAATGAGTTGGTCTGTTTTAATATTAAACCAAAGTGCACCATCCGGTGAAACGTCAAGTGAATAGAGTAAGTTGTTTAACGTGCATTTTAGGACAAAGTACTTACTCTTAAATCCTCTGCAGTACCAATATTCCGTTCCTGTGATTGCATCGGGGACAGTAACGTAAGTATTTATGGTAGTAGTTTTACTACCAGAGAAGGCTTTCAGTTTCGGTTTCATGAAAAATTCCATTGTTTTTACCTCACAGATATATTGTCAGTGGAATACAATGCCTCCACTATGGCCGAGTGAACTTCCAAAAATTCGGCGTCACTCAAGCCTTTTGGTTATTAGAGTGCGACGTTAACTCCCGCAGCAACGACTTTGCCATCGGTTGATATAGGAAACCATAGACAGTAGAATTTGATAACGCCAGAGTCGATAGTATGAACCTTAACTTCGTAACCGATGTCGACTTCCTTGATAATAGCATAAAGTAACGATGAGAGCAGTTTTGCAGCTAATGCAGTTGCATCTGTAAGCAGTAAGCCTGCATCAATAGTTGTGCATGTAGCAGTTAGGATAAGTAGGTCAGTGTCAGTCGAGACACCACACTCGATAGTTGCAGCAGCACCCGTTAGGTCAACGGAACAAACTCCGAAGATTGCAGCTATTACTGTTCCAGTAACAGTGAAGAGTTCTTTTGCGGCAATAGCACCAGTATTTGCTGCAACAAAAGTTACTTCCTTTTCAGCTATCCGGAACCGTTGTTTCTTGAACATCTTCGCGATGTCTAAATATGCTGGTTCTGCCATTGTTATTCCTCCGCTTAACAGACGTTCGCTATTTTGGCAATCAATTTACTTGTCGCAACAGTTGAACTGAATGGTTGGATTTTTGCTTTAAAGTATCTGGTGAAGAGAGTTTCGTCACCTGAGCCGTAAGCTCTACGCTCTTCAGTTAGAGGAATGTTCATTCCAGCAGCGGGATCGAAGCTACCAATTATTCCAGCATCGTCTGAGTACACGACTATGAATGCGTCGTCACTTATTCCCACAGCCTTGCCTGTAATAGCGTCAGTGTATCGAGTTGGGAATATGCTCAATCCCCATACGGTTTTGAAGTAGTCCAGGAGTTTCTGTTGGACGTTCCCGATGAGGCGCAGTTTCTTCAACTCACCGTAGACTGGTGCGGGAACCACCATATTTATGTTGGTTATGTCCTCTAGTGAGACGTTACTGTTGGATAGGATTTTGTTTATCGCATCTGCTACGTTTGAATCGATGTCAACGTCTGCTCCACCAGAATTCCACTCATTACCAGCAGCAACTGTCACTAAGTTGTCAGTGTTAGCGCCTGCGATTATCATATCGAGAATATGGGAGTCCATCTGGGTTGCCATTGCCTCTGCAGCTCTCTTCATGCCTATTTGGCGTTGGTAGTTTTCAAGCTGACGGGCCTTTGCTTCGTCAGTTATGAGGTAGTGGACTTGGCATTTCTCAAGGCTCACATTAAACGGCGTCCAAACTATCTTTTCCAGCTTAGCCATTGCTCCTTCTGGGACCGGGTATTCACCTACGAACTCTGAGGGGAACTCAAATTTCACGTCGAGAACACCGAAGTTCCTTACTGGAAGTAGCTTAGTGCCAACACTTAGGAGATCCGCTTTACGGTAGATGACTTCTCTTTGGATGTCGCGTTGAATAACGATGTCGGATGTCATTCCGGCCATCGCAATATCTTTCCAATCAACAAGTACCATATTTGTCACTCCGGTAGATTTAGGTCTACGAGAACGTATCCGGCCGTGTCTACTGCTAGGGCTGTTAGTGCTGTTCCTACGCGTATCAGTTTTTCGGTCCATACCATAGCGTTAGTTACTGTCTGCACTTGTCCTAATCCACCAGTTTGAGCGCATATAGTGCTAGTGAAAGCAACCACTACAGCGTGAGTTGCTCCGAATTTGACCCACGCTTGGCCGTGTCTGATAATAGCGACTGGCTTGTTAGCTTCTGCTACTAACGTTATGGGGTTCTTTGTTGACTTGTAGGCAATTCCCAGTGCTTTAACGGAACCGAGGTGTTTCTTGACTTGACCAGCTGTAGCACCAACTTCGAGAATATACCCGTAGTCATCCAATGCGTCTTCGCAAACCGCATACATTAACTCGTCAACTAATCTAACTTGTGCTGACATGGCTAGAGCTCCTGTACGACTTTATTGATGTCTTCAGTTCCGAACATTTTCTTCGTCAACTCCTTCCTATGAGCTATAGCTGAATCAGATGTACCTAAGTGCATCTGGGTTTGAACTTCTGGTAGCGTTTCTTTGAAGTGTTTGACTGTTTCCATATAGGTATTGATTGCAACGATTGAAGCACCGGTGTTTTCACCGAAAGATGCTAAGAATTTCTTCTCGTCGAAGGAGGGATCAACTTTCTTGACTTCTGCTATTGCAGCAGCCAGTAGAACCTTGATTTCTTCTTTCTTGGCGTTCTCAAGTGCCTCAAGTCTTGACATGACTGGTTTTAGTTCCTCTGATACCTTTGGTTCCGTGCTCGGAGTTGTTTCCGTTTTGGGTTTATGTTCAAGGGTCCACTCTTCAACACTTTGCTGAAGAGTTTTGCCTCCCTTCATTTTACCCTCAATGAAAGTAACGTATTCTTTCATTTCAGCAGACATCTCTGTTTCCTTATGCTTAGACTCCCATTCAGCCTTGCACGCGGCAGCAGATTTACCGCCCGTTATACATGACTTCATGAAACCGGCGTAATCATTAGCAAGATCAAGTTTTAGTGTCTTTGCAGCTTCCTCTAAGATTTGAAAAGTTTCGAGTTCGGTTGGATTGTTTTCATCTGTCATTTTTCTTTCTTTCCTTTTTTATTTTAGACTACTAAAGTGTTACTTTAGTTGTCTGTACTATTATTACACTGTTCCGCTTTATAAATTTTATTGTTTAGATGTTTATGACTTGACAGGGTTTGACCGTTTAGACTAGGAATCATTTCACCTCTTGTAAAACATCATTGGTTATTGTCCAGAAACGTATGGGCAAAATTGTTTTCATCCAAACCATTTCTTCCCAAAGCCTCTTTTCCAAATCAATATCAACAATAAGCCACGCCTCTTTATAATGGTGAAGATATCTAACACATTGACCAATTCCTGTACTTATAAAACCGCTGGAACTACAACCATACACTCGCTTAACTTCAACAGCTATTTCATCATTTACTATAATATCTGGTTTTACGTTGAGACCACGTCTACCACTGTACCATTCGGGTACCGCATCGTAACCTTGCTTTATTAATTGAATGACTACCTTACAAACAAGGAGATCCTCGTTAACAGCCTCAAGCATTCTGTCAAGTGTACCATTTAAAATTTCAGTACATCTCTCTTTCTTATCTAAGTCCACCGACATCTTAGTCACGCACTCATATCTTCTGGATTTAACTTCCTAAACACCTGTACCCAACTCGTCTTGCACGCCGGTGAGTCTACGAATGAGAATCCTTTTGCTAAAATAGAGTGTGCAACGTAGACACCATCACTGTCAACAGAGGTCATCGAACGGAGTTCAGGTGAAATTCCAATCGGTTTGCCACTCGCTATGTCTCCTTCGATTTCCTGGATCTCCTGTTGGTCGAAAACGAACCCCTGAATCCATGCCTGATCCCCTCTCATAGCAACGCCGGTCGTAAACCCAACCACATCCACATCCCTATTTTTATGTCGAGATTTTATTCGTTGGAATGGAAATGATTTTGAACCCTCCATTATGACTCCGGCATCATACTTCATAGTGTGTCCGTCTATACCTGTCCAAACTCCAGATGCTAATGCTAGTGCCTCAAAGTATAATAGGTTACCATTGCGAGTAAATTTCATGGAATCTTTGCTTGCGGCCATACAAATTGACAAGTCAACAGATGTTGAATCCTTTCCTAACTGGAAATCCTTTAGTAATCGTTTCCCCGAAAACTTTTTACCTTTAAACTCCAGCAAGTTCATCATCAGGATTGTTCCTGAATCTAGCTTTACTTTCGATTTGATTTTAGTGTAAGGTTGGAGGGGTAACTCGTCGCTAAGGAGGGTAGCATCTTCGGACTCTAGTGGATTGTTGTCGAATACCATTGTGATACCACCAGCAATTGATATTAGATAGTACTTTTGTTCGGGTCCCCAATGAAGCGGATTTTGTAGTATAGTCTGAACTATGACTTCTTCTAGTGTAAACTCTAGGCCAGGAGCCTCCGATGAATGGGCAAGTTTCATCAGAAGCTCCTCGGTAGCGGACGACTTTGTCAGTGCTCCCATTTTCACCCATTTATCTCCGACTTTTTTATACTTCCTCTTAATCTGTGCCCACGCAGCTATCCTAGCTTGGTCCTCATTCTTAGTCTTCGCATATACTGCATTAAAGACTCTAATACCAAGGCTTTGAGCCCCCACTGGCAAGTTTTTGAGCCAACTTGGTGGATTGTTTATATCATATGGCATATTTTATTTCTCCATTATTTTTATCTATACGTTGTTATCATTCTTTTTTCCGGAAACTTTTCTAATCTTTTCTTCCACACGTGATAATCGTTAAAATGGTCAATACCAATTGTTTCTATCACTTGTAATGCTAATGATAGTTCCCCTTTTGTGTGATCCTCTGAACTATTGCATCGCACCAATAGAAATTTAATTACAGCCTCTGCGATGTGCTTTTTAATTATTAAATACGGTACTATTTGTTGCAACACCCCTAATTGTTCCCGTTGACGTAAAAACCACGTATAAAAAGGTTTGTGTTGTTTTAAAATTAGATTACTTTGTTGTATAATGCCACTATCTGTAATTCTCCTTGCATTTTCAAGGAACTCTCTACTAGTATTACCCATTGCAACAGCAGTATTTAGTGCACTAGTTAAAGAAATACCAATAGTACCCTCACCATCAATTGCAGCTGCTAACCAAGCCTTTTCAACTTCTGACATCTGCCTAACTTCTTTATCAAATTCTTGACTTGTTATTGGCATTTTTAACTCCTCTTATTATTTCGATGTTCTAAATAAGCGTTTAACAAAACCCAAAATAGGAATAAGATTATTAGAGCGAGTAATAACCACTCCAGAACAGTCATGTCCTTCATTCATTTTATTCACCTTTGTGTAGTCCGTTTTTTCTCACTTGGATATTCAGGCCAGGTTGTGTTACGAGTTTTCTCAGTGGCAACAATCGTGTCCTCTATTGAGGATGTACCTGGTGCAGTTTGTTCTGCAGGCCCCATCTCATAAATCTCTGCCTTTTGTGCATCAGTCAACGGCGGCATACCCCACTCCGCTCTAATTTCCGAGGAAGTAAAACACCGTGACTGTCGCATGATTGCAATTTGCCGCATGATTTCGGTTTTATCTTTTTCTAGTATTAGTCGTAGTCGAATCCTCAACCCGTCCAAATAGTCGTTGTACCGTTTTCCGAATTTCACTTGTATACTTTTTCGCATGATTTGTTCGAATTGTAACTTTATAATATCCGCAATCGATAGTGCCTGTAGTATTGCAAATGAACCACTCATTAATGCACTAGCATATGAAGTAGACCTGGATACAGGTGGTAGCCCCATAGCATTCGAAAGTGCATCATTAATCTGTGCCATCTTCTGATTGGGTTGTTGGTAATTTGTTGATTTTGGTTCGACGTACCCGATTTCGGTATTTTTATCCGTAACCATACCGACATCAACTTGCCGACCCTGCAGACTTTGTGAGTATAAATCAGCTGCAGTTTGAGCAGCAGCTAATGCTTGTCGTTCTCTTTCTTCACGGGTGCCTGTGTATTTCTCAGGTGAAAACTGCGACAAATCAATCTTATGCCACTCTCGTGGCACGTTCCTATGACTCCATAAGATGTCATTAATCATAGTATTAACTTTCCACTCTATATAATAGAGTAGAGTCCTAGTTGGGGGCTTACTCCAAACCCCGTAAGTCTTCCTGCCCATAATGTCTACCAAATACGTTGACTTGGCGTTTAGCGAACACTTAACACAGGCCTTAGCATCGTATGCTTGTCTCTGTGAACTATCCTGTTCATTAGAGATGTAGATGTTGGGAGTGAAAATCTCAGCCTGGTAGTCACCTATTTGTGCCTGGTTTTCGACTGCCGTTAGTTGGAACCTTGGTAACGTTTCAATTTTTGTTACTCCGTTGTTTACGTCCCAAATAAGGTGCTTGACCACATCCCCGTATTTCATCAAGTCAAATGATGTTGAAAAGAACTCCCCTTTAAAATCAAGGGCATAAGCAATCCTCTTCGCCTCCACTACCAGGTCTTCTTCGATGGGGTCTAACTTCCTACCTGCCTCAATATAGATGTCTGAAAAGGCCTGTCTGCACATGTGAGCAATCCTGGACAGATAACCGTAAAGGTCAGCGTCAATGTCTATCATTGCATCGTAGATTCTGAAGAAGTTTCCGGTCTTGGCATCGGAAAAAAATTGGTAGGGCCAGTTAAGAGTAGTAACAATAGGTGGCTGAGATTGTGGGGTAGTGGCAGATATTGCACTTAGGCGAGTTTTAATACTTTTCACGAGCCCCATCTTACATTCCTCTTATCATTGGTGAATTTGCGACAATTTTTCTGTAATACATCGGGTGAAAAGGTACTGCTTCTACCGGTTTACCTTTTAGTTCCCACACTAATTGAGCAAGAGCGTCTGCCAAGTCCTTGGCTCCTTTTCGGGGGTGGTCAACTTTTTGTCCCCTATGAATTTCCAAATTAGTCAACTCATCCTTTAACGCTTCATGCTCATAACAATCGATTTCGTGCAACCGCCATGCCTCTTTTAGGCGTTCGTGTTGTTGGAGTTTTACGACGTTGAAATCGACTTGAATTCCGGACTCACGAATATCCGAAATCGTCTCCGGATAATCCCACCTATCGACGATGAACTTCCCAATATTGAACCTTTTCTTCAAGGTTCCAACAAAGTATTTGACTTCAGTAGGATCGACTTCAAGCTTCGGTGCAATCTTGTGCAAAAGGTCCACTACTATACGTCCATCCTCACTTAAGTGTCCAAGAGCTAAACCGAAAGCCTCAAATTTAACCGCTGGGTCTCCTGTTAGAATGTATTCGTAACTCTTACTTCCAATTAACCACTCTGCGATTTCACCGTTCACTAGCACGGGATTCGGTCGACTCTTATTGAACTCGATGATTGAAACATCCGTGTAATACTTTTCAATTGCCCTTGAAGGCTGTGAACCATAATCTCTCCAAGCGGCATCTGAGTCCTGTGAAAACTCATCCTTAAGGCTCTCTTCGGTTATGTTAGGATTCATGTCCCAGGTCGCGTATTTGTACCCAAGCATAACCGGAATACGTTGGGATTGTTCGTAGAGTTGATCGATAATGTCGCCTGAGTAGAGAGTTGAGGAAATTGCTACTCTTCTCGCTTTGAGGGCGGGTATCTTTTTGGTACCCCTTCCTAATCCATGAAACACTGCCCAACCGCTACGTTCACCTTTGGTATCTTTAAATCTACCCAGTTCATCAAAGAGTGCACACTTCACCGCTCGTCCAACTAGAGATGCACTGTTTGATCCTCCGCATCGGATAGTGACGTGTTTTTGTGGAAAACAGAACTCATTATACCTTTCTGTGGGGTGTAAGTATTGGAAGTATGGAGAGTTTTCTATCTTCCCTTTTTCCTGTGCGAAAATGGTGTCGTGGCTCTGTTCGTCGGAAGTAGCAACATTTAATACGAAGAATTCGGTACCCGCTCCTGCACCATAATACTTAACAGGATCCTCCAAGGAAAGAAGTTCAAATGCCTGTTGCAATCCAATTACTGATGTTAAGAATGTTTTTCCTGAATTCATCCCGGCCATTATTATAAGATCAGAGTACTGCTGAATATATTTGGAATTGAACTCGTCAATCTTATTCTCCTTCAAGTACACATCGCGTAACTCAACCCAATCTTCTATTTTCATCTCTCTCGGTATGTTCAAAATGAAACGCCGTAATATATCCTTTTCAAGCGGCCATAACTCTAGCCCTAGAAAGAATTCATTCTCAGCGAAGAAAACTGGATCATCACGTGCTCGCAATATTAACTGCATGCGCACAGCGTAATCTAAATCTTCCCAGTTTTTAATCACTTGATTACTCTCCATATTTACTAGCTGATATTAAGTTTTTAAGAGTGAATCTTTTACCTGGTAGCCACATCAAATCCTTTTCATCAAGTGGCAACGACTTCAATCTCCTCTAATCTTTTCATTAATCTACTCTTGCAGACAGGACACAAGCTTTCCATAACTATCTCAATGAGCTTGGTATATCGGATATTCAATTGATTGATTTGAATTACAGGCGAGTTAGTTAGTGTCCCTTCTAGTCGGCAAAGGAACTCTGCAGTCTGACGAGCCTCCGATGCTATGGCCTTTATACGGCCTTCCACCACTTCCTCAAGTGGAAACTCCAGAAGTCCCTCACAGCGAGTTAGGAGTTTGTCAAATATCTCTCTGAGACGTATGACTTGATCCCTGACATCTATTATGACTTTTTCGACTACAGGAGAAACCCTCTCTGCTAACGGCCGCTGGACATCCCTGGTAAAGTGAATAGAATAATACGCACTCGAACACCCTAACCGCCTGGACGCTTCCTCTTGGTTAATCTTTTTCTGGAAGAAGAGGAGGTCAACTTCCTTTACGTCAGGATGCGAGCAACACTTGCAAGCACGGCGGTTTAGTCGATAACTTAGGGGTTCCATGTAAGCATTTATAGTGCACTGGTTATTTATAGGTTATGGTTTATATGTTTCTATCCGTACTCTTTGAAACTATTTTCATAAACTAGTAAACATGGGCCTGATATTCCTAGTAGTGAAAACGGTTTTACTACCTGAAAAACACACATATGGTAGTTTAATTAAAGTTTGATTTTGATTCGAAACGTTTAAACCAAAAAGTTTATATATACACTAGTATAATATAGGGATAGGAGGTGAGATAGACATGAGAATGATAGGAACGTTGGTAACGGAAGAAGAGCACAAACGATTGAAGCTGTGGTGTTTAGATAATAATACAACCATTTCTAGAGTCCTAGGAGACATTTTAAGAGAATGGATGAAGGGAGACACCTTAACCGAAGCAGCACAAAAAGTTACAAGGGCTGTGTTAACAAAAAACCAACCTACCCAAACTCCTTCTGATGAAGACTATAAAGTTAAAACTATCGGAATATTAGGAACTTCCTATGATGCTCCCACCCCATGCAAATTTAACGCAGATGAAATAATAGTGCCCGAAGATACCTCGGATAATGATGTGGCATTGTTGTCGAAGTTTAGGTCTGTGGTAGTAACAAAGGAAGGCTGGAAGACAAAGACCAAATTGAAGATTAGAGGTTAAATTAAAAGTTAAAGGTTAAAAAAACTACCTATATCTCTTTTTTATATAGTAAAACCGTTTTAACTACTTACCAATGGGTGCCACGTAAGTGTCCACTTAAATATAGGAAAGAGTGTACGTAAACTTTTGGGGGTTTACTCGCGGAATTCTCGAGAGTAAATTATGCGAGACAGGAACATGTCCGTGAATCCCGTATCTTGAGTCTTAAGATTCCTTACTTAAGCCTTACTACTTAAGATATAGGACAGTTTAGGGAGTAGTAAGGCTTAAG
>Ga0315296_10003327_pt1 | contig 13476 bp, 14 predicted proteins | sample YL17G14_18_MG_FD_203921 | JGI IMG/M metagenome (GOLD analysis project Ga0315296, IMG submission 203921) | Sediment microbial communities from Yellowstone Lake, YNP, Wyoming, USA - YL17G14_18 | ecosystem: Environmental > Aquatic > Freshwater > Lake > Sediment | place: USA: Wyoming | collected... | reverse complement strand
ATAGGCTCCCAACGATCACCGCTGTCTTTTCTGGACTGAACTTGAACCTACTATACAGTTCGCGCGCCTTTTCCGACAGGAACAATCCATCATTTTCACTCATCCTCGCTTATCACCTCCCCTCGTTGTGTGGGGAGGTTCGGGGTCGAACCGACTCAGTCCCGCTAAGGACAGAGGAAACCACGGGGACGAATGAAGACGACGGGACTGTTCGTCTGGTGAGTAGTCAACTGCACCGAGAGGTTACTCTCCAAATCCCAATCGGGTCATCCTCAAGTCCGGCGACTCGTCAATCCCCGATCTTCCGACGATCAGCAAGGACGGACTCGTGCACCCTTCTTGGGGAATCATACCAATACCCCCTCATGCGCCTCAGCCGACGCCCACAATCACTCATAGATAGCTGCAATCGTACTGCGTATGAGAGAGGTAGGGATCGGAAAAAAGGAAAAGGGAGAAGGCTATTGGTGGCACCTGCGCCCCACATCAGCCCGTTGAGGGCCTCATGTCACATCAGGAGATGACTTCTGTCGCAGTTGAACTGGGATCTCACTAGTCCCTAGTCCCCCACCTCCATCAATGAGATCAGCGCCCGCTCGGTTGCCGCCATGTGAACAAGCTGCAATGGGGTACTAGTCGTCTCCACATACGCGTACCCAGTCGGGAGAGTCAGCAGCCCGGCGGTTGCCTCCTTGCCAAACCTCCTGCTCAACCCGATTATCGAGTCCGCGACCTCTGCCTCCCTTCCTTTCATCCTGTGGCAGATCACAACGCCAAGGTTCGCTTGGACCTCGTCCGTGACTCCTGACGGAGTCTGAGTGATCAGAATCATGTTTAGGCCGTGCTTTCTACACTCTCTGGTTATTCTCTCAACTATCGGTGGGGGGAGACCCACTGTTGGTTTTTCTGAGTCTATCTCTCTGCTCGCCTTGTACTGTAACCTGTGCGCCTCATCTACTACCACCACCAACCTTTCGGATAACTCACCACGGGTAGCTATCCGGTACAAGTTCTCCAGCATGCTCATTATAAGAAAGAGCTTCCCGTCCTCTCTCATCCCCTGTATGTTGACAACGTTTTTGCCGAGAAGGAGCTGGTCGCAATGCACGGCGTCCCCCGAGGGGATGAAGCACTCCTGATCAAGCGGGACGAGCTTAGTGTACAAACTCTCCCAAGCCCTCAGGACATCTGCTCTAGTCTCCCCCTCCATCTTCTGCCTGATCTTCTTGACTAGTACCCTGATGCTGTAGTTCTCCATCTCCCTTAGGGCGTCCGCCAGCAGGCGATACTGGGTTGGTGTCAGGGGCTGGTGATACGCATATGCCATGAGATTGTTCGTGAGTTCGGCGAGCCTGAGAGGAGCTTCTTCTGAGCTCACGCCCGCCCTCTCGAATGGGTTGTAGCTGTGGTCGCCTATGCGATAGACCTTGAACCCTTCAGGGCCGAGTGCTCTCGAATACTCGCCATTCCAGTCAAACACCAGCACGTTACCCTGAAGATTCATGACGAGTGTAGCCGTGGTCACACTCTTCCCACTACCGGTTGTCCCTATGGCAAGTACGTTTCCGACCAAGTCGCCCGTGGCTAGGCGATACGGGTACACATCTCTCAACGTCTGGTCTACGGAGTTCCCAATGAGGACATCCCCTGCGGTTTCTTTCGGCACGGGAACGATTGTGTAGCCCTTCAGGCTGGGCGGTGGATAGATCAGGTACTCGAGGTCCGCAGGAGTGACCGCTATCCCATCAAATGAGAATAGCCTTCTGACCGCAGAGACCGGGTTCGCACCCTTCAACTCCACGGATCTTGGTGCAGTTGTCCTAAACCCTCTGACGAACTCGCGCCCTTCTTCTTCATCGTGCGGATGTTGCTCCATTTCAATGCCCATACTCGTCTCAAGGCTCTCAACGTTCTGGCTGTGCAACGCAGGATCCCTGCCGAACGTAAGGACGACAATACACAAGGTGAACAGCTTGTCATAACTCAACACTCGCCTCGTGAATGCAACGACGTGCCCCTTCTCCGAATGCCTGTCGTCGTAGAGTGATGTCTGTTCCATTTCCTTGGCAAAAGACCACTTCAACCACCAAGACCTCAGCCAACCGAGAACCCCACCAACGGGAGCGAAGCTGACGAGGGTCACGCCATTGTCGTTCAGTCCCAACCTGTTCATGAGCGGCAATCTGGGAAGAAGGTTGACGTGATGGCGTCCGGAAAGCGAAGATGCCCTTACGGTTTGCCCCTTGGCATTGGACGATGTCCTGAACCCAGTAGCCCTCAGGTTGAGTGTCTGAATCAATTCCGCTGGGGCATCAACTGGGGCAAGTCTGGCATTGTAGACTGCCTCGTATGCTTTCGCGAATCCCGCTGCCTTGGATCTTAGCCTAGCTAGCAGACCGTTGATGGTGAGTGACCTCGTCCTGACGAAGTAGAGCAGCTGTCGCTTGGTCAAGATCATCCCACCGTTGAGTTCCATGTTGACGAGAGCCGCTGACATCCCAGGATTACAGTTTCCAGCTAGCGTGGTCGAGTTTGTGGGCTTCATGAACAGATAGCCGGTTTTGATCAACCTTCTCGAACACAGGACAACTGGATGGCCTGCGAGTGACCTGACTTGCGGGTTGTAGCATAGACTTCTGAGAAGCCTTGCTGACGAGAAAGAAATGACAGCCAGTGCCAATAGCACCAACCCCACACTTGAGTCGACTATGAGCCCTGAGATTAGGAAGACAGCTGCCAATCCAAGCAGCATCGAGCCAGTCGTGTTTACAGACCAGTTCTGAAGGCTTAAGATCTGACTAGCGGGTTCTGTTGTTCGACCTAGCGGTTTGGCAATGTACTTCGACTTCAGGCTTCGGGCCCTACTACCCTTGAGCGTCGTTCGTTCGTAGATCAGTAATCTCTCACGTTCGACCTCGCCCCCCATCTCCTAGATCGGTAGGACATACTGTGTCGAGGGGACTTAGTTACTTCGATGTGATGTCGCGTTGCATATCGCCTGCGCATCGCTCGGACTTAGTCTCACTTTGCCCCTCACAGTGACAACGCGACACTGCAATACAGTGGTTCAGGCCTCTGCAAGGCCCCATTTCTCCAGCTGTTCCATCCTTTTCCTAAGTAGCGATTCAAACCGCTTCCTGTCTGGCCCGATACTCGAGCTGATGCGAATCGAGTGCCTAATGACTGCTCCCCTCCTCCCTCTGATGACCTCCTTCTTTACATCAATCAGCCCGGCATCTTTGAGCCTTCTAGTTGAGGCGATGATCCTTCTGTACGTCGCACCCGTTGTCAGCTGCAGATCCTTTTTCGAAGAGGTTGACTCGGTACTAAGTAGGGTCTGGAGTATCCTGCATTCCAAGCCGTCTAGGGAGTCTACTGATTGAGTAAGGTTCAATTCCTGGGCTTGAGCAGTGCCCGGCATGGCTGACTCTGAGACCTCAAGTCCAGGTTCCATCTCTGTTCCATTCGAATGTCTGAACATGGGAGATGTCACAGGCCCGACTCCGAGATCATTTAGCTCCGTTTCTGATTCTCGCTCTGGCTTGACTCTCTGGCCTAGAAACTCCAGCAGTTCCTCGAACTTGCCGGTTCTGTACAGGACATACAAGGCGAAGACAGATCCACCGACCAGCAAGGCTAGAGACCAACCTTGGGCAAAAAGGAACTCGAAGCCTGTCCAAAGTGCAAGGGCACTTATGGCAGCAATATAGGCCAGCCAAGAGCCGACGAAGAGGGTCATGGCCCAACTCAGTTTTCCGTACAGGATTAGGGCCAGTGGAAGTGGAGTTGAGAGAAGCGTTCCGTACGCCACTAGGTTCGCCAATTGCTCATTGATCGGGCTAAGGATAGAATAGAGGAAAAGCGATATCACAAGGCCTAACGTGACGGAAACGGCAAGGCGAAGGATATGCTTGAGCATTGACCTAAGATCCTACAGATAGGATATAACGTTGCGTTAGAAAGACCCGTTACGAAGTGTACTCAAGAAGCCTAGTAGTATCAGTGACCAACAACAGGTTGTTCGCGCGCGTCGGACGCTTCATGTAGAGGTCGGAGTCCCCATCGTTTGCCGCGATTAACCTCTTCGACTCCTCGCTTTGTCTGTCCTCCTGAATTCGCCTGACCTCGTCATCAGCCAGCGGAGTCAACCTGACGTAGGCTAGCGACGCTGTTGTGGGAAAGCCCGACTGATGATGTCGAATCACCAGATCCTGAGCGGTTAGATCCGTGTGCTTCCAGAAGCCTTCTTCCAGAGTGAACAGACTTGGCTTCTCTCGCGTGAAGGTCGTGAAGCACGGGTCGTCCGTCAAGCGCACCTCGATCATGTTCTCCACTCCTGCTGCCAAAGACATGCCCCAGATTCTAACGCACACGGCATGCCAACCTTGGAGGTGCAGGGGGTAGATCACATCTGGCGCCTCGGTTTCCGGCCCGGCCGAAAGCATCGTACCCTTGACCGCCTCGGCCTCGTATTCTATCAACTGCCAGTGATGTTTTCTCCTCTTGAATGCAAGTGCCGATTCCGGCGTGCACTTGCTCATGTCGCTCAACCATATGTCTAGACCCATCGCGAAAACTCTGAGTCAGGTGGCGTCTGGACTCTTAATACTTCTCTGCACGCGAAGGTCACTATTCGTGGAACCAATCGATCGGAATACTCCTGAGCTTCGGTGCCTAGGTATTGTTACCGCTGACTCCGTCCACTGGTACTCCAGCAACGTAGTAGGTCAGGATCGCTCGGATCTCTACAAAAGCTATGCTGGTGTAAGCACGGCCATCGAAAGGCATGGGCTCGCAGTGTGGCGGTTCCGTTCCCAGATCCTATACGTGCTGCTACGTTGTTCATTCAAACGCTTAAGAATCAATCGAATCGCCCGAGTGACATGGCAGACAAGATCCACTGTGCGCATATCTTGGTAATGAAGGAGCAAGAAGCAAGAGCCATACTGGATCAGTTGAACAAGGGAGCGAACTTCTCCAAGCTGGCGATGGAGAAGTCACAATGTCCGTCAGGGAAGAAAGGTGGCGACCTCGGCACGTTCGGAAGAGGCCAGATGGTGCGTGAGTTCGAGTTGGCTGCCTTCGCGTTGAAGAAGGGTGAGATCTCTCAGCCGGTGAAGACGAAGTTCGGCTGGCACATAATCAGGAGACTTGAGTGATCCTCCCATATCCTGATGGCAGTCTGATACTCCTCTGTGTCTTGAATTGGTGATTGTTGGTTGCGGACGGTTGCTTCTGACCCGAAGCAATAAAAAGGCAGGGTCTAAGTGGAAGTCAGTCGATCCGTTCATATTGATTGTCTGTGCTACGATAGTGAAGGACAAGAAGGTTCTCTTGGTAAGGCACTCGGATCCGGGAAAGCCAGACTACGGTGACTGGATCTTGCCGGCCGGGAGGCTAGAGCCCGGAGAGGATCTTGAGGAGGGGTTGCATCGTGAGATAAGAGAGGAGACTAGCCTAGAGGTCAAGATAGTCAGGAGGCTTGTGGAACACATGGATCCTTACACAGGTGATAGATTGTCCAATTTCCTGTGTATTCCGTTGACATCCAGGATCGACATGTCTTCTGAACTGATGGAGGCAAGATGGCAAGACCCGCACGAGATCCAAGGGTTGGAGAACATCCATCTCGGCTTGAAACGGTTCTTGGTTGATGGGTTGAGTGGGGACGCTTTCAGACAAGACTAATAGGATTCTGTGTTGAAGCCTCGGTTGTTACTCGTAGAACCACCTTACTGGTATGCTCTTCAACTTCAGTGCCCAAGTGTTGTTGCCCTTAACTCCCTTTGTGGGCATACCGGATACGTAGTATGTGAGAAGTGCTCGATCTCCAACGAAGGTGATGCTCGTGTAAGCATACCCGTCCCAAGGAGCCACATCGTGATGTACTGGCTCGGTCTCAATGTTCTCGACGTGTCCCCAAGTTGCTCCTTCGTCATTTGAGACGGCAGATGTCACTGAAGCCTGAGCAGACTCGCGCTCATCACGTTCATCCCGCCTTCGTTCTCGACCAATGTGAATTTGCTCCCCCAAGTGCGTCCCCGTCCGATGATATCCTCGCGGATATTCGCGCCGGTCCATGATCGTCTATCACACCGCCGTAGGACTCCGAGTAAGCTAGTAGCAGTCGGCCGTCCCGCAGCTCGATCACATCGGCCTCGGAGTTGCGGGGGTTCTCCCTGCTAGTTGGGCAGACGATCAGCTCGAAGGTTGGCTCCTCAACACGTTTCTCGCTCGGCACACTCACACCGCAGATCTACCACATGTTGATTAATCCCTTTCTCTCGGCCGCATGTCATCTGCGTTCGAACCGGTCCGAGGTCAAGAATAGGACCACTGTCCTCACCCCGTGGGCAGTCGTGGACTCCGCAGCATTGCATCATGTCCACCTCTGAGGAGGATAATGCTAGTAGGCTATCGCTGGTGGTACAAGTCGTACCAATCAACTGTTGAAGTGTCAAGCCTAGCATCGGAGGCGCGAACTGCAAGATGACTTCGCAAGAGATGCGCTCTGTCGTACAGTTTGCCCGGGCCTTGGCCGGCGTAGTGCAGTCTCACATCTCTCCCTATCATGTCTGAGTAGCCGGTCTTGGCGTTGTTGGAATCGGGAGCAACCTGTACGACCGTGTCACCCTTCCATCTGATGCGGTATTTGAAGGACTTGTAACCTGGGTTTCCTATTACTATGTCCTCCTCCCATACCGGTAGCGGATATGTCATCTCAACGCTCACGCCCGCTTCTACTCGACCTAGGACAGCGTAGGGCCCCTCGACCTCGAATCTCACCGCACTGCCGTTCACGGCAATCGAGACATCAGATGTGGTGACGAAGCTCGGAATCCTGACATGCAGCCTACACGCCAAGCCGACTTTGACTGAGGTCCTGCCCTCATACGGCTGGTAGCCTACAACTGTGACGCCGTGAATCTTCTTGTCAATGTGAAGGTTGACGTACAGATCCTCGCCCTGTAAGCAGGCGACGTTCTTCCAGACTTGGAATATGGCTCTAAGTCCTGATCCAGCACAACAGTTCTGCAATGCTCTGATCTTGCCGAGGTAGAATGGGTATTGGCTCTCGTCCTTGCACCACGAGGGCCAAAGCTCGTCTTCAAACGCCAAGTAATGGTCCGGCGAACTCCACCCCGCGAACGCTCCGACCGCTCTGCTTGGGACACCAGTGTAGACTATCCGGTCGGTGTCACCTTGCGAGGGCGCGTCCCCCAACCAAGAACCGTCCCGTATCTGGCTTTCGACCAAATGGTTTCTCGCCGTCTTCTCCACGACATCCCAGTACTGCGGGTATCCGTTTCTTGCCAGCAGGATGGCGACATCCAAGTAATCCATTATGGTGCAGGTTTCGCATCCTACGATGTCCGCCTTTCTCTCGGCAACCTCAGGAACGAACCCAAATCTCGTGCTTATCGATACAGCGAAGTCAAAGCACTTCTTAACTCTGGCCACGAGGTCTGTCTTTCCAACGACCAACGCGTAGCTCAGGACGCCGGCCAACGTCTCGAGGTGCGAATGGTGATGCCCGCTGTAGCTACCGTCTACTCCATACTGGCTTGTTCGATACATTAACTCGGATGCCAACTGCTCGGCCAGGTCCAAGGCCGGTCCATAGCCTATTGTCCTCCAACTCTGAACGAGCGGCCGAATCGCGAAGTACAGCTGGGAGCGTTTCATGGTGACCCTGCCCAGTCCATCGACCATTGCCCTCATTCGCTTGGCGATCCCAGGGTCTCGTCTGTCCATGTAGAGCGTATTGAGCGCCTTGAGCACCAGGCCCTGCTCGCCGGTGTACGCCCCCTCCCTTGTGTATGGAGTTTCGGGTCTGTGTGCCAGACCATCTTGGTGGAGCGTGGACAGCACTCTCCTTCTCAGGACATCCTCCGTCTTGATCTTGATGCCCAGCATCTGTCTCACCATGATCGCGGCCTCCAGATACCTCGACGGGAGGTCTACGAAGTCCGGCCAGTCGTGGACTGCCTCCGCTGGGTCGGTCATGAAGACATCGAAGTAGGTCTGCCCGGTCGCATCCACCAAGTTCTCAAGGTGGTTTATCCCCAGGCGCATCGGATGCTCCAAGGCGAATGTTGTGTGTTGGGACGGAGTTTGGCTGGTCCTATCTTCCTCCGAGGCCATCCCAGAAGCGCCTACGCCCGAAGTCCCTTCCTTATCTCGTCCAAGTTCTTCTTCGCGTCTTAGGCATCCATGCTTTTCAGGAGGTCATCCAGCTTCTGGCACGAATACTCGTCACAGTGGGCGCAGTTCTCCAGACCCTTGTCAAGCGCGCACTTCCTGACCTCGCACATCGTGCAGAACCTGAACAACCTCTTCCCAGTGTCGACGCATCCGTCACAGTTGATGTCCTCTGGCTTCAGTTTCTCTCCCCACTTCGACCAGTCCTCGGCGACCTTCGCCCTCTTCTCGTCATTGTCTTCCTGCGTTGCGATGTATGCAGGGCATTCTGTGCAGATCAAGCCACAGGCTGCTACCATTCTGTCCATTCGTCAGATTTCGCCTCTCTTCTTGAGTTCAGCTAGGCGACCATAATACTCTTTATCGAACCGAGCGAATTCGTCGGGCACCTTCGACCAGGATTGGGCTGGCCGCCAGAAGCGGATGTGATTCCGAAGCGCTTCCTCTATGTCGTCATTGGGGGGTACAATATCGTGATATCCCGGCAATCCCATTGAGCCGTAGTAGCACCACATCCCAACCGAATTGCTGGTCTGATATCCACTGACCGTATAGCGAAGGAACTCCTCCTTCTCCAATCCGTCCCTGCCAGCTTCTCCGCTGAGAACATAGTCGGCGTAGGCGGAGACGAATGGCAGATAGACCCTGCAAGTGCCGTACGGCTCTGTACTCGAGTGCAGGTACAGCAGGCGATCTCCTAGGATCGCTCTGGCCCGGCGCATCATATGATAGCCGGGGCGAAAGTCATCTTGATGACCCATCCAGCCGTCAAAGTACAGGCCGTCCACTCCGTACTCTTCCGGAATGCGCTTCATCTCAGCGAATAGGTCGGGTGCGTTGGAGTAGTACGGACTGAAGTAGACAACGAACTTCATACCAAGCCTGTGCGCCTCGTCACGCACTCGGGCGAACTCTTTCATGTTCCCTGGCACAGGATGGTCTGTCTCCCAAGGCCTGGGATGCTCGTAGGTAGCGCCAGGTGGGTTCTCCGCCCACTCAGGTTCCAAAGCTGCCCAGCATTCGTGAACGGTGAACACCTTGCAGTACTTGGCATCGCTGCGGATGATATCGCTGGAAGGATAAGGGTCCTGTCTGTTGCCTTCATGTGCGACCTGCTCGAAGTAGCGCCTCACGTCACGCTCTCTCGGGGGGCAGATTGAGACCCACAGCTCGTCCCATCTGGCCAAGTGGGCCGTCAGGCTCCAGCTGTCTGAATCGGGATTCTGGACCTCGGTGGGTCTCGGCGGGATACCGTAGAAGCCACAACCGCCAGACGGGTCGAGGATGAGTCTGTTTCCCTTTGTCTCTTGAGCGTAGCCCGGATGGAAGTGACCATTGAAGGTAAGTCGAATGTGTTGTTGCGGCTCAAAGATGAGAACTGAATCGCCTTGAATCGCGAGTCGCAATCCGTTTCCCTGCAGTACGCAACGAAAAGGAGTCTGCAAGGCTACTCGCCAGGGAGACAGATGGGCCGGCAGTTGGCAACTCAGGAGCTTGCGCTGGATCCCTACGCGCTGCTCAATGCTCAGGGCGCCGTTCCTCTCAAGCACAAGACGCATGCCGGGCACGGTGATCTCAAACTCGTCATCGTGAGTGCTGACCTTCTCGATACCCATGCCCATCAAGACCGAATCTTCTACATCCAAGTTCATTCGAGTTGTTGACTATCGCAGCTCCTCAGCGAACTTAAGCCTTCAAACATGGGTTGCGAGGGGTTTGTTGCCGCTGCTCCTTGTCCATTCTCATCCGGGCTGGGCGTGTGCTCTCCGAGTGGTCTCCACTGAAATCCCAGCGTCAACGCTTATAGATGGAATCGAGAATCAATTCAGCTGATTCAGCGATGGCAAGAGAAGAAGAGATCTTGGGCGAGCTTAGGAAGATCCGTCAGTTGCTGGAGCCAAAGCCAACAGCACCTTCACCAGCCCAGACGGGACTCTGGAAGGAGTTCATCGATTTCATCGGCAAGGCTGGTGTACTTGGTCTGGCGGTGGGTTTCATCATGGGAACGTATATCGGAAAAGTGGTGCAGGCACTGGTCAACGACATCATCATGCCGATACCCGGAGCATTGATGCCTGGCGGAGACTGGCGTAAGGCCATTCTGACCGTTCCGATAGGAAACGGGATCAATTTTCCTGTGGGTGACTTCGTCGGCGTCATGATAGACTTCCTCATTATCACCTTCGTGGTATTCATCATAGTGAAGTACTCGAAGAAAGTCGGGATAGAGTAGTCGAGTCACTATTCGTGGGCTGGCGGTTCCCCCCAAGAGACTCTCTCTGTGAATGCCTATATCAGAGCTACTCAGAGGGGAGAGTGATTCGCCATGGGTAGCGGTATCGTCGTGGCGGAAGGTCTGACCAAGTTCTACGGGAGGCAACGAGGGATCGTTGACCTCAGCATCGAGGTTGAGAGGGGAGAGGTATTCGGCTACTTGGGGCCCAACGGTGCGGGCAAGACAACCACGATTAGATTGCTGCTGGACTTCATTCGCCCGACACGAGGACAAGCCAGGATCTTCGGAAAGGACGTGAGTCAGAGTGGCCTGGAGATCCGAAAACACGTGGGCTATGTGCCTGGGGAACTGGCTATGTATGACAATATGACGGGCAGGGATTTCCTAACGTACTTCGCCCACCTGCGCAATGGTATTGACTGGAAATACGTCGAGGAGTTAGCGAAAAGGTTGGACTGCAACCTCTCGCAGCCGATACGTTCTCTCTCACACGGCAACAAGCAGAAGATCGCGCTGATCCAGGCATTCATGCACAAGCCTGACCTACTCATCTTGGACGAACCCACCACAGGCTTGGACCCGTTCATGCAGAGGGAATTCTACCACATGATCGAGGAGGTCCAGGCAGAAGGGCGTACCGTGTTCCTTTCATCACACATACTCCCGGAGGTGGAACGCGTGTGCGATCGGGTAGGTATCCTCCGAGAGGGCAAGCTTGTGGCAGTGGAAGGGGTGAAGGACTTGAAGTCCCGAGCGCTGAGGCACTTGGAGATTCATTTCGCTAAACCAGTGCCCAAGGAGGCGTTCGTTGGCGTGAGCGGAGTCCGCGATGTCACGATGGAAGACGACATAATGCATTGTACTGTAGTGGGTTCCTTGGATGCCGTTGTCAAGGCAGCCTCTGCCTTCCCGGTCGACAACATAATCACACATGAGCCGAGTTTGGAGGAGATATTCATGTCCTTCTATGGTCAAGGTAACAAAGCATGATGCTCAACAACGTGGTATTGAAAACGCTGAGAGACAAGCGTCGCGCTATGATCGGATGGCTGCTGGTCATGACGGGCATGTCACTGATTTACGCGCTGTTCTGGCCCTACATACGCGACAACCCTTTCATGGCACAAATGATGGTCTCATATCTGCAGTCTTTCCCGTCAGGACTGATTGAGGCCTTCATAGGGAGCAATCTGACGCAGTTCACCACTCGCCCTGAAGCCTTCCTCGACTCCGAACTTTTCTTCCTATTCGTGCCCTTGGCTTTCATACTGTTCACGGCCTCGTTCGGCAGTGATGCAATAGCTGGTGAAGAGGATCGAGGCACACTAGACTTGCTTTTGTCCAACCCAGTATCCAGAAGTAGGATAGTGCTGGAAAAGTTCACCGCATTAGTAGCCTACACTTTTCTGCTCGGGGCTCTTCTGGAGATTGAACTGGTTGCGGCGTCGGTGGCTACAAACACGAGCATCAGCCTCTTTCGGCTTACAGACGTCACGTTGAGTGTGATTCTGCTGAGCCTAGTGTTCGGTTCAATGGCCTTGGCTTTGGGCTGCATCGGACTTGGCCCCGGCATGAGCACGGGCGTCGCGGTGAGTTTGGGTGTTACCTCCTATTTCGTCAACGCTCTCGCCACTACCTTCAAGGATCTACAGCCCTATCGCAAGTACTCGCCTTTCTTCTACTACATTCAGGCCGACCCACTGATAAATGGGCTCAACATAGGAGACGCAACAGTCCTGCTGGTCTTGATAGTAGTAACACTCTCGATAGCTTTGCTTGCTTTCCGGCGCAGGGACATATCGGTCTGATCCTGCGAGTCAAGTCTCAACAGCTGGCAGCAGTCCGTTAGGCCGTCCGAATGTGAAGCAGGTTCTGGACCTCCCTGTGTGCTCTTTTGTGGAAGGATTCTCCTTTCGATGGTCTCTTAGGAAATTGAAGAGAGATCGGTTCCACAATGGTAACACTTGAACTTTCTGGAATACAGCGACAGGGGCTTGCCGCAGCTGGGGCACCTGTACTTCGCCTCACATTCATGCAACCACTTCTCCATCTCTCCTCTCTTGATCCTCTCCAGATTTGCTCTGATGTCCACCTTATCATCGGTCAGGTAGCCTTTCGCCAGTTCCTCGAACCTAGCACAGGAGCGATGCATGTACTCGGGACACTGATGACAGAAGTCAAGACCCTTCTGCCTCAAGCACTGAACAATCTCACAGTCGTGTCCCCACGAGTCATCCGCAAGCACCATGCAGCCTTCGCATTTGACTTTCTCGGGAGGACATTTGAACGAGGCTGCCACGCGCTTGAGGTATTCCCCGTTGTCTCTCTGCGCCCTGTAGATGGAACATGCCCCACAGTACAGCCCACATCTGCCGACAAGATTCCTGTCAACCAAGGCACAAGTCCGCCATGATCATATGCCGGTTCTGACTCTCGACATGAGTGCCATAGCGATGACGAAGGCGACCATTGCGAATGGGAAGATAGTCAGATAGGTACCTGTCAGGTCCACCAGCAGGCCTGCCACGGGCGGGGCAGTGATCGCAGCTCCGGCAGAGAAGAGGTAGTAGAGCCCGACGTATCCGCCAGTCCCACCGGAGGGGGCCAACTCCGCGACTATCGGGAGGGAGTTTATGTTGATACATGCCCAGAAGATACCGAGGACGGCAACCGCGGCGGATATCAACAACAAGGAGTTAGTTACCAGAGGGACTGCCAGAAACAACACACCGCCTGCAAGTCCAACCATGATCACCTTCTTTCGGTTGAACTTCATAGCCAGGTAGCCGCTCGGTATGGCGAACAAAACGAACACCAAGGCGAGATAGCCCAACATGAACGACGCAGATCCTTCGCTTATCCCGAGGTACCACTTGCCGTATGACGTGAAGAATGTCTCCACCGCGTTGTATCCTACGAACCAGAAGAATATCGCGAGCAGTATGGAGGCTCCACTCTTGTCCTTGCTCTCGAAGAAAAGCCTCTTGACCTCCGACAGCATCGAGAGGAACGATTCGACGAACCCTCCCTTGGGAGCT
>Ga0315296_10003326_pt1 | contig 13479 bp, 40 predicted proteins | sample YL17G14_18_MG_FD_203921 | JGI IMG/M metagenome (GOLD analysis project Ga0315296, IMG submission 203921) | Sediment microbial communities from Yellowstone Lake, YNP, Wyoming, USA - YL17G14_18 | ecosystem: Environmental > Aquatic > Freshwater > Lake > Sediment | place: USA: Wyoming | collected... | reverse complement strand
AAGGGCAAAGGAATGGATATGAAGGAAATTGGAAAGCTAAGCGGACTAAAGTGGCCTTATGGAGCAGTAAAAGCATTAGTGGAAGACGGAAAGTTGGAACGCAAACAATTCGGAAAGAAGTTTGGATATAGGTTGGTAGTAGTGGAGGAGTAAAATCCTCCAACCAACCTTCCAAAACCCCTCCGTTTTTGTGAGGAGGAAATCCAACCGTGCAGTTCCGAAAAGAGGACTGGCGGCGAGGGCGTGAGCCCAACGATATGGCTGCCGGTAGTGTGGGGCCTGCGGGCGCGTCTTGACTCCTAAGACTCAAGTCGTAAGTCTTAAGACTCATGTTACTATCTGAACTCTTAAGACTTGAGTAACGTACTTTACGATTACAAACAAGTGACGGTTTGAATCCTTGATACCGGAAACGTTTCTCCATTTAAACTACATAGGTTCTTTTTACATAGTAGTTAAACCGTTTTTACCGTTTATGGTATCTTAAGATTCAAGCTACTAAACTACTACACCTCCACTTGTACGATTCTTCCATCTTTCCCTATTTAAATAAAGTTTACATGAGCAAGTAAACGTAACATAGTGCAATCGCCATATTATCCTCATCTGGAAACATAAAAGGATTTACAGCAATAAGTAAACTTCCTTATATGACTTCGGCGCATATTGTGACTTTTTAATATGAAGGTATAATTAAAAATGTAAACTTACACTTTTATTTAAACTTTTAATATAGTCACATTTTGGACATTATCGAAAGTATTAAGCATCATGTAGACAAATTTTATATATTAAAAAAAATAACTTACTTTGTGGACTCTATGTGTGAAAATGGAATAATTTGGAACTGGAGGGACTGTGATGTCTACGGAGAGTAAAGTGTGGGGGAGAGGAACAAGTCTTTCTCAGGAATCCCAAGCACTCAAAATACTTATTCACTCCCCTAAAGACATTCATACTAACAAAAACTTCTACACTATTTGGTTGGAGTATGAGGGAACGTATTGTCCAGTCGGCAAGCATTGGGAGAGGTACTCTACAGCACTCAAATGGGCAAGGAAGATTAGGGAGTTTCACGAGCGGAAGGGATACAAAGTAATAGTGGAGGATGATACTGTGAAAACGTTACCAGAACATTTAGCAATTCTGGAACTCAAAAACACCATTTTTACTTACGACGAGATAGTAAATAGAGAGTGGAAGAGTGCATTCAAACTTTATTATGAGCAGGGGTTGATAGTTGAATATTCCAAAGTGCTTAAACAAAGGGTTAAGGTTAGGGGAGTCGGAATTGTTAGGTTTAAGCAGAAGTACAATATTCCAAAAGATGTGGAAATTTATACATTTGTAAGGGACAAAGAGACGAAGGAGTATAAGGAATTGGAAAGGCTATGGGCTAAGAGGGTGGCTTGGATACAAATGGTTGATAGAGTGAGTTGCGACCGCGTAGACAGATTAGTAGAGGATGGGGTGAGGGTAGCGGAAAGGAGGAAAACCAAAAGCATTGATAGACAGATTGTGGAGGAGGTTGAGTGGCTAAAAAGTAAACCAAAGGTACCAAAGCCAAAGGAACCTTTTGTTTGTGGAGAGTGTGGAGGAACAACTTTTAAAGTGAATAAGGGGCAGAAGGTTTGTACTAATTGTGGGGTAGGATTTAATTTGCCAAGTGCAGGACCTGGACCGAGAGCAATAAAGAGGTCAAAGAGGAAATTCAGAAAGGTAGAGTATTTGGATGGAACCACTCTGGTATTAGATAAGGAAGGGCAACTAGTGAAACCTTTGGAAAGGAATGGAGTTATGGAAATTCATGATAATGATGGGTGGGTTAGTGGGAAGGGGGTGATGTGAGTGACACTCGAACCAGGTAAAGAAATTAAGAAAGAACTTGAGAAGTTAGATACTTTACAATTATTGTACTTCGTAATAAAGTATCAGCGGAGGTGATGGGAGAATGTCCGAACGTATAAAGCAACTATTTCTAGTTGAAGATACCGAAAGTCAATTTCCGAGATGCTACATTAGTGCAGTAAGACCGCCGGAAGATAGCCCACAAAAGCTTGTTGCAATTTTAGAGATAAAAATCCTACGAGGAGGATACCTCGATTACTCACCTGAGCTTGTGTGGAAGGCGCTTATTGGTATGGAGAAATAAGGGGAGGTGAAAGTGAATGGCTAAAAAAGAGGAACCAGAATGCATCTCTCGAACCTTGATGAAAAAGTGTGGTTGCTATCCGGATGCTCGTAAAGCATTTCCGCCAGGATATACAGAATATCGTAAGCTTCACTCCAAGGTAATGGTAGTTGCAAAGGTCGGACATAATAATGATTGGGCAGTGTACTGTGCAAATGTTCCAGGTATTAATTCTGAGAACGAGTGGCAGGAAGTAGCGGATAACGGTGATAAAGTTTCCAGAGAGATTGCTGAAGTGATGTTTAAGCACTTGGCTAGAATGTACACTTACAGAGAGTAAGGGGGTGAATTCGAATGGCAAAAAAGATTCAACTCGAAGTACGAGTACCACATGTTGACATTTACATGGACCATCCAGATAGTCAGTTATATGACCCAGAGTTTGCACGCAAACGAATTGCTGATATGTTAAGGTATGACACGGGCACAATACTTAAAGAACAACGAGTAGGAAACGATGTGGTCTTTGTGGTTGAGTGTAGGTACTTCCACAGAGAAAGATGGGTAAGCTTCGGGTTAAAAGTAACGCGCTTAAACTAAAGGGGGTGAGGTAAATGGACGAAAATAAAAGTATGATGCTAAACCCTAGAACTTGGCCACGGTGGCCAGCATTACCCGTCAAACGAAACGGTGAGTGTGGTGTAATGTTGGCGTATAAAGATTTTCTAACAACCGTGTTCAAGGTTAACTTATGGGAACTATCTAACGGTGGACACTTACTTACACTTAAGCAGTTACAGTCGATGGAACAAGTAAAGTATGATACCATCGATGCTATACTAGCTGATGGCTGGATAATAGATTAGGAGGTGATTGTGTGAAAAAGAAACTTGTATTTGAAGTTGAAATCTCCGAAGATACCTTAAGGAAGTTCTGGGACAAGCTAGAAGAAGTTGAAGTTGAGAAAGGAACAATCGATAAAGCAGAAGACTTTGAGTTGGTAAATGCATTTAAAGATTTCTTTTACCAAGATTTTGGGATGTATGATACACTAGATTTAAGGGACGAAGTTACAGTAAAACTAAAATCGACGGAAGAGGAAATGATAGACCAGATAGTTATAGCGGAAAGCAAAGAGGACTTTGATGAGTCAGCAAGGATACTTGGAAAGATAGCAAAGGCATACGGGTATGGGTTTGAGATGACAGGTGATGGAAACTGGATACTTTCACGCGAAAGCTATAGGGTAGAAGTGCTGTTTGATTCTGGTAGAGGAAGGGATATTCCAATATGGTTTTTCGTTAATGATAAGAAAACTACTGAGTTCGTGAACCCGGATGCTCCTAGAAAGATAGTTGAGAAGTGCATAGCGTTCATGAAAGAACACAAGAGGTGATAGAAACGAATACCGACGAAAGAAGAGCGTTAAAGTTCCTACGTGAACACCAGTTGGTTGATGAAACTGAGTTTAGAGTGTGGTGTAGTAGGAGAGTTAAAGGAGGGCATGAAACGCCTTTACAGATATCGGAACTTTGGTTAGTAAGGGAGGTGAAAACGTGTTTGGACCAAGACAATATCGAGTAATGAGGTTGTTAGAGGACGGAAAAGTACATGCTACAAATGAGTTACCGTTGCCAGAGAAGACACGGGATTGGTCGACTGCACAATGGGAAGATAGGCATATTTGGTTCTGGAGATTAGTGAAAAAGGGATGGGTTAAGAGGGTGGGGCACGGTTACGGGCATGTTACCTTGTGGAAGATAACCTCTGAAGGACGAGAACGCTTGCGACAAGAAAACATGTAACTCCCCTACGAGTCGTTGAAAATTACGACGAAGCCCTTTAGGACAGGGAGGAGATAAAAAACGAGATTACCTACAAAGGGACAAGTAAAATGTCCGAAGACAGGTAAAATGGTTGATGTGCTTGAATGCTATGCTCACTGTCTTAGTTGTGCAGAAAACCCTAAATACCGCGTATGCCTAGAGGACATGACATTGGAAGAAATTGACGAAGACGTACGGAAAACCCATACAAAGGAAGAATTGGAGGAAGAGTAAGGGAGGAGGTGGTTAAGTGTTAGAGAAATATAGAATACATAAACGCAAGTCATACAAAAAGTTCAGGGAATTTGCAGACAAGTACTGTATGTTTGTATCAGCAAATGTCTTGGCACAGTTATTAAGGGACGTTTTCGATTTCACAAATTCTAGTGTAGCATATGGTTCAGCTGTAAATGCAGGGTACGCGAAAGAATCTATGGAGCAAGTAATTAAGGACCTTGACCTAGAGTAACAGGAGGTGTTGTGAATGGGATTAAGAGTTAGCATTGAGAAAGCAAAAAGAAAATGTGAATGTTTGCTTGGCAAATGGTACTCTAGGCCTTTAGATGCTGATGATGGAAGTCAAGCCTTCAGGGACGAAATTAGAAAGGTTGGGCTAAATACACCACATAATATTAAGAAAGGTGAATGGGTACTAAAAGTGAGAGGGTACCAAACACAGGGTCAAATCTGTATGAAATGCGTAAAGCTGATAGCTGAGACACATGCAGTTTCAACCGAAGATGCTGCACTTGAAGGATTAGGAGCACTGTTTGGATAGCGGAGGTGAAGAAATGGAAAAAACAATACAAAAACCACGATAAAGTCACTCGGAACTACTACCGTTACGTAGCTGTACAAGCAGCCGAAATAACCGGTACAATCTTTGTCCGTAAAGACCAAATACAGGGACAACCGCCAACCACTATAACGGTAGTCATAAAATTCTAGTAACCAAAATTAATGGTTACAGGAGAGAGGAGGTGATATATGTGCCAATAATAAGTGAAGAAGAATGGGAAGAAGGTACCGTTTCAACGACTGAAGTTACGGAGAAAATCCTAGCAGCATTCCGTGAACTTGGACCGACGCAGGGTATGGATATGAATGAGGTCAAGGAGCGAACAAAGCTTAAATGGATTTTTGGGCCTATGAAGAAGTTAGTCGAGGCGGGCAAGTTGGAACGGAAAAAGTTTGGAAAGAGATATGCATATAGGTTAGTTCCAGAATAGTAATCCTGTGCATATTTTTTTTAGTTCGAAGGAAGAAGGTGGAATTAACGGATAATAGTTTATAAGTATTAAATTGTGAACTTTGAGGTGAAAAGGTTTGAAGTACTGGATTTGTCCCGCTTGTAGTTGTGTTAACGCTAAGGATACTATAAGGTGTGATGGTTGCGGGCTTCCAACCGAAGCTGCTCTTTTGTTACCAACCTTGAGTTGGGTTGAATTCTATAGCGTTCCGGAATTGGATAAATGGATAGCTATGATGCGAAGAATGATGGGGGCAAAGGTATGGAGAAAGACCTAACCTTCATTGAAGTTAAAAGATGTAAAAAATGTGGGAGGGTTCTGCCTGAAGATTCTACAGCTCGTCAGTGTCCTTACTGTGGAGGAACGTTTGAAAAAGTGTATAGAAAGAAAACTTCTTCAAAGAAATTTAAAATTGTCAGGAGGTAAAGGATTATGGTTTCTTATAATACGGCATGTACCTATTATGGAAAGCAGGTTAACGTTCATTTAAAAGACGGTTCGGTTTACGTTAACGTACGGATTGAAGAAACACCACCGGAAGATAGGCACCGTTGTGTGACACTTATAGGACCTTTTGGTCCAGTTATTACGATTAGGTTGGCAAGAATTGCATATTTTGATGACCTTTTGTTAGGGTATGGGACAGATTTTCGGATCTGAGGCCGAAAATGGGGTTAGAAATTTTTAGTAAATTTGGAAAGGCTGAGTAAAGTGGAACTCGGTTTGAAAGTTTTTGTAAACTAATAAACAGAATTGGAGGAAAACGTGGAGGTGTAAGAGTGAAGAAAGAGAAGATAATTACTATGGTGTGCCCTGCTTGTAAGGCAAGCTATGAGCCCGTGCCTACGGTGATTATTGAGAAAGACGGGGGTACACATATAGAATACACGCTGCGAAGAAGATGTAAGGTGTGTAGGACTGGTCTTATTAGGAAGGCATAGTTATGGAGAGATTAAAATGTCAAAAATGAACGAAGACCAAAAACGAGAAGCCATGAGGGTACTCAAAAGAACCCGTAGAAAGTGGTTGGGGGATAGAGCGTAGGGAGGTGAGGGGTATGGGGATCAGAGAGTGTGAACATATTCTGGATAGTGTTGTTGACTGGACTGGCTACTTAGTAGGTTATCAACGTTGTTGTGTGTGCAGTAAGCAGGTGCTAGTTATATGTCCAGAGGTGTATTGCAACCGAAATGTTAAGCATTGCGGTTATCGGCTACCGGATGGAACTTGCGTCCCAATTTCCAGATACGGTTACCTCTTCGATTGCTTCATGGGAGTGAGGAAGTTATGACCAACTTTGTGTATATTTTTTACTGGACTTTCCCACAATTTGAGGGACCATCTGAAGGGCAGTTTATTAGAGCCGAAGCATGCAAAAACATACCGGAAGCAATGGGCAAGGCACTGTTATGGTTTGACAACCATCCAAATAGCAAGGTTGAGATAGTACAAGTTCCAGACCCAATTCCAGAAGAGTTTCTAACAAAAGCTCCGAGGAGGACTTAATTATGCAAGAGAAGGTGTTAACTTTCCTTACAGGTCAACCAACCCTAATGTACAGCGTAGATGAGTTGGTTGCAGAGTTTAAGGTCGATAAAGTGACCATGAACTCTATAGTAAGTAAGCTTTATGATGAGAGGAAGGTGAGGTTGAGGGTTCAGGGCGGGAAGGTGTATGTGGGAGTTAGGAGGTGATGTGATGTTTGCATGTAAAGAACATCTTGAACACGTTGTAAAGCATGCGTTATCCTACTCTAATATTAATCAGGTAAAGGTTCGCACATTGGACCCGAAAATTGAAGAACAACAGTGTGAGGTTTGTGATATGATGGCCTGCTATCAGATTGTTCCGATTAAGTTTGAGTAGGAGGTGGGAAGTGTGGGTAAATGTTGTACCGTTGGCAACGCGGAAATTGTGGATGAAGCAAAGCGACTAGTAAGATGTAAAGTTTGTGGTTTGACGGATACCTTCGATGAGGAGAGTTTTAAACTGCTAAAGGCCATGTTATTCACAATAGAACGCATGACGCTAGTATTAGATGAAAAAAGAGCAAAGCGGAGGTGAAAACAAAATGAAGTGTACACAATTCATTAAACAACACCTGGGGGCTTATCATAAGGACGGAGATTTGCTCAAACTTTTGAAAAACATGTTAACGGATGCTAGGTCCTACACCACGGATACCCAACACTTTGCACTTATTGCAGAGCTTGAACGTATTATGCTGGGGGGGAAATAGTGGCTGACGTTATGAAACGGATACAAAGAACACACTCATACCGTCTCGTTGAGCGTGGAAGCCCTGAATGTAGTCATGAGTTTACGGAGGAAGGTCCTGAATTTAGACGTTGTGCAACATGGTACCAGATGTGGGTCTGTACTAAGTGCTCGGCTTGGGTTGAAGAGCAACTAGGCGATGATAGAGAAAGTAAACCTCCAACAACAATTCCTTTAGAAGGACATTATTGGACAGAGGGAGGTGAACTAATTTGAAACAATTTCTAATCAAAATAAGTGATGAGGATTTTGTACTGTTGAGAAAAGAGTACATAGGTACAATCACTAATGAGGCGATGGTAGAAAGCATGCTGACACATCATGGTCCAGCATGGCACGCGTCTGAGATTATAGCACTGAATGATATTACTGGTTCTGAGGTAGTCGAAGTAAGCATCCGTGATGATGGCAAAGTACTTTGGGTAAACAGTGAGAAAGGTTGCGTGCTGAGGATATGTAGGATTAAGCAGTTTGTTCTTGATGATAGAAGAATGCCGGCAGGTAAGCCGGATCAAGTATAGGAGGTGACATAGATGGGAGATGTAGTAGTAAAGGAAGAAGAAGGAGAGTTCAAAATCTACGATGATGGCATTTGTTACGATGTTTGCAAGACAAACGAAGAGGCACAGCACGCTGCTAGCCTACTTCGTGACTCAAAACTCTTCGACCAGGAAGCTCGAAAGGCTGTTGATGAACTACTATTGAAACGTACAGAGGAACAACGTAAGTTTATTCGTGAACTGAATATGGGAAAGATAGAATTGGAAGTCTAGGAGGTGAAGTGAAATGTTTGAAGACAAACAATGGAGCGAAGGACTCAAGAAAGGTGCTGAAGAGTTCGTTGCCGAAGCCTTACAGGCGCTGATGAGTGAGGACATACGTAAAAAGTTTCCGAAGAAGCTGGAAACACTCATCGAGATGGCAATTGAAGAAGGTTCTGAAGAAGCAAAGGATACTGTGAATGATTGGCATGATGAAAGTGATCGAGAACTACAGAGAGATGAATCGAGAGATTGAGGGAGGTGAGACCTTGAAAGTCTTTGTTCAAACAACTGTAATTGCAGGTTTTCGAACATTTGATGGAATTGTGTTAGTTCCAGACAACGAAGATGAACGTCGACAGCTTCAGAAAATTACAGACGCTAGTAAGCATGCTGTTCCGAAAGGAGAGCAGACAGTAATGGACCTTGATACTAAACATCTGGTGAATGGATTCATTTTCACATTTGTGGAGTGAAACTACTAAACCGATATCTTGTTAAACACCTAATCACAATCTTCATATATTTCTTTCGGTTATATAGTTGCATGCAACATTTAGTGGAACAGAGAGAGGACGAATACACTGAACAAGTTGTTAAATACTTTGAGAGTAAAGGGTTCGAAGTTAAAAGGGGTATTCGAAAAGGGAGAAAGATAGGCACAGTAGTACCCGACTTAATCTTGAACAACCAAATAGCAGTTGAGATTAAGTTTGTAATTGAGGGGTACTATTGGACTAGACCACTAATAACAGGAGTGGGACAATGTTTATACTACTTGCTAGAATATCCAGAAGCATATTTAGTTGCAAATTCGGAGGAAGTAATGTCTCATTTTAAATGTACCGCCATAAAAAATATGGTACCAAATTTACACTTTTGGGTAATAACAGCCGAAGATGGTAAAGAGGTTAGTGATAGACCACATGTTCTTTATAAAACCTTTGAAGAAAGGCTTTTAGCAGTAATGGAGAAAGATTTATATTACGCAAAAGATGAACTACAACAGTTGCTACCCGAAAGTAACAAAAAGGTAATAGGTATGACACTATCTACCCTACAACATGAAAAAGTGATAGAAAGCCGTGTGTGTGAGATAGATAAAAAGAGAGTAAGATATTGGGGGATTTTATGATACCTAGAGTAAAACTCTTACGCAAAAGAGTTTCCCCTACCAAAGTAAAAAGGGTAACTATTCACCCTTCAGAACAACGTATAATTAAAGCGTTATGTGATTACTATTTAGAGAAGGAGGGATTGAATGAAATTAGGACCTCGGCAGTATGTCGTTTTGAGAATATTGAGCGAGAGCAAAGCTCCGGTTAGAGCCTGCGATTTGTGGAGGCGTGGTAATGAGGAGGTGCTGTTCAGGAAAGAATCTGGAGAAAGGTTTTGGAAGGAAGATATGGCAACCATGATGAAATCAATGGTTAAGAGAGGTTTGGTACAATACATACCATATCCTGGTCATGCGGTGTTTTATGCACTAACGCAGTGTGGTTATGAGGCACTTTTGGAAAAAGAGAGTCCACAAAAACTTTTGCACCTTCGTAAGCTGACTATGGAACGCTTACTTTTTAAGGGAGTGCGATATTACAACCCAGAAGAAAGGTTCAAAGAAAATCGTGAGCAAATAATTACGGCAGCAAAGTTGTTACCCCAACTCTGTTTAAGTGAAGTTTTAGTGAAAGTCTTTGGTAAAGCAAAGGGGTTGCTTGATTACTCTTTATCGCAATCATATGATAGGGTTTATTACCAAGACCAGTTAAAGCAAACGTTAAACGTTTTCAATGAGTTGTTAGGGATTTTGGATGAAGAGTTGCGTCAAGGAACTGAAACTGCGATGCAGAAAGTTGCTGAAGAAGTATTTATTGAACGACACCAAAGGAATATGGGTAGAAGGGCAACAATTGTTCGAAAGGCTTTGGGGAACTGCATGTTCTGTGGTTCAGAGATACATAATGAGGATGCGTGTAAAGACGAGCAACTGTTAAAGAAGTTTGCTGGTACTAAGACTGGTTTGGTTTGTTGTGGGTGTTTTGGTCACTTGAAGTGGATTGAAGAACATTTAGTGGGTATCGGAGGCAAAAGCTTGTGCGAGACGTAGAGCAATCTAGGTGCAAACCTTTGAGAAAGGGGAAACAAGCTAACAAGTATGGCCTGCGTAGAAAGAGCAATCCTTTGGATAGTCGGAAGGAGACCTAGGGAAGCCAAATGTCTTGTACAAGTTGCCATATCCGAGGGATAAAATGAATCTCTTAAAAAAGTTGCGTGGAATCCTTCATCGTCATGCAGTAACAGTAAAGGAACTGCAAGACACTGGGGCTGTGCAGGCAGTAAGTCCCCGAAGGTCCCAAACTGAGAGCTCGACGTCCCACACAGCGGGACAAGCCTATTCTGCCGGCAATATGGCTACGGCATTCGCTTCTCAGTTGCCTCGTAAAAAAGAAGATAGTCGGGTTGTAAGACCTGCACGTAAGGCCCCTCTCAAAAGTACTCCGTTATCAAAAATAACGGTTATTCAGCATATGAAGCACGGTCATCAGGCGCTGTGGTACAGGAAGAGTGTTAAAGCTAATGTTAAACCGGAAGAAGAGACAGACACCATTTAGTCCGTTTGTTTGCCAAGTGAGTGAACCAAGATGGGTGAAAGGTAATAGTCACTGTCGTGACCGTCTTGCCGACGTAATCGGCAAAAAAGAAAGAAGAAAATGGGAGGATAGAAACGTGAACTGGAAAAAAGTTGCTGTCTACGCTGCGATGGTTATCATAAGCGTTTTGATAAAGTTTCCTTGGGAACTTTAGGATGGTGAGGTGTTGGGATGTCTGAAGATAAAGCTGAAGCTTGGGTTCGCAAAAAGCCTAAACGAATCATTCAAAATCAAACACTGATAGTCACTTTAGCGATTTTGCTTGGTTACGCTAGCATTTTATGTCCTGTTCTGCTACTCTGGTCAATCTCCGTCTTTCCCAGCACCGTTCAAGTAATCGTCATCGCTTGGGGTATCGGTTGCATCGGCTATTGTGTAACATGGGTATATGCTAAGATTCGCTATCCTATATAACTTCCTCTTTTTTCTTTTTGTGTGGAAGAAAGCGGTTGCGTGTTGAAAGGCAAAATAAGAAGTCTTGGAGGTTGAATAATGAGCGAATCAAGGTGGTTGAAAGGCGTGAGAGAAACCGGGAGGAATCTAGTGCTAGCAAGATTTCACTTGGTTGCTTGTAAGCGACATTTAGCCATGCTAGAAACCCTCCGTGACTGGCGGGTGACACCTTCACAGCTATTACACTCACGACCGTTAAAGTCGTGTAGGAGGTGAAAACAAATCATGAGTCAGCAAACAGAACAACTCGACCACATGGGATTCAAGACCCACGCTTTAGTACTTGGTGCAGTCTTTGCTGCATTATGGACGTTGGTGTTCTTCCTTGGACAGTTAATTCCAGCCATGTTGAACTTATCGAAAACCGCAATTGTTGTCAACTGGATGTACTTCCTATTCGGATACATAATGATAATCATCTTTGTTGTGTCACTGTTGGTACTACATTTGCTATGGAAGCTAGTCTATGTAGGCGAGGGGTTCATTAAGAAGTCTGCGTAGGAGGTGAGAACGTGTACACAGAAATCATCATATTGATGGTCGCTGCAATCTTTGCAGCTATAGCACGTGAGTACTACAACAACAAGGGATTCTTCGTGTTACCACATAACACCAATAAAGGATTATCACTAGGCTCATTTGGAGCAATCTTAACTGCACTCTTCGCTGTCCTAGTGAATTTCGCCTTAATTCCGTCGCTAATAACAATTCCCATCGCAATCTCGCTAGGCATTAGCTGGGGGATAGCCGCTCCGGACATTGTTGCCAACGTTTTTACCAAAAAATAACTTCCCTTTTTTTTTCGGGAGCAATTATAACGGAGGTGATACGGGATGGAAACTATACAAGTTACTAAGAGTAGACAGATTGTACTCCTCGAGCAAGAGGATACTTTCGTTATACCAACAAATTGTTGGGCGTTTGTGGAAGAGGAAGGTAAACAACGCCTAGTGCAAGGGTTGGAAGTGAAAGGTTCTGAAGTACAACGGTTAACGCTCGTACCGAAAGTGGCAGGCGGTTAAGATGCCGTGGGTTCTGGATGCGGAATTGAACATGGAGGAACAAAAGAGGTTCCTCGAACCAGCAAGGGTACAACTCATGGTTTGCGGGGTTGAGATACATGTGAGGGCATGCATTAGGGATAGCGAAATAGAGGAGTGGTTAGCGTGGATTGTGTTGGGAGTAGCGGGTTAATCTCAGTATAGTAATGAGCTACTTATGGAGGTGAGAAAGTGATAGAAGAAAAAGAGGAAGGAGAAGAAGAAGAAATCGATGAAGAAGAAGAATAGTAAGTTGTTACTGTATCGTTCTTCATTCCCCAGTTTTTACAAAACTTATAAACATCTAAGTGTAACTAACTAATAAACATAGTCTTTTAATATTTGTTTCAACAACTCAACAAGGAAGGAGAAAGGGGAAAAAACGGAAACGGTGAACCGTTTTCACTACTCATTTCCAATATATGCGTAGTTAAACCGTTTTAACGTGTCCGTAACTCATCACTGGTGTTAGGAGTATCTTTTCCTTCTCTCCTTTCTCCTACCTAGCACCAGTGACCTATTTACAGGAGGTGAAAAATACGGTAGCTGCGGAAAATAGAGAACAATTCATAAAGTCTTGGGAAGCACATGTAAATGAACTAGGTGAATTGGCGTACTCACTTCCGCCAAATAAGGTTAAGGAGTTTTTTGTCCTGCAAAAAGAGATACTTTTGTTTGTGAAGGAAGCGGCAAACCACACGTTTATTGATTGTGAGTTTTTCAGATTAACTCCTTCCACACACCAATGCATAGAAGGGGATTGTTATAAAGGGGACACCAAGAAGACGGAAGCTTTCGGGAACTGTTGTATGAAGTGTCCGAAAGCTATGACATGTGATGCCGGTTGCATGAAAACCGAGGAACTGAAGTATAGCATCGTAAAGAGGGAGGTGAAGAAGAAATGCCGATAGATTGGGAAACAAACGCCAGTGTTAAGGTGCCAGGGAAATCAAAGAGGTGTTTAGTATTTCCTAGCCGTAGTGCTAGAAAGGATGGGAAGTGTAAATTTTACCCGTGCGATTATTCGAATACACCTAAGTGTGTTGCTAAGGGAGGAGTTTAAGGAAATGAAGGTTGATAAAATCTATGG
>Ga0315296_10003325_pt1 | contig 13488 bp, 29 predicted proteins | sample YL17G14_18_MG_FD_203921 | JGI IMG/M metagenome (GOLD analysis project Ga0315296, IMG submission 203921) | Sediment microbial communities from Yellowstone Lake, YNP, Wyoming, USA - YL17G14_18 | ecosystem: Environmental > Aquatic > Freshwater > Lake > Sediment | place: USA: Wyoming | collected... | reverse complement strand
TAGTCGAAGATTCTCTGCTAGCTGACTTCCAGATGAACCGGGATTGCGGTGGCGGAACGGGGTCTATGATAGAAACCATCGCTGCTAGATTAGGCGTTAGGATTGAGGAGGTTGGTGAGATTGCCCTAGAGAGCAAAGCCCCAGCCACACTTCCAGGCAAGTGTGGGATCTTCTGCCAGAGCGCCGCGGTTTCTCAGCTAAGTAAGGGCAGGCCTACAGGCGACATCTTAATGGGAGTTTGCAAAGCCCTGGTGGGTAACTACCTGGCTACCCTGGCTAAGGGTAAGAAGCTACTACCGCCGATTGTCTTCCAGGGGGCTACAGCTCAGAATGCTGCCCTGGTCAAGTGTTTTGAGGATGCTCTAGGATGCGAGATTCTGGTCCCTGAGAACTGTAGCTACATGGGGGCGATAGGTATAGCCATACTTACAGAAGAGAATATGAACGGGCAGCATACAAGATTCAGGGGGAGACGCCGTATCCTCGTCTCCCATCATAGAACCAAGATAGCCCCCTGTGACGGCTGCGAGAACAACTGCGAGCTCTTAAAGCTTTACTGCGGCGATGAGCTGTTAGGGGTCAGTGGCAGCCGGTGCGGAAAACACAATCAATAATTAGCCGGCTGCCACTGAATCACTCCTCACCCCTCGGCTTCACCCCAACCCAACGCATCCCAACCCAACCCATTCCTCGGCTTCACCTCAGATCACTGCACTCCAGTACAAACCCATGTCTCGGCTTCACCGCAAAACATCTCAACTCAGGTCAGTTCAAACCTCGGCTTCAACACATTCCATCGCGACCCTCGGCTTCAGAACATCGCACCCCCTATCACGCCAGGTCTCGGCTTCATATCACGCCACCTCCGGGCAACGCATCCCTCGGCTTCACCTCAGGACACTGCAACCCAGCCCTCGGCTTCATTTCATTTCAGGCCATTCCACCGCGACCCTCGGCTTCACTTCGTTTCCACCCGATTCACTACTCGGCTTCATTCCGATGCAAGACAGTCCAACCCACTCCATTCCTCGGCTTCAATTCACCTCAGTCCACGTCTCGGCTTCACGGCAGCCCAGACCACGGCACCTCACCTCATTCCTCGGCTTCAGCCCAGTTCACTCCATTCCACTCCTCGGCTTCAACCCAAATCACTTCGGATCAGACCATGGCAAATCACTCCAACCCAAGTCATTTCTCGGCTTCACTTCACCTCACAACACAGCATGACAGCGCATCACAATCCTCGGCTTCAAACCAATTCATTGCATTACAAAACATGTCTCGGCTACTTGACCTCTTGCAGTTTCACCAGCTCATATTTGCCCCAGTCCTGAGACCTCTCTTGCCCCATGCCATGCTCACCACCATACTCAAAGATAGCCTCAAGGATGCCCTGGCCAATTACACCATCATCCATCACCTTGAGGGTAAATTTAAGCACCGGCTTGTCCACATAGTCAATCGTCTTTAGCGACGACCTCGGCCCCTTCATCGTCATGGCATGGACAATACGAATCTCATTACCATCGGGTTCACTCTTACCCAGGTAAATCTTAGCTGGCTCAACATAGACCCGGTTGGCCACTTTCGATTTGAATGCCTTGATGCCAAGCAATCCCTGGAGCTGGCTGGCGCAATCTTTTATATGGGCTCGGACGCAGCGGGCTTCGTAGTAGAGTCCGTTCTCATCCTGTTTGAAGGTGGCGTAGCCTCTCTCTACCGCCTCAGTTGCCCCGACCTCTTCGGCAACCTGCTCAGCAAGTTCTGGAAGAGGTGTAGCCCCCTCAGGCGGTTTTGCTGGCATTCTCGCTTCCAGCATCGCCTCAATATCCTTTGGATTTTTCGGTGTAGAACTGGCAAATGGGGTGGTGAATTGTAGCTCGATCTCATACTTTTTCCACATTGTTATCCTCCCTCTGGCTCGCTTAATTCCATGGCTCCTTCTCGTAGTCCTCGCCATACATCAGTGCCGCCCTCTCGCAGAGAGCCATACCCATAATCTGGTTTGAGGGCGGGTCCCACCTCCCCCAGCCCCGAAATCGGTGGTTCCCATAACATCGCCTTGCCACCGCTCTCCAGGAATAGCCCTCATCTACCCTGAGTCTTCTAACAAACTCCGCCTGCTCCTTGGTCATGTGCTCCATGACATAAAGGCTGTAGGCATCAAATTTGTCACTGGCAGCCTTCGCCAACGCCTTGAGCTCCTCTACGCTTTTAATCGTTATCGTCCCCCCGCCGGTCTTCACCGACTTCAGGATCTCCATATCTGTTGGGTCGAGCTTGCCCTTCCTGTGGATTTGCTGGTCGTTGGTCACAAAGATTGTTTCGTCTTCAGGCATGGTCAGCCTCCTAGCATTATTCCCTCTCATACATTGTCTGTAGAATGTTTCAAAATAGCCCCTCAAGCGTTCTTCAAAGGAACGCTGTGTGTTCTCATCCTCGACCTATTTTCCCCTCTTGAATAGCCTTAAAGAGGGCTAGAATCCCCTTGCGGTCTTTAATTTCTATATCCAACTGTTGGATTCGTTTCTCCGTTTCCTCTAGTAGCTTCTTCTTTTGGCCTATTTCACATTCAAGTTCAAGATACTGACAAATAAGATCGAAAGTCTCTCTGTGGCTTTTTCCTTCTTTAGGAGCCAGTTCCGTTGCTAGGTCATAGAGTTGCATCATCACTTTGGCGAGCCCTTTATATTCTTCTTTCATATTCTCCCTCAGAATGCTGGCTACTCTGGTAATCTGCGTGTTAGCTTAGGTTTTGGCCCTTCCTTCAGCCTCTTCCTGCATGCGGAGCAGTTATCGAGGCTGTCATTATTCCCTTGCTCTGTAGGACCGGTAAAAAACTGATGCCCACAGAGCGACTTTCCATCTTCGTCAAAGTAGTGCCACTTTAATGCATATGGCGGTCGTGCCCATCCTTTCTCCATCTTGCCATCTCCTTCCCAGCGTTCTGCCTCGGAACGCTGTCTGCGTATAAGGTAGCTTATACGCTAGCGAAATCTGACTATACCCGCGTATTCGTCATATGCTTTCCTGAGTGCCTCCTCCGCTGCAAGGCAGGGGTTATGGCTAGAACGGATATGTTTCAGAATGGTGTCATACCTCTGAAAACGCCCACAGCATTTACGGCCTTCCTCGTTCTCCGCCACATAATCTCTAGCAATATCCCCTACGGCATCCTGCCTTCCTGTCTGTTTTTTCAACCATTGACCAAATGTAAATTCCAGTGTCATTCAGGCCCATCCTCTCCTTTCCAGCGTTCCCCCTTAGAACGCTGTCATTAAGGCTCCCAGGCCAAACTAACTGTCCATTTGAAGAAGTGCAGCCACACTGCTCGATATTGTGGTAGCCACACCCAATCTATGCCAGGCATTACCCGCCCACCCTTCCATTTCCAGCATCTCAGCCTCATCTCTTACCTCCTTTCAACAATGTTTAGCGTTCCCCCTTAGACGCTGTTATGTGAGTGATTTTTCAATTAGGGAGGCTAGTTCGTCCATCTCCTTCTGCCTTGCTTCCTTTGCTTGGTAGTACAGCCGGTCCTTCTCATCTTTCTCAAGTAATCCCCTCAGCACATGCTCTCCTCTCTTCTGAACGAAGGTGAGGAAATCGTCTGGCTTATACTCCTTGGCAGGCAGTTCGATGCAAAAGGAGAGAATGCTGCCTACTGCCTCATTGAAGGACAGCCAGACGACAATCTTATCCTCCTTCTGCCAGGGTGACCTCGGGTCCCCAGCTTGACCACTGATTCTCATGGCAGCCTCGTGCCCCAGCAATACAACTTTGTTCATTGGTTTACCTCCCTAAACATTCTGATAGCAATGTCTAATCTTTCTCCCCGGGTCCCAAAAAGAATTTCTTATCTACCATAGCCTCATAAAGAGTCTTATCATTCGGCGTTATCATATACGGGAGGAAAATTTGCTCCATCTTGACCATCTCAGTTTCAAGAATAGCCATCTGTGCCCTGACCCAGTCCTTTACAATACGCCAGGCTATTTTTACTGCCTGCTCACGGGTTTTAAGATGGCGTGGCACGTTCTGCCGCTCTAAGACCTTTAGAACTGCGTCAGGATTCACCGGTAGACGAATCCCCATGTTGCCGTATGGGGTCGAAACTACAAAGGAGACGCTTTCAATTATCCCGTCCTCGGAGTAATTCTTCAGAACTTCCCTGGCACCATGCTTTGCCAGTATGTCCTCTATTTCGGCTACGGTTCTGGCGGCCGAGACGGTAGTACTATAATTAGCGAGCGGCATTCATCACCTCCTCTCCCAAGGCTCCTGCCAAGGCTATTCCGAGGGCTAATTGCTCTCTTTTAGGAGTAACATCGATGACTGTAGGAGTGGGCCATCCCATATTAAGCTCTTGGATAGCTTGGCGTATTCGTTCGCGCTCTGCTAGATAAACTTCAGGCATAGGAGCATTACCCACATGGTGTCGAATCTTCTTTCGAAAGAGAATGGCCAATTCTGCCTGTTTTTGCTTTACCCGAAGATAAGGGAGAAGCGTCTCTAGGCATCGCATAGCCCGTGTAGTCTGAGCAGTCCACCGGTAAATCGGACGGTGCTTGGTTCTTACCAGTGTAATGTTGCCACCAAAATACATCTGAAAGGGCTCAACCCCCGAGTATATGGTATTCACCACATTAATGCTTAAATAATATACTGGTGATACACCCCGTGTTGAGCGCCTCGGTTTTCGCTTTCCAATCCATATTCCCCCTTCACCATCAAAGAATCCTCCCATCCAAGCCTTCGTTATTTCTGGTAATTCAATCATCACTCCCTCTCTTCCGGCGTTATATAATTCAAGCTCAGCGCATTAAGCACCTCTTGCTCAGTGCGACTAGCTATAACCTCCCCCCTCCCATCCTCGATCCCTCGGGCAACGCTGAAGTGTAGTCCCATCTTCTTTGCCCTGGCAGCTAACCTGATGTTATGGTCAGCACTACCGGTCCTTACCAGTAGAGTCATCCCCCAGGTCTCAGGCGTGGCGTAGTATAAGTCCACCTGGACACCATTGTAGTTAATTCGCTTGAGCTTATAACCACTCACTATGGCTGGACCTAAAGCGTTAATCTCACGAGTGAGATTCCACAAGTCAGTGGGGATTAAGACGATATCTATATCAGCAGGGAGAGGCTTGCGCCGCCTTACACTCCCAGCCACTTCAATCTTCGCACAATAAGGTGCTAGCTTGGTGATGACTTCGTTAGCGATAGCCTTAGCCTTTTCTAGTTCCATCGCTTTTACTCCTGTTTCCTTGGCCTGCCTCTGGTACCTGGGTGAATCTTGATAGCAGCAGCCTTGGCGTCTTTCTCCTGCAAGGCGCCAAAATCTTTTACAGCAGGGCATTTCTTGCAGCGACCCACGTTGAACTCGTCTATTACCCAATGATGCACGCACGCTGTATTACCCCTTCTCTCCTTAGCTCTATTCACTTCAGCTCCTCAAACTCTAGTATCGTTTTGGGAGCTTCCTGCCGGTTTATCCGATAGCTAATCGGTAGCTTATATCGCAGGTGCCTATCATCATCCCCCAGAATAACCCCAGCGTCGACACAGCCATCAATTGCTGGCTTCAAACTAGCGAGGGCGTTGTCAGGATCGCGATAATAGCGCATATCGGCGATGACAAGGGTTATCGACACCTCAGCCTTCACATACCACGGTGGTCTACCCTCGGAGGCGTTAATAGCACAAAGCAAAGCCATCTGGCGGGACTCCTTTACCGCTTTAGCCTTCTTTGCCCAAAAACCCCGAAAGTTCGGATTTGCTTCTTTGGGCGGTAACCCGGGTATCTCAATCTTTAGGCTCATCTTTTCGGTCAACTCCTCGGTCAACAAATAACTCCTCCTGGACAGCCTCCTGGACAGACTTACCAGGGCAGTCTTTATAAGCTCCTTCACTAACGGCTATACTTAAAGGCATTCTCTTCCCGCATCGAGTGCAGACCACTATCATCGGATTATGACTCTTTTTATCCCACTCCCAGATATGTTTGCTCATGGTGGACCCCTCTCAACGCCAAGCCAGTCAAGCAGGATTGCCCTGACGTAGCTGACGCTGTATTTATTCAGGTGCGCCGCCTCCTTAAAGGCCTGGTCAATATAGTCAAGCGGACAGTGGGCGGCGAATAATTTTTTAGATAAGTCCCTCAACTGGGCGGATATCTTAGCTCCCGGTAGCTTGCCCCAGCCCTTTTCGTGGCAGTGAAATAATGTCTCTAAAATCTGTTCAGAGGAAGCTGCAGGTGTGGGTGTGGGATGCGGTTTCCGCCCCTCACCCTTACCCTTATCTAGATCTAAGTCTAAGTCTAATCCCTTACCCTTACCCTCACCCAGAGTAACCACTTGGTTACTTGATGGTTGTTTTTCAGTTACCTTCTGGTTACTTTCTTCTTCAGAAGGCCATCCTGGGGGCGCCGGGAATTTGGAAGGGTGGTAATAACGAGGTCTTTGGTAACGCTTGTATTGCTTGAGCTGGATGTATTCCTCGCCGTCATTCTCGTATACGAGGATGTTCGGATTTACCTTGGTGAGGTGATCCCTCATTGCTCTGACTTCATCGAGGGAGTAGTCGTCGTACAAGAACGTTATTGCCCTGAGGTAGGCAGGATCGCCTCGGAGCCGGCCATCGTCATCCTGATTGGCAATGATAGCCGCAGCCAGTAGTCTTTCAGGTATCGTTGCCTTCTTCATCTTTTCGTCGGTGAAAAATTCTGGGGCAAGCCACCTTCTTGGCATGGCACACCTCCTGACTTTAGGTTCTTACGGCCGCGATTCTCTGGTAACACTCAGCCGGAGTGTCGGTTATCTCTTCCTGGCTACTTACATTCAGTTCTTTCCAGACCCGGTGTCTATCAAAGTTGAAGTCCTTAAGACAAGCATCGTAGAGGCCGCCGAAGTTTTTGATGGTTTGTGGGTCTCGCTTGGGCTTGGCGGCGGGCGCTTCGATTTTTTGAGGTTTTGCCCCCTTCGTTGGTGCTAAAACTGTCGTGCCAGTCTTCCCCTCCCCACCTTCTTTTTCCTCCGCTGACTCGCCAATTTTCTCACCAACTTCAGTCTCAGTAATGGAGTATTCAGCCTCAACGTATCGCTCGTCTATGACCTCAACACCCTGGGGTATCTCGCCGGCGAACAGTCTGTCCAGGGCGTTTCGCTCGCTGTGGATAAAGGCCATGTTCGCCTTGGTGTTGCCCTTCTCAGCGCCGTGTGCCTCCTCGTCCTTTGGCCAGCAGCCATAGCCCGGGGCCTCATTACCCTTGCTATCCTTGAGCTTGGTGATGGCCCAGATTTTAGTGTTGTCCACCTCGCCAAAGATGCGCTTCTGCTCCTCCTCGGTCATCACCCTGGGGGTGTCGTCCAGGTAACTAAAATCGTCGCACCGGTGGGCAATAAGCCGGTTTGCCGCGATTCCCAGGACGGTGACCCAGTCCTCGCCGACAACCACTCCTTTCTGGCGCCGCTTGTAGGGGATGAGATATAGGTGCTTCATCTGCGGGTTGAGTCCGTATCGGTGGCAAAGCATCGCTGCCTTTATCACCTCGAGCTCAGGGGCACCAGGCCAGTAGGTCTGTAGGATCTCCATGGCCTCCGCCCGGCTGAGGAATACCTTCCCCTCATACTTGATTAGCTTGGTTGCTTTTTCCTTGCCTAACTTTTCTTCCATCTCTTTCTGCCTCCCTTTTAGATTGAATAGATTAAAGCCAGGTATGTCGTAGGGACCTAACTCGGCCGGCCTGGCTATCTTGTCGTGGTTTATGTCCTTGGTACACTTCAAAACGTACTTGTTTATTCCATAAGCGCCTCCCCAGGCTAGTGTCAACGGCGCCCCACACTCACAGGTGTTGGTTTCAACAATCTTCTTGCCAAGGTCATATTCAACTGCAATCAAATCAAGCTACTCCTCGCCTTGCCCTGCCTCACCTTACCTTCCCGCACCGGACCTAGCCACACCTCGCCACACCTCACAAACTGAACTTGACTTAGCTTCAATATTAACCTCGCCTTGCCAAGCCGTACCTGGCCTTACCACACAAAGCCGAACCCCGCCTAACCGAGCCAAGTGCTTTGGTATATTTTAATCCTCGCCTTGCCGAGCCTTACCGTGCATCACCGGCCATTACCACACCAGGCCTCACCCCGCCAAACCCCACCGCGTTTATTTCGCCGGAGACAATGCCTTTACTATGCTTAAGTCAGGCATAGTCAAGCGCACATACTCTGCGAGCTGCTCCTTATCACTAGCGAGTTCGCGGGCGACCATAAACATCGTGGCCTTCTCGGCACTCTTTGTCTGTTGCTGTCGTGTCCATGCACTCAGAACGGCCGTGGCTACGCGAGCAACTCCTATGTCCTTATGGGTGGGGTCTTTTCCCTTAAAGAACAGGCTTAGGGCGGTCATAGCTTCATCGGCCAAGCGGGCGAGCTTCTTTTCAGTGTCTCTCATTTCTCGACCTCCCATTTCGTTACGATGAAGCGGCCATATTCAGGTCGCCAGTCACAAAGTCCGACAAGTAGTCCGGCACTTTCCAGTGCCAGCCGCAATTTATGCTCTTCTACGCGGTCATCGAACACATTGAAAACTGGGTTCAGTCTCCAGCCAGCGTTCAAGCCAGGGCGCACCTTGTAAATCAATGCGCCTCTTTTCCCAGGCGGTATGCGGGCATAGGCGGGTAGCATAAAGTCAGGGTCAGTCTTGCCAAACGGTAGCTCGGTTGGCTCAATGAATACCGTTGCCGTTATATATGGCTCGAAACGTAGCCCGCCCATCTTCAATACTGCTCTGACTGAGCCCAACCGCAGTGCCCGCTTCAGATTCGCTGCCGGTAGGTAAAGTCCGTTGCTGTTGCGATAGACGCGGAGCTTTGCCGCTTCCTCTTCCTGTTCTGGTGTAGGCTTGCCCTCTCCACCCTTGAGGGTTAGCACCCTGTTGAATAGGATTGGGGCTATGCCTTCGATAGTGGAATTAACCTTATACATCTCTCCTCCTTTCACGGCGACTACTGTTTGAACCTGGGTGATTCTGGGTCAAACCAGATCTTCTCGAAGAATGGTTGGGAAAGTAGTTCCCTGATCTCCCCCCAGGGACCGGTGATTTCAACATGAACCTCCTGCTTATCATCAAGAGGCTTAAAGGTATCTATCCCCCTGAGCTGCTCTTCCAACTCCTCTATACCTTCCATATCAAAAGTCTCAAACCCAGTTGGGTCTCTATGAACAAATACGTTAAGCATCTCTCTTCCTCCTACAGTATTACTCTACTGTTCAGCCATCCTCGGCCGGCTTATTGGCGTTGCACCAGGCATCCGTGCTTTGGCAAATTCGACTAGGAGGGGTCGGAGCACAATGTGTAGAGCTGCATAAGCTAAGTGCTCTGCAAGTTCCATCTGTTCATCCCGCCTCACATAAGCCTCGTAGCTATCCAGGATTTCGAGTTTCTCAGTTTGGTCCACAGTCTCTTCCAGGTCTTTAATAACCTGGCCCTTAATCTCATCATCAGAGGGACTTTGTTTTTTCCAATTGCGGTATTTATCGTATGGCATCTTTCTTTCTCCTTTCCTAATTTCCTGAGATAGCCTCAGGCTCTACCGGTGGCGCCCGCCGAAGTTTTAATAGCTCCCGGTGTAGCTCCTCCTTCATTTCTGGAGTCAGATAGTTCCAATGAACCAGGGCAGTTATGCCATCGTCGTCATAAGTAAACGTAATAGCCTCCATTGTCTTGGTTTCGTTATCAATCCCTGACCACCACTTCAGGATCGCCGATAGCAGCTCATCGTAGGATTCTGCATCCAGAAAGATGTGGCAACCTAAAGAACCTTTGTTCTCGTAGTCTTTCACATCAATCCTCTCCCGGCTCTCACGAAGAAGATTCCGTGGCTGGGGCAGTAATAGTCAGCTCCCCCAATGGTCTTTCCCCTTCTTTTTGATGGTGTGCCACATACCGGGCAGGGCTGTCGCTTAGGCATATTAGGTCCGCCCAGATATGTGCTGACGTAGCGGAAGCCGGGAAACTTCTCCCGTATTCGGTCTAGCCAACCCCAAGACACGGGCTTTGCCTCCGGTGCTAAAGAGACTTGCTCGGGTTTCTTTCTCCTTCGCTCCCGCCAAAACTTCTTTAACCAGTGAAAGCAAATCTTACTTCTCCTTAATTATATTGTGCTCAAGAACAGTCCCACGGACATTTTCAGAGAACTCGGTCATCAGGGTCGCTATCCACCATACCGGTATCCTTCCCGAGTGCGCTAACTCATCGCGGCTGGCAAGTTTCATCTCCTTTACCAAGTAGTTCTCGGCCAGAGTTACTATGTGCTTCACTCCCTGGTCAAAGGCTAGCCTGCGCTCACTCTCTAGGTAAGGCTGGCTCTCTAGCCCCAGTTTGAAGCCCTTCTGGAAACCCTCAGCATGGCCCCTAGCATAATCCGGTATAGGTGCTTTTTGTGGTGGCTCAACTTTCATGACCACCTCAGGCTTCTTCCCCACTGGCTTCTCAACACCGGGGATATCCTCTGGGACTTCATTGGATGCAGGCATTTTTGCTTTCTTTATTGGCATTTTTACCTCTTTTCTACGCATGGTCCTTATCCCTTTTCCCGAGCTCAGGAGCATCATCGGGATTTTTCCAGCCACCTGAGCCTTTAGGGGAGTATTGTCTTACCCAGCAATCGCCAATCGGCCAGCCAGCTAACTGACAGGCTTCTTGCGCTGAGTTTGCCTCTCCTTCCCACCACTGCCTTGTAATGCGGTTCATAATGCGATAACGGTTAGGCATGGTCTTTATCTCCTAAAGGCGGAGGTCAATTACAATTGTTCCCCCCTTTGTCGATACCTTAGCGCCCATATCCTTCATAGCTTGGATAAAGCCGCGAACATCGGGTACCTTGTTGGTCTTAATTGTCTTAGACAGAACCGTGATTTTAGCCATGGTCGTTATCTCCTTCGAGTTGAAGCCCGAGTAGAGCCACCTCCAGCTCAAGCCTCAATACCCGGCTGGCAAGCTCGTTTATGCGCTCATCCTGAGTAGGCTTTTTCTCTTTTATCTTCGGGATCGGAAGCCCGGGTATAGCTAACTGTTTATCAGACATGGCACTAAACATCCTATTCACCACCACGGAGCCTCCCAGTCCACTCTCTGAGAAGCGTTGCGGGCGTTATGTAACCTTTCCGCAGATATGCCCATAGCTTCCTCGGCGAGTTTCAAGAGTTCGGACATACGATGGTTGCCTCCATTCTGACTTACCTTCTCTATCCGGAGGTGTAGGTCGTGCAGTTGCGGATCTAGCACTTTTGGCGGCCGTTTCAGTAGCGCCATCTCAATTTCAGCCGGCGCGAGTATTCGTGCCACTGCTATACCAACTAACAAGGCGCCTCCCTCGTTGGGTTATTTTTTCTTGAACTCAAACTCAGTCTCTAGTGTCCTTTGAGTTACATCCGCTGACTGCATGTTTGCCTTACCTACCAAGACGACTAACTGAAAAGCACGCTCGGCAACGACACGAACACCAGCTAGCTCTTTTCTTAGGCTGGCAACTGCTTCCTCAGCAGCTTCTCTAGCCTCTCCGGCAGCCTTGAGTCCTGCCTCTCTTGCTTCCACGGCGGCTCGGTGTGCTTCCTCACCGGCTTTTAATCCTGCCTCTCGAGCCTCGGCTGCCGCTTCCTCAGCTACGGCAGTGGCCTTCTCAGTCCTGGCAATTAGCTCCCTGAGTTCAGCCAGTCCTGCCTCAGTTAATCTCTGCGCCTCTTCAATCTCATCTAAAATACTAGGCAAGGGTTTGGTCATGATTTTTGGTGCTCTGCTTTGAGCCATTGTGTTTACCTCCTTTTATTGCCTCAAGGGTGCCAGCTTATCCGCTGGTACCAGCCAACAGTCCTTATGTTTCAGGGTGACCCACCGGCCAGCGGTGGCCACCGCGATGCCTTTAATCTTCCCCAGGACCCGGTACTCGGGCATTTGACCGCAGACGAGAACATAGAGCAGCTCTTTAGCTAAGTTAGGGATGAGCAGATTGCCGTCCAGCCGCTGTGTGCTCTTTACATCTATCTTTTGGCCGTCCCAGGTTAAGTCGAACCGGGGGACCGCACCAGGTGTCGGTTGCCATTCAGGGTAAATGTTGAGGTACTTGGCAACTGCCATTTCAGCGGCAGCCGCCTCTACGTCATTCCGAAGGCCGTCTCGGGTCCAATCACGCCTTGTCTTACGCCCGTAGGCTAACGATATTTGCCGCCTCAGCCGGCCTATGTAACTCGCAATCCGGCACTCGGCTTGAGAAAGTATCACCTTCTCCATCTATACCTCCCCAGTAAGGCAGGAAGGGATGAATCTTAAATATCTCCTGGTCTATCCTCTCTTGGTCCTTCCTAGCATATATAGCCAGCATACCGAACTCCCCTCGGGTTGAGGCGTCAGCCCACCTCATAAACCGGAGCACATTTAAGGCACTAGCATCTGTGAGAATGAGTTCGGTAGCGAGGGCTCTTCGAATTGAGTGCCAGCCATACCCCCCAGTCGCCTTTATCCCGGTCTTGATCATGATTCGATGGAATATATGAGTTAGGGTATCGTGGCGGCAAGGCTTGAAGCACGCGAGGTACGGGACGATCTCCTTGGGAATCAGATGAGTGGTTTTTCTGCCGCCCTTCGCGGTGTGAACTGTCACGCGCTCAGGGGTAAAATCAGAGCTGGTCAACCTGGCCATCTCAACCCTTCTTAGTCCGTAAGTGGTTGACAGAGCCAGGTAACAGAGTTCGGTATCATTGAGAAGGGCTTTCCCCAACATGATCAGGCTACGGATGTGCTCCTTACTGAACATGGGACGGCTGATATCGTCAGGGGATGTCCTTTTTAGGGAGAGCTTGGGGAAGTCCCAGCCTTGAATCTGGGCAAGGAGCTTTAGGGGCTTCAGGTTCTTGTCGATGGTACTTTGGAGCAGACCTCTTTTCCTGAGATGGGCAAGGAGGGCGGTGACGTCCGCCCTAGTATAGCTCTCCTTCGCTCCACAGACTCGCTCAAATTCATCAGCGATTGACCCCCACTGTTTGGCCACGTCTAAGGTTTTGCCTCGGGCTACTATGTCGTTGTAAATTAACTCTCTCAACATCACCGCCCCACCTCCACATGGGATATCGGCAGCGTTAAGGGGGTTACTGCTAATGAGACGAAAGGGGAGAGGGTCTCCTTAATTCTATCGTATACCCAATGCCGGCAAACGATAGAGTGATTTAGTAGGGGGGTACTTAAGTATTGGTTGTTAGGGAGGAGTTGATTTAGCATCTGACGCCTCCCTGATTATTGTTTTAGGAAGCGTCAGTCCTGATAAGACTGAGGTCTCTGGTTCGAGCCCAGAATGGCCCACCACTCATTGTTCCTCTTGCTTGCCCCAGTTTTGCATCATTTCCTTTATGTGTTGGGCGAGCTTGGGATTGGCACGTAGGCGGTCAATGAAGATGGGGCAGCCTTCTAGTAGGGAGTTCTGGGCGGCGATAGCCAT
>Ga0315296_10003324_pt1 | contig 13488 bp, 12 predicted proteins | sample YL17G14_18_MG_FD_203921 | JGI IMG/M metagenome (GOLD analysis project Ga0315296, IMG submission 203921) | Sediment microbial communities from Yellowstone Lake, YNP, Wyoming, USA - YL17G14_18 | ecosystem: Environmental > Aquatic > Freshwater > Lake > Sediment | place: USA: Wyoming | collected... | reverse complement strand
GAACAGCCATAGCTGAATATTTGTCAAAAAGCCGCGGCATCAACGTTGACCCAGACGAAGTTGTAGTCACTCCTGGCGCCAAGCCAATCATATTCTTCAGTATACTTGCCTGCGTAGAGCCTGGAGACGAAGTGCTGTATCCCAACCCGGGCTTTCCGATTTACGAGTCTATGGTTAATTTCGTAGGCGCAAAACCAGTTCCCATGCCGTTGAAGGAAGAGAACGACTTCGCCATTGATAACTACGATACAGCTGACAAGATAACCAAGAAGACCAAGATGATCATTCTCAACTCGCCTGGAAACCCGGCTGGCGGAGTGCTCACCAAAGACAACTTGGAAGTCATAGCTGACCGCATAAAAGGCAGAGACGATATCCTCGTCCTCACAGATGAAGTTTACAGCCAGATAATCTACGAAGGCAAGCATCTGAGCATCGCTTCACTCGCTGGCATGAGAGACAAGACCATACTGCTCGACGGATTCTCTAAAACATATGCGATGACAGGTTGGCGCCTCGGATATGCCGCCATGCGAAAGGATTTGGCTCAAAAAGTGGCGCAGTTGATGATCAACTCCAACTCATGCACGTGCGCTTTCAACCAGATGGCAGGCGTCGAAGCCCTGCGAGGACCGCAAGATGAGGCGAAGAAGTTCGTAGAGGAGTTCAAGAGAAGACGCGAAGTCATAGTGGACGGATTGAACAAAATCAAAGGCATTACATGCAAGAAGCCGCGAGGCGCATTCTACGTGTTTCCAAACGTCAAAAGCTTCCGAGTGGAATCAAAGAAACTGGCAGACCACATCCTTCAAGACGCCGGAGTCGCAGTCCTCTCTGGAACCGCGTTCGGCTCCTATGGTGAAGGCTACTTACGTCTGTCTTTCGCGAACTCGGTCGAAAACATAAAGAAAGCAATGGAAAGAATTTCCGAATCAGTGAAGAAACTCTGAATGCTGACACTATAGAAGCAGTAGCAACACGGCTAGAACAACGGCGGCAAGCGGAAAGACCAAGATAGCCATGTTTCTAGCCTTCTTCACAGCTTTGTCCAGCAACGTCGACATGGCTGCTATCTGTTGTTCACCTATGACCTTGACATTTGAAACTACGTCTGTTGCCCATGCGGCTTCCGCGGGCTCCAAGTTCTCCAAGGCACGCCTTGCTGCTCTTTTCACGTAGTCAAAAAGCAGATCATGATTCATAGCTTCGCCAACTGGATGATAACCACGCGCATTCAACACCACTGCGTTAACCACATGCGTGTCCGTGGTGAAAACCTCGCCTTCATTAATCCCGATCTCAGCGAGTGTCGCAAGTATTTTTTCGCGTAGCCCTGTGATCATGTTGTTGCCATCAATTGTGACGTAAGCTGTTGTTTGACCTCCAACTTTTACTACGAGGACTGCAATACCTCCAAGTCCCATTCCCTCTTTCAACCCGAATTCCTTAGGAGTCTCGCGCGCAACTCCGATTTGAAAGTCAGCTGCCTTGAGTTTGGAGGCTTTTTGGAGACTGGCGAATGCGGCTTCCCGCAAGGGCTTGATCGCTTCATCAATCTTGAAGGACCCGTTGATGCTGTTGTGGGCGTCCACGGCGATTGCTGTTGAAAACCCATTGTTCTTCGCTTCATTGATGAGCATCTGGTTGAGTTCAGGAGGGAGATCCTCCATAGTTTCAGGCGCCAAAGTCAAAGTTACAAGGGCGCAGCCGTTGATGATTTGGCAGCCAACAGTGGCTCCGTTTCTTTTCATGTACAGAGACGGCGTGGCATTCGTCCCGAAATCTGAGGCTTCAGTCAATTTCAAGGTTCTTTCAAGCACAAGTTGATTCTCTGCTTGGGTGGCAAGATCGAGATTATGTCCTGATAGCCCATGTGGAACCAGAGCTACGCAGTTTTTGATTCTGTTTTCAACTTCATTTTGGATCATGTATGGTAGCCCGCTGCTGCCGATGTTTTTGAATGGCCCCGGATGGAATGCTGGAACAATCATTATGGCTTTAACGGCTTTCCTGCTGTCACGGAACAACAACGCCGACACCTGTATCTCACTCACTTGGCTGAATCGTTCAAACAGGCGCTCAAAGGGCGCGTTTAGGTCTTCAGCCCAGTTGGCCATGAAAGCTTTAAGAACCGAAAAGGAGCCCACGCCTAAGACTGCTTGTCCAACGCGGTCTATTGAAAACATGTAAACAAATGTGGCGGTTACTGTGACTAGTACGGACAGGGAAATGAAGACCAACAGGGTCACGTTCACGCCGAACGTGGTTACTGTTGACAAGGTATAGATGACAGAGATCACATACAAAATCGGCTGCAGCGCCGCGAAAACAGCGACCTTTGCCAAGCCTGCGAACGACGCTGCTGAGAAAACGAGAAGACGTAGAGTAAGAGCAGCACAGAAGCCCAGCAAGAAGAACTTCAGCCATGTGCCAGGAATAGAGAAGTCTGCAAGTATGCCAAGAATGATGAGCACAATCCACATTAGTAGAGAGTAGACTGACAGAGCTGAACAACGCCTAAAGTTGAAGACGGGGTCTGTTTTTACGCTGCTAAGGTGTATGATGAAGTCGGATGCTAGTGTCAACGCAAAGAATGTTGTTCCTAAAGCCAAGCCAAGAGCAAGACCAGAAGGCTGTGCCAAATGCAGCGTCATTTGAATTAGTATTCCGCTGAAGATACAGGCTACAAAAAGCTCAATAAGTAATGTTCTGTGTGGCGGCAAAGCAAAGAGAGCAGAGTAGCGTCTCACTGTTCTATCTATGTGCTCGTTCATTGATTTCTCTGCAGTCAATGCTCGTTCTCCGTTTTGAAGATCTAGTCATAGCATTCAAGGATGTTCAAAAAGGTTACTGGACGTCCGGTAAAAGTGCTATGGACGCGGTTTGCATTGTTTTATCACAAGCGTTGGAATCCAAGCACGGTTTTTGCGATGAAGGAAGCTAAAACCGAGATAGGATGGACTGCTTCTCGTCATAATTCTGTTGTTATGTGCTTCATGACCGCTGGCTTTGTGTAGGGCTACTATGGCTGGGATAGAGTTTTATGCTAGGTGAGCAACAGTAAACTATTTGCTGGTGGTTATGTCCGAAAGCGGCAGCGTCCCACCAACCATATTTCACATGCTCGAGAAGAATGTGGGGCGCAGAGTACTAGTTGTAGTTGACCCCCAATATGGCTACGAGGGAGTCTTAGCCGCAGTCACGTATGAACCAGCTGGAATATGGTTGTCCAGCGCTTTCGGAGTCGTTCTACGCGCAACAATTGCTCAGCCTTTCCCTCAAGTAGTCAGCAGAGAAGACAAAAGCGAAATCTTTGTCAACGTACGGAACATTCAACGACTTGAGGTATTGCACAAAGGCAAGTGACATCTTCTAAGAGAAAAAAGGCGCGGGCACGGATATTTGGGGCAAGTGAGAGGAACGTCATTAGTTGTTTCTCGGGGCCGCACAAAAGCTGGATTTGACGCCCTAAAGGCATAAAATAATTTCGGTCTCTGAGGCATCAGCCTGTAACGGCGAAGAATATTCTACCGATGATTGCTGCGAGTATAAGGGATACAGCTAATGCTACAGCGATTTCAGGTCTGATTTTGATTCCTTGGGTTTCTTCCTCAAAGAAGCGCAGTAGTCCAGCGCTGGCTGCTGGCATGGGCGAACTCCTTTCACGCCGCTTTTCTCTGCGACTCAATGTTTGTCCACCTTCAGATTCATGCGTATTTGGTGATGCTGGATTTAATTAATGTTGCGTCATCAAAACTCGTAGCTAAAAAGAGTAGTTTTGGAACACCTTTGGTCAATTAATTAGTAAAGTTTTATCTTGCGGAGCGAGGGTGATTATAGGGTTTCCCGAGGTGTTTGTGCAGTGTCGGCTCGTGAAGCTTACGAGAAAACGTTTGCGTTATTGCAGCAACATCACAAATGGTTTCAGGAATCCATCCCACTCATCGCCAGCGAAAACGTGCCCAGCCCAGCGGTTAGAGAAGCTCTAACAACAGATTTTGGCAACCGCTACGCTGAAGGTTGGCCTAGGGAGCGAGTTTACGCCGGCTGTGTCTACATTGATCAAGTTGAACTCATCTGCGCCGAATTGATGAAACGATTGTTCAAGGCAGAGTTTGTGGATGTCAGACCCATCTCAGGCGTGGTCTCCAACCTGGTTGTCTACACAGCTTTCACCGAGCCAGGCGACGTCATGATGGCGCTGTCCATTCCCAGCGGCGGACACATAACAATGGGCAAGAAGGAATTGGGCGGCACAGCAGGCGCAGTTCATGGATTAGTTGTGGAATACCTACCATTAGACTACAAAGAAATGAACATCGATGTTGAAAAGGCGAAGGAAAGAATTGGCAAACTGGCGAAGGAGGGCAAGCCGCCTAAACTCGTGATGTTTGGCGGCAGCGTTTTCCCGTTCCCACATCCTCTTAAGGAATTGACTCCCGTCGTTCACGATGTAGGCGCCACCGTTGGCTACGACGCAGCGCACGTGGCAGGCTTGATCGCTGGAGGCATTTTCCAAGACCCACTAAGTGAAGGCGCCGACGTAATGTCTATGAGTACGCACAAGACCTTCTTTGGCCCACAACATGGCGGCGTCTTGTCTTGGGACAAGCATGCGGACAAGATTAAGCGGGCGACGTTTCCAGGCATGGTAAGCAATCACCATTTGCACGCTTTGGCTGGAGTAACAGTGGCCTGCGCTGAAATGCAAGAATTTGGACCAAAATATGTGCGCCAAGTCGTCAAGAACTCAAAGGCTTTGGGACAGGCTTTACATGAGCGCGGGTTCAATGTTTTAGCTGAGCACAAAGGCTTCACAGAGTCTCATGTAATTATCATTGACATAACCAAGTATGGCGATGGCGGAACAATAGAGGGGCAGCTTGAGAAAGCTAACGTCATAATCAACAGGAACCTGCTTCCTTGGGATATTAAGGAAGGAAGGCATTTCATGAATCCGGGTGGAATACGCCTAGGCACCTCAGAGATCACAAGATTGGGCATGAAAGAAAACGAGATGAAAGAAATCGCCGACTTCATAAAACGTGTTGTAATCGACAAGGAAAGCGCGGACAAAATCAAGGCCGATGTCGCAGCTTTTAGGAAAGATTACCAAAAGGTGCATTACTGCTTTGAAAACGCAACCGAAGCCTACAAGTACGTCAAAATCCGCTGAACCGTTAACAATATGGACAATCGGATACAGCAACAGATCGAAGGATGCCTTTCTCTAATTACTACGAGGATACACCATTCGAGTCCTAGGGCACAGACCAGTCTTCTTAAGTTCTGAGCCTCTCTAATTACGGAACCCAGAAAGCAGTCGCTTTTGGAACCTATGAGGTTTGAAGTTTGCATATCCGCGAATTTCAGGACATGATGAGACGCATCTACTTCCATCGTGACTCGCAACGAGGCAAAGCGGGAACATACAACTGGCTGAAAGAGGAAGTTGAGGAATTAAGTGAGGCATTGAATGAAAACGATCAAAGCGCTTTGGAAAACGAGTTTGCCGACGTCCTAGCTTGGCTTGCCTCTTTGGCAAATGTCGTCCACGTGGATCTGGAGAAAGCATCGATATCAAAGTACGACAGCAAATGTCCACGGTGCAGAAAGGCCACCTGCGAATGCCCTTTTTCCAAATAACCTCAGCTTGAACCCTTCGCTGTCAGCTTGAGGCTTATTGCAGCCGAAGCCAGAATCAGAGCGGCGCCTACATATTGAACCGTCGATATGTACTGCCCAAAGAATAACATAGCCCACAGCGTGTGAAGCAACGGGTCGCCTAACAAAAGCATGCCCTCAGTTGTAGGTGAAACCTCTTCTACCCGAACGTAGTTCAGCAAACCGTACGGAAGCACGGTGCTCAACAGAGCGAAGAGAAACAACAAAAGCAATTGCGCTGCATCTGGAGCTATAGCGCCAACAAATAAAGGTTCCGCGCTGAGGTTCCGAGATATCACCCAAGCCGCGAGTAGAACCGGGATCGCAAACAGATAAGTGTTGAATAAGACTTGAAGTGGCGTGTACTCACCCATCGGCGCCCACCTCTTCAACCACAAGTAGACTGCGTACAGAAGGCCAGCGAGAACAGGAAAAACTATGCCAAGGTTGATCTGCGGGTTAGCTGCGTCCAAGCCTGAGACTAGAAAGGCTCCAATGACTCCTAGAAGAGCAACAGTCGTGTTGGACGGAGTTGGTTTCTCCTTCTTTGTTGCGAAAGAAATCAACGCAGTAAATATCGGCTGTGTGTAGACTGGAGCTACGGAAACTGCGATTGGTGTGCCAAAAGCTATTGCAGACAGCCAGACAAAGCGAAGAAGGCATACGTAAGACCTATAGCAACAAAGAAGTGGGCACGTTTTTTCCCGGTAATACGCAGTTTGCGCCTATAGACCAGCCACGAAAAAAGAATGGCAAGACTGAAGACCAAACGGAAGAACAACTGCTCGAAACTCGACATTCCTATGCTCTTTAGAATAGTAGTAAATATCAGGATGAAACTGAACCCAATGGTTGCCAAAACAACATAGACTTGACTCCGGTTCAATCGCACGCCTCACAGAGCAGCGCGTTATGACTGGCAGGTGTGATGGCATTCACAGCGACATGGAAACTACGTCACTTCTCCGCGAGATGAATCAAGCGTTGCTGCCCCGCGCCGGTCAGTTGCCAGACGTAGGGTTTCTTATTGCCTCTTCTGACGACGACACGCTCAGCTTCAAGCAGGCGCATGTGATGAATGACAACGTTGTATTTGAGTCCGGTTGACCCCATAGTGCCTTTGACATCAGACTCCCCCTTCTCTAGAGCCTGCAGTATCCGAGTCCTAGCCAGCAGTCCCAAGCGCACATTTCGCTTACGTGACAGAAACGCGCGAGGATGAAAGATCCGCTTCAAACCCAAAGCCGCTCCTATGCCACAAAATCCTTCAGGCTGATTTGTTTTGGCTTCTTGCCCTCAAACAGAGAGTCAATTTCTTCGCGCACCATGATCAGACGTTGCGAGTAGTAGGGCGGCAGGTTGTATTTTTGGATCAGATGCTCAGCTGCATCCAAGTATTTTTCAATGCCACCACGATAAACCGTCAGAGTCAAGGCGCCGCCACACTCAGTGCACTTGCCTTTCAATGGTATTCGCCTGAACTTCTTGTTGCATCCCTTACACCGGAAACCTTGCGTCGAGAATGCACGCAGGTTGCCAGAAATATCGCGCATGAAATGTGTGGTCAAGACCTTCCATGCAACTCTGCGAGCGTCGACCGCCTCGATTTTCTCAGCTAAACTCAACTGAGCGTTCAATTTATCCGTCATTTTGCTGAGCTTCTTGTACGTGCTCTGCTTGTTACCCATATTGATGTCCGAGACAGGTGCAGTGTAACCGTAACCCTCAAACTGGCTTTCCGAACCCAACCGGTTCTCAACCAAGTCAATCAAGTCACGTACGCTATGAGGCGAAACACACTCCAAAGTCTTCTCATAAAACTCCGACGGATAAGCAGAAGCCACATCAATCTCATGCGCCTGACGCTGAACCTCAAGAGGGTTCACTACTGGGATAATGAAGAGAGGCGCATCCATTATTCCACCAATCTGAGCCGGCAAGTACACCTTGGAGAAGTTCAGAAGCGTGTCCAAAGCCAACATCAAAGTGTCCTCGTCACCGTCGCAGTCACGCCGCTTCGCAGAATGCCAAAGCGGATGCGCATAACAGAGGCTCAGATTCGTGAAACCTATTATTCTTCCAAGAATCCCTACGGATGTGTGGGGCGCCAAGCCCACTACAAGGTGACCGATCAAACCCTCAACAGTCTTGACATTATAGTATGTTGGGAGACCGTACACTTTCTCCAGCAGCTCATCTACAAAACCAGCCACTCTGACGAAGTACGCGGCACATCTTCTTGGTATGATAACATCTTGAGCCCTCAACTCGCAGATCTGATCCGGCTGAGTCAAAGGTTCACCCAACTGATCGTAAAGGTAGCCAAGCTCACGAAGCCTTTCAACCCCGACGCCTGCCTCTAAAGGTTTGAAATGAGTTAGGGGCGCATTTGTGGCGTCAAATCGTACAGTGCCATCCTTAAACACTGAGAGGTCATGTTTGGCTCTTAAGAGCCCTTTCTCCAGAATCTCAGCGGTCTTAGTTTCATTAGTCAATCCTTTGACACACTTCACTAAATCAGGTGGCGAACCCCTCAACTTCTCACACACCTCATTAACCAGCAGCTTCAAGTCTACGACTTGTTTCTCAAAACCCCTAGTCAAACCGCCACAAGCGGGGCAAACACTCTCTTTGGCAACCCGTTTGCATTGAGGGCAGATCCTCTCAAGTGCAGTTTCAACGTTGCACCGCGGGCACATTTGTCTAAAAGTGAGCTCACGGCAAACTGGGCATCGCCGCCGCACCAAGTCTACGGGAACACCGCCTTTTCCCACGGCGAGTATCAGATTGCGATGAACGCCTCCAGACAGCCCAACTGGAAACAACGCGTGAACCAAAGGGCGCATCTCCCGTCTCTTGGCTTTCTCCGGACGCCCCATCCTTGCTCCCAGAAACGTCGGCGCCTTTTCTCTGATGCGTATACCTGAGATCTCCTCAATTGCCCGATGCACATCACACGATTCAGGCAACTTCAAATCCTTACGGTCCCAGCCTAAACAAGCTGCAAAGACCTCAGCATCATCGTTTAGGATTACTATGTTATCTCCTTGCACATTGTGTGAAATGCACAGCTTCTCCAACAACTTCTTCGGAACATCTTCCTTAGGGCCGGTGACCTCGCGGATTGCGTCGCCTTCAACCTTAATCTGGCATCTAAGAAGCCATGTCCTCAGTTGACCGATATCTTCTAGAGCGAGACTCTTCCAGAAATACGTGTAGCGAGGATGCAGCGGCACTTTAAGGATTGAGGAGAGAGTCAAGGCTTCGCGCCCGCCTAGAGATGTGGCGGATCCGTCGCTCGTCAAAAGGCTTAGTCGAGCAGAGGAAAGCTGCAGCTTAGATGCTGCCTCCTCCAAGTTGCCATTGAAATGCTGCTGAACCGCAGCTTTTAGGTCTTGAATCCACCATTCCTCGGTGATGCCAGAAGGGTACAAAGACCTGTTATTGTATAGAAAGTCGCCGAAACTGATCAAAATGTCGCCGATGAATAACACTCGGTCAATTTGGTCCTTAATGCCCTCGAAATTCTCCAGCGAGACGCGAACAACAGACCCGTCTTTGAGGCGCACAATAGGCGTTTCAAGACCATCAACGGGAAGAACCACGCCTGCCTTGCCTGGCGCCTCGATGCGAAGCTGAGTTCCAGCAGCCATGAAGCTTTGAAGAACAAGCATTGTAACAGGGTGCACACCCATGGCTGCCAATCCTGTGTTTCTCGCTCGACCGTAACGCAGCCTGAATCCTCCCTCACGCGACGGAAACGAGAAAACAGGTCGCCCAGCGATCACGTCTTCCATAAAACCCACGGTCTTCTTCGCCTGAATCTGCCTGACGCGCTTCAGCCAGTCCCATCCTTCAATCCCAAGCTTTTCTATAACCGTCCACGCCTTTGTTGAACGACCGACAATCCCATCATTAACAACCCTAAGTGCGCCTCCCCGTACACGGTTTGTCTCAACGCGAGGCAGATTGCGAAACGAAGAAACCTCAAACGGGTCAGATTCAATGCCCGTCACTTCAACTGGAAGCAATTCCAAGGCGTTTCTTAGTTCTTCGTCAGAAACCCTGTACTGAAACCGACCAACCGAACGCTCGAAAAGCCGCAACTCCTCAACGAAACGAGCAATCTCTTCTGGCATGGGCTTGTAACGATCCAGCCCAAGCAGTCGCCGAACAAAATCTGCAACTACGAGGGTCAGCGCCTGGTCGGTTCCACCAGCTGAACGTATTGGGCCAGCAAAATACACAGCCAAATACCTAGTCTTGTCAAGATTCTCTTTGATAGAAACGCGAGCAACGCCCTGTAGAGGCGCAGCAGTTATTCCCTCAGTCAAGATGGCTAAGGCTGTCCTCACAGCTTGCTCAGCGGCTGCCTGCGCTTGAAGACGCCCGAATTTTCCATATACGATTTCCTCCGCGATTTTGAAGGCCAGTTCTTCCCTTGGCAACGTCTTGCTCAGTTCTCGTATGCTATCCCCCACGCCTGGCGGACCGACTAATCCTTCAACCAAGCCTGCAAGATCTCGGGCAACGTCTATTTCAGGGTAAGCCGCTGGGTCAAGATGCTTCTCACGTGCTTTCCTCGTAATATCAAAGAGTTGCTGAAGCTTGTTTTCCAGCGACGTAGTGTACTCTCGGTAATCTTTGCTCATCTTGACGCTCAAAACGTTCCTCAACCCACGCCTAGCAACTATTTTCTTCTGACGTTGCTTATTAGCTCCTTCAGCTGATTCTCTGCGCTGCACTCCTCGGTAATGTTCCCAGTAACAACCATGTCGGCTCCAGCTTCCACGATTTCCTTTACCCGCCGACTCGTTCTTATGCCTCCCCCAACAATCAGAGGAACATTGATCATGCTCTTTACGGCTCGTATCATAGCTGGAGGCACCGATCTCTTCACGCCTGAGCCAGCCTCCAGATACACAAAACGCATCCCCAAATATTCTGCTGCCAAAGCATGGGCAACCGCGAGTTCTGGCCTATCGAATGGAATTGGAAAGGCGCGTCCAACAAGGCTGGCCACACCACCTTCGCCGACAATAATGTAGCCCATCGGTATCGGTTCCAGTCCGAATTTCTTGACCAGAGGCGCACCTAAAACATGTGCTCCAAAAATGAAGTAGGGATCAGACGAGTTTAGAAGGGACATGAACCATATCGCGTCCGCGTGACGGCAGATGCCCGTAATATTGTTTGGAAAAAGGATCACAGGAACTTTGACAGCCTTTTTAATGGTTTTCACCGTGTCTTCCAGTTGTTGCGCTGACGTTATTGTGGAACCGCCAACCATGATTGCAGCCGTTTTGCCCTTCTCAGCCATACAAGCGATTTCTGCTGCGGTTTTGGGCGGTGCCTTCTCTGGATCAATCAGCGTGAGGTGAATTGCGCCATCTTCTCTAATCTTGTTCAGAAGATATTTTTCAACCCGTCCATTCATGTGTGTCCCGGCTTGGGTTCAGCGGGGGGCTGCGTCGTTATTGTCGCCTTCCCGGTATACCACTGATCCATAAACTGGCTGTATACATCCACCTCGCCGTAGGCTGGTTTCATAGGCATTTCGCTTTTCAGTTGGCAACTTCCGCAACGTACAATGGCGTGTTGTTCGCTACGTAAGAGTTCAACTCGGATGGCTTCTTTTCCGCATCTGGGACACGTGAAAACCTTTGGCAACCTCTTCTTCGGAATACGTACAACCTTTCTTCGTCGTCTCCCCATTATCCAACTCTCCTAACTAAATCGAAGCAGACTGTTCCGAACCAGATGTTCAATATGCATCACAACTTAAATATTTGCGCACTAACCCAAACATACCTCATCTTTGCAAAGGGCGCCTAGGACGCGTTAAAATAATGATACTGTCAACAGAAGCTTTGAAACTCGACCTGCCGCTGACAGCAACACGCCTTAAGCGCTTCATAAAAGACTACGTTCAGAATGCCAAAGCCAAGGGAATAGTCCTAGCGCTGTCTGGTGGAATAGACAGCGCAACTGCAGCTGCTCTCTCTGCTCTAGCCATAGGCGGCGATAAAGTGCTAGCGCTCTCCATGCCTGAAAAAGACACCTACAACAAGCTCGACATGGAACACACTAAGAGATTGGCAGAAAAATTCGGCTTCATCTTAGAAACCATCGACATAACAAACATACTCAAAGCCTACTACAAGTCAATCCCTGCATTCGAACCAGAAGACTTGGTTAGCAAGGGAAACATCAAAGCGAGAGCGCGCATCATATGCGCCTATTACTACGCAAACCACCAAAACCGAATCGTAGTCGGATCGTCAGACAAATCCGAAACTATGATGGGCTACTTCACGAAATGGGGCGATGTTGCAGCCGACATTTCACCCTTGATGGATTTGTACAAGACTCAGGTTAGACAACTTGCCACGTACGTAGGAGTACCCATGGAAATCGTCGAAAAACCCTCAACGCCACAGCTCTGGCCCGGGCAACTCGCCGAGAAAGAGTTGGGTATGAAGTATGAGAACTTGGACCTCGTCCTCTTAGGACTTGAGAACTTTATGGCGCCCGACGAAATCGCTAGGCAGCTGAACCTTCGGCTAAAACTTGTAGAAGAGGTTAAGATACGCTGGTTGTCAAGTGAACACAAGAGGCGAGGGCCTCTGACGATGAAGATGGGATACAGAACCACAGGGATGGACTTCAGGCTGCCATACAAGTCACGGTGAAGTGTCTGACTGATAGAAGGAGAATTAGGAACATGGGTGAGAGAATCACAATTGCGTTGGGGCAGATGACTTGCCAAGTTGGCAACAAAAGACAAAACCTGAAAGCAATGGAGAAGAGAGTCAAACAAGCCAAGAAGATTAAGGCGAAACTGATTGCTTTTCCAGAGCTCTCGCTGACTGGATACACTGTCAGAGACAGAGCCTATGAGCTAGCTGAACCCGTGCCCAACGGACCCTCAGTGCGAGAAATCGAAAGGCTTGCAGAGAGCACAGGCGTCCACATAATCTTTGGCATGATAGAGAAAAGCGCAAAGGCCAGCGCTGTCCTTCACAACTCTGCAATTATGGTCGGTCCCAGAGGATACATTGGCAAGTATCAGAAAATGTACCTGCCCACGCACAGCGTCTTCGAGGAAAAACGATACTTTCGCCCAGGATACAAAACACCGCTTTTCGAAACGGAAATCGGAAAGATAGGAATGATCATTTGCTACGACGTGTACTTCCCAGAGATCACAAGGCTACTGAGCCTAAAAGGGGCAAACCTCATTGTCTGCATTTCTGCATCCCCCTCGATGCGCAGAGGATTCTTCGAAACACTAACGACTGCAAGAGCAATGGAAAATGGCGTTTTCATCGCATACGTGAACCTAGCGGGAATTGAAGACGGACTGCAATTCTGGGGAGGAAGCCGAATCATAGCGCCAAGCGGAAGCCTCATCACACAGGCCAAATATGATGTGGACGACTTCATATACGCAACGATAGACTACTCAGACATAAACCGCGTTCAAGCTTGGGTGCCAGCCTTACGCGACCTGCGCCCGGAAATCTTCACCTCGTTACGAGAAGAAGCCGAAAATCTATGAACCCGAACGTCATGTAACATCACGCAGATCACACATCACGTGTGACATCATCATATCACTTGTTCAGCGACTTTGTGCAGAACCGATCTCGCACCAAGTCTATGTTGGGGAGGCGGCGGTTGCAGTTTCGCTATCTGACAAGGTTTGCGAGTTCGTGACTACCTCTAACCCAACACACTGAACATCCCAGAGAAGCGTGACCTGTCAGAAACTCGCTCCATCACGCGCTAGAATTACCGCATCACAGGCAGATCACGCACCAA
>Ga0315296_10003323_pt1 | contig 13489 bp, 13 predicted proteins | sample YL17G14_18_MG_FD_203921 | JGI IMG/M metagenome (GOLD analysis project Ga0315296, IMG submission 203921) | Sediment microbial communities from Yellowstone Lake, YNP, Wyoming, USA - YL17G14_18 | ecosystem: Environmental > Aquatic > Freshwater > Lake > Sediment | place: USA: Wyoming | collected... | reverse complement strand
CTTTTTCAAGGCTGAGTGGCAGAAAACCTGTACTTTCAGCAATTTCTCGAGATACAAGACGAAGGGCATTTTCAGATGGCATATAACTATCAAGATCGATAAAACTGATACCGGCTTGCTCTGCAAGGGTCTGGGCCATCTCCTTTGAAGAGACAAAACCGAGCTTTATTAATATGTCACCAATGAGGTCTCCTGTTATCGTCTGCTGGGCTAATGCAACATTTAGCTGGGCCTCTGTAAGAAGCCTTTTGGACTTTAATAGTTCACCGAGTTTCAGGGTTGCCATTTCACTGTTCTGCTATCGTTGGTTTAAGCATTATAATGAGCTCTGTCTTCTCATCTATTTTTTCCCTACTCTTAAAGAGATGCCCTATGATGGGAATACTGCCGAGAAAAGGTACCTGTTTATCCTCCAGTCTATCTTTATTCTGTATAAGCCCTCCAATGATGAACATCTGGCCACCCTTGGCCTTGACAGTTGTGCTTAACTCCCTGAGGTCAACAGTCGGCAGGGAAATCTGGATGGTGTTTTCTCCAACCTTCCCAACTGTTTTATCCTCCAGTCTTATAAGGTCAGAGACTATAGGCGTTATGGTCAGGGATATCTCTCCTGCTTCGCTTATATATGGGACGATTCCAATCATAATGCCTGAAAGGACACTGCTGGTGTAGACTGTGAAGGTAGTGGTAGGCATCGCCCCTGTAACTGCGGCTGTAGTGGTTGTCTCCACCCTCGATACGAAGGTTACATTCCTCCCTACACAGAGCAGAGCTGTCTGGCCATTCATTATATTTACCTTCGGATTCGAAAGTACTCTCACTTCTCCCATTGTCTGGAGTGCCTTCAACAGGCCTGTAAAGTCCCATCTTGCTACGCCAATCTGAAAACTGGGTAAAGTCTCGCCTACGACACTCGCAAACTTATCGGTTTTAACCGTAACCTGGCCGAGACTGCTTATATCCAGTGCTGACCAGTCAATACCATATCTAAGACTTTTTGATAGTTGTACTTCTACAACACGGGCCTCAATAATAACCTGCCTGTTAAGTACCTTACTGAGTCGTGCGAGATAATTCTCCACCTTTTCCAGGTCCTTTTTTGTGGCTGTAACGATTATCGTCCCTGCCATCCTGTTAACACTGAAACGGGGTTGTGGTTGAGCCGCCTCCTGTGGTGTTCGCTGAGCACCACCAGTGCCCAGGAGGCTTGCTATCGTCTTTTCTATCGAATCCCATAATCTAAAAGAGGTTTTATCGCTCTCTACCTTTTGTGTCACACTGCCTTTGATTCCTGTAGCAACCGTTACACCGGTTGTGCCTGCTGTTGCACCGGTTGTGCCTGCTGTTACACCTGCAGCACCTGCTACGGCGCCACCTAATATGTCGCCTCCCACATCAACAGTATAATCTTGAATGACAGATGGATGGCCGAATTCGAATATCTTTGTGTCCATTACTTTTACAGTGAGGATGTTGTCCTTTACGGAATAGAAGTAGTCCACGGACGTAAAGATTGTATTCAAGGCGTCCTCTGCACTCACATTCTTTAATGTGAGAGTCACAGGCAACTCAGGTTCTACCCCCTTTTCCATTACAAGGTTCAATCCCGTGGATTCGGCTATGACATGAAGGACATCTCTGAGTGGGGTGCCCCTTGCTGAGACAGAAACAAACCTGGTTTTTAACGGCGAAAGCTCCTCTGAAACAGGTATAAAATCAGGAGGCGGTGGTCCGGGGTCTTTAGTTCGGAGTTCAGGGCTCTTAGTTTGCGGTATCTGTTTTTCCTCAGAACTTAGCTCCTTTGCCGGTTCTGTTGTGGCACACGCAGAAAGTAGAAAAAGTGCACAGAGCAAAGAGCTCAGAGCACAGAGTTTCCTGTCTTTTATAATCATTTCTTCTCCTCCAGATATATCCATCTTGTTTCTGCCGGTTTATCATCAGGAGAGGGTTTGACCTCCTTCAGCAATATCCTGTTCTTCTCTATCTTTGTTACCCTCATCCCGGCAACACTATCTCCTTCCTTAATAACCAGTCCATTCACAATGGCCATCCTCCGGCCCTCACTGAGGACTATCATCGAGACCTTTAAAGCTGGTTCAAGGTGGGGTTTAGCCTCTGCTGGTGTCTGAGGTGCGACTGCAGAAAGAGGAATAGAAGGGAACCCTTTTGCAGGTGCCTTTACTATCTCCACTGGACTTTTTAAGTCTCCACTGAGCGTCAACGGTTGTCTTTCATAGATATCTATTTTTTCAGGAACAAACTTCAGCAGACGCATCTCATTTGGAGTAAGTGCAGGTTGAAAATTAATCAGTTTTGGGAGTAAAAGGCTCGTCATAATGAATAGAAACGGGAGTGCTATTTGTATCTTCATACTTCTGCCCATTATTTTTTACCGTCCTTCAGACTTTCAGCAGGCATCTTCAACAAGCCCTCAATTTTACATAATAGTATAGCACCAATTTGTTTATCTTCAGTTCTTTCAATCAAAATATTTTTTATTGTAAACTGTGGAAATTTCATAGACTGGAGATATCCTATCCTGCTTACCAGCATTGAATAGTTGTCAAAATGAAATTTAATAGTCACGGGGAGGGAGAGTTCACCTGTCTTTTCATCAAGTCTTGTCACTATTATCTCACTCCCCTTGAACGTCGTCTTTATATCATCAAGAGCTAATAACAAAAGCTCTCTATGATTCTTGGAATTATAATCAGGTGGCAACATAGCAGATACCTTTTTCATTAATGAGTCCATATCTGCTGCCGCTTGTTTCATCTGAAATGCATGTACTCTTATAAGCTCAAACCTACCTATAGCATCTAAAAGACTGTTTTCATACTTACTGAGTAAAATAAGAGTAATAATGACTGCACTCAGTGCTATCCCTGCAATCAGGTGATAGGTAACGGTCTTCTTCAGTCTGGTGTATATCATCGATATTCAATCTCTATATGAAATGTTTTATCTTTAAGCTCAAGACTGTGACCCTTGATACTGAAACCTTTTATTCCTGAAATTGAGTTGATAAGTTTCTGATAATACATCTGCATATTTGCATAGCTTTCTGACTTTACCAGACCTTTTAGTTCTCCCTTCAAACTCCCCTCACCAACCGATAGTGATATCGAATCTATCCGGATATTATCTGTTGTAAGTCCTGAAAGCAAGGATAGAAACCTTTGAATGTCAGGGATTGATGTTGAATTCTTGAGCAATGTGATAAAAGGCATATATCCAGATAGTTCAGCTCTCTTATTCTCATAGAGAGAGAGCGTGTTCTCTCCATCTGGAGAGTGCATCCTTATGGAGCTGAGTTTATTCTTCGATTCCACAATATTTTTTACTATAAAACCTTCGTAACCTATCCCTATAATAGAGAGGGACAGAAACAAAAAAGTGGAATACTTCAACAATAGCGTCAGTTGAGAAAAACTTTTATACTCTCTTGTTAATAAATCTAAATTCATATCTCTGGTGATAAAAAAGGCTGAGACAGGAAATATAAAATCAAGAAGTGCACTGCTCATTTGTGAGCGAAAGAAAAGGGGTGCGAGGCAAACAACGGGTATTGATATATTAGCAGCTGCATCGTCATAACTGCACAGACTTCCAGTGAGCATCACAAAAGAAGGAGTTGTTCTCATCGCCTGCTTACAATAATTGACCGTCATATTTATATTCTGAATATCAAGATCATTTATTCCATGTGCAAGGGAGTGGACGGTTCTCACAAACTGTATTTTCCCATCCCTGAGGAGGAATAAGTTTTTATTCTGACCTATTTCTGAAACACACAGGAAGGGCTCTTCTATGGATTTAAACAACCCTGCAACCGTGAGAACACTCGGGTAAATTGCCTTGATAACCTTACCCCTGTGAATAAATCTGTTGATGACATCCCTTAAATCTTCATTCCTTACTGCAAAGACAAAAATTTCTTTTATCCTTCTGTTTTCGATAATCTTCTCACCATACACGAAGTGAATAAAAGAAAATTCCTTAAAATCTGAAGCCTTCTTTCTTATCTCTGCTTCTACGAGGTTCTTTACATATCTGTTTTTAACAGGAGGGATGGAGATTATATCCTGATAAAAGTGCTTGAAATCGTATACAACAATAAATTCTTTTGTCTTTTCCTTCTCGAGAAAGTCATCAAATTGTTCATCCTTGAGTACCAGGACATCATCAAGCACAATGCCCTTTTTCTTTAAAGTGGCATAAACTATTCTTACATTTTCTCCTTCAAAACTAACAGTTACTGTCTTCCCCAATAGTTACATACCTCTTTCCTCTATAAGTTCGATTATATTAGAAAAGTATCAAAATTACAATTGAATATGTAAAGTATAGAAGCAGTGTTGAATGCACCTCATTAATGAGACGAGAAGATTCAGCAGGGGTGTCATTGGAATTTTTATTATGTGGCGGGACAGAAACTGAACCCCTCAAATTGACAAAGTTCCGCTATTATTTTACATTAGATAAAACATTCAAGGAGGCAAAATTGTTTCACGCGGTAGAAGACATCAGTTCGACGAAAAAGCGTCTCAGGATAGAGATACCATCAGATGCAATTGAAAATGAGATAAAGGATTCCCTTGAAAGATTAAGACAGAAAACCAAAATCGCGGGCTTCAGGCCTGGCAAGGCTCCTATGAACCTCATAGAAAAACGCTTCGGCAAAGAAGTAGAGGCAGAAGCACTCGAAAAGGTTATCCCTGAATTCTACGGTCGGGCATTAAAAGAAGCTGAACTCACGCCTGTCACCACACCTGTATTTGATGAGAAGTTTGATTTCAAAAGAAATACTCCACTGAATCTCTCACTCACCGTTGAGGTGATGCCAAAGGTTGAAAACCTCCATTACGAAGGGGTAAAGGTAAGGGAAATTCCTATAGTTGTCGGTGACGCTGAAGTAGAAGATTCCCTCAAAAGACTCCAGGACGAAAAAGCCATATTCGAGGTTACTGAAAAAGAAATTGAGATGGATGATCTGGCCACATTTGATTATATTGACTGTGAAATAGTAGGTGAAGAAAAAGACCCTGCTCTAAAAGATAAGATTTTAAAGATGGGGAATGAGGTTTTCCCTCTTGACATCATAGAGAAAATGATAGGGAAGAAAAAGGGCGATGTAGTGGAGTTCACGAACACATTCAGTAAGATGTTCAGGGTAAAAGAATTTACAGGGAAGACACTTAGTATGAAGGTGATGATAAAAGAGGTGAAGCGAAAGATCCTTCCGGAGATTGATGATGAATTTGCAAAAGATCTTGGTTTTGAAAACATGGCGGTTTTGAAAGAAAAAATAAAAGAGAATATATACGACGTAAAAAAAGGGCATGCAGTAAAGATTCAGAAGGCAGAGATGCTGAATAAACTTATTGAATCCAATACCTTTGATGTGCCTGAAACACTCCTACAGAATGAGCTGGAAACTCTTGTGATACAACAGGCAAATACATCTCTTGGAGAGTCTAAAGACGCAACAAAAGAGAAGAGCACGTTTGAAGAAGAAAAGAAAGACGATGAAGAACTGCAGGCTGAAATGAGACAGAAAGCTTTAAAAAATGTACAGGCATCAATAATCGTCAATGCCATTGGTCAGAAAGAGGAAGTCACCGTGACAGACGATGAGGTGAAGGAGCGAATCAATGTGATAGCTCAAAGGTTATCGGTAAAACCAGAAATGATGATGAACTTCTATATCACAAAGGATGGCTCCCTGGAAGGCCTGAGACATTTAATCTATGAGGATAAAGCGATTGATTTAATGTTATCTAAAGCTGTTTTTGAGAAAGGAGAGTAGATGAGTATCATTCCTATTGTTATAGAGCAGACAGGGCGTACAGAAAGGGCATATGACATTTATTCACGACTCCTTAAAGACAGGATTATCTTTATCGGCACTGTCATAGACGACCAAGTGGCAAACGTAGTCATTGCACAGCTTCTGTTTCTCCAGACAGAAGATCCTGAAAAAGATATTCATCTGTATATTAACTCACCAGGTGGCATAGTATCCTCTGGCCTTGCAATATACGACACAATGCAGTATGTAAAGCCAAGCATTGCGACTTACTGTATCGGACAGGCAGCCAGCATGGGAGCCCTTCTGCTCTCAGCAGGGACAAAAGGGAAAAGGTTTGCGCTTCCCCATTCAAGGATTATGTTACATCAGCCCATGGGTGGTTTCCACGGACAGGCAACAGATATCGAGATCCACGCCCGCGAGATACTCAAGATGAAGGAAACACTGAACAAGATACTCGCAGACCACACCAATCAATCTCTTGAAAAAATACAGGCAGATACAGACAGGGATTTCTTTATGTCAGGAGAAGAGGCAAAAGAATACGGAATAGTTGATGAGGTAATCCGCGGTATCAAAAACAGGTTAGGAGTTAAGAGTTGAGAGTTTTAAAATTTTTAATTTTTATATGGAGGTTAAATGCCCAAGAAAGATGAGAGTGTACCGAGATGCTCGTTCTGCGGTAAGGGACATGATGAGGTAAAAAAGCTTATTGCAGGACCAGCAGTAAATATATGTAACGAGTGTGTTGCACTCTGCGACGAAATAATTGCAGATGCATTTCACGCAGAAGGAGAGGTTTCTGCACTCCCTAAGCTTCCATCACCAATGGAGATTAACCATTTCCTTAATGATTATGTTATTGGACAGGAGAGAGCAAAGAGGATACTCTCGGTCGCGGTCTATAACCATTATAAAAGGATCTATAGCCCGGTTGAGTCAGATATAGAATTGCAGAAAAGTAATATACTTTTGATTGGTCCTACAGGCACTGGCAAAACACTTTTTGCGCAGACATTGGCAAAGATACTTGACGTACCATTTGCCATAGCTGATGCGACAACTCTTACAGAGGCAGGCTATGTGGGTGAGGATGTTGAAAATATAATCCTGAAGTTACTTCAGGCAGCAGGATATGATGTTGAGAAGGCACAGAGAGGCATAATCTATATTGATGAAATTGACAAGATTAGCAGGAAATCAGAAAACCCGTCGATCACAAGGGATGTATCGGGCGAAGGGGTACAGCAGGCACTTCTCAAGATAATCGAAGGGACGGTGGCGAGTATCCCGCCGCAGGGTGGAAGGAAACATCCGCAACAGGATTTTATTCAGATTGATACAACAGATATCCTTTTCATATGCGGTGGTGCCTTTATAGGCCTTGATAGTATCATAGAACAGAGGACAGGACAAAAGATGGTTGGATTTGGTTCAGATGTTCTTATAAGAAAAGAGCGGAGGATAGGAGAGATACTCAGCCTTATTGAACCTGAAGATCTCATAAAATATGGGCTCATACCTGAATTTGTGGGGAGGTTGCCTGTTGTTGCAACCCTTGATGAACTTGATGAGCCAGCATTAATAAAAATACTGACGGAACCTAAGAATGCTCTTATAAAACAATATCAGAGGCTTTTCTCGTTTGACAATGTGAGGCTCAGATTTACTGAAGGTGCACTCTCAGCAATAGCAAAGAAAGCCACGCAGAGAAAAATTGGTGCACGGGGACTGAGGGCTATACTTGAAGAGAGAATGCTCGATGTGATGTATGAGATACCTTCACAGAAAGGTATCAAAGAGTGCTTAATAAACGAAGAGACCATAACCAAAAACGAAAGACCCCTGCTTATATTCGAGAAACAGGCAGAGTCAGCATAAAATAGTTCCGAAGCCGCTCAAGCCCACTTTGCTTATTAGCTTCTATGTTTGAACTTTAGTATTTATTGTCTTATTCGTCCTGAAATAAGTGCCTTTTGTATTGCCTTCCTCGCAGTTTCCCTTAGTGCGTCATCATTTATTTGTGATACTGTCTCTTCAATATAAGAGAGTTCTTTCGCTGTGAGAGATTTGTCTTTTAACTCCCTACGTGTTGTAGACTGACTCCTGATTCCTGACTTTATTCCTGTTGAGACTCTCCCGAGCCTGAATCGTACAGACCTCACACCATAGTGACGTAGCTTTTTTATTATGTCCTCTTTTAAAAAATTCAGCTCCTGGAGCCAGACTGGAGAATCAACATTGAGAATGACTTCACCTCCGGATAACATAAATGGTGACATATGGGAGACAAGTGGCTCATTAAATAAATCATCCCAGTTTTTTTTCATCTCAGCAAGTCTTACACCATCTTCAACCCCGAGTTCTTTGACGAGAGGGAGGATTAAGGAATCAACCCTCTTCACCACGCACCACCATGCCCCGCCCCGTACCAATGCGCTGTTGTAGGGTAAAGACGTGGTGCGGGGTTCACTAAACAGCCCTTTTTACCATACCGGAGCGGAGACATCTTGTGCATACAGAGAGCCTTTTTGTACCGCTCTTGGTAATGACACGCATCCTTTGCAAATTCGGCATTATCTGCCTCTTTGTCCTATTATTTGCATGGCTGACATTATTTCCGACTGTCATTTTTTTTCCACATACCGCACAGCTTGCCATTTTCCTCCTCCTCCTTCACCCCGTTTGAAAAAGTCTCATCCTTGGTTAAGCTTTCTATCAGGGTTCATCATTGCATTAAACAGGTTTTTTATGATAACATTTTAAAGTTTATGTGACAAGGTTCACTTAAAAACAGACTTTCCAATTCTTAATTAAAGAGATAGAGGTAAAGCACAATTGTCAAAAATAAGAGTTTATGAACTTGCAAAGAAGTTAGGGGTAACGAGTAAGGTTATTTTGATCGAACTTTCAAAACTCGGGATAGAAGGGAGAATTCACTCTTCAAGTATCGAACTTGAGACTGCCGGCAAGATAGAAAGTAAAGTACTTAAAAAGGCTGTTAAACCAAAAGAAAAGGTTGTTCTTAAAAAAGAGAAAGAGGCAGTTACCAGAGAGCCTGTCAAACCTTCGATAGAAAAACCACCTAAGGCAGCAGCGCCACCAGCAGAGGAGAAAAAGCCGGAGATAGAGAAACCCGCAGTAAAGATACCTGAGATAGAGAAACCCGCGGTAGAGAAACCAGAGATAGGAAAACCGGAAATTGAAAAACCAGAGGAAGAGAAACCAGAAACAGAAAAGCCTGAAATAGAAAAGCCTGAACCTGAAATAGAAAAGATAGAAACTCCGGTCATCGTAGAGGAGAAGGAGGAAGAAGAATTAAAAGTTCCTGTTCGGTTTAAAAAGGAAATAGAAACTGAGAAGATAGAAAAATTCAAGGCAAAACCAGGGATGCAAAGGGCATTCCAGACAATCAGGAAGATAGAGCCCAAAAAATGGCATGGGCATAAACCAGTCAGTAAGATGGAAAAAAATCAGCTATTCCAGAAACCTGAACCAAAACCCCATATCCAGCTTGTCGTTCTAAGAAAGAAGACATTAAAACTTCATGAAGGCACTACAGTTAAAGAATTTGCAGAACTTATCAGTGTGAAGCTGGCTGATGTGATAAAGAAGTTTATGGAATTAGGATCTATGCCAACAATAAACCAGCCTGTTGACCCTGATGCAGCCTTATTAGTTGCGGATAGTTTTGGGGTAAAGCTTGAGCTTTCTTCTGTGGAAGAGGATACCGAGGTAACAGAGGCTCCTGAAGATATCAGTAAATTAGCGCACAGGCCTCCTGTGATAACCATTATGGGACATGTAGACCATGGGAAAACATCTTTGCTCGATGCGATAAGAAAAACAAAAGTAACAGAGACCGAGGCTGGAGGTATTACACAGCATATAGGTGCATATAAAGTAAATCTGAAAGGCAAGGATATTGTATTTCTTGATACGCCAGGTCATGAGGCATTTACATCTATGAGAGCAAGGGGGGCAAAGGTTACCGATATCGTTGTCCTTGTTGTCGCAGCAGATGATGGCGTCATGCCTCAGACTATTGAGGCGATCAACCATGCAAAGGCTGCGAATGTACCAATTGTTGTCGCAATAAATAAGATTGACAAGCCTGAGGCGAATCCCTCGAAGGTGAGGAACGAACTGGCAGAGCACGGTATTATCCCTGAAGAATGGAGTGGTCAGAATATCTGTGTCGAGGTTTCTGCCAAAAAACTTATAGGTATAGAAAACCTGCTTGAGATGATACTCCTGCAGTCAGAGGTAATGGAACTTAAAGCGAATCCTGACAAACAGGCGAAAGGTACAATTATTGAGGCAAAACTTGATAAAGGGAGAGGACCTGTTGCAACAGTCCTTGTACAATCCGGTACCTTGAGGATCGGGGATGCATTCCTCGCAGGCATTCATGCAGGAAAAGTGAGGGCATTAAATAATGACACAGGTAAACGGATAATTGAAGCAGGTCCGTCAACACCGGTTGAGGTAATCGGGTTTCCTGAGGTTCCCTCAGCAGGGGATATCTTTACAATCGTTGAAGATGAAAAACGGGCGAGACAGGTAGCAATTGCAAGACAGCAGAAACAAAGACTTGCTGATATGGCAAGGTCAAGAAAACTTACCCTCGATGAAATCTATGTAAAGATTAAAGAGGGAGAAATTAAGGAACTCAACATTATTATAAAAGGAGATGTTCAGGGTTCTGTTGAGGCAATCAAGGATGCCCTTGAAGGTATTGCACATCCTCAGGTAAAGGTAAAGGTCATCCATTCATCTGTCGGTGGTATTAATGAATCGGATGTTATGCTCGCTGCTGCCTCCAACGCAATTGTATTAGGGTTTAATGTAAGACCTGAGCTCAAAGCCTCGCAGACAGCAGAAAAAGAAGGTGTTGATATAAGGCTTTATGATGTGATTTATGAAGCAATCGAGGATGTGAAGAAGGCACTCGAGGGTCTCCTTGAACCCACACTAAAAGAGAAAGTACTTGGACATGCAGAGGTTCGCCAATTATTTCAGATATCGAGGATTGGAACAGTGGCAGGATGCTATGTGCTTGACGGCTTTATAAGTCGTTCAGGTGATGCCATAAGAGTTATCAGAGGAAGCATTGTGGTATATGATGGGAAGATCGCTTCTCTCAAAAGATTCAAAGAAGATGTGAAAGAGGTACAGGCCGGATATGAATGTGGCATCATGATAGAAAACTTTAATGATCTGAAAGTTGAAGATATACTCGAGAATTATATTATTGAGAAAATAGCTGCAAAACTATAAACATGCTCCCCTATAAACGTTCCCAGAGGGTCAGTGATCTTCTCAGAAAAGAGATCGCAGATATCATTATTTACAAACTTAAAGACCCGCGAATCGGTTTTATCACCATTACCGGAGTTGATGTCACCGATGATATTAAAATCGCAAGGGTTTATGTGAGTATCTTAAAAGAGGAAGAGAGAAAAACAACACTCGAGATATTGAGTTCTGCAAAAAGCTTCATACGCACCGAGCTCTCAAAAAGACTCAAAATGAAATTTGTACCGAGCATTGAGTTCAGGCTTGATACCTCTATTGAATATGGAAACCGGATAGAAAAACTCCTGAAAGAAATTGGGGAAAAAGGTGAAGGTTCCTCCTGAACTCATTTCATTTTTAAAAGAAGAAAACAGGTTTTTTATTGCAACCCATATTAATCCTGAGGCGGATGCACTTGGTTCTGCTATTGCCCTTTCAATGGCACTTGAATCTCTGGGGAAAAAGACAATCGTTTATGACCGTGACAGTGTGCCTGAGTTTTACCGATTTTTGCCAGGGCATGAAAGATTTAGAAATTCAACCTCTGACCTTCAACTCTCAACCTACAGCCTTATTTTGCTTGATTGCAATGTCTTAAAAAGAGCGGGAATTGAAGGAGCAAGATTTAACTATTCTGCGGTGATAGACCACCATAAGACAGAAAAATCTACGACACAAGGGAGCTTTGGTGACATAAGATGGATAGAGCCAGAGGCAGCAGCCACGGGATTGATGGTCTTTCATCTTATAAAAGACCTTGGAGTACCTATAACAAAAGAGATCGCGGTCAACCTCTATGCTGCCATAGCGATTGATACCGGTACATTCAGATACAGCAACACAACTGCAGAGGTCTTAAGGGTTGGTGCTGAGCTTATAGAAGCTGGTGTGAGCCCTGCGTATATATCACACAGCCTTTATGAGACATGGTCTAAAGAAAGGTTTACTTTATTAATAATGGCCTTAAATACCCTCGAAATAATAGATGGTGTTGCAATTACCTATGTGGCAAAAGAGATGTATAAAAAGACAGGGGCGAATCCTGAGGATACAGAGAACTTCCCTAACTTCCCGAGGATGATGAACGATATTAAAGTATCAGCATTTTATAAGGAGATAGGGAATAATCACTGGAAAGCAAGCCTGCGTTCAAAGGGGACTATGAATGTGGCAAAGATTGCCGCTCTCTTTGGCGGTGGTGGACATGAGAATGCCGCAGGCTTTGAGATAAAATCTGATTTAGAATCGGCAAAGAAATCTTTATTAAAGGCACTCTCACAGGGAAAGATTGATTCATGAAACTTTATTTTCGCAAACCAAACCCCCCATTTGATGAAAAAATTGATGCACTTATAGATTTGGCTGCGATTAGTGATAATCGAGATATTGTCCACGAATTAATGGTTGCGAGTCTGAAAATCGGGCAGGATACGAAAGACCGGTCTATTCTAAAAATGATGAATAGTACCCTTAAAGAAATGCGATACACGGCTAAGGTCTTTGGACCGTATCGGAACAGGATGAAAGCAACGATCTTTGGTTCGGCACGGACCAGTCCTGATTCTCCACTTTACAAGATGGCAGCACGTTTTGCCCAGAAGTTAGTTGAAAACGACTTTATTGTCATTACTGGTGGTGGCTTCGGTATCATGGAGGCAGCAAATAGAGGAGCTGGTCCAGACAGTTCCTTCGGAGTTATTATAAAACTTCCTTTCGAGAAGATTGCAAATGAGATAATCGCAAATAATCCGCGCATGGTTCGTTACAAATATTTTTTCAACCGCAAGGTAGCATTTATTAAAGAGACCCATGCAATTGCCTTATTCCCCGGTGGTTTTGGAACTATGGATGAAGCAATGGAGACGTTAACTCTTATTCAGACAGGGAAACAAAATCCTGTACCTATCGTCCTTCTTGAGACAAAAGGAAACGGATATTGGGTGAAATGGATGGAATTTATAGAAGGCGGTCTGCTTGGAGACAATTATATTTCACCTGAAGATATGAATCTCTTCACCATCCTCAACGATGAAGAAAAAGCAGTAAAAGTGATTACTTCCTTTTATCGTAACTATCACTCGATGCGTTATGCAGGAGATCTGGTTGTCATGCGGCTTAAAACCCGATTGGGAGAAGATGCCATTAAAGCGTTAAATGAGGAATTTTCAGAGTGTCTTGTTCCGGGTGGTTCATTTGAGATACGGGATGCTTTACCTGAGGAACAAGATGAACCTGAATTATCAGAACTGCCGCGTTTAACATTCCCCTTTAACAAAAGAAGTTTCTCCAAACTTAAAATAATAATTGAACGCATCAATAGCTTCTGATTGAACTTACCTTAATCATAAGAAAAGTGAGGAGCTGGGATAGTGAAAACAG
>Ga0315296_10003322_pt1 | contig 13490 bp, 7 predicted proteins | sample YL17G14_18_MG_FD_203921 | JGI IMG/M metagenome (GOLD analysis project Ga0315296, IMG submission 203921) | Sediment microbial communities from Yellowstone Lake, YNP, Wyoming, USA - YL17G14_18 | ecosystem: Environmental > Aquatic > Freshwater > Lake > Sediment | place: USA: Wyoming | collected... | reverse complement strand
CCACCATGTGAAGTATGATTCTGGCGTCTATCCTTCTATTGAATGCTTGAGCCATAGCTGTAAACGAGTCCACCACTAGTCTTTTTGCATCGAGTTCCAAGACCTCTCTCGATAGCATGCCGATTGTGGACGAGACTGTGTCTTCGCGTGTCGTCAAAAGGTCTAAGAATCTGAATTTCCCTTCGTTTTCCAACGACTCGAAATCAAAGCCGAACTTTTTCATGTTGTCTACGAAGAATTCCTTTCGCTCTGCAAAGGATAGGTATATGCCATTTTCATTGAGGTTTCTCGCGCCGTGATGGAGGAAATGGGCTGAGGCAATGGTTTTCCCTGAACCGGGAGAGCCAGCGAGCAGAATCAGGCTGTTTCTTGGGAAACCGCCGTCAATCATTTCGTCCAGACCCGCTATGCCTGTTGGAACTTTTTTTCTCAGTACGTTTTCTTCCTGAACTGTCATTAAGTTGCCTTGTTGTTGGGACAAGTAAATCCGCCTGTCCTCTATGTCCTGAGACTTTCATATTAATCAGTTATGAATTGACAAACTGTATCAAAAACAAGCTAGATCATTGATTTCTAGGAAAAATGAGAGGTATCAAATTGGATTTTGGATTCATATGTATTAAATGCGGCTTTCTTGAAAATCACAAGTGGGGAATTGAAGACCCATAAAGGAACGCAATGTCTCAGCTACTCCAGAGTCTAGAAGGGGCGCCAACTGCAAATGTTAGAGCAGGAACCTAGTTCCAAGAACGTTTTCACATCGGTCTGGTTATTGTTCATCTTACTCGTTTTGCTCGGGTCACTCAGCCCTACACGCGCAGCCCCTGATGCAACGTACTACGCAAGCGATTACTACGTGTCCAATGGTACATATCTCTCAGGCAGCGTTCCATCAAGTCTTCGAACAGTGGATTCCGATTACTTCACCGTCGCAAGTGCCCCACAGGCTACATCCAGTTCATCGTATAATCCTACGACTTACACGCTTTTCGGCGGCACTACTTACATCTCAGGCGCAACAGAAGACCTCGCCTCAAGCAACGACGTTCACATGGTTTATCGTAGTTATCCAACCGCAACGTCTGCTCAAGCACTGTACGTGCATCAGGAAGCGACAACGATAGCAGGAAACACATACAACACCCAAAGATCAGAAAGCGCAGACCTGCCAGGAACAAGTCTGTCAGCATCAATGGCCGTGACCGGAAGACAACTCTGGAAAAGATTCGTCTACCCCTTATCTGGTCTAAGCTCAATACCAGCAAGCACATGGACTGGGGTCTACAGAGCTTGGAGAGATCCGGATCCAAGCATTGCTTATGATTCTGTCGGTTCCGGACACAATGGCGACGGAACATCAAATATCACGTGGACTCATGTTGTGGGTTCCGGAGTCAACAGGTTCATGATGATCGGCATATCAATCAGAACAGTGACCGTCTCAGCTCTGAGTGTGACTGTCGGTGGGCAGTCAGCCACCTTCCTCAGGAGCGATGTTCGGGGCGCCGAAATCAGAGGAGAAATATGGTATCTCATCAACCCGGATTCCGAGTCTAAGATAGTCACAGTGAGGCTTTCTGGCACCTCCAAAGCAAGCGGAGGAAGCGTCAGTTATGCCGGGGTCGCACAAACAAATCCAATCGACAACCATGTTAGCATGTCATACGGTGGAGCCACTCCATCAATATCGCTGACAACAACAACGAACAACGACTGGATTTTCGCGAACCTTGCTGTTTCTGGAACGGCGACGACTCTAGCACATGGTAATGGGCAAGTGCATCGTTACTACCAAATTGGCACTGGAGGCGGCGGATCAAGCCGCGCTGGAGCTGACGGGGACGATAAACCCACGGCTACTTCGGGTTCACACACTATGTCGTGGAACATGAGTTTCTGGGTGGATACAATTGCGCAGGCAGTGGCATTCAAACCCGCGCCTCGCCCTGTTGGCCACGTTGACATTGACATACTAGTCCGGAAGTCTGACGGTGCGATCCGTACAGCTCTAGCAACAAGTGTTGCAGATTCTACTGATCTAACCTCAACTCCTACAACGCTTTCGGGAACATACTCAATGGCAACATACAGCGTTGTAGACCAAACCGACTATCTTGAGATCGACTATTATGTCGACGTCGCCTCAACCACATCAGGAATCGCAGCGTACCTGAGAATAGACGATAACGCCTTGCCCGCAGCTGATCAGACAAGAGTAGCAAACGTGGTGCTTCCTAGTGAATACACTGTGGAAGTCGAGTTTGCCGCTATGTCTAATTCATTCATTTGGACTCGGCTCAATTGGGCTGCGGAGACTGCTTGGACCACTGGCTCGGTGGCAACTACGCTGCAACTCTACAATTACGCTATGGGAAGTTATCCAACGAGTGGAAGTGGCTTCATCTCGTACACAACAAACGCGACCGCAAACACGGATGAATCAAGAACGCAAGTTATAGCAACGAATCCCCAACACTTTCGCGATTCAGCAGGCTACTGGAGAATCAAGGTCAAAGGCGTCAAAACATCTACCACACCGTTCGACTTCAAAGGAGACTGGATAGAGCTAAGGTCAACGTACTACAGTGAATACGCGGTTTCGACTGAGTTCCAGTTCTTGTCAATAGCCAATGACACCATGACACAACTCAACTTCACGGTAGTAAACGAATACAACGTTGCAGACGTGTCTGTTACCATTCAAGTGTGGAATTACTCATCTTCAGCCTTCGTAGACAGCGGTCAGGGCTACTTGAGATTTATGTCATCTGGCGTAAACGAAACCCGACTGCTAAGCATAGACGTCAATCAGCAGTTCTACACGTCAAATGGAAGCGCACGAATACGTATCACAAGCCTGTCATCAACTACGACTCCATATCAACAAAAGGTAAACCAAATCAAACTTGACTGCAAAAACGCCGCAGCGACGCCGTCGCCATTCACTTGGCTTACGGCATTTCTGGTTGCGTTACCCGTGCCTTTTGCGCTCTTACTCCTCTGGCTCCTAGCATCCAGACGCAGGAACAATGCTAATTCGCGTATTCTCCGGAAAACGACGACATTCTCGAAGCAGTTTGGAATGACCCACGAACAGCTCGTCGGAAAGAAAATTCTGCTTGAGGTTGATCCAGCCTCAGACTACAACGTCGCTCTTTCAGGATTCGTGTCTGAAGCCAAGAACAACGGCGAATCACTGTTCATTGTGACCAACAAAAACAGCGCGTTGCATTCGGTGTTCTCGCCAGCGGGAAATGCAAGCTTTCTCCTGTTGACTTCAAAAATCCACTATCCCCAGCAGATCAATGAAAAGGAAACGATCCTGCCAGCAAGCGACGTTTCAATACTGCTCGATACCTGTGTCAAAATACAAGAGACGCATCATGACAAAACGCTTAACTTGCTTTTCGACAACGTCTCCGACATCATCCTCCGATGCGGATTTGACAAGACCTACAAGTTCATCCGCCTGCTTCTCGAAGCACTCTCCTCGTCAAAAACAACAGCGCTATTCGTGTTCATCCCAACAGCACACGACCAAGAAGTGTCATCATCCATCAGAGGCTTATTCCACACTCAACTAACCTACACAAAAGACGGACCAAAAACCTGACCCAACAAAACTCAGAAAAAACAAGCACCACACCGCAAGTCACCCAAACAACCCCGAGCTAAGCGAAGTCACAGAAAACAATAAAAAACAACAGAAAACAAGCAAATTGACGAAGCCGTACTCAATTCTTAAATACTCCCCACATTACTCCTAAGAACAGAGAACAATGCCTGAAATCTGTCCAACATGCGGACTTCCCCAAGACATATGCGTCTGCAGCGAAATCAGCAAAGAACAACAACGAATCAAAGTTCGTCTAGAAACCAGAAAATTCGGAAGACCCGTCACCATCATAGATGGCATAGACACAAAAGAAACCGACATGGGACGCCTAGCCCAAAAAATGAAAGCCTTCTGCGCCTGCGGAGGAACCGCCAAAAACGACCAAATCATACTCCAAGGCGACCACCGAGAACGCATAGCCAACTTCCTCACAGATCAACTGGGCTATCCAAAAGACAACATAGAAGTCCAATAAACACACAAAAACAGCAACATACGACAGGAGCCAAGGGCACCAATGGGAATACTACGCAACTTCCGCGAAGTAGTAGGAAACCTAAAACACAAACGAGCCTCACCTAAACTGTGCCCACGATGCGGCAGCCCAAAAATCGGATTATCAACTCGTTTCGACATGTGGCTTTTCCCAGAACAATACGTATGCTCACAATGTGGTTACAAGGGACCAGTAACACTAGAGCTGGAACAACAAGAGGAAGAAGAAATAAGCGAGAGTGATGGAGCCTAATCGGGCAACTCCAAATCGAGTTGACGTTTCAAGCTTTTGTAACGGTTCCTAACAGTGACCTCAGTGACACCAGCGGCTTCAGCAATGTCCTTCTGGGTCTTCTTCTCATTACTCTGCAAGCAGGCAATGTACAATGCGGCTGCAGCCAATCCCATCGGATCTTTGCCTGAGGCTGCACGTCTCTTCTTAGCTTCGTGGATGATCTTGATGGCTATGCCCTGAGTCGGTCCACTTATGCCTGTGCGCTCAGCAATCTTAGATACGTAGGTCATTGGGTCAGCAATGGGCATCTGCATCTCAAGTTCACGCAGCAACAATCGATAGCAACGCGCCACGTCTTTTTTGTCAACTAAGCTGGCTTCGGCGATTTCCCTCAATGTTCTTGGGGTTGCGCTGTTGCGGCACGCTGCGTATAGAGACGCTGCTGCAATAGCCGCGATTGACCTGCCACGCACCAAGCCTTTTTCCAAGCTTTTGCGATAAACGACAGCAGCTTTTTCCTTGATCGGTCCAGGAATGTACAGCTTATCGGAGAGTCGATCCAGTTCAGCCATTGCTTGAGCTAAGTTGCGATCAACTGATGAGTGTACACGGGATCGGATTTGCCACTTGCGCAGTCGCCACATCTGCAAGCGAGTAGATAATGGTAATTTGCGTCCGAAGGCGTCTCTGTCGACCCTTCCAATGGCTGTGGATAAGCCTTTGTCGTGAACTGAATAGGATGTGGGCACCCCGACGCGGCTACGTGACTGTTTTTCTTCCTGCGTAAAAGCACGCCATTCGGGACCTTTATCTAGTGTCTGCTCGTGAAGAACCAAGCCACAATTGCTGCAGACGGTTTCTCCACTGTCGTAATCGTGAACCAGATTTGCACCACCGCACTCTAGACATTTGTCCGCGAGTTTGGGTTTTGTCTCTGCCTTCGCCACGGCTATTCCCCCACTATGTATTCTAAGGGCGAGAAAACCGTCACCAAGCGATAAGTTCTGATGCAGAACTTACGGGCTTAGAATTCGTCCATCTGGTCCCGCCGTGTTCTAGCCATAGGAAATGTCTAAATATATAAACCTTACGATCTCGCTAAACTTATCAGTTTTACAGTTTTAACTCCATTATTAATAGTACTCTTTGAGGATCAATCTCACTGCTCCATGGAAGTCCTATCAATAATGATTCGTTCACAAACAATAACTGGGCGTGTCAAGAACGTCTTAATGATTTATTAGCATGATGCTCTCTCATACTCTCAGCCCGGCGCAGCCCGGTCGAGGCTAGTCGACAAGGATTTACTAGCCGCCGAATCTAGCGGTCAAGGATGGCGGGCTCTGGACCCGCTGACGAGAGTTCGAATCTCTCCCGGGCTACCTATCGCCGAGCAGGAGTTCATACTTTTTTCGGGTTGGTTTTCGCGGATTTCTTTGAGCATTTGCTGCTTTAGCGCTGATGCCAGTTGGTTTAGTTGGTTGTTTTCTGTCTCGGAGCGGTCGATTACGGTTCGGTGTGGTTCTCTCATTGCGTCGCGTGTTAAGATTTCTTCTGGATTGAGTCCCCATGCGCGGATTATTTCCTTGAGCGCGTCGAGTTTGCTTACTCTGGTTTTTGGTTTTATGCTCAGTCCGGACGCCATGTATATACCTCTCAGGTATTCGGTCAATGAAGAAAACGGTGACGGGGCAACGTTACGCCAGACAGCTTGTCTGATAGCGTACTCGAGAAGTAGTAGTGCGCTCTGATTTTTTTGGTTGTTTATTCTGAAGGCGTAACTGTTATATGTCGCAAGTGATATCGTGAGAGATATTTCAGGTGTCGTGGTTGGTTTCGAGTCGAGTGGGTAAGACCGTGGGCGTTCCCAGAGGTCTGCTAAGGTTCCTGGTTCTGAAAATGCTAAGCGAAAAGCCGATGTCGGGGACAGAAATCGCTGAGCAAATCGAGGAGCAGACTGGCGGTCGCTGGAAGCCAAGCCCTGGCTCAATATACCCCTTACTGGCTTGGATGCTGAATAAGGGCTTTACTAAAGAGTCGCTTAAGGGAGAAGAAGGTCTCAAACGCTACAGTTTCACAGTTGAAGGCAGCAAATACTTGGATAAGCAGATAGAGCTCGGACAGGATTTCTTGACTAAAATGGAGTTTCTTTTACCTATGCTTATTGGAGGACTCCAATTCGGATCATGCAAGGAAAAGCTCCGCGACGTGAAAGAGCCTGCTAGGCACCTGGTAAGCGTGTTCATGGCCATCCGCCACAATCTTGATGACCTGTCAAAAAAAGACGCCGAGGAAATAGTCCAAGCTCTAGACGAGTGCTCTGAGAAGCTTGAGAAAATTGCTCGAAGACTTAGGGATAAAGGCAAAACTTAGTTTGTTCATTTTGGAGTTCTAACCGCAAAGCTTTTGTTCGGTGAAATTATGGGTTCTAAGTCTAGTTTGTTGATTGTGTGGAGATCTCTTTCTAGGAGAAAAACGAAGAATCTCAGCGCGATTTTAGCGGTAACATTGGGAGTTACATTGCTTGTTGGAATCCAGATCACTACAGATACACTGGAGAACTCGTTCCTGACAAGTCTTCTTCAAAGAGAAGGCGAAGTGGACCTTCAAATTGGAAATGCCACTAGAGGCGCATACCTCAAGGCATCAGACCAGGAATTAATACGCGGACTGGTACCTGAGGCAGTGGGCGTAATGCCTGAACTTTCAACGCAGATCCCTGCTCTAGTGGAGAGTCAGTTTGACCCTAAAATGAATGTAGCTGGAATACTGCCTGACTATCCTGAAGCTTTCGGGAGTTTCTACGATTGGAAAACAGGAAAACAAATAGACCCAAACGTTCTCCTAACCGACAACACCACTATTCTCTTGTCCAGCAAACAAGCTGAAAAACTAGGACTAACCAAAGACACACCCCTGCCCATCAACTTAACCACCGAATTCACAAACCTCACAGTCGTAGTTTCCAAGCCACCGTTGGTCTCGTTATCTGGCTGGATGGTAAATTCCAACTTTACTACAGGTGAGTATGTTCTCAACAGCAGCGAGCTTGGGCTTTCTCTTGAGGTTAATCCTGTAAATCCAGCTAGCATGGTGACTATTTTCACAATCAACGGTCCCAGATTAAACCTTTCAGACTACGCTTACGTTAACGTTACAGCCTCAGGGACAGACAATGCCAGAGTACTATTAGGTTTTTCCTATCAGAATGGAAGTAGCTTTGATCTGGCGAACTGGACAGACCCTGCTACGCTCGATGCTACGCCATTTGATTTAACTCCCTACACGGGGGGAGCTTTAAGAGGGGACGTTTACCTTGCGTTGATTAGTTCTAACGGAACCCGGGCAAGTGTCAACATAACGGAAATTACCTTTGGAACCTTGTCACCAGTCATCTCATTTATCCCAGAAATAACAAGAGCAGAATTGCAGGTAGTTGGAATTTTCGATTCTAACGTTCCGGGAATAGGTTCTCAATACCCTAGCGCTGTTTTCAAACTGAATCACCTGCAACAATGGCTAAGTCTACAAGATCCGAAAAAAGAATTAGACATTGTTAGCGCTTTTCTAGTGGCTTTCAAGCAAGACCACTTCACGTCGGAAATTGAAGAAGACTATCTGAAATCCAAAGTGAACCTGCTTGAACAAACAATTCCTACACGTGTGGATTCTCAAACGGGAAAAGTCCAAAAAATCTACCAGGTAAGTTCAGCTCGGCTGGATTTCTTCGACCTTGCAGGATTCATAACCACATTGTTAAGTACAATCCTAACGGCTTTAGGTTGTCTCATAATGCTCACTGGCGTTTTGTTGATTACTAACGTGCAACTCATGAGCGTGGAAGACCGGGAATTCCAAACAGGCGTGCTACGGGCCGTAGGTGAGAATCGGAGAGGAATTTTCCAGTCTATCATGGTTGAAAATCTATTTCAAGGAATCATCGGAGGCATCCTGGGGTTTGTCGGAGGCTTAGCCTTTGGTCAAGGTGTAGCAATGTACCTTGCTGGGTTGTTTGGAACTGGAGAACTCAGCGTTAAACCCGTGATTTCTCAAGATGCGGTCATCTTATCAGTAATTGTCGGAGTGGTTCTAAGCATAATAACTGGGATTCTCCCAGCGTTAAGGGCTTCGCGGGTAAACATTGTTGAGGCATTGCGAGGAATAAAAGTTGCTTTTGAAGCAAAGTCTGGTCGAAACTTGGCGGCTCTGGGGGTGTTAATGGCTCTGGGTGGAGTTATCCTTCTACTCTACAACGGCGTCTTCGAGAAATCGTATCAAGTATTCTGGAGCAGTGAAGGGTGGGACACTTTGGAGGAGTGGAGGGCCCTTATGATTGGTTCTGGTTTGCTGTCGGGTGGCCTTGGGATTGTTCTCTCAAAATTCATAAGCCGCGTCAAAGCATTCAACATAACCGCAGTTACTCTCTACATAATGCCCGCCATTCTGTTCATCGTAGCCATGGGCAATTGGATAAAAGGTGTCACAGGAATCCCAATTGAAATCTTGATTTTAGGCATGTTCGAAATAATAATCGGCTCCGTAATGTTTGTTGCCCTCAACCTTCCGATTCTAATGCGCAGCTTAAGACACATCTTGATAAAAATCACGGGCTTAAAAGGTGTGGGACAAATATCACCGTCTCTCATATCCTCGCACATTACTCGTTCCACTCTGACATTCGCTATTTTCGCAATTATTCTAACCTTGAACGTCATAGTGGCGACGCTGATCCCAACAAACCTTGGAACTCTAGCTCAAAGAGAAGAGGAATCTCGAGGCGTAGACCTATCTGTTTTTCTAAACAAACCTGAAGCAATCACTCCAGGAACATCTTATTCACAAGAACTCTACAAGATAGATAAACGGATAACTGACGTTATAGGGTTCAAGACTTTTCGGCCAAAGGACTACACCAAGTTTACAGCTTTGAAAGAGCCTTTCACTCCAGGTTTTGACGCAAGCACTGACATTCTCCCGATAAGCCTAAGCGAATTCAAACCAGATCAAATCAGGGGCAACGCTTCCGACTCTTCGGCCCTAAACTGGCGTTTTGATTTCTACTTAAACAGCTTTCCAGATGGCGTTCGCCAATCTCTAACTTCAGACCCCACCGACCCTGAACTTCTGGAACTATCCAAAAAGGCCTGGGACGAATTTTTTGACCCTGAGTACAAAATGGCAGCATACAATGTTTCTTCTGGGCTTCTTGCTGCTATTACTGGCGAGTCAGATCTATCTGACTTAGAATTTGGCGGAGGTTTGGGAGGTTTTAGTGACGATTCTCTTAAGGGTATTGAACCTTTGAAAGACTCAAATGGAAACGTAATTGAAAACCCAATTGTGTTCACAGATTCAATTCTCCTGCCCGTCGGTTTGCAGGTATGGATCCCGATGAACTCTTCTTCTCAGGGAATCCCAGTTTATCAAGCATTCACGATCGGGGGTCGTCTTGACAGCCAACGCGGTGGTGGTTTTCCTTTAGCTTCATCGCTTGAATTTGGATCAGGAGATTTCGATTTCTCATCGATCCTGGGAGCGTTATATCTGCCAGAACATTGGGCAAACCAAACAAGCTTCCTTAGCGAGGCGGAAGGCAAAACAGTTTTTTCAAGGAAGCCAAATCAGTACGATTTCTACCTGATTAAAACTACATTACGTTTCGATGATCCAGAACTTGAAAACATAGCTCAAGCGATCGAAGCCTTCACAAACACCAACGATCAGGGTTACCGTCTTTTAGCGGGAGACAACTTCATTTTCGGAAGCTCAAACCTCATCTATGCCAGAATTGAAACCACACTTGAAATGACGAATAGAATAGCCTCTTTTCTGCAGATTTACGTTTCGTTTGGCCTTGTAATAGGCGCTGTTGGTATGGGCGTCATCTCTGTTAGAAACGTTGCAGAAAGAAAACGAGAAATCGGAATGATGCGAGCCATAGGGTTTCCGAGAAAACAGGTGATGCTCTCAGTCTTGCTCGAGCTGGTTGTACTTGGGGTCATTGGGTTAATAATCGGGATCGTAAATGGTTTACTCGTTAGCGTAGGTTTCGCGAATCTGCAAAGCATGCCCCTAATTATCCCTTGGGAACAACTTGGACTGTATCTTTCCTTCATTGTTCTCATCGCTATTGGAGCGGGCTCAATTCCTGCGTACATTGCTTCAAGAATTCCCCCAGCCGAAGCATTGAGGTATGTTGGATGAAAAGAGAAAAAATCACTCAAGAGGCAATCTCTCAAAAGCCGATTCTTAAAATCTCAAACCTACACAAACGGTACAACGAGGGCAAATCCAATGAGGTTCACGCCCTGCAAGGAATAGACCTAACGGTTAATCAGGGAGACATGATGGCGATAATGGGTCCTTCAGGATGCGGAAAAACCACCCTCTTGAACATGATAGGTCACCTAGATCGGCGCTCCTCCGGAGAAATTGTAATAAACGACTTGAATACCTCTGCCTTATCGGACGCTAAAATGACGGCTTTTCGCCGAGACAACATAGGCTTCATATTTCAATTATTCAATCTCTTCCCATTTCTAACCGCCGTGGAAAACGTAGAGACTCCGTTGCTGCTCAGCGGTGTCAACTCTGGATTGGCTAGGGAACAGGCCAAGATGTTACTACGGGAACTTGGTATGGGAGATCGGCTGTACCATCGGCTTACTGAACTATCTGGAGGTCAACAGCAACGAGTAGCCGTTGCGCGAGCCCTAATCAATGACCCTGCCATAATTCTTGGGGATGAACCCACTGGCGATCTGGACTCCGAGACTAGCGCCGATGTCATGAACCTTTTCCGCCGCATAAACAGGATTAATCAGCAAACACTGGTTCTAGTCAGTCACAACCGCTGGATAGCTGAGCATTGTGACTACATCGTTCATATGACCGACGGTAAAATCTCGCGGATTGAACAGGGGCCATTCGGTGCATGGAGAGGAAACAATGAAAGTCTATTTTGCCGCACTTATCGATAAGTCGATTTCTCCAGAAAATTCGAAACTAGCCAGAAGACTACAGAGAGACCTGAAGAAAAACCTCAAAATCCCAAGTTCAAGTGTAACCTGCAAAGTGCACAACGCTTTCATATTCTTGGGAGCACAAAAAACCGACAAAAAACCCTTTGAACCCAAAACCGCAGAGAATATCGAAGCCATAGTATCTAGGCGCTTAGACGAGTACTACTTAGGTAACAAGTCAAACCTCCAAAAACACTTAAAAATCAAGCAAGAACTAAAGGAAACAGCCCAGATAATCAAGGATTTTCTTGAGGAGATAGATCCTAAACTTCCCAAGGTGTTTAATCTTCGACTTAGAAAGGTGATGTCGGACCTTCCAGCAGAATATTGTGAACTTCAAACCAAAAGCATGATTGCCCTTTGGCACCTGGGAGAAGAGAAAAACGCTCAGTTTCGTCTTTCAGGATTTGAGCCTCAAATTTTCCCTATATCAACGGTGCAGGCTGACCTGAATTTGGAAGAGATGGTTGACAAGCTGGCGTTGTTGAATTTCTTCTGGATATTTATCAATCCAACATTGCTGCGTTTACGAGAAATGAAAAGCGTACTAGAACGGTTAGATTTAGGTCTCCAAGGAACCCATTACAGAAGCAACAACCCAAAGGTGCAAGCCAAACTTGAAATGTTCTTCCGCATTCTCTCAGCTAAGCTTAGTGCATTACAGAATATGGAGAGGACTATCTCCAGTATCCTCAAACTATTTCGTGAACCTCAAGCTTTCTGCAGCAAACGATATTTCAAAGATGCTTGCGAAAACCTCCGAGCAGCACTAAGGCAGATGTCTTGGAAGAATAGCCAGGGGAAAAAGCTTCTTTTGGAGGTTCAGGAAAAACTCGAAGGGTGCCAAACACAACTAAAAGAGTATTTTGATGAAACCAAGAACGGTGTGAAAATCATCCAGTCAAATGACGAATTCAAAATTGCCCTCTTAAATATGGCTGAATTGAGCTCTGACTTGTTCGTTGAAACCGAATTATTTAAAATGTGGCTGGACTTTTTCGGTTCAGACCTGCCATATTTCACTTTTCAGAAAAGGCTGTTCACTTCCCAAATCTCCCAACGTGTGGAAGTATCAACGGCAAACATAATTTCGGTTCGAGGTTTGGTTAAGAACTACAGTCTTGGGCGGACAACGGTCTATGCCCTGAGGGGAGTAGATCTTGATGTCAAAACCGGAGAGTTCTTGGCGATAGTTGGCAATTCTGGAGCTGGAAAAACTACTCTTCTCAACTGTATGGCTGGAATAGACGAACCTGATTATGGGGTTGTCTTGTTTAAGGGAAAGAACTTGAACAAAATGAATGATTCAGAAAAATCAAAAGCTAGGCTTTTGGACATGGGTTTCATCTTCCAAAGCTACGCATTGCTCCCTCACTTCAACACACGCGAGAACGTTACTCTACCTGCGGATTTGGCAGGTTTAAGCAAAAACCTGAGAGATAGAATAGAAACCCTTCTCAAAGGTGTTGGAATTGACAAACAAGCCAAACAATACCCTGCGCAACTTAGTGGAGGGCAAATGCAAAGAGTAGCTATAGCTAGAGCATTAACAAACAGGCCAAAAGTTCTATTTGCCGATGAACCCACGGGGGACTTAGACTCAGTAACTGGCAAACAAGTAATGGAGCTAATCAAGAAATTCCATGAAGAAACAGAAACTACGATAATAGTAATAACCCACGATCAAGAGGTAGCCAATTATGCAGAAAGACAAATCATCCTTGAAGACGGCGTAGTAGCTAGAACACTCGGCTTAATTGAAGATGAAATTCCGAGAGAAGAATCCGGAAAACTCAAACCCTTATCAGCAAGGTCCCTCTAGGCTAGAGGCTATAACCCACATAGAATCTGGTCAAGTCCTGAACCCAAACGCGTCCAGGGACGGGCAACTTTGAACTCGGTTCAGTTAATATAAACGCATGACTTTAAACCTGGTTCAAATACAGGAAATAACTTCGCCTTCAAGTCGAGAACTGGGAATATTTCCCGTTTGTGGTTAAGTCTGGTCCAACCCGCTCTCGACCTGAAGCATAACCCGCGTTGATCTCCTCGCGTATGGAACCACTGAACTTGTCCAACTCCATTTTGAAAGCAGGCAGAATGAAAGATACGAAACTGGGGG